>Ga0207690_10000424_pt1 | contig 27614 bp, 29 predicted proteins | sample KBSC23metaG_FD_184315 | JGI IMG/M metagenome (GOLD analysis project Ga0207690, IMG submission 184315) | Corn rhizosphere microbial communities from Kellogg Biological Station, Michigan, USA - KBS C2-3 metaG (SPAdes) (version 2) | ecosystem: Host-associated > Plants > Roots > Rhizosphere > Soil ... | reverse complement strand
TAAAAAGATAGCGACCAAACTTACCAAAACAGGACAGGCCTATCATCCCGAAAGTGAAAGCGATGATATGGAAGCTACGGTACCACCCGTATTGGCTGTTATTAAAAAAGGTGCGAAGGCAAAGAATGAAAGCCAGGTAACAACGTATGATCATGGTGTTGATACTGCCGTTGAAGAACCGCCTGTTGCCGCTGAACCTGAGCCATTGCCCTGGTATACAGCGCCGATACAGCCAGAAAATGAAACAGCAACAGAACCTGAATCAACCTTGCCATGGTATGCTGAACAAAAGACGGAGAAGCCGCTGGATACTGTTGAAGAAACTATTTTACCCGAATATACGGCACCGTTATCGCCTATAGCTGAACCCATAGCTACAGCACCTGAGCAACCCTTGCCATGGTATGTTATACCTGAAGAGGAAAAGCCGCTGGAAGAGGTTACGGAAGAGCCGGCCGTACCACCATCATCAACAGCTGAACCCATAACCGCAGCGCCTGAACCAGCCTTGCCATGGTACGTTATACCCGAAGAGGAAAAGCCTATAACTGAAACTACAAAGGAGCCTGCTTTACCGCCGGCACCGGAAGTGGTAATGGAACCTGAGCCGCTGCCCTGGTATACGCCCCCTGTGAATGACGAGGCTGAAGCATTTGAAGCAGAAATGTTAACCGAGGCTCCCGAGATAAAATATGATGAGCCTGCAGCAACTGAGCCGCCTATAGGTACAGAACTGCCAACAGAAGCACGTAATACCGCGGCAAATGACGTGCTAAAAGCCCTGGAAGAATACGTGCCCTTAAAGCCATGGTATGTTGAGCCTGTGCACCAGGAGCCCGAAAAGAAAGCTGAAATACCGGAACCTGTACCAATGGCAGTGCCGCCTGTTGAAGAAAGCGCAAAGTTGCCATTGGATACTGAAATAACCGAACAGGCACCTGTTGAAGTGAAGCAGGAGCAACCATTGAACGCTGAAGTAAAGGAGCCGGCGGTTGTTGAAGAAAGCACCGAACTGCCATGGTATACTGAAACGGTAGTGCAAACGCCGGTTGAAACAAGCCCAAAGCTGCCCGGGGATACGGAAGTAACGGCCCAAGCGCCGGTTGCAGAAGAAAAGCAACCTGTTATATACCGTTTCCCACCGCTGGAGCCTAAGCCAGAGAGTGTTATAAAAACACCGCCACCCATGGTTATTGAAAGGTTAAACCAAAACTTATCAAGCGGTATTGACGCGATATCAAACATCAAAATAAAAAAGCCCGAAATGCTGACCGGCGATTTTGAAAAGAATAGCAATGTGATTATGAAGTTTGTTCTGATCATTGTGCTGTTCCTGCTTTTTGGCTGTATTGTTTGGGTGTATATGGGGTAATGATGGAAGATGGGAGATGTAAGATGGAAAATGTAAAAAAAACTTTATGGCGAGTGCTGACCAGGTTGCATTTATAGCTCATCAATTATTGCCGCAGTTTATACCTAAGGATGCAGGTGCTGCGCTGCTTACCTTTCAGTTTACTTTGGCCCCTAATACCACTTACAAGGTTAATTTTGTAAAGAAGGTTAACGGTGGTAAAACGGTATGGGAACTATCAGGTTATGAAGAGCTGATCCCATAAAAAAATCCCGAAAACCTATTTACTTTTCAATCGTTTTAAAACAAAAACAATATGGCAAGCTTTGATGAATTGATAAAGGCCGATAAACCCGTGCTGGTTGATTTTTCGGCAGAGTGGTGCGGGCCATGCAAAATGATGCCGCCTATATTAAAACAACTTAAAGATATGCTTGGTGATAATATTACGATATTAAAAGTAGATATTGACAAGAACCCTGCAGTTGCCAATGTGTACCATGTACAAAGTGTGCCTACGCTTATTTTGTTTAAAAGCGGGCAGACTAAATGGCGCCAAAGCGGCGTTATGCAGGCCACTCAGTTAAAAGCCGTTATTCAGCCGCACCTGGCTTAAGTGCATTTGGAATATCAAGATGTCAAAGAACGATTGGCCGCTCCGGCTGTTTACTGACTAACTGGTATGTGTAGCCTGTTTTTTACGCAGAATATTTGGGAGCGTATTTTTTAAAATTATTTTTGTAACGGCATTAAGCCGCTATATGCACTCTAACGATAAATCCGACCCCTACGAAGCCTCGTCGTACAACTGCCCCAAATGCGGCGTACCTTTTTTATATCACTCACACCGTAACTGGTTATTAAAAAAGTTTTTCCCCAACTATCCGGTGCGCAGGTTTTATTGCGGTAACTGCTATCAGAAGTATTATGTTAAGGTTCGCAGTAGGGCCGATCAGGATTAGCGGCCATATATAGTTAACAGGCCGTCCACACATGATTGGCAGCGCCATGCGGCCCCATGGTTGTGGCATTTTCTGACTTGATGAGCTTTTGCTTTTTGGTTAGGTTGGTGATGGCTCTGCGTACAGAAGTTATGAGCGCATCGGTACCGGTGATGGCACACATGATAGACCTTACCTGGGCGGGAGTTAACCATTCGCCAAAATGTGTTTTAAATATCATCAGTATCAGTTCTTCTTGTTTTTGGTTCATAATTTTGATGTTATTAAGATTAATTGATCGTGTTATTAATAAAGAGATGGTCCGTCCAACTTATAGGCAATTAGGCGCAGGCTATCCAGCGAGTATATAAGGGCTTTGCTTTGTTTTAGCGTAAGCGTTAAGTAATAGTTCTCGAAACGGGTAAGGCCATCAAACATCAATTTTTTATCTGCCGGGGTTAATTTAGCCAGGTCGGCGCGGGCCATCAGGTCGAGTATCGTTCTGTTATACATTCTTTCGGCTAATGCAACCGCATCCGCAGAGGGGCCCAGCAAAAGGCTGAGTAGATTGATCTTGTCGATAACACACCCGATGTCATTCGGGTCAACGGGTGTATCCAGTGCATCGCGGGTTTGGTCGGTGATGGTTTTTAAGTCGCTAACTGAGGTGAATGTATAAGCCATTTAGTTAAGTGTTGATGTTGTGAGGTTTGGTTGGATATTTGATGCCGCGCCATCTTGAACCGGGAAATTGGCACTCATGTATTCGGTGATTACTTCCCTGAAGTTTTCATCCAAAAAAGTTTCGAGGTCGTGATTGACATTATTAAAAGGCTGAACAGAGCCGCTTTGCTGATCGTACCGGAAAGACTCCCAGTAATTCAACCGCTCTGTGCGGATGAAATGTAAAAGGTCATCGCGCTCCAGGTGTGTATCTATCCATTGCGGATCGCCCATGTATAAGGTATAGTCGCGGCACCAACTCACTTCAAAACTGCCATCGGCATTTATAACCGCATCATCAATATATACAGATCGTTTATCAGTAAAAAGGTAATTAAGCAGCTTATCAATGGGGTGCGGTGCCTGCGGGGTGGATGTGATTAGTTTTACATAGCTCATGAGTAATTATTTAATGGGTAAAGAATAAGTTGCGGTTGTTATTGGTTATTAGCTGATATTGAGGTTTGTATTTGCATAAGTAAAAAATGTTTTGTTACTTTGGATTATTGATGTACAAATATACAGATATTTCTGTATTTATAAAGAATAAAAGTTCAAATTTTTTTAATTTATTTTGACAGGTAATGAATTCGGAAAAAACATTCAAGATAAAGACACAGCGGCCGGAAACTATTGAATTTATTGACTATTACCTGAAATTAAAAGGGATAGCATTTACCAATAATACGCAGCTGGCGGCAGAGCTGGGGTATCGTACCAATAGTTCGATTACAGAAATTATAAAGGGAAGGCAAAATATTGATCCTGAAAAGCTTTTGGTATTTAAAGAAAAATACAGAAAATTTTTATCGGATACAAAAACCGGTATCAACCGGGGCAGCAACGGCTTTATGATAGGAGAGATACAGCAGAATGATACAGACTCGCCGTTTATTGATCTGGGTACCGGACAATTTATTATGATCGTTCCGCTGGTGCAGGATTATGCTTACGCGGGGTACCTATCGGGCTACCAGGATAAGGAATATATTGACGAATTACCCAAGCATAGCTTTGTTGTAAACAAGCAGCACAAGGGCAAGTATATGGCTTTCCAGGTGATAGGGGACAGCATGAGCGATGGAACGGATGAAAGTATTACCGAGGGTAGTACCGTTACCGGCCGCGAAATACAGAAACACTTATGGAGCAGCAGGTTCCATATTCACCGGTTTAAAGATTATGTTATTGTACACAAAGAAGGCATACTGATAAAGCGTATTACTAAGCACGATGTGGATACCGGTGTTATTACCTGCCAATCGTTAAACCCCAATAAAGATGCTTACCCTGATTTTGAATTGAACCTTGACGATTGCAGCCAGATATTCAATATTGTGAATGTGACGCAGATACGGTAATTATGGAAGATGGATGAGGTGGGAAGCGATGTCAGATGTCTGAAGTCAGATTGTAGGATCTTCCATCAAAATAATATGCGATAGGTACAAGGAAGGGGGGCGTTTTTCAATTTTACGGTAGATGCAGGGTGTAAAATGGAAACAATATTTTTTTGTTATTAGCCTGTTGTTTCTTCCTGCCTGCTTTAAAGCAGACTTTTGTACCTATCACATATTTTATATGTAGTTTTTTGAAAAGGTGACCGTTTACGATAAACTATGCCGCGGCGTAGTTTAATCTTTCTGTATTCCTGGTCATTCTGTTCAAGCTTTCTTTTACTTCGTGGTGGATCTCGATCTGATGACGGATATCGATGATCAGGTTACAAAGCACTGATTTATTCGTGTCGTTTGATTTAAGTGTTTTTAAGGTATCGGTGTTGTACGATCTGTCGCGCAGTCTTTCCAGGCTGTTTATCATCGAGTTAAAAGTAAGGCCGTGTAAAAATACCTTGTTTTCGGCGTTGTACTCAGCAGCGTATTGTTTTAACGCGTTGATGAGATCTGAGTTCAGGTTGGAAACATACCTGAATTCTTGCACCATTTTTAATTTTTTCATTTTTGGTACAAAAACATAGTTTGAATAATATATCGAGTATAGTATTCCCGATAAGATCAAGATGGAGAAAAAGGTAATGTAATTAGTCATGTTTTCAATTGTTACAGGGTGTCGGTGTTTGTGTTAATTGAGTACTATTACGGGAATTAATATTGGTTAGTTACATTAAATGGAGATTTTTCAATAAAAAGTGAACATTGTAAAGAAATTGCAGGGAAACTTGTAATTTATTTAATATTTAAGCAAATTTTAACTGATATGTAGGCTTTAATTGAATATTACTCCTAAATAAGGTACAATAATAAACAGCGAAGCAAACGGATAGCTGTATAAGCAGGATAATAATAGATGGCCCGAATTATGCAGGTATTAATCTGAGACAAGCCGAACCCTATTTCAGACCTTACAGATACTCGCCTGGAATTTCCTTCATAGAAACGTGCCTCATAACGTTGTGGAAAAAAATCAACCTGAAGCAGTTAGCAAGGAACAGCATAGATTGTTGTTTCAAACAATGGAAGTGGAAGCAAAGCGATCGTGGCATGGTAATACAGACAAGCATATTATTAAAATGCTGAAGGAACGGATCAAGCTGCTTACATTCAAATTTAAAGCAGTTTTTGGGAATGCGCATAACCACTATATTTTGCTGGACGATAATTTGATGATCACAGATTTTAACCATACAGCGGGATTGTTGATAAAAAGGTTATTCAATAAACAGATGCGCACAGGCGAATCATTACTGGATTACCTGCATCCTGATTCGGCCGCTTTAGTTAAAGCTAATTGTAAGCGGGCGCTTGCCGGCGAAACTTTCGAAGTTGAAAGACGGCTTGATGTAAAAGATAAACATCCAACCTGGTGGTTATTTCAATATTCTCCGGCTTATGATTGGGAGGATAATATCAGGGGCATTACTTTTAATGCCCGTGATATAACTATGCAAAAGACTTATGAAGAGATGCTTGAAAAGCAGCGTACTAAACTGCGCGAAATATCGCTGATGGAGTCGCATGATATACGTGGACCCGTATGCAGTATTATAGGGGTAATGGCTATTATAAAAGAAGGTGGTTACAAGGCCGACAGGCAGTGCCTTAAATTTATAGAAACCGCAGCAAATATGCTTGACCAAAACACGCGCAATATTGTAAATTATGCTCAAGGCATTGACGATTAAGAGAAGAATAACATTGCGTCATGAGTTTGTATAATTTTTATAAAGAGTATAATTAAGTGTTGTAACACTTAATCGTTTGCTATATTTGATCCATATAAACGTTAAAAAAGCAAAACAGAATTATAAAACAATTACAAAAACAATCATGAAAAAACTATCATTAGTAGCAGCAGTTGCATTAACCGCATTATCATTTACAACCTACGCGCAATCAACCTGGAGCGTTGACAAAGCACACTCTAAATTAGGCTTCAGCATTACGCACATGGGTGTATCTGATGTTGAAGGTTCATTTAAAATTACTGATGCCACAATCACTTCGGCCGGTGATGATTTTAATGGCGCTACTGTTGACCTGACCGCTGATGCAGCCAGCCTTAACACAGATAATGATGCCCGCGACAAACATGTTAAAGGCGAAGCGTTTTTAGATGTTGCCAAAAATCCAACCATTACATTTAAAAGTACATCTTTCAAAAAAACAAGTGCTAATACTTATGCTGTAACAGGTAACCTTACTTTGCATGGTGTTACCAAACCGGTTACATTGACTGCTACTTTACGCCAGGGTGTAGGTATGAACAAAAAACCTGTTGCAGGTTTTAAGATCAGCGGTACCTTTAACCGTAAAGATTTTGGTGTAGGAACAGGCTTTGGTTCGGCAATGCTGAGCGATGATATTACCGTTATTGCCAACACCGAGTTTGGTAAAAACTAATCTCTGCCAGATAAAACTTTTAAAGGCCCTTGCTGATAGTCAGCAAGGGCTTTTTTGTGCGATGATATCTTACAAAAAAATACCGGCCTGCTGGCGCAAACCGGTATTTAATTCAACTATAGTAAAAAACAATTAACACTTAATATTTAAGCTTACAGCTATAACGCTATAATCTTAAAAATCTTACATCGCTTCCGAAACTACTTCTGTAACTTCCGGAACCATGCGTTTAAGCAGGTTTTCGATACCCGATTTTAATGTGATGGTTGACGAAGGGCATCCGCTGCATGATCCTCGCAGTTCAACAGTTACCACACCATCGTTAAATGATTTATAGCTTATCGCGCCACCATCCTGCTCAACAGCCGGGCGAACGTAGTCTTGCAATATCTGCTGTATTTTAATTTCGGCATCGGTGCCTTCAAAAACTACTTCTTCCTGTTCTTTTAACTGAACAGCCAATTCGCTTTCAACGGCGCCTTTTACAAACTCTTTTAAAATGGGTTCAATGTCGTTCCAGTCGCTGCCTTCGGTTTTTGTTACCGTTACAAAGTTGCTGGCAAAGAAAACGCCGTTAACAAACGAGAACTTGAACAATTCTTTGGCGAAAGGCGATTTTTCGGCACTCTCTTTTGTAGCATAATCAACACTGCCGTTTATCAATAGTTTATTTACAATAAACTTCATGGTTGCCGGGTTCGGTGTCGATTCGGTATATACGTTGATATTCATCTTATCTTCCTTTCAAAATTACGTTACAAAAATACTACGCTTTTTGCTGATTATAGCGCTGTTACTCAATTATGACCTGTAAATTACTTATCAAAAATGAATATCAAATGCCCGTATACGTGGCCGGGCTTACCTGCCTTATCTCTTCTTTAACAGTATCGCTTACCTGTAAGGTTTCTACAAATTCGGCAATAGTTTGGGCATTTATTTCAGTATTGGTACGGGTAAGGTCCTTTAATGCTTCGTACGGGTTAGGGTAGCCTTCGCGGCGAAGGATGGTTTGTATCGCTTCGGCAACCACGGCCCAATTGGCTTCGAGGTGTGCTTTTAGTGCAGGCTCATTCAACAGTAGTTTGCCTAAGCCTTTCATGGTAGATTTTATCGCGATAAGCGTATGTGCCACAGGCACGCCAATATTGCGTAACACAGTTGAATCCGTCAGGTCGCGTTGTAAGCGGCTAATGGGTAATTTGGCTGCCAGGTGTTCAAACAAGGCATTGGCAATACCCAGGTTACCTTCCGAGTTCTCAAAATCTATCGGGTTAACCTTATGCGGCATGGCCGATGATCCGATTTCGCCGGCTTTTATTTTTTGCTTAAAGTAGTTCATGGATATGTAGGTCCACATATCACGGTCAAGGTCTATCAATATGTTGTTAATACGCTTCAGGTTGTCGCAGTGAGCGGCAAAGTTATCGTAATGCTCAATCTGGGTGGTATATTGTGAACGTTTTAATCCAAGCGTTTCATTTACAAACTTATTGCCGAATGCTTTCCAGTCGATAGCTTTATAGCCCGTGTTGTGCGCGTTAAAATTGCCTGTGGCACCGCCAAATTTAGCCGAGTAGGGTATTTGATAAAATAGTTCTAACTGTGCTTCCAGGCGCTCTACATACACCATAATTTCTTTACCTAAACGGGTTGGCGATGCCGGCTGTCCATGCGTATGAGCAAGCATAGGTATGTTGGCCCAATCGGCAGCGTAAGCCTTTAACTGATCTATCACCTCGGCTAACGCTGGTAGGTAAACCTCTTGTATAGCTAATTTAAATGAATAGGGGATAGCTGTGTTATTGATATCCTGCGATGTTAATCCGAAGTGAATGAACTCTTTATATACATCTAAGTTAAGCGCATCAAATTTCTGTTTAATAAAGTATTCAACGGCTTTAACATCGTGGTTGGTTATCTTCTCTATTTGTTTAATAGCTTCGGCATCAGCCTCTGTAAAATCTAAATAAATATTACGCAAACCAGCAAATAAGGCTTTATCAAAACTTTGCAATTGTGGCAATGGGATTTCGCATAAAGCGATAAAGTACTCTATCTCAATAAAAATACGGTATTTTATTAATGCCGCTTCCGAAAAATAGGCCGATAATGTTTTTGTGGTAGGATGGTACCGGCCATCAACCGGTGATACTGCAGAAAGTGGCGAGAGCGTCATGCGTGGAATTTTTTGCAAAGATAGCGATTTGATGTAAGATGGACGAAGTAAGATGGAAGATAGATGCGATAGCGATACACAAATACTTCAATCAAATATTTTTCAGATAAAACCCTTATCATTGCAAAAAGCAATACATTACTTCTATTAAATGCAAGCAGGCGATAATCAACTACAGTTTAGCAGTCCTAAAGACCTGATCCGGCAAAGCCATTTCCCATCTATTGATGGGTTAAGGGCCATATCTATTCTAATGGTGCTGTTTCGCCATATTACTTTCGACTCAGGCATAGATAAGTATTTTAACGGGGGCATAGGCGTCGAGATATTTTTCGTGATCAGCGGTTTTCTTATCACCACCCTGCTACTTAAAGAAAAAGAAAAATATGGCATCATATCGCTGCGGAAGTTTTATATCCGCCGGATATTGCGTATTGTACCCGTTGCATTTCTTTTCATTATGGTACTTCTTGTTTTAAACATGGTATTTACTTTAGGTATCACGCGCAATAGTTTTATCATGTCGTTATTGTATATCAAGAATATGCCTATTAGAAGCGGACAAATGGATTGGTATTCCGGCCACTTTTGGAGTTTATCGGTTGAGGAGCAATTTTACATCTTCTTCCCCGCATGTTTAATGTTAAGCGTTAATAAAACAAAAATCTGGATCGCCATCCTTGTTGTCGCTATCCCTTTGATCAGTTATTTTGCATTTCTTAACCTTCCGTTTTTTGCCATCCATGTTGTACATGTGGTGACTTTCATTTTCATAAATATGTTGGGACAAGGTACCGCAGCAATTTTAACGGGATGTTTATTATCTATCCTTCTATTTAACGGGTATTTTAAAAAACTGCCATCGGGCAAGTGGCTAACACTTATTTTATTTATTGCCGCCTTGGCAATACACAGTATTCCGTACTCTACATTCTGGTCGTACGTTTGTATCATTCTATTTGATTTCCTTATCGGTTTTGTTATTATCCTGAATTTAAATCCGGATAATTATTTTGCCCGTTTTTTAAATACGCCATTTATGATAAAGCTTGGGATATTATCTTATAGCCTTTATATCTGGCAGCAAATATTTACATATCATCAACCTTGGGCTCATTTATTTAAGTATGCCGACTCTTTGTTGATAAACCTCCCTCTATTATTTATAGTTGCCTATTTATCCTACCATTTTTACGAAAAGAAGTTCTTGAAGTTGAAAGACAGGTTTAGTAAAAGTTAGTTATGGATATGGACTTTTCTATAAATCGTCTGATTTATAACCTATTCTTTTACGCGGTTTAGGTTCCTCGTTTTTCTTCTCTAACTCGTCCAGGTATTGAAAAACCAGTTCAATGTTTTGTGTGTTATTTTGGAGCTGCTTCCGCATTTCCTTTAGCTGGGTGCTAAATTCGCTATGGTCCAATACATGTTTTCTAAATTGTGTAAATATCCGCATTACCTGGATGTTTACCTGGATGGCTCTTGCACTGTTTAAAACGCTGGATAGCATAAGTACGCCGTGTTCGGTGAAAGCGCTGGGTAAACTTCTTCTGCCACCTCTTCCAATCTTTGAGGTCGCAAATTGCGACTTCAAACATTTAATTCAATCGATCTTTGATATCACAATTTGTGATGTCAAACTAACTAAATTACTATTTAAGAATACTCCAGCTATATTTTCTTCAAACTTGAAATCACAATTTGTGACTTCAAGTTTAATCTGTAATAAAAAACCCTCCCACATTAATGTGGGAGGGTTTGAAAATATAAATATTAACTATTTTAAACTGCTTAAGCTTCTACAGCTTTAGCTTTTTTGTTTCCGCTAAGTACTTTGGCAAACCATTCTTTCATGTGTACGCGGATAATGTACATACATGGTACCAGTATCAAGGTGATGATGGTAGCAAAGCCAAGTCCGAATATCATGGTCCATGCTAACGGGCCCCAGAAGGCTACGTTGTCACCACCTAAGTAGATATGCGGTTTAAACTCGGTGAACATGCCAATAAAGTCTATATTGAAACCAATAGCCAACGGTATTAAGCCACAGATGGCGGCGGTGGCGGTTAATAATACAGGCGTCATACGTGTACGGGCCGCTTCAACTACGGCGTCGTGCAGGTTGCCGCCTTGTGCCATCAGCATATCCGTAAACTCAACCAGTAATATACCATTCCGTACTACCACACCGGCTAAGGCTATAATACCTACACCTGTCATCAGGATAGAGATGGTCATGTGAGCCAGGCTTAGGCCGAGGAATACACCAATGATACTGAAGAATATTTCGCTCAAAATAATCAGCGTTTTACCAACCGAGTTAAACTGAGCCATCAGGATCAGCAATATCAACCCGAAGGATGTGATCAACGCGCCGAATAAAAAGTTTGCTGTTTCTATCTGGTCATCCTGCGCGCCACCCATTTTGATGGTAACCGATTCCGGCTTTTTAAAGGTGTTAATGGCCTGCTGGATATTTGCATTCACCTCGTTGACATTGAACGGTGGTACAACGTTCGACCCTAAGGTTAATACACGTCTTTGTTGCTTACGTTTAATGTTACTATAAGTATTGGTAAACCTGATATCGGTAAAGGCCGAGATAGGTACCTGGCGCACTGAGCCGCCTGTAGCCATATCACGGTAGGTGATCTTTAAGTTACGGATAGCATCAATATCTGTACGTTGAGCTTCTTGTGCCCGTACAGTTATTTCATAGTTATCCTCTTTTGTATTTTTAAAGTCGCCTGCTTTCCATCCATATACAGTTGTAACTAGGGCCTGGGTAATTTGACCGGTGTTAATGCCTTCGCGGTTCGCGCGTTCACGGTTGACATCGAATACAATTTCAGGTTTGTCACTTTGCACATCGGGTATCAACTCTTCAATACCTCCAATACCTTGCTGAGCAATATATTTTTTCAACCTGTCGGATGTTTTAACCAGTGTATCCAGGTTATCGCCCGCAAGTTCGATACTGATCTCTTTTTGAGTAGGAGGGCCGCCATGCTCTTGCGCTACGGCTATCTTTACTCCCGGAAGGCCTTGTACCTCTTTACGGATGCGTGCCAGTATAGCTTTGGTATCTTTACCGCCACGTTTTCCAAACTCTACAAAAGCGACAGTTACTTTTCCTTTGTTATAGTAAGTGCCCTGGTCTTCATCCTGCGGATCGGTAACACCTACCGATACGTTTGATATAATAGAAGAAACAATGTCTTTGTCAGGTTCAACTACCCGCGCTACACGTTTTTCTATCTCTTGGGTAACTTTGTTAGTAGCACTTTGATCGGTACCAATAGGCAACGTTATATAAACGTAAGCAAAGTTAGGGTCGCCTGTAGGGAAAAACTCAACCTTGGGTTTCAGTATGCCCATAATAACAAAAGTTAAAATGAATAACAGCACCGTACCACCCAATACACTCAGCGGCCAGCGTACAGCACGTTCTAACCAGCGTGCATACCAATTTTGGAACCGTGGCCAAAGATTATTCTGAAAGCCGTCGATAGCACGTAACAGCACAAAGTGATTTAACAGTGTAAGCGCCATCGCGAACACAACAAAGTTACCGATGCCCTTATTTATCAAATATCCTAACACGGCTAATACAGCCATAACAATAAGTGTACGGATCAGCTTCTTGTCGAATTTAGGATTATCGTGCTCCCCCTCGTGGTGCGGTTTCATAAAGTCCACCGCGAAAACCGGGTTCATAATATAAGCTACCACCAAAGAAGCGATTAATGTAATGATCAGCGTCATCGGCAGGAAGAACATAAAGTGGCCTATTAAGCTATTCCAGAATAATAACGGAAAGAAAGGAGCAAGGGTAGTAAGCGTACCCGATAATACAGGTAAGAACACTTCGCCAGCGGCCATTTTAGCTGCTTGTTTAATTGGTACCTTACCATTGGCAAAAATACGGTGTGTGTTTTCTATAACCACAATCGCATCATCCACTACAATACCCAATGCGAGCAAGAACGAGAACAGCACGATCATGTTTAATGTAAAACCTATACCGGGCATTACCAGGAAGGCAATAAAACATGATAATGGTACCGAAAGTGCCACAAACACGGCATTTGTAGTTCCCATAAAAAACATCAGGATAACGGTTACCAGGATAAAGCCGATAACGATGGTATTGATCAGGTCGTTCAGTGTTGAACGTGTTTTATCCGATTGATCGCCGGTAACGGTAATGTTCAATCCTTTCGGGAAAACTGTTTTTTCCTTTTGTTTGATCAGCTCATTTATCTTATCCGATGCCTGTATCAGGTTTTCGCCTGCACGTTTACTAACGTTCAGGGTAATTACATTTTTAAAATTAGCCTCGGTTGGCGTTTTTAAACGCGCGTAACTTTCCTGGTCTTTAAACGCGTCTTTTATTTCGGCAATATCCCTTAAATATACGGCATGACCCAATGGGTTACGGATAACCAGAGCGCTAACTTCATCGGCGCTTTTAAAATCCTGCTTAATATCAATGGGGCGTTGTACACCATCGATGATCATATTACCCGAAGTACTAATGATGTTCTCGTTACCAATGGCCTGGATAATATCATTATAGCTAACCTGGGCAGCTGTCATCTTATTCAGGTCAACATTAACCTGTATCTGCGGTGTTAAAGCACCAACCTCGTCAACTTTCGATATCTCCTTAAAGCTTTCAATATCATCTTTCAGGTTGTCGGCATATTCCTTTAATTTTTTCAGATCGTAGTTACCTGAGATGTTTACATAAAGGATAGGTAAGTCGGCAACGTTAATATCCGATATTACCGGTTCTTTCAGGTTATTATCGTTTTGCGGAAGATCGGGTTTTGCCTTATCTACCGCATCTTTAACGTCTTGCTTGGCATCCTTTATCTTGATATCGCCGTTAAACTCTGCCGTAATAATAGATACGTTTTGCACCGAGTTTGATGTTACCTTTTTTAGGCCCTTGGTTGATTTAAGGCGTTTTTCTATTTGCCTGGTAACCAGTAACTCAATATTTTGAGGCGACTGTCCCTGGTAAATGGTGGTAACAAATACCTTTGATTGCGCTATATCCGGGAAATTCTCTTTTGGTAAGCTATTATAGCTTATCAGCCCCATAACCGTGATGAGGAACATCAACACGTATATGGCCGTCTTATTGTCAATGGCCCAACTTGAGGGGCCAAATTCTTTCATCGTATCTTTCATTACAGATTCGTTTTTAGGTTGTAATTACTTACTGTACTACTTTTACTTTATCGCCTTCTTCAATATCGCTGGCGCCGTTGGTTATCAACTGCTCACCTTTGGTAAGCCCGCTTAATATTTCGGTTTGGGCGTTATAGGTTGCTCCTGTTTTTACTATTTTGCGTTTGGCTATACCACCTTCGTTTACAAAAACGTAATCGCCTTGTTCCGATTTTTGTATCGCTTTAAGCGGAACAACAATGGCGTTGGTTTTATTATAATCGGCTATTTTTAAAATAGCAGTCATGTTAGGGCGTAAGCGTTTAGTCGACGGCAATTTAACTTCTACACCAAAACTGCGCGAAGTAGGATCAATAACTTTAGCGGCGAAGGTCACCTTCGTTTTTAATGAGTCGTTAGCATCAGGGAACAGGATCAATACTTCTTGCCCTTGTGATACACGTGTTGCATAGCTTTCAGGTACGTCAGCTTTAACTTTCAGGTTATCGGCATTAACAATGCGTATGCCTGTAGCACCTGGCGAAGCTGCTTGTCCCAGTTTAAGATCCATTTGATCAATAGTGCCACTGATAGGGGAGGTAATACGATATAAGGCAGCTTGTTCGCGTAAAGCTGAAACTTGTTTCTGTGAGCCTTGTGCATTGGCCTGAGCCTGTAAGAACTGTACTTCGGTACCGATTTTTTGATCCCAAAGGTTTTTTTGACGTTGGTAAACTGTGTTTGCCAGAGTTGCCTGTGTTTCTGCTTGTGCTATTTGTTGTTTTAATACACTGTTATCCAATTGAGCCAAAACCTGACCTTTGCTAACGTGATCGCCGGCTTTTACATACAGGTTGGTAATAGTACCAGGTGCCTGCGGATAAGCAGTAACGTTATCCTGCGCGTCAACCTTACCTTGCAACTGTACATAGTTGGTAAAGCTGGCGGTTTTAACTTCAACTACACTAACATCGGTTGATTTAACAGAATCTTTTTTGCCGGTTTTAGCTTCTAATGCGGTAATCTTAGCCGTGATGTCTGATTGTTGTTTTTTAAGGTCCTCTAACTCGGCTTTCGGATCTTTGGGTTTATTGTTGCAAGCTGCCAAAATTGCAATGGCGCTTAGTAGTAATACTCTTTTCATATTGTGATTGTATTGCATGTTAATGTTGTTTAATTAGTTGATTTTTCCGTAAGCTTTATCCAGGTTAACTTTGTTTATTACCGCATCATATAATGATTGGATGTACTGATTATCAGCTGTTTCTAAAGCAGCCTGCGCCTGAGTAACCTCAATACTTGAGCCGACGCCTTGCTGGTATTTAATTTTAGAAACCCTAAGTACTTCGTTAGCAAGTTCCTGATTACGTTTTTGGTTATTGAGCGATTGAATGCTGTTGTAAAATGTGATACGAGCCGCATTAGCCTGTAAAGCAAAACCATTTTTGGCGTTAGCCAGATCGTTTTGCGCTTTTATCACGTTTATGCGTGATTGTTTTAGTTGGTAGCTACGTTGGAAACCACTAAAAATAGGAATGTTGATGCTTAAACCTATAAAACCGTTTGTATAAAAGTTATTGTAAAGGTATTTGAAATGATTTTCAATAAACGAACCGCCATAACCGCCGTTTAAGGCAACTACAGGTAAAAATGCAGCTTTTTTATCTTTAACATCCAGCTGATTTAATTTCAAATTGGTTTCCAATAAATTGTACTCGATACGGTTATGATAAAACGTGGTATCGGTAACATTATCAGCTTGTTGGTCTAAGTGCACATCAGAAAGCTTATCAGTCAGAGTAAGCTCCTGATCAACAGGCATGCCCATTTGGAATTTTAGCATCTGCATGTATAAAACTATAGCGCGGGCTACGTTTTCGCGATTGGTAACCAGGTTATTATATTGTACGGTTATCCGGTCAACATCAATTTTTTCAACAAAGCCCTGTTTGTTTGATGCTACAGTTTGATCAAGCTGTTCTTTTAATTGCTTAATGTTGATATCCAGCAGTTTTACCTGCTCGCCGCTTACCAATACCTGGTAATACGCTTTGGTTACGTTCACATTGGTCTCTATTTTAGAACGGATCAAACTGCGTTGATAAAGCTCTTTGAAGGTTTTAACCGCTTGTAAGCCAACAATAAATGTTCCGCTGAAAATTAATTGCGAAGCCTGTAATGCAAATGTATTTGTATAAACAGTAGGCCCGAAAGGGAATTTAACCAAAGGCGCTTCAGGGTCAACCGGCTTGCCACTAAAAACATCAGGGCCAACCTGCGCCGGTACTTTTAAATAATCCTGGAAAGAAATGGCTCCGTTAACCTGTGGCAAACCGCTGCCAATAGTTTCTTTAACTTTATATTCGGCGTTCTTAACATCCAGCTCGGCATTTTTAACGGAGTCCTGGTGTTCGTATGCGTATTTAATGCAATCGGCCAGGCTGTAGGCCAGCGGGGCTTTTTGCTGTGCATTACTGTTAAAACTAAACAGTGTTATGCAAATAGTGAGCAGATAGAGGGTTTTCTTCATAATATATATAGTAGTTGTTGTTAAGGATGATTTATTCTTGTTCAATAATGTTTTTATAGTTATCTAATACTTTACGGCCCTTTGCTGTACAAATACCATAAGCAAAATGTTCCATAAACTGTAGTTGCACTTTCCATGAGTTAAATGTTTGAGGGGGGAAAACCTCGGCATTAAAACCCAATTCAATTTGCCATACCCGCATACGGGCTATAATAGTTACATCAATTTCGGGGCGTACATATCCTTGTTCTATACCGCGTGTTAATATGCTGCGCATACTATCAACCACAATGCCCGCTTTAAAACCCTGGAACTGTTTCCAGGCTTCTGGGTGGTATTTTTGCAAATCGTGTATTAATATCGGGTTGGCTCTTGAAAATATCTCTTCGGAGCATTTCATCATATTGATAAGCTCTTCCAATACATTCGATGAGTTATCGGCAGCTATTTGCATCTGGCACTTATCTTCTTCCAGGCGTATCTTTACCAAATTGGTAACCAGCTCATCTTTATCCTTATAATGAAGATAGATGGTTTTTTTCGACATGCCCAAATGCCGGGCAATTTCATCCATCGTAATACTACGGATACCTGCCTTAAAAAATAGCTCTTCGGCTCCCTCTAATATCCTATCCTTTTGAACATCTGACATAATTGGTCAAAACTATGGAAACATTTTTTGATTTCAAAGTTTCCATATGTTATGATTACGTTAAGCTGACAATACTATTTTGATAACTTTTAAGATTAAATGTTACATAAAAGATAGGAAAAACGGGCTTCCAGTCCATTATTTATCATTTTTGTAATTTACGCCCTTGTTTATTTATCGCAAAATAAATGCAGGGGAATGACAGCTGTATGTCAGCAACTTTTTAATTTAATTAAAATAAAACCGACTGACGCAATTCCTCAATTTGCCGGTAAAGGCTGGTTGCCTTGGTTAAAAAACCGGGAATATTTGTAGTTTGTTCTTCGGTAAATAGCTGGTTGGGGTGTTTAGAATGGTAGCCGCTTCTTTCTTTCATTTTTAAAAGGATATCATCGCTTATCGGCGTTTGTGTAAACGCGGCAATATCCTGCACCATAGGTATAGGGCCCTGGTTATAATTTAGTAGTAAAGTGTTTTTATCTTTTTGCGCAATTTCCAGGTACCTGCCCAAATAACGTTCCAATACATTTGCTGTATAAACATCAAGGCTCTGGTTTAATGCTTCTTCCGGCTCAAAGCCAAATAATTGAGGCTCTATTACTCCGGGCACCGACTGCATGCCTCTTTTTTTAGTATGTGAATATAGTACTTCGGCAGGTGTGCGGTATAGTAATATAAAAGGTACTTCAGGATAGCGTTCTCTTATCTGTTCGTAAAAAAAGATGTGCCAGCTATCTGTTTTAACAAAAAGCCTCGTTTCGTTACCTGTGCGTTTTTGCCCGTAAAATTTTAATGCATCGGTAAATAACTGCCCTGTCTTATTGGTCGTCCAGTCTGTATTTTTGAAAGGCAGGCGTAATACATCATCAAAAAAAGGCACTTCTGCCAGGCAAATATTTTGTTCATCCGTATCCAGCAACTGCGAAACCAGCGTTGAACCACAGCGCGATATGTGAAATATAAAAGCCGTTGGCTCAATATGGTCCATGTTTATGGCCCATTGCTCCAATAAATCAAGTGTGCCGACAGAGCGAAACCGATTATTATTAAGGCTCTTGCAACGGCTAATTGTTGAATCAAAAAAAGGTTCGGTAAAGCGTATGTTAAAGGTATTTAACCAATAGCAAAGCGGTTCTGCGGCAGCATCGGTTATTTTATAAGGTATCCAGTTTTGCAATAAGTTATTCATCGGGCTATATCAGGGTGATGCCTATCTAATGCTATTTGCATTTCGTCGGCCAATTTGCTGGCTGTTTCATTTTGCTGGCGCCGCAGCTCCGCTATCATGGCAATGGTTTGCGCGCTATTAAAAGGCTCATCAAATTCGGTTCTTTCCGCTTCGGAAAAAATACCTTTCAGCCAATCATTAACCTTACAGTCTATCACCAGGTGTATACGGTCGGTAGTGCCATAATTAGCCACACGGTGCGGCATATTGGCGTTAATATACCAGCATTGGCCAGGCAGCATGGTTACGCGAATGTCGTTCACGTAAAACTCAACCTGGTTATTGGTAACTATCGGGAAGTGCAGGCGTGCTTCGCCTTTTTCAAAAGCCAGTTCATTATCGCGGTGTTGTTTAATTATCGCGCCGGCTTTTAAATTAAGCAGGCGCACGCTCATCAGATCGCAATGCAGGCTATCGCAGATTTGCTTTACGGCAGGGTACAGGCTCATTAATGGCGTGTCAAGGTATTCACTTATCCCGTTAAGGTCGGCAAATATATTATCAGCATTGCCACCCGGCGATCGCAGGGTCAATACTTCCCAATTGCCTTCGTAGCCGGCTGTATTAAAATGTGGCAGCCATTTATCGTTTATAAATGCCGTATCAGTATCTATAAACGGAATTTTAATGGCTAATTTTGCAAAACCAATTATCATTAAGAATTTTTTATTTGTTCAACAATTATGCACAATATAAATATATAAATTATCGGTTCGGAAAATTTCAACCCTATTATTCAATAAAAATACATTGTTATATTAGTTGATTATTTTACCTGTTAGTTTATAGAGTTAAGTTTCCTATACTATCGCCATACTTATTGCTTTAAAATATAAATTTATTAGGAGTTAAGTATATAAGTATTTATATTTAACAGTTATTAAGCAGGAGCCCGAATAACAGTTTATCTGCATCCAATAAGCATAAATAATAAAAGCCTTTAACTATTACAATCAGCAATGAAGCAAACTTTCTTTTTTTTAGTTTTCGTTAGTATATCAACTATAAGTATTGCACAAGGTACAGTAAACACAAACGGAAGCTATAAAAATGCTGTGTCGACAGCGGTTCCCTTTTTAACTATTGGTCCTGATGCCCGTTCGGGCGGAATGGGGGAGGCGGGCGTTGCCTTATCGCCCGATGCAAATTCAGCTTATTGGAACCCGGCAAAACTGGCCTATGTTGAGGAGCCATCAAGTATTACCCTGTCATACAGCCCGTGGATGCGTACTGTTTTCCCTGATGTTAACCTGGCATACCTTAGCTTTTTTAAGAAACTGGATGATCGTAACACTATAGGGGCATCATTAAGGTATTTTAATTTAGGCACAGTTAACAGTTATGATGAGAACGTGGTATCGTTAGGGCAGCTTAAACCCAATGAGTATTCGTTTGATGTATCACTGGCACGCAAATTTGGCGAAGGTTTTTCATTGGGATTAACCGGGCGTTATATTCACTCGAACATTACACAAGGCGCTGTAGTAGCCGGTGTACAAACCGAAGCAAGTAACGCTATAGCTGCCGATGTTTCGTTATACTACTTTAAAACAAAAAGCAATGGTACACTATCTTATGGTGTTGATATATCAAACATTGGTACCAAAATGCGTTACGGTAACACCGGCCCTCAATATTTTTTGCCGACAAATTTAAAAATTGGCGTTGCCCGCACCCTTGAAATTGACGAGTTTAGCCAGTTTACTTTCGCCTTTGATATTAACAAACTATTGGTGCCAACGCCGCCTATCCGCGATGCAAATGGCAATATAACCGCCGGTACTGATGACAACCGTTCTGTAGTATCGGGTATATTTGGCTCATTCAGCGATGCACCGGGTGGTTTTAGCGAAGAGTTGCAGGAGATTAACCTGTCGCCGGGTATGGAGTATTGTTTTAACAAAACATTTGCCTTGAGGGTAGGGTATTTTTATGAGAACCCGAATAAAGGTAACCGCCAGTATACCACTATAGGTGCGGGTGTGCATTATTCCAATATTAATTTCGATTTTTCGTATCTCGCCACCGATTCTAATAAATCGCCTTTGGCTAATGTGCTGCGTTTTTCGTTAGGGTATAATTTTGGTGCACCGGTTAAAAAATAAAGCCTTGCAAATCAGCAGTATTTCGGAATACGCAACTCTTCAAACCCAATTTTATACGCATGTACCTGCAGATAGCTTCGCTTTTAAACGATGATGAATTAAGCCGGATAGATAGCCTTATTACCGGTGCCGACTTTAAAGACGGCAAGTTAACGGCTACCGGAGCGGCAAGGGAAGTAAAAAATAATGAGCAATTACCCGTTGATGGGAATACGGCAAATGCCATAAATGCAGTTATTGGCCCCGCGTTAGCTAACAATCCGCTTTTTCGTGAAGGCACGCAGGCCAAATACTTTTTGCCATTTTTAATAAGCCGGTACGCACCGGGCATGGAGTATGGCTGGCATGTTGATAGCCCTATAATGGGTAATAACAATGCAACTATCCGGGTTGATATGAGTATCACTGTTTTTTTAAGCAAGCCGGATGAGTACGAGGGCGGCGAGCTGGAAATTGATACCGAAGCAGGTACACAGTTGTTTAAACTAAATAAAGGCGACGCAATAGTGTATCCTACCACAAGGCTGCACAGGGTTAGGCCCGTAACTAATGGATTGCGGCAGGTAGCAGTAAGCTGGATACAGAGTTTTATAAAAGATACAGCTCAACGCGATCTGCTTTTTCAGCTTAAATCTTTACAACAGGGTTTGGAGCAACAACAAATGGGCTCGCCGTTACACCTGTTATCACAACAGATTCATAGCAATTTATTGCGGATGCTAAGCGAAGTGTAATGCCCCCGAATATATATATATACAACGATGGATACCATAAATATAGGCGTGTTATTGCCTGCATCAACTATTTTACCTCTTAATAAAGATTTTGAAAAAGGCTTGAAAGATGCGCTCAAATCTCTTCAAGGTAGGATCGAAGTTGAAATTGTAAAAGAGTTTATTGGCCAGGGCGATATAAAACTAACCGAAAAGGCCTGCAATAAACTATTCAGTTTTGATGATGTTGATCTTGTTGCCGGGGTTTTATCAAACCGTGGCATCAACGAAATGACAGAAACATTTGCCAAACAGCAAATACCGTTGCTGGCAAATGATCTTGGAGGCAATATATTGGACGTATCAAAGCTTAATGACTATATTTTTATCAACTCGCTGCACTTATGGCAACATGCTTATGTAATGGGGTATTGGGGGGTAAAAACTTTCGGTAAAAAAGGAATGTTTCTGGGTGCTGTTTACGATGCCGGGTATAGTTTTTCGCATATGTTTTACGAAGGTATGATGGCTGCCGATGCTACTTCGCAGTGGTCATTCTCGGTACCGCCAATGCCCGAAAAAGGAAAACTTACAGATATGAGTATCATGGTGCCGTATATTGAAAAGTATGAGCCTGATTTTGTATTCGCGGCATTTTGCGGTGAAGAAACAACCTTGTTTTTTAATGAAATGATAAACAGTGGATTGAGCAATAAAATAGCTATAACCGGATTGCCGTATTTGTTAGAACCTTTTGCACCCCTGCAAGGAGATGTCACTGTTTATACCACTTTGCCATTCGGTGATGATATGCTCACGGCAGGGAAAGCATTTTATCATTTGGGGCAACAAACCGGAGAGGCTATTGCCAAAGCAGCGACAACAGCACAGAACAGAAGCGAACTTAAAAAGGAACTGTTGAATAATGGTAATTTTTTCAATATCACACAACCTACACTGATGCAGCCGCCAATAAGTATTGTGCGAAATGATATTAAAGCAGGCGAAACAGCTTTTATAACACAGGCGGCTGCCACTATGGAAAGTTACGGCTTAGATATTGAAAAATTAAGATCGCTAACTGAAGAGACAAGTGCGGGCTGGTTTAACCCTTACCTTTGTATATGAAAGCCCTGGTTATTTTTAGTTCGGATGTTTTGGGTATGCCTGCAATTATACAATTGCATCAGCAAAATAAACTGCATGGCGTTGCTGTTCCCGACAAGGTAAAACATATACTGGTACCCACCTTAAAACAATTTGGCATTGCAGATGCGAACATCCATATTTTAACTAAAACAAACCTTGCCAACGAACTAAAAACTTTGATTAAGCAGTATGACGCTCAAATGCTGCTTACGCTAACTTTTGGCTGGATGATCCCGGCAGAAATACTGACCTTATTACCCAATCGTTGTATCAATTTTCATTTTGGCCTGCTACCTAAATATAAAGGGGCCGACCCTATTTTTTGGCAACTGTTCAATACGGAAAAGACGGGCGGGCTAACAGTTCACGTTATGACTGAGGTTGTTGATGAGGGGCCGGTAATTATGATGCAGGAAATGTCAATTATGCCTGGTGAAACTTATGGATTGCATTGCCAGCGTTTAGGGCAACTTGCAGCTCAATGCGTTATCCCGGTAACTGATATGCAGGTGCCCGTTGCTCCACAGGCTACAATAACCGATAATAAACCTGCCTTGTATTTTAAAAAACCAGATATTAGCCAGCTAACTATAAACTGGCAGCAATATACGGCCCAACAAATAGAGGCGTTGGTTAACGCTACAAACCCACGGTACGGCGGGGCAAACACCAGCATCAGGCAAATGGAAGTTCGCATACTCGAAGTATCGCCTGTTGATATAACCAACCCAAATCCTGTTATACCTGGTACCATTGTTTATGCCGATGCAACCTACGGGCTCATTGTAGCTTGCTTAAACCTGCAATACCTCAAAATAAACATAGTAAGTATACGTGAAGGCTATATATCGGGTATTAAACTTTTTGCCCTGGGTTTTAGGGTAGGTGAAGTATTTGAATAAAAAAAAACGCTACCATAATAATATGAGTTAAGGCTGTTTTAACAGGTTTGAAATTGAAATTTATTAAACTTATTTTAACAAATATTAAATCAATAAAGCGCTAAATAAAATTTGGTTTTTATCGAAATATTATATAAGTTTAAATAATCAACAATTTTTTGAAACCTTAAACTAAATCAACTTAACAATGGAAGGAACAATTGGAGAGATCCGATGGTTTGCCGGCAATTTTGCACCAAGAAATTGGGCTTTTTGTTCCGGTCAAATCGTTGCGATCCGATCGAACACGGCGTTATTTGCTATTTTGGGAACTATGTATGGTGGCGATGGTTCAACCACCTTTGGCTATCCTAACTTTCAGGGTCGCGTAGCGATAGGAGCAGGCCAGAGCGCCACACCCAACGGGCTATCAACATACACCTTCGGGCAAAATGGTGGCAGTGCAACCGCCGCCCTTAATCTTAACAACTTGCCGCTACATACACATCCTGCATCAATGTCGGCAGGTGCAGTTACGTCAACAGCTACTTTGAATGGTGTTTCGGGTACTACCTCTTCTAACAACCCTGCCGGAGCACTTTTACAGGGCGATTCGGCCATGAGTACATTTGCTCCGGGTACAAGCGCCACTGTGGCTATGGCAGCATCATCGGTTACTTTAACTAATATTGCGGGCCCAACAACTTTACCTACAGTTACCGTGCAACCTGCAGGAGCTGCCGGCACACCGGCACACAATAACCTGCAACCATACCTGGGCATGAATTTTATTGTTTGTACAGCGGGTGTTTTCCCTGCGAGAAACTAATTATTTACCATTAATTAAAATTAAAAATATATGGAAGGAAATTTGGCAGAAATACGCTGCTTTGCCGGCAATTTTGCACCAAGAACCTGGGCCTTTTGTAATGGCCAACAGATGGCAATAAACACAAATCAGGCATTGTTTTCTTTACTGGGCACTGTTTACGGAGGTAACGGTGTGTCAACTTTTGCGTTACCTAATATGCAAAGCCGTACACCTGTGGGGGTTGGTAACGGCGGGCTCGGCAGTGTTGTATTAGCGCAAGTTGGAGGTGTTGAAAATTATACATTATTGACGAACGACATGCCACAGCATACCCATGTTCCAACGGTTACAGCGGGTACCAGCCCTGCAAGTGGTACATTAACCTTAAATGGTACCGGAGTGCCGGCCACAGGGGCCAGCCCGGCAAATAATTTACTGGCTGCAGATGATGGTGGCTTAGCGCTTGATATATACGGCCCCGCGGCATCGCCGGTAGTTGCAATGTCGCCCAAGGCAATAACTTTTAGCGGTACTATTGGGGCACCCACCCTTCAGGTGGGTGCAAACGGTGGCAACCAGCCGCATAATAATATACAGCCATCGCTCGGAATAAACTTTATAATATGCTTGCAAGGGATATTCCCATCAAGAAATTAATTGAAAATATTAAATAGAAAGAAGAAATTATGGAAGGAACAATGGGCGAAATCCGCATGTTTGGCGGCAATTTCGCACCCCAGGGATGGGCTTTTTGCAACGGCGCATTATTATCAATAGCTCAATATACCGCAATGTATGCCATAGTAGGTACCATTTATGGTGGCGATGGGCAAAATACCTTTGCGCTGCCAAATTTATGCGGTCGGGTTGCGGTAGGCGCAGGGCAGGGACCGGGATTGTCTTATTATGACCTGGGTGAGCAAACAGGTGTTGAAGCAGTAACGTTAACAACAAGTCAAATGCCTGTGCATACACATACGGGCACCTCAACAGGTGGGGGCGGAGCCATAACAGCAACCGCAACTTTATACGGATCAACAACGGGTACCGGAGTTTCAAGCCCTGCCAATGCCGTTTTGGGGATCGATTCGAGCGCTACCGCTAGTATTTATGGTGCGGATACAGGCACCCTGGTGCCAATGTCGCCAAACGGACTTGCTATAAGCAATTTTTCGCCTGGTAAATTGCCGGTTGTGTCTTTATCTGCAGCGGGTGGCAGCCAGCCACATACTAATATACAGCCTTACCTGGCGGTAAGTTACATCATATGTATCGAGGGTATTTTCCCAAGTCGTAATTAAGTTTAATAAATTATCTGTATTAATATAAGCCCTGCGAAGGGCTTTTTTTATGGAATGCTATAACGTGATTATTTTACTGCTATGTGTGCATTATAGATAACTCAAAGCTTTAGCTATAAAACCAGCTTTTAAGTTCTTTTATATTTGCTAATATTTTTTGTGTCATCAGTATGCGACGGAAAGTTTAGTGTAAAAAAAAGGCATGCAGTAATTTACTGCATGCCTTTTTTTGTGAGTGCTATATTAATTAATTGAACCTATACCAGGTAGTAGAGTTTAATTTAATAATCCTCAAGAAACTGGTTGATGTACCTGTTAGGGAAGCTGAACTAGATACGTCGACAGCCGCAGCGGTGCCAAAGCTATTCAATGACGTAACCCCACCCATGCTTAAGGTTATGGTTGCCGCACCTGCCGCGTTATTCACCCAAATTACAGTAACCACATCGCCTACGCTATAGTTGCTTGATGCCGGTAAAGTTAGTGTTAAGGAAAAGGCGCCGGTAGTTCCGCCACGATCTACAATAAAGAACTTAGTACTTGTGTTGCTCGAAAAGTCGACAGATATTGGACTGGCTCCGCTATTTGTTATAACAACCGGCGTACCAAAATTGGCTGTTCCGCCACTTGATGTTGGTATATTTAATGTACCGCTGCTAAAGGTAGCTGCGCCACTACCTGTTGTAGTTAAGCTGAACGGAGCCGAAAATGCGCCGCTGCCATTTAAGAAAGCGGTAGCCGTACCCGAACTTGTACCTAAACGAGCCGCAGGTATAGTACCCGTAGTTGCCGAACCTAAAGCTGTTACGATATTGTTACCAGAAGTAGCATTGTTAGCAATTGTTGTAACTGCAGATGAAGATATTGTAACATCACCGGTTACCGTTTGAGGTGATTGTGGTGAAAAAGGACTAGAACCTGTTAAATAAATTTGTGCTGAAGCAGTACCATTTGCAAAGCCTGCGCCGGTAGCACCAGTTGAACCTGTCGAACCGGTAGCGCCTGTTGATCCAGTTGAACCAGTAGCACCTGTTGATCCTGTTGAACCAGTTGAACCAGTAGCACCCGTTGATCCTGTTGAACCAGTAGCACCCGTTGATCCAGTTGAGCCAGTAGCACCCGTTGATCCAGTTGAGCCAGTAGCACCCGTTGATCCAGTTGATCCAGTAGCACCTGTTGATCCAGTTGATCCTGTAGCACCCGTTGATCCTGTTGAGCCAGTAGCACCTGTTGATCCAGTTGAGCCAGTAGCACCTGTTGATCCAGTTGAACCAGTAGCACCAGTAGCACCAGTTGATCCAGTTGATCCAGTTGAACCTGTTGATCCAGTAGCACCAGTTGATCCAGTAGCACCAGTTGAACCTGTAGCACCAGTTGAACCTGTAGCACCAGTTGATCCAGTAGCACCTGTTGATCCAGTTGAGCCAGTAGCACCTGTTGATCCTGTTGAGCCAGTAGCACCTGTTGATCCAGTTGATCCTGTAGCACCAGTTGAGCCTGTTGATCCTGTAGCACCAGTTGAGCCTGTTGATCCTGTAGCACCAGTTGAGCCTGTAGCACCAGTTGAGCCTGTTGAGCCAGTCGAACCAGTAGCACCAGTAGCACCAGTAGCACCAGTTGAGCCGGTAGCACCTGTTGAACCTGTTGAACCGGTTGATCCAGTAGCACCAGTTGAGCCAGTCGAACCAGTAGCACCAGTCGAACCTGTTGAGCCAGTCGAACCAGTTGAGCCGGTAGCACCAGTAGCGCCCGTTAATCCGGTAGCACCAGTTGAGCCGGTAGCACCATTAGCACCAATTGCTCCCGTATTACCTTGAATACCTTGTGCACCTGTGGCGCCAGTTGAACCGGTTACGCCTTGAATACCTTGTGCACCTGTAGCGCCGGTTGAACCGGTTACACCTTGAATACCTTGTGCACCTGTGGCGCCAGTTGAACCGGTTACGCCTTGAATACCTTGTGCACCTGTAGCGCCAGTTGAACCGGTTACGCCTTGAATACCTTGTGCA
>Ga0207690_10000420_pt1 | contig 27642 bp, 30 predicted proteins | sample KBSC23metaG_FD_184315 | JGI IMG/M metagenome (GOLD analysis project Ga0207690, IMG submission 184315) | Corn rhizosphere microbial communities from Kellogg Biological Station, Michigan, USA - KBS C2-3 metaG (SPAdes) (version 2) | ecosystem: Host-associated > Plants > Roots > Rhizosphere > Soil ... | reverse complement strand
TACGTCTACGACACGAAGCCGCCGGTCGCGCCGGACGTCACGGTGCCGGCGCCGACGTCGAACGACGTGACCCCGACGTTGACGATCACGACCGAGCCCGGCGCGACCATCACCTGCACCGTGTCGCGGAACCTGCTGCCGGTGGCCGGGCTCGGTTGCGCGCCCGACGGCACCATCGACCTGAGCGGGCTCGCCGACGGCGAGTTCGAGATCACCGTCGTCGCCACCGACCAGGCCGGCAACGTGGGCCCGGGTACGACGGTCCTCTACGTCCTCGACACCGCGGCGCCGGACGCGCCGGTCGTGACTGCGCCGGCCAGCCCGTCGCCGGTCGTCAACCCGGTCTGGTTGTGGACCGGCGAGGCGGGCACCGTCGCGACCTGCACGCTGACCGGACCGCGCGGTGTCGTCGTCGCCGGACCGGTCGCCTGCGCGTCGCCGTACACGTTCAACTTCGCCGGCCTGGCGGACGGCGCCTACACGCTGACGGTCGTCCTCACCGACGCGGCGGGCAACTCGTCGCGGGCGGTCTCGACGACGTTCATCCTCGACCGGACCGCGCCGGTCCCGCCGACCGTCGTGCCGCCGGCCTCGCCGAGCAGCAACCGGACGCCGGCCTGGACGATCACCGCACCGCGCGGCGCGGCGCTGACCTGCACGCTGCTGCGCGGCTCGACGGTCGTGTACGCCGCGGGCGCCTGCCCGCCGGGCGGCGTGTTCAGCCTCGTCGGGATGCCGGACGGCGTCTACACGCTGCGGGTCACGGCGACCGACAAGGCGGGCAACGTCAGCGCCGCGTCGGTGAGCACGTACGTCCTCGACACCCACGCGCCGGCGATGCCGAGCCTCGACTTCGCCAGCGGTTCGCCGTCGTCGTCGCGCACACCCAACTGGGGCTTCACGTTGCCGGCCGGCACCACCGGCCTGTGCGTGCTGCGCAACGGTTCGGCCACCGTCTCGAGCACGCCCTGCCGGGACGCCGTGTCGTTCACCCTCCCGAACGCGGACGGCACCTACACGCTGCTGGTGTACGCCGTCGACGCGGCCGGCAACATGAGCAACCCGCTGGCGGTGACCTACGTCCTCGTCGGTCACGGCTTCGGCACCGGCAGCGGCGGGTCGCCGTCGTCGACGCCGCCGGCCGGCGGCGGCAGCACCACGCCGCCGCCCAGCTCGGTGACCGAGCCGGAGCCGCCGCTGTCGACCGCGCGGCAGCTCGCGGATCACCTGGGCGGACCGGTCAATGCGGTCAAGAAGGCCGTCGGCGGCGTGACCAGCGCCGCGGTGACGACACTGCCGCTCGTCAACGACAAGCTGACGAAGGACGTGTCGAGCGCGGTCCGCAGCGTCGTCAACGCGGTGAGCAAGGCCGGCGGCGGCACCGGGTTCCCGCTGCTGCTGCTGGTGATCGTGATGGGCTTCCTGGTCGCGCAGAGCCGGATAGACCGGCGCGATCCGAAGCTTGCCCTTGCGTCCGTCGCTGCCGATGACACACTTCAGTTCCGGCCTCCACCAAGCCGAGGGGATACCCGATGAGCACCACGGGTCAGCGGACCACCACCGACCTGGTGCCGCTGGACGAACGGCTCCTCTACCTGCGGGTGCTGCGCGCCGTCATCGCCGCCGCGACGGTGCTCGACGCCGCGCTGCTGCCGCAGCTGCTCCGCAAGTCGTTCCTGACCGTCGCGGTGTTCGCGCTCGTCTACCTCGCGATCTGCCTCGCGGCCGAGGCGCTGTGGCGGCTGATGAACCGGCGCGGGCTCTGGCTGTTCGGTGGCCTGCTCATGCTCGACGGGGTCTACCTCGCCTGGGCCAACTACCTGACCGGCGGCTCGAACGGGCCGCTGCGCTACCTCGTGATGGTGCATCTCGGCGCGGTGACCCTGCTCGCGTCGTACCGCACCGGCGTCAAGCTCGCGCTGTGGCACTCGCTGCTGCAGCTGTGCGTCTACTACGCCGAGCGCGCCGGCATCCTCAACGCGCTGTCCGGCGGCGGCGCGAGCGACGAGTGGTACCGGATCATCGCGTTCATCGTCGCGCTCTGGACGCTCACGCTGACGATCTCGTCGCTCGCGGCGGTCAACGAACGCGAGCTGCGACGGCGCCGGTTCGAGCTGGAGCAGCTGGCGCAGATGGGCCGCGGCCTGGAGGAGGCGCACGACGCCCTCGCCGTGGGTGACGTGCTGCTCGACACGCTCGCGGAGACGTTCTCGTTCCGCCGGATGGCGTTGTTCGAAGTCGTCGACGACTCGCCACGACTGCTCACCTGCCGCAACCTGCTCGACGCGGTGGTCTCCGACTTCACCCTCGGGCCCGGATCGGTGCTGTCCACCGCCGCGGCCAGCCGCGAGACGCTGCTGGTCTCCGAGCTCGACCCGTCGGTCGACGCTTGGCTCACCGCGATCATGCCGGACGCGCGAAACGTCGCCGTCGTACCGCTCGCCGCCGACGCGGTCGTCGGTGTCCTCGTGGCCGAGACCGGCCGGCGCCCCGGGAGCCGGATCGAACGCCGGGTCGTCGCGACGACGGAGCGGTTCGCCAGCCACACCGCACTCGCGATGCGCAACGCGAACCTGCTCGAGCGCATGCAGCTGATGGCGGTCACCGACGGTCTCACCCAGCTGGCGAACCGGCGGTCGTTCGACCGGGCCCTCGACCGCGAGCTGCAGCGCGCCACCCGCACCGACGGCCGGCTGTCCGTGGTGCTCATCGACATCGACCACTTCAAGACCCTCAACGACACGCACGGCCACCTCGTCGGCGACAACGTGCTGCGCCAGATCGCGAGCGCATTGCGCGAATGCGGCCGCGAGTACGACACCATCGCGCGCTACGGCGGCGAGGAGTTCGCGGCCGTGCTGCCCGGCTGCTCGTCCGCCCTCGCCGTACAAGTCGCCGAACGGTTGCGGCGCGCGGTCGAGGAAGGGCCGACCGACGTTCCGGTCACGGCGAGCGCCGGCGTCGCGACGTACCCCTACGACGGTGTCGACGTCGACGGGCTGCTCGGTGCGGCGGACCGCGCGCTCTACTCGGCGAAGCGGGCCGGCCGTAACCTCGTCTTCTCCGCGGAACAGGCCCGCGCGGTCGGCGTCAGTTCGTAGATATCGTCGGCCGCTGTGACGAGTGGCTTCGGCGAAGAGGGCGGCCGCCTTTCGTACGGCGGTTATTTGCAACTAGATGTCTTATTGAGTCAACAGCAATTGCAGTCGGCGCAGGGCGGCGACGTCGCGGCGCACGACGAATTGCTGTTCATCACGATCCACCAGGTCTACGAGTTGTGGTTCAAGCTGCTGCTGCACGAGCTCACCACCGTCCGCGACCTGTTGCTGCACCGCGGTGACGCGGCGGACGCGCTGTGGCAGGCGCGCCATCTGCTCCGCCGCGTCACGCAGATCGAGCAGGTGCTCATCGCGCAGCTTCCGGTCCTCGAAACGATGTCGCCGCAGGACTTCCTCGACTTCCGATCGTTGCTCGCGCCGGCGTCCGGCTTCCAGTCCGTGCAGTTCCGAGAGCTCGAATTTCTTTCTGGTCTCAAGGATCCTGCGTTCGCGGAGCGGCTGCGAGCCGCGACGGACGACGAACGATCCCGGCTCGCGCGCCGGCTCGCCGAGCCTTCGTTGTGGGACGGATTCCTCGCCGCACTCGCGGCTCGTGGCCTGCCGACCGACGCAAACCGGATCGAATCTTCTCTCGTCGCGGTCGCTCGCGACCGGTCGTCGTACGGCGATTTGTGGGACGTCGCGGAAGGATTGCTGACGCACGACGAACTGTGCGCGCAGTGGCGCGCGTTGCACGCGACGGTTGTCGAGCGCCAGATCGGATACAAACCGGGAACCGGTGGCTCGACCGGTGCGACGTATTTGCGAGGACGCCGTGACCTGAGGTTCTTTCCTCCATTGTGGGAGTTGCGCACGGCGCTGTAGAAATAACGACGGGGCAGCGCAGCATCGTGATCATCTCTGCCCTATGGTTTGTGCAAAGTTCTTTACCACCGCCCATGGTGGGCGGGGGCTCAGTGACTCTCAGGAGGCCAGATGCCGCCGCGGGGAGGCAACGCCGCCAAGGCGGACAACCGCAAGCCGTCACGACCACCGGTGATCCCGAACGCCGAACGGCGCGCGACAACTCGACGTGCAGTGTTGGAAGCCGCAGGTGCGTCGTTCGACGAGAACGGCTACCTCGCCACGAGGCTGGACGACATCGTCGCTCGCACCACCATGACCAAAGGCGCGGTCTACTTCCACTTCGCGTCGAAGGAAGACCTCGCCCGGGCGTTGGTGACGGCGTACTTCGAGCGGGTCGAGGAGATGGCGCGCGAGACGTCCGACGACGGTGACGGCTTCGACGCGATCGTCGGTCTGACCGGCGCCGTCGCGCGGGCCGTCCGGGACAGCGCGACCCTGCGCGCCGGTGCGCGGCTCGCGGTCGAGCGGCACCTGATCGACCCCGATCTGCCGGATCCGTTCGACTGGTGGGTCGGCACGCTGACGCCGCTGGTCCGCCGGGCGCAGAAGGGTGGCCGGCTGACCGAGCTGGCCGCGGCGCCGACGACCGCGCGGGTCATCGCGACCTACCTGCTCGGTGCCCAGCACGTCGCCGGGGGCGGCGACCAGCGCGACCTGGCGCGGCGGCTGCAGGAGTTCTGGCAGTTCCTCCAGCCCGCCGGCAAGGGCCGCTAGACACGCTCAATCGGGGTCGCTGACGAAGGCGAAAAAAATTCGGGCGTAATCATGGCCCTCCTCGTACGTGAACGAGGTATGGGGTCAACCCGGATAACCGTCATCTTCGTGGTCGCCGCGCCTTCCGGCTGGGAGGCGCGGTGCCGCGGCCACGTCCTGTACTGGGGCCCGTCCCTGGACCGCACGGTCCGGGAGGCGCGCCGCCTGGCTGACCTCTACGACGCGCACGTCGTCATCGAAGGCATGCTCAGCGCCAGCGCATGGAGCGACGAGGAGCTCGCCGAGGCGGAGGCCGAATTCGCCCAGGAGGGCGGTTGGATTACGCCGGGTCGCTAACGGTAGGAACCGGCGGTTTCTTCGCCGGCCCGGGGCCTGGCGCGGTCGCCGTGGCCGGTGTCGGCGGCACGCAGACATGACCCAGATCGGGGTCGTCGATGCACACCAGCGGGTCGTCCGGCCGTCCAGGACGCTGGTCGAAGCTGACCCCGGGCTGCGGCGCGGCGGCACGATGGGCCACGGTGGCCGGCGCGGGCCGAACCGCTGCCGGACGCGCCAGGCCGACCAGCACTGCCGGCGGCGCCGGGCGCGGGCCGCTGGCCGGCGGCGTGCCAACGGGCGCACCGCGGAACGGATGGCTGCCGGGCAGGCCCACCGAGTGCCGACCATCCGGCGGCACAGTCAGTGTGACCGAGAGGGCGGCCGCCGCCAGCGCGGTGGTCGCCGCGGCCGCGGGGGTGCCGCGACGCAACACCCGGACCGCAGCGGTGCCGAGGGCGGTGAACGGGCCCACCAGCAGGCGCAGCCGGTAGCGGGCCCGATGCCGAGCGACCGCCATCCGAACCTGGGTCGCGCGGTCGGTGCGCACGCCGGTCGCTGACGTTCGAAGGCTCGCTTGCTCTTGCTCGGTCAGCTCGGCCATCGCGGTCCGCACCGTGCCCAGGACCTGACGGAGCTCAACCGCGTCGAGCTCCCGGCAGGCACTCTCGGACGGGATCTCGGCGAGTTGGCGCTGCCGGGATTGGCGTCGTACCCCGTCGATGTGCGAGCGCCGGGCGACGACCGTGCACCACCGCAGCAGGTCGCCGTCGTCGTCGAACCGGATCCGGCGGTCCCAGGCGCGCAGCAGCGCCTCCTGCGCGACGTCCTCGGCGTCTTCCGGGCTGGCGCCGGCCCGGCGCAGCCGGGTGACGAGCAGCGGCCGGACTTCGTGTGCCGCTGCCGCGAAGCGATCTCGAGCCGCCTTCGTAATCACAGACCGGCCGGTACGTGAGAGATGGGTCCGCTCGCCCTGCACCCCGTCCAGGAGGGTTTCCGTGTCCATCTCACACCTCGTCCCCGTCGCGCTGCTGGTCCTGGCGACGACGGCTGGGCCGCCGTCGCCAGTCCCCTCGACCTCCCAACACCACCAATGGGTGGTGTCCGAGCACTGCCAAACCGTCACGGTGACGCTTCCCGACGGTCGAACCGAGAGCGTTACGGTGTGCCATATCCCGGACTGGCCCCCGATCGGCTCCGTCGCCTAGTCAGCCGACGCTGACCGGCACGCAGAAGCCCTCTTCGTAGCTGAACCCGCCGCAGACCCCGTTGTTGTCGACCGAGGCGCTGAACAGCGGCTGGCCCGGCACGCCGGTGTAGACCTGCGTGCCGCCGTTCTCGTGCGTGACGACCACGTACGGGTTCGTGGTGCTCGTGTCGGTGCTGGCCGAGGCCGCGGTGCCGAGGCCGGCCGCGAGGGCGGCGGCGCCGACGAGCACCGCGGTGAACTTGTTGATGCGCATTGGTCTGGAGTCCTCTACTGGATGGGGCCGGGGTCGGGAAGGTTGAGGCACATCTCGACGGTCGGGTACGGACCGACGTGCGGGGTGTAGCAGTTGGTGCCGGCGGAGGCCGGGGCGGCGAGCGCGACCGCGGCGACCGCCGCGGCGACGACGCCCAAGGTGAGGCGGATCATGTGGTGCATACCTCCGGTGGGGTTGGACATAGACGACCTTTCGGACCATCCCATGGTGCGAAGGGGGCTGGCAACCGAGGTTTGACCCGCAGGCAAGGCTCGGTCCACAGGCCTGGCGGCGGGCACTTGCGCGGCACCGGTCCGAGCACGTATACCTACCGACACGTTTCCCACGGTTTGGTCGGTGATGTGCGTGGTGCCGGCGGTTGGCATCGTCGAAGACGAGGTACGCGAACGGGTGCGCAGCCGCGCGCTCGATCCGGCGGTCGACGCCGCCGCGGTACGGCGCATCGTCGACGAGGTCGTCGCCGACTACTCGCAACGCCGGCTCACGACGTCGCTCCCCGAGCTCGGCGACGCGGTCGCGACCGCCCGCGAGGTCTACGACGCGGTCGCCGGCTTCGGTCCGTTGCAGCGCTACCTCGACGACCCGACCGTCGAGGAGATCTGGATCAACGAGCCCGGCCGGGTGTTCGTCGCCCGGCGTACCGGTCCGGAGTTGACGACCACGGTCCTCGGCGACGGCGAGGTGCGCGATCTGGTCGAGCGGATGCTGTCCGCCTCCGGGCGTCGCATCGACCTGAGCGCGCCGTTCGTCGACGCGTCCCTTCCGAACGGTGAGCGGCTGCACGTGGTGATCCCCGACGTGACCCGGCGGCACTGGGCCGTGAACATCCGCAAGTTCGTGCTGTCGGCGTACTCGCTGGACGAGCTCGTCGCGCTCGGCACCGTGACCGAGCCGGCGGCCGCGTTCCTCGAAGCCGCCGTCGTCGCGGGCCTCAACATTCTCGTCGCGGGTGGCACCCAAGCCGGCAAGACGACGCTGCTCAACTGCCTGGCGGCCGCGATTCCCGCGCGCGAGCGGGTCGTGACGTGCGAGGAGGTCTTCGAGCTCCGGCTGGCGTTGCCCGACGTCGTGGCGATGCAGACCCGGCCGCCCAACCTCGAGGGCACCGGCGAGATCCCGTTGCGCCGCTTGGTCAAAGAGTCGTTGCGGATGCGGCCGGACCGGCTGATCGTCGGCGAGGTCCGGCAGGAAGAGTGCCTCGACCTGCTGGTCGCGCTGAACTCCGGCGTCCCCGGGATGTGTTCGCTGCACGCCAACTCCGCCCGCGAGGCCATCGCCAAGATGTGCACGCTGCCGCTGCTGGCCGGCGAGAACGTGACGCACGCGTTCGTCGTACCGACGGTCGCGCACAGCGTCGACGTCGTCGTGCACATCGCCCGCGACGGGCGCGGCCAGCGGACGGTCCGGGAGATCGCCGGCGTGTCCGGGCGGGTCGAGGGCGACGTCGTAGAGGTCGCGGACCTGTTCGTCACCCGCGGCGACCGGTTGGTGCGCGCCGACGGCTGGCCGCCGCACCCGGAGCGCTTCGTCGCCACCGGCGTCGACCTCGCCCGGCTGCTGTTCCCGTTGCCGGACGCTGCAGTGACCGGAGCCGCGCAGTGATCGGAGCCGTCGTCGGGCTCGCCTTCGGTGTGGGCCTGCTGGCCGTCCTGTCGGGACGGGACGGTGCCGCGGCGAGCCGTCGCCGCTCGTCGCGCCGCGGTGACCGGCGGCTGTACGGCGCGATGATCGGCTGCGGCCTGCTCGTGTTTCTCGTCGTCGGTGCGTGGTCCCGGTCGCCGGTGATCGCGTTGGCGTTCGGGTCGTTCGGCGCCTACGCGCCGGTCGCCGTCCGGGCCCGGCGAGTTCGGAAGCGGACCGCCGAGCGCCGCGACCTGTGGCCGGACGTCGTCGACAACCTCGCCTCCGGAGTGCGGGCCGGTCTGTCGTTGCCGGAGGCGCTCGGCCAGCTCGGCGAGCGCGGCCCCGCGCCGCTGCGCGCCGAGTTCGTCGCGTTCGCCCGCGACTTCGCGGCCAGTGGCCGGTTCAGCGAGTGCCTCGACCGGCTCAAGGACCGGCTCGCCGACCCGGTCGGCGACCGCATCGTCGAGGCGTTGCGGCTCGCGCGCGAGGTCGGTGGCAGCGACCTCGGGCGGCTGCTGCGCAACCTCTCGCAGTTCCTGCGCGACGACGCCCGGACCCGCGCCGAGCTCGTCACCCGGCAGGGCTGGACGGTCAACGCGGCCCGGCTCGCGCTGGCCGCGCCGTGGGTCGTGCTCGCGCTGCTGTCGTTGCGGCCGGAGACGGTCGCGGCGTACGACACCGCGCAAGGCGTCGCCGTGCTCGCGGTCGGTGGGGTGGTGTCCGTGTCGGCGTACCGGCTGATGATTCGCATCGGCCGGCTGCCGGAAGACGAACGGGTGCTGCGGTGAGCGCCGGCGCGATGCTCGGCGTGCTCGCGTTCGCCGGCGGCTGGGGTGTCCTCCGTTCGGTGCGCCGGCGCCGGCTGCGCCTGGTCGACCGGATCGGTCCGTACGTCGACGCGCAGGCGTACGCGCGCTCGTCCGCACCAGACGTGTCGATGCCGGCGCGCATGCTCCGCGACGCCGCCCGACGGCTCGGCGAGTCGGTGTCGGTGCGCCGCCGGCTGGCCGCGCTCGGCGACGCCGGCGCTGTCGAGCAGTTCCGGATCGAGCAGCTCTCCTGGGCCGGTCTCGGGCTCCTCGCCGCGCTGCTGCTGTCCGGCCTCGCGATCGCGCGCGGTGGCCGGGTGTCGCCGGTCGTGGTCCTGGTGCTCGCCGCCGTCTTCACCGCCGGCGGCGCGCTCGGTCGCGACCGCGCCCTGTCCGTGCAGGTCGCCCGGCGCGAGGAACGGTTGCTCGCCGAGCTGCCCGCGGTCGCCGAGATGCTCGCGTTGTCGGTCGGCGCCGGCGAAGGGGTGACCGGCGCGCTCGAGCGCGTCTCGCGGATCGCCCGCGGCGAGCTCGCCGACGAGTTGCGCCGCACCCTCGCGGACGCGCGCGCCGGGACACCGGTCGTCGAGGCGCTGACTCGCATGGCCGCGCGCACGTCGGTGCCCGCGCTGTCCCGGTTCGTCGACGGGATCGCCGTCGCAGTGGAACGCGGCACGCCGCTGGCCGACGTGTTGCGCGCGCAGGCCGGCGACGTGCGCGACGAACGCCGCCGCGCGCTGCTGCAGGTGGGCGGTCGCAAGGAGATCGCGATGTTGTTCCCGGTCGTGTTCCTCGTCTTGCCGGTCACCGTCGTGTTCGCGCTCTATCCCGGCTTCGCCAACCTCTCCCTCGCTGTGTCGTGAAAGGACGTTCCATGATGTCGTTGTTGGACTGGCCGCGCCGGCGGATCGAGTACGGCGACCGCGGCGACGTGCCGGGGTGGGTGCTCGTGACGTTGATGACCGCCGGCATCGTCATGGCGCTGTGGATCGTCGCCGAGCCGAAGCTGTCGAGCCTGCTCAGCGCCGCGTTGAACATCAGTGGCGATCCGAGCAAGTAGCCGCCGGTTGCCGTCCGGCGACGCCGGGGCCGCGGTCGTCGACTTCGTGCTCGTCGGATCGTTGCTCACCGTGCTGTTCCTCGCGGTGCTGCAGGTGGGGATCGACTTCTACGTCCGCAACGTCCTGGAGGCGGCGGCCGCCGACGGGGCGCGGTACGCGGCGAACGCCGACGTCGGCAGTGCGCAGGCGGGCGCCGACCGCACGAACGAGCTGATCCGCTCGTCGTTGGGATCGCGCTACGCGCACGCGCGACCGGCGACAGACGTCTCCGACGTCGACGGCGCACCGGTCGTCGGTGTGACGGTGTCGGTGCGGTTGCCGTTGCTCGCGTGGTTCCTGCCGGTCGGGCCGACGGTGACCGTGACCGGGCACGCGCTCGCCGAGCCGCCTCGATGAAGATGCCGTCGCGCGACGACGAGGGATCGGCCGTCGTCGAGTTCGTCTGGCTCGGCGTGCTGCTGCTGGTGCCGCTCGTCTACCTCGTCATGGCTGCGTTGTCGGTGCAGCGGGCGGCGTTCGCGGAGACCTCCGCGGCCCGTGAGGCCGCGCGGGCATACGCCACCGCCGGCTCCGACGACCTGGGCGAGCAACGCGCCGAGCAGGCGGTCGCGCTGGTCATGCGCGACCACGGGATCGCCTGGCTCCCGTCCGGTCGCGTCGTGTCGTGCGGGGACTGCCGCTACGCGCCGGGCTCGACGTTCACCGTCGACCTGCGCCGGACGGTGCGACTGCCGTTCGTCCCGTCGTGGTTGTGCGGCCAGCGCTGCGTCGCCGGCGTCGTCGTGACCGCGCACCACCGCGCGCGGCTCGACTGCTTCGACGGCGGCACCGGGGCGGTCGGCGCCGCGTGCTGAGCCGCCGCCGTGACGACGCCGGCCAGGTCACGTTGCTGCTCATCGGGTACGCCGCCGTCGCGCTGATCCTCGTCGTGGTGGGCATCGACGTCTCCGCGGCGTTCCTGGCCCGGCGGGCACTCGCCGCGACCGCCGACGCGGCCGCGCTCGACGCCACACAGGCGGTCGACCGTACGGCGATCTACGGCGGCGCGATCGGTGGCTGCGGCGCGACCTTGCCGGTCGACGCGGACCGCGCCCGGGCTCGCGCGCTGGCCACCGTCGCCGACGACGGCGACGACCTCCGCCGCGCGTTCGCCCGCCTCGATCCGGTCGACGTGAGCGTCGCCGGCGGGACCGTGACGGTGCACCTCACCGGCCGGGCGAAGGTGCCGTTCGGCCGGCTGCTCGCCGTACTCGTTCCGGGGCACGACGACGGGGCGGTCGAGGTCGACGTCACGGCCCATGCGCGTTCGCCGGTGGCGGCGGGCGGCTGCTGAGCCCGACTAGGCTTGCGCCCATGCCGCCGGGAGACGTCAAGGAGCAGATCGCGCAGCTCGCGGCGACGATGAGCTCGGTCGAGGCGGTGCTCGACCTCGACGGGATGCGCAAGCAGCTCGCGTCGCTCGAAGAAGAGGCGGCCGACCCCGATCTCTGGAACGACCAGGACCGCGCCCAGTCGGTCACCAGCCGGATGTCGCACCTGCGCAGCGACCTGGCGCGCGTGGAGGCGCTGCGCGGCCGGCTCGACGACGTGCAGGCGGCGATCGACCTCGACGACCCCGCGCTCATCGAGGAGGCCACCGCCGACCTGCCGGCGCTCGCCTCCGACATCCAAGGGCTGGAAGTCCGCACCCTGCTCTCCGGCGACTACGACCCGCGCGAGGCCGTCGTCACCATCAACTCCGGCACCGGCGGCACCGACGCCGCCGACTGGGCGCTGATGCTGTTCCGGATGTACACCCGGTGGGCCGAGCGGCACGGCTACCCGACCGAGGTCTACGACACTTCTTACGCCGAAGAGGCCGGTATCAAGTCGGCGACGTTCGTGGTGAAGGCGCCGTTCGCCTACGGCACGCTCGCCGGCGAGCACGGCGTGCACCGCCTCGTGCGGATCTCGCCGTTCGACAACCAGGCGCGCCGGCAGACGTCGTTCGCCGGCGTCGACATCACGCCGGTGGTGGAGGCGACCGACCACGTCGACATCCCGGAAGACGAGATCCGCGTCGACGTCTACCGGTCGAGCGGCCCGGGCGGCCAAGGGGTCAACACCACGGACTCCGCCGTACGGCTCACGCACCTGCCCACCGGCATCGTCGTCACGTGCCAGAACGAGCGCAGCCAGATCCAGAACCGCGCGCGCGCGATGGAGGTGCTGCAGGCGCGGCTGCTGGAAACGCGCCGGCAAGAAGAAGCCGACGAGATGCGCAAGCTGAAGGGCTCGCGCAACACCGTCGGGTTCGGCAGCGACGACATCATCCGGCACTACGTGCTGCACCCGTACCAGCTCGTGAAGGACGCGCGCACCGAGGTCGAGGTCGGCAACACCGCCGGCGTGCTCGACGGCGACATCGACGCGTTCATCGACGCCGAGATCCGGTGGCGTCGCCAGCAGGCCGGCTGAAAAGCTCGGCGTCTCCGCTGGTCGGCGGACGCACTCGATCGTCCGAACGGTTGCACTTCCCGGGGCATGTCCGACATGTCCCTTCAAGGGTGACCGGCGGCCTTTGACGGCAACGCCCATAGCCCCGAATGTGGCGTTGCCGGTAGCCACCGGCGCGCTCGGGGAGCATTGATCCGCGACCGGTCTTCGGTCACCGGCACCCGTGAAAGGTGCCCGGTCGCGGGGAGCTACTGGTGAGACCGACCCGGCTTCGGACGAACGAAGTAGGGATGTCCCGATGCCTGGTCTCAGCCGCCGTTTCGTCGCCGGATTCGCGGCGCTGTTCCTGGTCCTGATGTGGCTGCCCGCGGCTCTCGTCACCTCCGCCGCGGCATCGGGCGTCGACGCCGGCTTCGAGATCGACGGCAACAAGGTCGTCAACGGCAACCTCGACTGGAGCAGCTCTTCAGTAGGCACCCAGCCGGTCGAGAACGACGACGCGGGCGGTGACCCGACCGTGTACTCGTCGTCCAGCAAGGAGAGCAACGACCCGTCCACGTGGACGCTCGCCGGCGGCGCGCCGCCGAAGGACGACATGACGAACATCTACGCCTACGCCAAGCCGGGTACGGCGGACGTCTTCTTCGGCTTCGACCGCGGCGCGACCTCGGGCACCGACTCGTATTACCTCGAGCTGAACAAGCTGCAGCCGACGAACACCACCACGTACGCACCGAACCGGTCCGACGGCGACCTGCGGTTCCGTCTCGACGACAAGGGCAACGGCGTCATCGCGCTGTCGGCGGAGTCGGTCTGGACCGGCGGCGCCTGGGTGACCACGACGCTCGCCTCGAACCCGGCGGGGTTCGACTACGCGGTCAGTGCCGACGAGTCGTTCCTCGAGTTCTCCTTCGACCTCACCACGCTGCTCAACCTGCACCCCGACTGCCCGCCGCTGTTCGGCTCGCTCGGGTTCCGCAACGTGACCGGTGCGACCGGCGAGAACCTCAAGGACTTCATCAAGCCGGTCAAGCTCTCCGCCGGCTCGACCTGCGTCCCGGAGATCCGGGTCGTCAAGTCGTCCGACCCCGCGTCGGGCACCGCGGCCGACCCCGCGCCGGTCAGCCCCGGTGACGACGTCACCTACACGCTGACCGTGCACAACGACGGCCTCGCCGACGCGTTCGACGTCCCGGTCAGCGACGTCGTACCGGACGGGACCGAGTACGTCGACGGATCGGCGGACGCGACCGGCGGGACGTTCGACAGCGGCACCAACACCGTGTCGTGGTCGGTCAGCGTTCCGTTCAGCGACTCGGTGGACGTGTCGTTCAAGGTCCATGTCGTCGACACCGACGCGAACGGCACGCTGGTCGACAACACCGCGACGTTCGCGAACACCCACACGTCGACCGACGACTGCATCGATCCGGCAGCGGGGCTGTGCCACACCAACACGACGCATCACGAGGTCGAGTTCGCCACCCTCGCACTGGCCAAGACGGCCGACCCGGCGAGCGGATCGATCGTGCAGCGCGGTGACTCGATCGACTACACGATCACCGTCAGCAACTCCGGCCTGGCCGCCGCGCAGGGTGTCAGCGTCGTCGACACGCTGCCGGACGGCGTCACGCTCGACGAGTCGTCCGTCAGCCCGGCCGAGCAAAGCAACAGCAACGGCCAGCTGACCTGGCTGGTCGACGTACCGGCCGCGCAGAACGGCGTCGACGGCGTCACGACGATCACGTACACCGTGACGGTCGATGCGGACGCACCGGAGGGCGCCACGCTCACCAACGCGGTGCTGATCGGCGGCGAGTGCCCGGGTGCCCCGGAGGGGACCGATCCGTGCACGACCGATCACCACGTGCCGACGGGCGCCCTGACCCTCGTCAAGCACGTCGACCAGACGTCCGCGGAGTACGGCGACACGTTGACCTACACGTTCGACGCCGCCGCGACCGGTGACCTCGACCAGACCGCCGTCGTCGTCACCGACGTCGTACCGGACGGCACGACGTACGTCTCCGGCAGCGCCGGCTGCACCGACGCCGGCCCCTGCACGACCGGGTACGACGCTGCCGACCGCACGGTGTCGTGGGAGCTTGGCGACATCGCGCACGGGTCCACGCCCCGCAAGCTCGTCTTCAAGGTCACCATCGACAAGCCGGTGTTCGACCCGGCGGTCGGGCACCCGGGCGCGACGGTCACCAACTCGGGCCTGATCGTTTCCGGCGAGACCGCGGAGACACCGTCGAACAAGGTCGAGACGGTCATCATCCAGGTGCTGGGCGTCAAGGTCGTGCGCAACCCGCCGACACTGCCGTTCACCGGCTCCGGGCTGCCGCTGCCAACCGCGGGAGCCGTCGCCAGCCTGCTGATCGCCGCCGGCGCGATGATGGCGAGCCTTCGCCGCCGGGAGGACTGACCGCAGCAACGGACTATGGCCGTACCAACGTCGGGACGGTCCGGCCATAGTCCGTTCGTACGACCCCCAAACCGGCCGATGCGACCGCAAATCGCCCTATGACTTGACGAGGTGGGTAAGTGTTCAGCACTTTGGGTGAAAGCGCCTGCCCACGGCGCGATGGGGGAGTGTCCCGGATGTCCGCACGTCTTCGCCGGCTGGCCGTCACAGGTGCCGTCGTCTGCCTCACCGCTCCGTTCGTCGGCGCGGTCGCCGCGGTCGCTGCGCCGACCAGCACGCCGACGTCCGGAGACCAGCGGGCGACCGCCTACCCGGGCAACATCCACGACGGCAAGTCGGGCAGCGCGTGCAGCCAGCTCGGCTTCCCCGACGACACCGAGCTCGCTGCGGACAACAGCGGCGGCGACTCGGGTGCCGGCGTCACCGTCACGAACGACGGCACCTACCTGAGCGTGTCGTGGGACTCCGGCTCGCAGGTCGACGCCGTCGTCGTCAAGGGCGGCGACGCCTACAACGTCTATGCCGCGAGCGTCTTCACGTCCTCGCCCACGACCGGCCTGCACGCCCCGATGGTCGGCGTGAACCAGGACAACGTGCCCGCGATCAGCCACTGGTTCCTCTGCGTCGGCGAACCCACCGAGCAGCCGCCGGTCGTCACCGTTCCGACCACCGGTGCGGTCACCGGCACCTGCTCGAAGGCGACGGTCACGATCGACGCCGGATCGAGCGACGCCGACGTCAGCATCGACCCGTCCGGCGTCGACGCGGCCCACAACGTCTCGGTCCCGGCCGGCACCGAGTCGGTCATCGACATCGATCTCGACGCGGCGCATCCGACGGTCACCGCCACCGACAACGCGACGTCGAGCGAGCTCGGCACGTTCACCCGTTCGTCGACGGCGTGCGGCAGCTCCACGAACGGCGCGGTCGACCCGAAGGTGTCCTTCTCGACCTCGTGCGCGAAGGGCATCGCGGTCGTGCTGACCAACATGAAGCTCGACGACACGACGACCGACGCGGTGACGTTCACGATCATGACGCCGGCCGGCGCGACCGAGCACGTCACGGTGGCCGCCGACCACATCGTCAAGCGCTACTACAAGGTCACCGAGGACACGACCGGTGTCGTCACCGTCTCGGCCAACGGCATGACCACGGCGTCGAAGTCGTACGCGAAGAACTGCACGCACGTCCTCGGCGAGAAGGTCACCAAGCACCCGGTCGTCCAGGGCGAGAAGGTGACCCGGCTTCCGTTCACCGGCCTGCCGACCTGGGAGATGACGGCCGTCGCGGCCGCCCTGTGCCTCGCCGGCGCGGCCTGCACGCGGGCCGGCCGTCGCCGTCCGGTCGTCGCCACGCCGATGCCCGGGTACCTGCCGCGGCACCGCAGCTACCCGACTCGCGGCGTCGTCGGCCGCTAAGGGTTCGACCGGCTGGGTGAGCTCCTCAGCCGGCGAAGTGGCCGTACAGTACGGCGGCCGCCGCGAGCCCCGCCGTCACGATCAAGGCCGTCACGATCAGGGCGACCAGCGCGAGGTTGAGCGCCGGCGCCGAGCCGTGCATCTCGGCGCGCGCGGCGCGGCAGATCGAGCAACCGGCCTCGACGACCGGCCGGGCGCAATTCGCGCACACCAGCTGCTCGCAGCACATGCCGGACATCCTTCCCGCGCAACGCGAGTCCACGCAACCTCACTGTAGATCGGCGCAGGCGCCGCGGCGGTTGAGCATCGGCATCCCCAGTGACGGGCGGTAGTCTGGCCTCCCGTGATCCGGTTGCAGTCCGTGACGAAGGTCTACCCGACCAGCGCCCGTCCCGCCCTCGACAACGTCGACGTCGAGATCGAGAAGGGCGAGTTCGTGTTCCTCGTCGGGCAGTCCGGGTCGGGCAAGTCGACGTTCCTGCGCCTGGTGTTGCGCGAGGAGAAGGTCACCCGAGGCGGCATCTGGGTCGCCGGCAAGGACCTCACCCGGCTCTCGCACTGGAAGGTGCCGGCGCTGCGGCGCCAGATCGGCACGGTGTTCCAGGATTTCCGGCTGCTGCCGAACAAGACAGTGGCGGAGAACGTCGCGTTCGCGCTCGAGGTCATCGGCAAGCCCCGGCATTCGATCGCGAAAGTGGTGCCGGAAGTCCTCGACCTCGTCGGGCTGGCCGGCAAGGAGGATCGGATGCCCAACGAGCTGTCCGGCGGCGAGCAGCAGCGCGTCGCCGTGGCCCGGGCGTTCGTCAACCGGCCGATGATCCTGCTCGCCGACGAGCCGACCGGAAACCTCGACCCGGCGACGAGCGTCGGCATCATGCGGCTGCTCGACCGGATCAACCGCACCGGTACGACGGTCGTCATGGCGACGCACGACTCGCACATCGTCGACTCGATGCGCCGCCGGGTGATCGAGCTCGAAGAGGGTCACGTCACCCGCGACCAGAGCCGCGGCGTCTACGGCTACAGCCGCTGAAAGGAAGTTCGATCGTGCGCTGGAGTTTCGTGTTCGCGGAGATGTGGCAGGGCCTTCGCCGTAACTTGACGATGACGATCGCGACGATCCTCACGATCACGATCGCGCTGTTCGGTTTGGGCGCCGGCTGGTTGTTCCACGCGCAGATCAACCGCACGCACGACTACTGGTTCGGCAAGATCGAGATCTCGGTCTATCTCAAGCAAGCCAGCACCGGCCCGCAGCAGGACGCCATCCAGCAAGAGCTCAACTCGCTGCCTCAGGTGAAGCAGATCTTCTTCGAGAACCGGCATGAAGCGTGGCTGCGGTTCAAGAAGGAGTTCTCGAAGACGTCGCCGGCGCTGGTGAAGAACGCGTCGGAATCGCAGATGCCGCAGTCGTTCCGGGTGAGCCTCAAGGATCCCAAGCAGTTCAACATCGTCGCGCAAGCGGTGGAGAACATGCCCGGTGTCGACGAGGTCGCCGCCGAACCGGACGCGTTGAAACGGTTGTTCAAGTTCTTCGACACCCTTGAACGCACCGTGTTGTTCATCGCGCTCGCCGGTCTGGTCGCCGCGCTGCTGCTCATCTTCAACAACGTCCGCCTGGCGGCCTACACGAGGCGGCGTGAAGTCGGCATCATGCGACTGGTCGGCGCGTCCGATGTCTACATCGAGGCGCCGTTCGTCATGGAGATCACCGTGTGCGCGCTGATCGCATGCGTGCTCGCGGTCGGCGGGCTGTTCCTGACGAAGCTGGTGGTGTTCGACCACGGCATCGCCCGCGCCTTCGGGACGAACCTGCTCGACATCATCGGCTGGAGCACGGTGGTGACGGCGATCCCGTATCTCGTGCTCACCGCCATCGTCGCGTCGGTCGCCACGGCCGTCGGCACGTTGCAGCGCTACCTGCGGGTCTAGCCCGCGCACTATCCTGGCCGGGTGCCCGCCCCCCGCCCGCTGCGTCTAGCCGCTGCGTTCGTCGCGCTGCTCACGGCGTACGGTGCGGGCGCGGTGACGATCGCGCTGACCGGCACCGGCGGCGACGGCCGGTCCCAGCAGAGCGTTCTCGACGAGGCCGAGCAGCGGATCAGCGCCGAAGCCGCGCGACCGGTCTCCCAGGCCGCGCTCGAACGGGCCGCCGTGCAGGGGATGCTGGCCGCGCTCGACGACCAGTGGTCGGCCTACTACAGCCCCAACGACTACACCCGGTTCGAGCAGGTGCTGTCCGGGTCCTACACCGGCGTCGGCGTCTGGATCCGCCGGGGCACCGACGGGTCGCTGCGGGTGATGTCGGTCGAGCCGTCGTCGCCCGCGTCGCGGGCCGGGCTGCGGCCCGGCGATGTCGTCGTGGCGGTCGCCGGCCGGGAGGTCGGCAACCGGTCGGTCGCGGACGTCGTCGCGAGCCTGCGCGGCGATGCCGGCACCGTCGTCGCCGTACAGGTGCGGCGCGGCTCCGCGGTGCTGACGGCGATCTTGCGGCGCGCGGCCGTCAGCGACGACGACGTCTCCGCGACCACCCTCGGCGGCGGCGTGGAGCGGCTTCGGATCTCGGCGTTCACCCGCGGGGTCGGGCGGTGGACCCGGGGGCAGGTGCGCGCGTCGGCCGCGCGGCACCTGCGCGGCATCGTGCTCGACCTGCGGGACAACCCGGGTGGGCTGCTCGACGAGGCGGTGGAGACGGCGTCCGCGTTCCTGCGCGACGGTCCGGTCGTGTCCTACCAGCAGCGCGGCCATGCGGCCGAGGTTCTCGACGCGGTCGGCGGCGGCGACAGCGGCATCCCGCTCGTCGTACTCGTCGACGGCGGCACCGCCAGCGCGGCCGAGATCGTCGCGTCGGCGCTGCAGGACCGCGGCCGCGCGGTCATTATCGGCAGCCAGACGTTCGGCAAGGGCAGCGTGCAGGCCCCGAGCCAGCTCTCCGACGGATCGGCGCTAGAGCTGACGGTCGGCCATTACCTGACGCCGTCCGGCCGGTCGATCGACGGCGTCGGAGTGACCCCCGACCTCGAGATGCCGCCGGGCACGCCGCCGGCCGTCATCGAGCAGCGGGCGGTCGAGGTCCTCTCCGGGTTGACCGCCGACGCCGGCACCAGCGGCCGCGGTTAGGCCGGTCCGGACCGTGGCACGCGAATCCGGCCGCAAGCTCATCGCGCAGAACAAGAAGGCCCGGCACGACTACCACATCGACGAGACCTACGAGGCCGGGCTCGCGCTGGTCGGCACCGAGGTGAAGTCGCTGCGCGCCGGCCGGGCGTCGCTGGTCGACGCGTACGGCCGGATCAAGGACGGCGAGGTCTGGCTCGAGGGCGCGCACATCCCGGAGTACGACCAGGGCTCGTGGACGAACCACGAGCCGCGGCGGTCGCGCAAGCTGCTGCTGCACCGGGCCGAGATCGCGAAGCTGATCGGGAAGACCAAGGAGAGCGGGCTGACCCTCGTGCCGCTGTCGCTGTACTTCAAGGACGGCAAGGCAAAGGTCGAGATCGCGCTGGCGCGCGGCAAGAAGGCCTACGACAAGCGCCAGACGCTGGCCGCGCGGGACGCGGCGCGGGAGATCGCGCGTACCGCCGGCCGCCGCGCGAAGGGCCGCGAGTAGCGGGCGCGGCGTAGAGTAGAAGCCGTCCTGTCAGTGTTGTCCCGACCTGGGGGTGAACGGTTTCGACTTCGGTCGATGAGTCAAGTGAAGCGGGCCGAGGATGTCGCGTGAGCTCGTAAATCCATCGCGGCAAACCAATAGATGCCGATAACAAGCATCTCGTTCTCGCTGCCTAACCCGTAGCGGAACCGTCAGCCCAGGGGCGCCCTCGCCCTGGAACCTGGCGTCGATAGAGGGCTCCACCGGTCGGCTCGGTCACGGAGTCGGCAGGGAAATCAAACAGTGACTGAGCCCGCGGCAGGGTGCCTGCGCCACTGCCGGGGCCGAGAAAACTGCAGCAGGCTGCGCCCGGAGAAGCCTTGACGAACCGCCGAAGGACGCGGGTTCGATTCCCGCCACCTCCACCATCCACGGCTGCCGTGTGACCTCGTCGTACCACGGGCATTTCGGCTAATCCGCCGCAAAACGTCTTGCACTACCTGTCGGTCAGCTGCGCAACACGCTGAGCAAAGATGCCGGCTGGCGATGTCGCGGTGGCAGTCGCAGGGTTCGCGCGTCTACCCATTCCGGCTGTCGGTGAATCCGTCGGGGTCGCTCTTCGAGGCCAAGGAGCGCGCGACGCGTCTGCACACCTCTGCTTCCGCCAGGAAGGCAGCGACGCGGCCGACGATCACGGGATCGTCGCTGAATAACTCGAGGCGTTGCTGGCTCAGAGCTTGCGCCTCGCGGGTTAGCGCCAGTGCTTTCAGGTTGCGGACGGTGCGCTCGCGCAACGCTTCCGCCGTCTCGTCGAAACGTCGCATTTCCTGGATGAGCGCTCGACGCTGGACGCCCGGCAGTCGAGAGAGCCTGGAGGGGAACAAGGACGAACGTTCGTCGGTGGACATGACGCTCCTTCAGTACGACGGCGTCAGGTCCAGACCGAGTTGTCCTTGCCGCGATGATGACGTGCATTGTGCCGGTTGTCTACTTCGGATCCGTCGAGTTGCCCGTCGGTGCATGCTTCCCCGGGCGTCGGCTTGGAGGACCGCCTTACTCCTGCTGCGGGCCCGCGCTTTCAGCGCTGGGCATGCGGCGCGGACGCCGCCGTCGTTGCCAAACGGATACGCTCCGGGAGGGAGGAAACGTGGCGAGTTCAAGCGGGGAGCAGTCTTCCGCCGTGACGATTCGGGAGCACGCCCTCGCGGACACCTTCGTCACGCTCGCGGACACGCTCGTGGCCGATTACGACGTCGTGGACCTGATGCAGCATCTGGTCGACGTCTCGGTGAGCCTCTTGGGCGCGCAAGCAGCCGGGCTGCTGCTCGTCGACCAGCCTGGCGGGCTGACCGTGGTCGCCTCGTCGAGCGAGGAGTCACGCCTCCTGGAGGTCTTCCAGCTACAGAACAACCAGGGCCCGTGTCTGGACTGCGTCACGACCTCCACGGCCGTCTCCTGCGGAGACCTGGTGGCCGAAACAGACCGCTGGCCGATGTTCGCCCAGGCGGCCGCCGACGCGGGGTTCCGTTCCGTCGTGGCGCTCCCGCTGCGGTTGCGATCCGAGGTGGTGGGCGGACTGAACCTCTTCTACACGCGGTCACAGCAGATACCGTCCGTCGATCAGCGAATCGGTCAGGCGTTCGCCGACGTCGCGACCATTGGAATCCTTCAGCAGCGCGCGATGCACCGTGGCGCGCTGCTGGCCGAGCAGCTCCAGCGAGCGTTGAACAGCAGGGTGACCATCGAGCAGGCGAAGGGCGTCTTGGCCGAACGGCTCGGTGTGGGCGTGGGGCAAGCGTTCAGCGCACTACGTCTTCACGCCCGCAACCACAACATGCGGCTCACCGACGTGGCGATGGGGGTCGTTCGCGGCGAGCTGGACATCGGCCCCGCCTGAGCACCGGGGATCGTACGGCGGAACTGGCCTGCGCCGGCGCTCCAGCACTCTGTCGACGCTTGCGCCGCCCGGGGTGTACGTTCGGTTCGGCCCGCTCGGGTCGACGTATCCCTGACGAGCACTGCTCTGGCCGTTCGGCAGCGCTCCTCTCCTGAGGAGCCTTGTGGACGCTTCCCCGCCTCGCCCGCCCTCCCGACCGGCCGCCCGGAGCCCTTTCCGCGCAGGGGCCTACGCGATCCGGCGCGTGTTCAATCTGCACGGCAGCGCAGTCAACAATGCCGCCGCCTGCGTCCGGGCTGACGATGCGGCCCGGGATGCCCGGGACTCCGCCGCTGACGCGGTGGCGCACGCCGCCGCACCACCTACGCCCTGACCACCGGGGAATCGGTCGCTCCTGATCGCCCACGCTGAGGATGCGAAGGGCGTAAGGGATTGACCCGCCGGCCGGTATCGCAGGCAGTGAGGTTTCGCCTAGCGAACGGAGCGCGGGACATGCGATCGAACCCGACCAGGATGCTGGTCGTCGGAGTCATGGCAAGCGCGATGGTGATCGCGGTCGCGCCAGCCGCGGGCGCGGCCGGGGGCGACACGATCCAGGGTGGTTGTTTCTTCGTCAGCAACGAAATCGTCGCCGCGACCGAGACGGGAGGCACCGTCGTCGGCACCATCGGCGACCGGTCGTTCACCAGCGACGAGACCGGACTGCCGACCGACGCGACGGTCAGCTGCCAGCTTCGGTACAACGACGTGCCCGCGCCCGGTACGACGTTCAGCTACAGCGGCGTCGGCGTACAGGCGGGCGTCGACAGGATCTCGTTCGACAGCCCGCCGCAGTATCAGGAAGACCTCTGTCAGCGGGTGGTCTTCGCGGACGGCACCGACACCGGATGGAGTTGCACGCACCCGGCCGAATGCGAATGCACGCCGCCGCCCAACGTCGCCGACCTCCTGCACGCGCTCCTCCCGCTGGTCACGGACGTGCTCGCCCCGTACGCCGACCCGGTGGTGTGCCCGATCCTCGCCGCGAACGCCGGCAGCTATGGTCCGGTGACGATCAAGCCGGACGGCGACGTCTACGTCTTGGACCCGCTGGCGCCCAGGCTCAACCCGGTCTACGACTGCCCGCCGTACGGCGGCTCCTGACCCAGCCGAATCGGCGCGACTGAGCGGCGCGGGTACTCGAGAGCCGCCTGACATCCGAGCCGGCATGGTTGGCGTCGTCATGCCGGCTGGCTATGTCGCGGTGGGTGGCCGAACTCCCGGTCGCCGCGGGCGGTGAACACGTAGCTGCGCTCGGAGTCGCGCCGTACGGTCCAGCCGCCCTCGTGGACGAGCCAGTGGTGGAAGTTGCACAACCACGCTGCGTTGTCGAGATCGGTACGCCCGCCCGCGCTCCACCACACCACGTGGTGCAGGTCGGCAGGTGGCCGGCGGCACTTCGGGAACGCACACCTGCCGTGGTCGCGGATCCATGCGGCGCGGCGGATCGCTTGGGACCACACCCGGGTGCTGCGGCCGAGGGTGAGCGCGCCGGTGTCCCAATCGACGGCGACGGGCAGCAGTTGCGCGTCACACGCGATCCGCCGCGCGGTCTCCGGCGGCACCGGGAGCCCTCCGTCGAGCGTCGCCCACCGCTCGGTGCCGAGCGTTTCGCGTGACGCGTCGAGCAACGCGCCTCGGTCGATCGTGACGACGACCCGCGGTCGCTCGCCACCGACCGCCGGCAGGCCGGCATGCGTCAGGTAGTGGCTGGCGACGGCACCGAGGGCGTCGTGGCGTCGTTGGGCCGCGAACCGGTCGTCTTCGGGTCCTTGTGGTGCCGCACCGCCGGCCGCGTCGATCGCCCGCCGCACTGCGTCGTACACCTCCGGCGTGAGCGTGCCGGACAGACTGCCGGTGCCGGCGAACGTCTGATCCAGATCGACGCCGCGGCGGCCGTGCCGGCGGCAGAACCTGTCGGGCTCGTCCTGCCCGGCGCCGAGCCGGGCGAGGATCGTCTCGACCGCCTGGCTGAGATGAAACGGCGCGTGCGACGCCGCGAGCGCGACGAGCTCCTTTTCGACGACGTCGCGGACCTCGATCGGGCAGGAGATCAGGCCGGCCAGGATGACGCCGGCCTGGGCGTCGGTGACGTCACCGGCGGCGAAGGCGTCTTCGAGCGCTGGGTAGGCCGGCAACTGCCGGGCCAGCTTGATCCGGCCGGCGGCGTCCGACCGGCTGAGGTTGTGCTCCTCGATCAGCCACCATCGAGTCGAGCGCCCGCACTCGCTGACCGTCGAGTCGCGGGCCTCCGCCGCGGCGAGCCAGCGCGTCTGCACCGCCCGCAGCCGCGCCTCGACGGTGAGCATCTCCTCGAGCCCGCACACCAGGCTGCTGTCCGCGAGGTCGTGGACGTCGAGCGCGGCCACCGCGGCCAGCGCGGTGGACAGCTGCTCGAGCGCCGCCGGAGCGGTCGACACCACGGACGTCTCACCTCGCTCGCTCACCTCGCTGGGCAACCGTCTCGACGCTAGGCAGCCGCACCGACAGGACCGGCCTAGGCCAACGCCCCGTGGCGGGGAGTCGCCAGTGGCGTCTTCACGCCATCAGCGAGGGCTCACGAATTAGGCGTATTTGTCCCTGCTAGCGGGACGGATGGGGGCGAAACTCTCGGCAGTAGCCAGCTTCTACGCAGGCATCGGTAAGTCCGGCCCGGACGCTCACGGCGATCTGACACTCGCTAGGGCTTGGCGGTGCGGCAGCCGATGTACGTGGGGCTGATCTCGATGCCCCCCTTGATGCAGGCGCGCAGCGACTCGGTCAGCGACTGGTGTTCGTCCTCTCGGCCCGATCCGCTGTCGTGCATCTTCACGACGCCGATGTCGAGGTCGCGTTGCGGCCGAATGACGTCGCGGGTTGGGCCGTGGGCCGTCACGGTGGTCACCGCGCGGGAGTGCGAAACCGTTGGCAGCGCAGGGGTGCGCAGCAGGGCCGGCTGGCTGATCGCGGTGCCGGTGCCGGTCCCGTGAGTCGCGGTGGGTCGCTGCCCCGGCGTCGCCGGTGCGCCGAAGTTGGCGGCCACCACCGTGGTCATGGCGAACGCCATCGCGGTCGAGACCGCCGCCGACGACTGGCCCGGGTCGTGCCGGCGGGCCAGCCCGGCGACGATCGTCGCGCAGGAGCCGAGACCGGCGACGATGGTGCGGGCCGCGACCCGCGCCCGTCCGAGCAACGACTCGACGGCTTTCTCGGACAGCGCCATCGTCTTCGCGATCGCCGCGACGGGCTCGCCGTCCGCGCGCAGTTGCAGCGCCCGTCGTTGCTGTTCGGGCATGTCGTCGAGCAGCGGCGCGATCGCGGCCGCGCTCAGCGTGTCGATGACGTCGGCTTCGAACTCGTTGGTGCCCGGATAGGTCTGCATCGAATACAGCCAGCGTTTCGGCGCGCGCGCTCGATCGCGGGCATGGTCGATGCACAGCCGGATGGTGACGGCGGTGAGCCAGGCGGCGGCCCGGGACGGATCGACGTCGGGACATTCGAGGGCCCGGGTCATCGCTTCGGAGACCACGTCCTCCGCTTCGGCGACGGAGGCGGTTCGGCGGCGGGCGATCGCCAGCAGGCGATCACGTTCCGACCAGGCGAGAGCGGCGACGCGACAGCCGTCGGCGTCTCCTTCGCACTGCGGGTGTCGGCACAGCGGGCGGTACTCGGTGGTGGGTTCCTGGGTCATGGGTCCTCACCTCGTCGTCGACGGGACGGAAGGGCAGTCTTTCGCAATTCCTTCCTGTGGGCATGGCAAACATGCGAGGGATAGCCATATTTCGGCCGTAATACGGTTGTGAGACACATTGTGAGGCTCGTCGCCGCGTTTGTCGCGCTCGGCGTGGCGGCGGTCGCGAACCTGACCGCGGCGTCGTCCGCCGTGAGCGCGGATCCCAGCGCTTACTACTGCGAATATCCCAAATCTGTAACCGTCGCGGGACAGACAGTCACCACTCCGACGATCTGTGTCCCGTCGCCCTGAGGTCACGATGACACTGCCGTCCCGAACGTGCGACGCGACCGACCGCCCCCGGCTGGTGGCGGCCGGCGGTGACGCCGATCCGTGGGACGTCGGCGCGATCGCGCTTCCCGATCTCGAGGACGTCGACCTCTGCGACCTGTCGCCGCCGATCGCGAACACGTGTGCCGCGCTGCGCCTCTGCCTGATCGAGGGCGACCTCGAGGCCGCGACCCGGATGTTCCCGATGCTGGTGGAGCAGGCCGCGGACCTCCGGACCGTCGTCGGCGAGTTCCTGCAGCCGTTGTTCGCGGCCGCCCTCGCCGACGCGGTCTCGGACGAGCACGCCACGCTGTTCGCCGAGACCGCGCGCGACCTGCTCGACGCGGTCGCCGCGCGCCGGGAACGTACGGCGCCGCCGCAGGTCTGGTTGCACGCACTCGGCGGGCGGCTGGAGCCGTTGCTGCTGCGGCTGGTGCGGCTGCTGCTCGACGAGCTCGGCGTCCCGTCGCACGTCGTCGGCGAATCCGCGACGACCGCGAGCGGTGCGGCCGCACTGGACAAGCTGCCGTTACGTCGCGGCGACGCGGTCTGCCTGGCGCTGCCGGATGCCGCGGCCGTCGTCGAGTCGCAACCGTTCGTCGAGGCGCTGAGCCGGCGGCAGGTCGCGGTCGTGGTCGTCGGCGAGGCAGTACGACGCGAGCCCGACCTCGTCTCCGAGTTCGGCGTCAACGCGAGTGCGTGGTCGGTCACCGCCGCCGTCGACGACATGCTCTGGTTGCGCGGCCCGTTGACCGCGGCCGAGTCGACGGCGTTGCGGATGGCCGCGGACGGATACACCAACGTGCGGATCGCCCACGAGCTCGGCATCTCGGTGTCGGCCGTCAAGGCGCGCCTGGAGAGCAGCTACCAACGACTGCATGCCGCCGACCGCGCGCATGCGGTCGCGATCGCGCTGCGCAACCGCTGGATTCGCTGACTCTCTTCGGGTGAGCAGGCGTCACCCGGCGATGAACAGTGCCAGCCCGCTGGCGCGCCGCTGCTGCGCAATCAGCGAGCGGCGGTCATGGTGTGGGTGCCGCTTGAGCGCAGCCCACGTGCGTGGTCCGACCACACCGTCGACGACCAGTCGATGACGTCGTTGGAAACCCTCGACGGCGTTGCGAGTGACCGGCCCGAAGATGCCGTCGACTTTCACGTGCAGGCGCCGCTGCACGACGCGCACCCTCGCGCCGGTCGTGCCGAACATCACGAGCGACGACACGGCTCTCGTGGCCGGCGTCCAGCCGGTGACGGGGACGGCGCTCGGCCGCGTCTGCGTTGCCGCGCGGGTCGCCGGTTGGGCGTACTCGACGTCGCGGAAGTCGACCGTGATCCAGATCATCCCGTCGCGGGCCACGGTGCCGATGCCCACGTCGTCGTACGTCGGGTCGAGCACGTTGGCCCGATGCTTCGGGCTAGCCATGAACGCCGCGTCGAGATCGCCGATCGTCGGTCCGTCGCCGACGTTCTCGCCGACGGCGAGCCAGTTCGTGACCTCCGACGCGAGCGACGGGTTGTGCGACAGCACACCGGTCGCGGCCATGTGCGCCGACCACGACTGCGCGATCGAAGTGAGGTCGGCGCGCATGACGAGCGGGGCGAGACCGTGCGCCGCGCGTTCGCCGTTGAGCCGGCTGAGGTATCCGCTCGAGTCGCTCATCACGGCGTACGAAACGGTCGAGGGCGGGGTCGCGGAAGCGGGTGCCGAGCCGCACGCGCCGGCCGCGGCCATCGCCAGCATCAGGGCGACGTAGCGCCGGCGTCGGTGGCGAAGGTCGTGGGTGGACGGTTCCGGCGACGGGTACATGGCAGTCCGATCTCCGACGGGGGCGATAGCGGAAATTGCCTGTTGCTTGGCCGATCGGACTGCCATGTACCC
>Ga0207690_10000415_pt1 | contig 27826 bp, 30 predicted proteins | sample KBSC23metaG_FD_184315 | JGI IMG/M metagenome (GOLD analysis project Ga0207690, IMG submission 184315) | Corn rhizosphere microbial communities from Kellogg Biological Station, Michigan, USA - KBS C2-3 metaG (SPAdes) (version 2) | ecosystem: Host-associated > Plants > Roots > Rhizosphere > Soil ... | reverse complement strand
AACAGGTCGCCCTGCCCCACTTCACGCGAATCGAACGTGACGCCAGAAACGTCGAACGCCGCCGAAGCGGCGCCGTTAGTGGCTGTCGCGATGTCGGCCGATGTCCAGAGCGTCATTGCGCTCCTCCGGCCGAACGAGGTGATCGAGAGAGAGCGATTGGGAGGAGAATAGCAAGCATCCCCTCCTCTAACCGGCGAGCCCGGTTTTGGCCACGCGTCACGCCGCCGCCTCCTCGCGCGCTACACTCACGTCGTCGAATGGCAGCACCAGGTCGCCGACAATCTGGCCCTGTTCATGCCCTTTTCCGGCGATCAGCACGATGTCCTCGGCACCCGCTTGCCCTACGGCATAAGCGATGGCCGATCGACGATCGCCGATCTCGATCGCGCCGGGCGCTCCCTTGAGCACTTCCGCGCGGATCGCGGCTGGGGCTTCGCTGCGGGGATTGTCGTCGGTGACGATCACCAGGTCGCCGTACCGCACGGCAATCTCTCCCATCAGTTCGCGCTTGCCATGGTCGCGGTCGCCGCCGGCGCCGAACACGACGATCAGCCGCCCGGCGGTGTGCGGCTTGAGCGCGTCGATCGCCGCCTCCAGCGCGTCGGGGGTATGGGCATAATCGACATAGATCGGCGCACCGGTTCGCGTGATCACCGCGCGTTCGAGCCGCCCACGGACCGGCTGCAGCCGCGCGAGATTGGCGATGGTCTGCGCAACATCGCCCCCCGTCGCGATCACCAGGCCCGCCGCGGTCAGCGCATTGGCCGCCTGATAGGCGCCGATCAACGGCAATGTGACCTTCAGCTCGCGATCCTCGGCTTCGATCACCAGGCCCTGGCCGAGCAAAGTCGGGTCGCGACTGACCAATCGAAGCGCGCCGCCGCGTTCGCCGACCGTGACGATGCGTTGGCGCCGCGCATGGGCGAGATCGACGACGCGCGCGGCCTGCGGATCGTCGGCCCAAACGACGGCGGTACCGTCCGGATCGAGCACTTCCGAAAACAGCCTGAGCTTCGCCGTCAGATAAGCGGCCATGTCGCCATGATAATCGAGGTGATCGCGGCTGAGATTGGTGAATGCCGCGGCGGTTACTTTCAGCCCTTCGGTGCGATATTGCGACAGGCCGTGGCTCGAGGCTTCGAACGCGACATGGGTGACGCCTTCGCGTGCGAGCCCCGCGACGTTCGACAGAAAGGTGACGACGTCGGGCGTGGTCAGGCCGGTGGAGATGCTGTCGTCGGACGTCGTCACGCCGAGCGTACCGATCGACGCGGCATGGTGCCCCGCCATCCGCCACAATTGGCGCGTCATCTCCACGGTCGAGGTCTTGCCGTTGGTACCGGTGACCGCGACTATCGTTTCGGGGAAGGGCGCGAAGAATAAAGCAGCGAGATGCGCGAAAGCCTGGCGCGGATTGTCGGACGCGATGTGCAACGCCCCGTCGACGGTGACGCCGGGACGCGCGACGATGGCGATTGCGCCCGCCGCGACCGCCGCCGGGATGAAGTCCTCACCGTTGACGCGAGTGCCCTCGAACGCGCCGAAGATCGTGCCAGGCGCGACCTTCCGATGGTCGATCGCGAAGCCGGTGACGCTGGCGTCGCCCCCGCCCGTCACCAGCTCGCCGAGTTTCATTCGGGATCCGCCATGGTCTGCGTCTTTTCCCCAGGTCGGTGCCAGATCAGCGGCAGCAACTCGTTCACGTTGATGTCACGCGAAGGGTCGGGCATCACGCCCAGCATGGGACCGGCGCGCAGAATGAAGCGGTCGACCACCGGCGCGGCGGTATAGGCCGCGGTCCTGACGGCTCCCTGGGGCGAATCGAGCATCACGATCACCACATAGCGCGGCGCATCCATTGGGAAAGCCGCCGCAAAGGTCGAGACGTTCGCTTTCTTCGAATATCCGCCGCCCGTCGCGACTTCGGCGGTGCCGGTCTTGCCGCCAACGCGGAAGCCGGGCGCATCGGCGGTCCGGCCGGTCCCCTGGGTAACCACGAGACGAAGCAGCTGGCGAATCCGATAGCTGGTCTGTTCGCTGATCACCCGGCGCCCCGGAACATCGGCACCGGGCTGGACCTTCATCATCGTCACTGGGCGCCATACGCCGCCATTGACCAAGGCGGCATAGGCCGCGGCCAAGTGCAGCGGCGTCACCGCGACGCCATGTCCGAAGCCCGCAGTCATCGTCGTCACGCGGCTGAATTTCTGCGGGAATAGCGTGCGACCACGCGCCGGCAGTTCGAACGGCATCGGCTTGTCGAAGCCCATCGATCGGAACATCGCCGACAATTTGTCGCCACCGAGTTCGTCAGCGATCCGCGCGGTGGCGATGTTCGACGAATGGATCAGCGTCTCGGGGATGTCGAGCCAGCGGCCCTCGCCATCATGGTCGTGGATCTTGAACCCGTCGATCTGCAGCGGCTGCGTCGCATCGAACTTCTTAGCCATCGAGGTGACGGTGCCGCTGTCGATCGCCGCCGCCATGGTGATCGGCTTGAAGGTCGACCCGAGTTCGTAGGCGGCGCTGGTGACGCGGTTGAAGAACGGCCCGGGCAGTTGCTTGCCGTCTTCGGTCACCGCCGGCTTCGGGGCCGCGCCGGGATTGTTGGGGTTGAATGTGGGGAAGGACGCCAGCGCCATGATTTCGCCGGTGCGGACGTCGAGCACCACGCCCGCCCCACCCTTGGCCTTTAGATTGGTGACCTGTTGGCCGAGTTCGTTCTCCAGCGCCGATTGCGCACGCGCGTCGATCGACAGCGCAACCGGCTTGGCGGCGGTGTCGGCCGAGGTCAGCCGCTGATCGAGCGCGCGCTCCATCCCGCTCGCGCCCTTGTTGTTGACGTCGAGGAACCCGAGCACTTGCGCGGCCAGTTCGGACTGCGGGTAGAGACGCTGCTGCTGGCGTTCGAACACGATCGCCGGTTCGCCGATCGCATTGACTTCGGTGACGAGCGACGCCGAGGCGTCGCGTTCGATATAGGTGAACCTCGTGCCCTGCAGCTTGGCGTAGGTCTGGCTCTCGTCGAGCCCCAGGATATTGGCCAGGCGCTGCGCGATCTCGCGGCGATCGCCCAGGATCTGTTCGGGGTGGACGCCGATCGCCCAGGCGTCGATCGTGCGCGCCAATGGCTCGCCGTTGCGATCCACGATATCGCCGCGGATCGCGCGGTCGGCCATCGTCGATGCGTTCGCCGCCCCCGCCGAGAACGCGAAAAAGCCGAGCTTGGCGACGACGACCCCGATCGCCGCTCCATAGAGCAGCATCATGATCATCAACCGCTTTTGCGCGGTCGCACGGACCAGCGCGCGTTCGTCGGCAAGACGACGCGGCGCGATGGGTCGTGCGAGCAGATCACTCATCGCGCGCCATCCTCCCGACGCGCGCCGCGCGACAGCGAACCCAGGGTTGCGTCGCTGAGCAGCTTGCGGTCGAGCAACGCCACGGTCGACGGCTTCGACTTGATCGCCGTTTTGGCCGCTGCCGGCTCGAGCTTCGCGCCAACCGGAGCTGAAACCATCGCGACCGCCGCCTTCATCTTGGCCGGCGCGGTCGGGGTGGCGGCTACCTGAGCGTCCGTCGGCAGGATCGGCGCGCTCGGAATGACCGCCGACGCCGTCTGGATCCGCGGATCCGCGGTCGGCGTCGGCGCGCCGAGATCGACCTGGGCGAGTTCGGCGTCGTTACGGATATATTGCGCGGCGGTCGGCGCCGACAGCTTGAGCGTGTCGCCGTTCCAACGCTGCAGCTGTGCGAAGCTGGCGCGGGTGTCGAATTCGGTTTCGAGCGCGGTGATGTCGCGCTGCGTCCGAGCGATCGAGGATTCGATCGCCGCGAGCTTGTTGCGCTCCGCCGCCACGCGCGATGACATGAGATAACAGCCGAGGATCACGCTCACACAGAGCACGAACCAGCCGAACCAACGAAACCGATGCGCCACAACCATCACACTTCTCCCGCAACCCAGGCCGCCGACGCGGTCCGCCTGGCCACACGCAAGGTCGCCGAACGAGCACGCGGGTTCCGCGCCAGCTCGGCGTCACTGGGGCGCACCGCGCGCCCGATCGTTTCGAATGTCGCCTCAGCCGGGGCGGCCTGGGGCGGCAAATGGCGTGAGCCGGACGGCATCGCGCCGCTCCGTTCGCGCAGGAAATGCTTCACCAGCCGATCCTCCAGGCTGTGGAAGGTCACCACGGCCAGCCGCCCGCCGGGCTTGAGCACACGCTCTGCCGCGGCGAGACCATCGGCCAGCTCGCCGAGCTCCCGGTTGATATGAATCCGAACGGCCTGGAAGGTCCGCGTCGCGGGGTCCTTCTTGTCGTGCGGCTTATGGCCTAGCGCTTTGCGCACCACCGTCGCGAGTTCGGAAGTCCGCGTAAGGGGTCTTGCGGAGACGATCGCGCGGGCGACACGGCGCGAGCGCGGCTCTTCGCCATAAAGGTAAAGAACGTCGGCGATGTCGCTCTCGTCGGCACTGTTGAGGAAATCGGCGGCGCTCTCGCCCGACTGGCTCATCCGCATGTCGAGTGGCCCGTCGCCCTGGAACGAAAAGCCGCGCTCCGCCTGGTCGAGCTGCATCGACGACACGCCGATATCCATCACGACGCCGTCGACCGGGGCGAGGCCGCGGGCATCGAGTTCGGAATCGAGCGCGGAGAACGGCGCTTCGACGAGCGTGAGCCGCCCGTCCGACGCGGCGACCACGTCCTGGCCGCCGGCGATCGCATCGGGGTCGCGGTCGAACGCGACCACCTCTGCCCCCGTGGCGAGGATCGCCCCCGTGTAGCCGCCGGCGCCGAAGGTCGCATCGACATGACGCTCTCCCGGGGTGGGATGCAGAGCGTCGATCACCTCATCGATGAGCACTGGGATATGTGGGGTGGGCGTGCTCACAGGAGACCCTTCTCCTGCATGAGGTTGCGACAGATGCGCTTGAGGACGGGGGCAGCCTGGTCGTCGGTCGCTTCGAGCAGGGTGTGGGGATCCCAGATCTCGAAATGGGTCAGCGACCCGTAGAAGAAAGCGTGCTTGGCGATGCCCGCCTCTTCCTTCATCCAGTTGATGATGACGGCGCGACCCGTGCTGTCGAAGCCGACTTCCTCGGCACCGCCGGCAATGACGCGCAGGACGTTGAACGCGGGGTCGCTATCGCCCGCGGCCGCCTTGGCCAGCTTGGCGTCGACATAACCCTGGTCGTAGGCGATCAGGCACTTCGCCTCGGGGTGCTGACCCATGAGAACGAACGGGCCTTTTTTGAAGCGCTCGGGCGGGGTGTTGTCGATGACGGCGTCGCGGAACTTGGCAGGTATGGAAACGCGGTTCTTGTCATCGACAAGCTGCAGTGCCGTACCCGTATAGATGCTGCTCCCAGCCACCGTTCGCCCCGAACCAGACATGCGCTTTCCCCGTTCGCGGAACGAGCCTTCGCTCGCGCCAACGTTCTCAGAATCAACGGGTAAAAACGCCCCACTTCCGGTGACTGGCGTATCAAGCCACCGGATGGGATTCAATGGGAATTTTTGGTGTTTGATGGGCCAAAATTGGCCACTAACAGCTAAGTTATTCCAAACACTGTGAAAGTTTCTTTAACCATAACCTGCCCTTCTGGCCCGTGAAGGCACCGCCAAGGGCTTGAAATGTTGGAATCGGGCCGACTCAGCCCAGCTTTGGGATGATTTCCCATCGCTTCCCGGTATGGGCACGAAGATCAGTGCTTATCGGGGGTAGGCGATGCCGCCGGAGCAACGCCCATTTCGGCGAGCGGCTCGCTCGTCGCGGTATCGATCGGGGCGGTGCTGTTCGACGCGGCAAGATTGGCGGCAACATCGACCTTGGGTGCGCCCACCGCACTGAGCGGACGTTCCCGGCTGACGATCGCGAACAGGGTCGCGGCGACGCCGATCATCAGCAATACGGCCGCGAGGCCGATCATGCCGACCTTCACCCGCTGCATCGTTTGAATGTTGTCGCGAACCAGTGTTTTCATACTTGTGTGGCATTTATGTAACGCATCGCGAGGCGTTTGTCGACCTTGCTGGTGCCACAGTCTATCGCATCAGGCGGGAACCAATCCCTTGGATGCCAACCAGTCGTTGTTGTAGAGCGTTGAAAGGTAGCGGAATCCCGTGTCGCACAGGATCGTTGCGACCCTGCTGCCCGGGCCCAATTGTTTCGCCAGCGCGACGGCTCCGGCGATATTGATCCCCGACGACAGCCCCAGGCAAAGCCCCTCTTCGTCGAGCAGGCGCCTCACCCAATGATATCCCTCGGCGTCCGAGATGCGGAACTGGGTGTCGACCGGCGCGCCTTCCAGATTGGCGGTGATCCGCGCTTGCCCGATCCCTTCCGCCACCGACGATCCTTCGCTGCGGAGTTCGCCGCAGGCATAATAGGAATAGAGCGCGGCGCCATGGGGGTCGCTGAGCGCGATCGTCACCTTCTCGTCGCGCGACTTGAGGCCGAGCCCCACGCCCGCCAGCGTTCCGCCCGTCCCGACCGCGCAGGTGAAGCCGTCGATCCGCCCGTCCATCTGGCCCCAGATTTCCTCGGCGGTGCCGACGATATGGGCCTTGCGATTGGCGATATTGTCGAACTGATTGGCCCAGATCGCGTTCGGCGTCTCTTCGGCGATGCGCCGGCTGGTGTGCACGAAATGGCCCGGATTCGAATAAGGCGCGGCCGGCACTAGCACGAGTTCGGCGCCGAGCGCGTGCAGCGTATCCATCTTCTCGCGGCTCTGCGTCTCGGGCATGACGATGATCGTCTTGTAACCCTTGGCATTGGCGACCAGCGCCAGCCCGATACCGGTATTCCCCGCCGTCCCCTCGACGATCGTGCCGCCCGGCGCGATCAGCCCGCGCTCCTCGGCATCCTGGACGATGAACAAGGCGGCGCGATCCTTCACGCTCGCGCCGGGATTGGCGAATTCGCATTTGCCGAAAATCTCGGCGCCGGCCGCCTCGCTCGGCCCATTGAGGCGGACGAGAGGGGTATGGCCGATGAGCGACAGGGTGTCGGGCGTGATGGACATGGTGCCTAGATAAACCGGCGCGCGGCGCGGGCAAGCAATCGCTGCTGCGTGGGAGGCAATTCCTTGTTGTGTGTTGGGTGCCCAAAACCTTTTCCTCTCCCCTGACGAAGAAGGAGAGCGTAGCTTGGCGGCGTGCCGCCTAGGTTGAGAACCAAATTTAGCCGTTGTTCTTAAAGCGATCCATTTCCAAAATTCGTCATCCCAGCGAAAGCTGGGATCTCAAGCGGCATCGCGTCACCGCCAGAGACCCCAGCTTTCGCTGGGGTGACGGGAGCAAGTTGGGGCGACAGAAGTCATGCCGAGAGCATGACCGACCTGATGCGCCCTGCCGGGGAGAGGGGTTTTGAGATTCACTCCTGCTGCGCGTCGCTGCTCGCCGTGGTGTTGGCCGACGTGTCGTTGGTCGTCACGCTATCGACGGGCACCGCCACATTATCCGGAGCCGCCGCAGCATTCTCCGTGGGCGTCGGCGTCGGGCTCGGCACGGTCGCGACGACATTGCCGACCGCCGTGGTGGTGATCGAGTCGGCCGAATTCTGCCCGACCGCCGTCGGGCCGCCGCCGCATCCCGACAGCACGACCAGGACCGCGCCCACCAACAGCATTCGCTTCATGCCCATCTCCCTTATTGACGAAGATCGTCACCCGATCGCCCGGCGCGGTCAAGGCGGGACGTGCCTGGCGCGGCACGCTACATGAGCGTCGTGACGCTCAAACGCTCCTTTCCACCGGTCGTCGACTCGCGAACGCGGTTATTGATCTGCGGCAGCCTGCCCGGCGATCGCAGCCTTGCCGCGCAACGTTATTATGCGCATCCGCAGAACCAGTTCTGGCGACTGCTCTCCCCCGTCATCGGGCGCGACCTTGCGGAACTTAACTATGAGGACCAGCTCGCGGCGCTCCTCGATTCGCATATCGGCCTGTGGGACGTCGTCGCGACCGCCACGCGCACCGGCAGCAGCGACGCGGCAATACGCGACCATGCGCCCAACGATCTCGAGCGTCTTGCCGTTAGGCTGCCCCGATTGCACGCGATCGCGTTCAACGGCGGCACCGCGTACAAGATCGGCCTCCGCCTGATGGACGCGCCCGCTCGGCGATATGAGCTGATCGCCTTGCCGTCGAGCAGTCCGCTCCACACGATCGGCATCGCGGCGAAGCAGGGCGCATGGACGGCGCTCCGCGCCTATCTCTGACCTGTTTTGCGCGTCGATGTTCTGATAATGTTCCGCTATGACGCCGGCCGAGTCGACATCCCCTGCCCCGTCCGACTCGCCTGGCTTGTCGGTCGAATTGACACTGCCGCCGCGCCCGCTGCGGTGGTTGTTCCTCGACCTCAATTCCTATTTCGCCAGCGTCGAACAGCAACTCGACCCCGCATTGCGCGGCAAACCGGTGATCGTCGCGCCGGTCGGATCCGACACGACAGTCGCGATCGCGGCCTCGGTCGAAGCTAAGCGTTATGGCATCACCACCGGCACGCCGGTGTGGGAAGCAAAACGCCTGTGCAAGGAACTGCTGATCGCGCCCGCGCGCCACGACAAATATGTCGAATTCCATGACGCGGTGATTGCGGAGATCTGGAAGCACATCCCCGTGACGCACGTCTGTTCGATCGACGAAGTCGCGTGCCGCCTGCTCGATAACGAGAATTCGCCAGACCAGGCAGTGGCGCTGGCGCGGCGTATCAAGGCGGGGATTCGCGCCAATGTCGGCGAGTGCCTGACCTCGTCGGTTGGGATCGCGCCGAACCAGCTTCTCGCCAAGCTCGCCTCCGACATGCAGAAACCCGACGGGCTGATCGTGTTGACCGCCGACCAATTGCCACACCGATTGTTCGGGCTGGCGTTGCGCGACATTTCGGGAATCGGGGCGAACATGGAGCGCCGGCTGGCCCGCGACGGGGTCAACGATATCCGTCAATATTGCGAGCGCCGCCCGCGCGATGCCGGCACCGCCTGGGGCGGCACCAATGGCGATCGACTCTGGTATCTGCTCCATGGCGTCGACTTGCCCGACAAGGCGACCCGGACGCGCTCGATCGGGCACAGCCATGTGCTGTCGCCCGGCAAGCGCGGGCTCGAGCCGGTACGGCTGACCGCGCGGCGGTTGGCACTCAAGGCTGCGAGCCGCCTGCGCCGCAAAGGCTATGCGGCGCGCTTGCTGGTGCTTCACGTCCGCTTCGAGCAGGACAAGATCGTGTGGCAGACCAGTCGCCGCCTGGCGCCGACCCAGGACAGTTTTCAGGTCCTCGCCGCACTCGACGCCTTGTTCCCGCGGCTGGCCGAAGAAGGGCGGCAGCGTCACGGGTCGCTTCGCGTGCGGATGATCGGCGTGACGCTCAACGAGATCGTCCCCGTCGACGGCGAGCAAGGATCGCTGTTCGAGCATCTCGACCCCGACGATCCGCTGGCGCGCGAAACGCGCGGGCTGGCGCTCAGCCGCGCGATGGACCGGCTCAACGAAAAGTTCGGCCGTCACGCGGTGTCGCTCGGGCCTTTTTATGGCGGACGGATCGATCGCGTCGGTACGAAAATTGCGTTTGGTCGCATTCCCGACATGGACGAGTTTCACGAATGACACTTTTATTGCAACGCATCATACCCGAAACGGCCCGAAATGGTTGCATCTTGACCTTCGCTGCTGCGTGCGCGAAGGCCGCAGGCCTATGAAGACCCCCCTTCTCCCCGCAACCGCCGTAGCGCTTCTGGCGCTGACGGCCTGTCAATCCAAGACCACGAGCACGACCGTCGAGAACTCGACCAGCGTCGAAAACAAGACGGTCGCCGAAAAGCCGAAGTTCGAGCTTCCGCCGGCGATCCAGGCCGAGGTCTCGATGCGCTGCCACGGCGACAACACATTGGCGCACGTGACTTTTTTCGACGGCAACAAGCAGCTGACCGTGTCGTCCCCCGCGGACGCCGCGCCGGTGGTGCTGAAGGCGCCCGAAGCGGGCAAGCCCTATGTCGCCGACGGCGGCTGGGAAGTGTCGGGCACGCCCAAATCGATCAAGCTGACCGCGCCGGGCAAGCCTGCCCAGACCTGCGACGCCTGATTCCAACCCAGCGGTCCGCGTTTCGGCGCGGACCGCTGTTGCATCAATTGCCCAGATTGGGCACCTTGCCGATCATCGCCCAACGGGAGCGGGCATGGCAACGATCGCGATCTACAGCCTGAAAGGCGGCGTCGGCAAAACGACGCTGGCGGTCAATTTGGCCTGGGCCGCCGCCACGCTGTCGTCGCGCCGAACATTGCTCTGGGATCTCGATCCGCAAGCGGCCAGCAGTTTTCTGCTCCCGACGAAAAAATCGAAAGCCGACGCGCAGTCGGTGTTCACCAAGGACGTCGAGCCGAGCAAGCTCGCCCGTGCAACCGCGATCGAGAGACTCGACGTGATCGCCGCGGACGCGTCGTTGCGCGGGCTCGACCTGCTGTTCCACGAACTCGACAAGAAGAAGCGGCTGCAAAAACTGTTGGCATCATTGGCCAAGGATTATGATCGGGTGATCCTCGATTGCCCGCCCGGCCTGACCGAAACCAGCGAACAAGTGATCCGCGCCGCCGACCTGATCGTCGTGCCGGTCATCCCCTCGCCGCTGTCGCAACGCGCATTCGACGATATGGCGGCGTCGCTGGGCAAGGCCAAGGTGCTGCCGGTCCATGTCATGGTCGATCGCCGCCGCCGACTGCATGGCGAAGCGATCGCCACGCACCCGGACTGGCCGGTGATTCCGATGGCCAGCATCATCGAACAGATGGGCGATCGCCGTGCGGCGATAGGGCAATTCGCCGGAAGCTCGGCAGCGGCACGCGCCTTCGCCACGCTGTGGCAGACGATCGAGAAGCGGCTGGCGCGATGAAGCCGCCTCCGGAGCCGTCCTATGAGGTTCTCGATCCCCATCTCGTTCTGGGTGCCTATGCCGTCGGCGTGTTTCCGATGGCCGACGCCCGCGACGCGGCGGGGGTCTATTGGGTCGAGCCGCGCAAGCGCGCGATCCTGCCGCTCGACGGTTTCCATCTGTCGAAATCGCTCCGGAAGGTCATCGCCTCGGACCGGTTCCGCGTCACGGCCGACGCCGCGTTCGAGGATATGATCGCTCTCTGTGCCGAAAGCGCCGCAGACCGGCCGGAGACGTGGATCAACACGACGATCGAAAGCGTGTTCACCACGCTTCATTATCAGGGCCGGGCGCATTCGATCGAATGCTGGGACGGCGATAAATTGGTCGGCGGTCTCTACGGCCTCGCGCTCGGCAAGGCGTTCTTCGGCGAATCGATGGTCAGCCGCGCGACCGATGCGTCAAAAGTGGCGCTTGCCTGGTTGGTGGCGCGGTTGCGCGTCGGCGGGTTCACCCTGCTCGATTGCCAATTCATGACGCCTCATCTCGCCTCGCTCGGCGCGGTCGAGATCAGCCGGGGTGATTATGTCGCGTTGCTGGGCGCGGCGATCGACGGTTCGCTCGGCGCGGCGGTCGCAGGCGCCGCGGCGGGGGATTTCGGCGCGCTCGACCGGCTGCCCGATTTGGGCGTTTCGCCGGGCGCCGTCACCGTATCCGCCCCGCCTTTGGGGAAGGACATCGTGCAGCTCTTGATCCAGACGTCGTAGATCGGATCGATCACGACGTTCAGGTTCGGCCGCTCCTTGTACAGCCAGCCCGAAAATACCCGCTTCCACTGCTTGTCGGTCTGTTCGATGTCGAGCTGGACGAAGGCGCCGGTATAATGCTCGGCCTCCCACGGTGCGGTTTCCTCGCAAGCACGCAAGCGGACAATGGCATTGCCGACGCGAATCGCCTCGCCCGGCTTCATCGTCAAGTCGCGTGTCTGGCTGTTGCGCTTGTTGAGCAGGCCGAGCGTCGCGACACGCTGGTTCATCGGCGTCACGCCCTGGGTCGGATTGGACGCATCGCCCGATACGTCGATCGTCTCGACGCCACCCGATTGACCGCTATCGTCGAGCGCGGTCGGCGCGGCGGTCGCCACCGCGTCGGGCGGCGGCGCCGGCGGCGTCGCGTACCAATTATAGCCGGCCCAGCCGGCCGCGCCGATACCGGCCGCCAGCGCGGTGATACCGCCGACGCGGCGCCAGTTCATCCTTCCGGCGTCCAGGCTTCGTAATCACCCGTGGCAGGCGCGCGATGACCGCCCTTTTCGAGCGCACCCGGCGGCCGATAGGCCAAGGCGGTCCCGGTCAGGTTGGGCACCGCGGGCTTTTCCCAACGACGCTGCGCCGGCAGTGCGCGATCGGGCACGTCATCGATCTGGTGATGCAGCCAGCTGAACCATTCGGGCGGCACCCGGCTGGCGTCGTTCGCGCCGTTATAGATCACCCAGCGCCGCGGGTTGCCGTTCGTGTCCTTGCCACCCCGGTAATAGACGTTGCCGAGGTCATCCTCGCCGACGCGTTCCTTGCCGAGCAGGCCGACCATCGTGCCCCAGGTCGCGCCGGTCCACCAGGTGAAGGGATTGAGATTGATACCCATGGGCCGCGCTTAGCGGCTGACGGTCCGGCGTTCAACGCCTGCCGTCGTCATCCCGACGAAAGCTGGGATCTTTGACGATGAGGCGATGCGGCCCGAGACCCCAGCTTGCGCTGGGCGACGAGGAGTCACTTGGGATGACGAGGAGTCATTTGCCGGTCCAGGTCACCTTGTCGCCCTCCGCAATGCCCAAGGCGGAACTGCGCCCGCCCTTGAGCTCGAGCACCGCGCCCACCGGCTCACCCGACGCAATCGGGGTCTCGTCTTCGGGGATCGCGTTTTCCGCGATGCGCGCGATCGTGCCGTTGGCGCGGATGAAGATGATGTCGAGCGGGCTCGGCGTATTCTTCATCCAGAAGCTCGCCTCCTTGGGGGCGCCGCCGCCGGCCGGATAGGGCCAGAACAGCATCCCGCCATTGTCGGGAATGTCGGTCCGGAACATCAGCCCCTTTTCCTGCTCGGCCGCGCTCTTGGCGACCTCGACCTGGAAAGCGTGCGTGCCGTTGCTGCTGGCTACGGTCAGCGCGATCGTCTTGGCTACGGAAGGGCTCGCGTCGGTCGACGGCGAGGCATACCAATTATATCCGGCCCAGCCCGCTCCACCGACGCCGGCGGCCAGCGCCAGCAATCCAACAGCAAATTTCATGAAATCAATCCTGTTCGACCATGACCGCCAGCGGGCCCTTGCGGCCCTCAACGATCCTCGCCCTCAGGCGTTGCTCGGGTTCCACTTCGTGCAGACCGGCGCGGCGCAGCGTTTCCATATGGACGAATATATCCGCTGAGTCGGCGTCGCGCACCAGAAAACCATAACCTTTCAGGCGATTGAACCATTTGACCGCGACCGGTTCGAACGGGCCGGCCTGATCGAGCATCGAGACCGGATCGACCCGATCGGTATCGGCACGAAGGCGCGGCGGCGGCTCGACCGCGGTCGACAGGTCGATGGCCAGGATCGCGCTTGCCTGCAGGCCGCGGTCGCGGCGGACCGCGACGCAATCGACTCGTGCCCCTTCGGGCAGACTGCGCCGGCCGTGCGGCTGAAGGACCGAAAAGTGGATCAGGATATCGCCCGCCTGATCGTCATCGACCAGAAAGCCGAAACCGCGCGTGACATCGAACCATTTGACGACGCCACGATGGCGCGATTCGCCGTCCGCCAGCGCCCCGACGTCGACCTCTTCCAACGGCTCCAGCGGGCGATCGCCCGTCTCCAGCTGCGATTCTACGCGCACAGTCACCCCCTGCGAATGATCAGTGTAACACGATCGCGATGAAAGCCAAAGGGTTAGCGCGGCTCGTTTCGGGACCGTTCTATTCCAGCAATTGGGCCGGATCGTCACCAGGATTCATGCTGGCCAGCGCGCGGGCCAGCTCGAACGAATGACCCGCGCGGATGAGCGCCGCGACGTGTTTCTCGCGGGTCGGGCGATCGCCCGGCTGGTCGGCGAACGGGCCGATCCGCCGCCTGCGAGCATAAGCGATCGCGGCGTCGACCGACCGGTCGGCAACCGCCGGCGCGATGGCATCGACATCGTCGCCGCCGATGCCCGCCTGGCGCAATACGCCTGCCACGCGCCGCGCACCCAATCCGCGCCGCGCCATGGTGCTCGCCTTGGCTTCTCCCCAGGCGCGATCGTCGATATAACCAAGCTCGGCCATGCGATCGGCTATCGCCGCCGGGTCGACGGTTTCCCCGTCCCAGCCTCGCTCGCGGATCTTGCGGCGGAGATAATCGGTCAGCCGCCCGCGTGTGGTCGCGAAGCGTTCGACATAGCGCAACGCCAGCCGTTCGAGGCCCGAACGATCGAGCGGCGGGGCGGATTGTCGGGGAACTCGGACCATGTCGCCATGTTTGTGCCACACTGACAACCGAATTTGAACGCGTGCAGGCGGCAGGGGGCCGTCGCTGGCATGGAGTGGCCGGTAAGAGCCGCAGGAACATGGGCGCGAAAGTGATGACATTAGACATGGCGACTGACGTGGTGGGCGAGCGAACGGAGAGCCTGGTGCCGACTCCGACCGACGACGCCCTGCCGCGTCGTCTGGCCGATTTCGCGACATTGGGCGAGGCGCTCGATTATGCCGCGCAAGGCGTGCGCGGGCTCAATTTCCACGATCCGCGCGGCACGCTGATACGCGCTTATACTTTTTCCGAGATGCGGCAGGACGCATTGGCGATGGCCCGCCGGCTGATCGCGTCGGGCGTGAAGCCCACCGACCGCATCGCGCTGATCGCGGAAACCGGCGTCGAGTTCGCCAGCCTGTTCTTCGGCGTGGTCTATGCCGGCGCCTGGCCGGTGCCGCTGCCGCTGCCGACCAGCTTTGGCGGTGCGCAAAGTTATATCGACCAGCTATCGGTCCAGCTCAAAAGCTGCGACCCGACGATGCTGATCTATCCGCCCGAGATCGGCGCGATGTGCGCCGAAGCGGCAAGGATCCAGAATGTCGAGGGAATCGACTGGGCGAGCTTCGCCGAGCGTCCGGCCGCCGAGGCCGAGCTGCCGCAGGCCGTGGGCGAGGACATCGCCTATCTGCAATATTCGAGTGGCTCGACCCGCTTTCCGCATGGCGTCGCGATCACGCACCACGCGCTGCTCAACAACCTCGCCGCGCACAGCCATGGCATGCATGTCGGCGATGGCGATCGCTGCGTCTCGTGGCTGCCCTGGTATCACGACATGGGGCTGGTCGGTTGCTTCCTGTCGATCGTGGCCAACCAGGTATCGACCGATTACCTCAAGACCGAGGATTTCGCCCGCCGCCCCCTCGCCTGGCTCGACCTGATCAGCCGCAATCCGGGCACGACGCTCTCTTATTCGCCGACCTTCGGCTACGATATCTGCGCGCGCCGCATGTCGAGCCAGACCAAGGCAAGTGACCGATTCGATTTGTCGCGCTGGCGCGTCGCCGGCAATGGCGCCGACATGATCCGCCCCGACGTGATGCAGTCGTTCGTCGATGCGTTCGGCGATGCCGGGTTCAAGGCGTCCGCTTTCCTGCCGAGCTACGGCCTGGCCGAGGCAACCCTGGCGGTGTCGATTATGCCGCCGGGCGAAGGCATCCGCGTCGAATTGGTCGAGGAAACCCAGCTGTCGGGCCAGGAAGGCCGCCACGACCGCCCGCAACGCTATCGCGCCATCGTCAATTGCGGGAAACCGGCGCGCGATATGAAGATCGAGATCCGCGAGGAGGACGGCACGCCGCTGCCCGAACGCGCGATCGGCAAGGTGTGGTGCGCGGGACCATCGGTGATGGTCGGCTATTTCCGCGACCCCGAAGCGACCACCGCCTGCATGCAGGATGGTTGGCTCGATACCGGCGACATGGGCTATATGTCGGACGGCTATATCTACATCGTCGGCCGCGCCAAGGACATGATCATCGTCAACGGCCGCAACCATTGGCCGCAGGACATCGAATGGGCAGTCGAGCAATTGCCCGGTTTCAAGGCGGGCGACATCGCCGCCTTCGCGATCACCACGCCAGGCGGCGAAGAGACGCCCGCCGTCCTGGTCCAGTGCCGGACGTCAGACGAAGCCGAACGCCTGCGCCTGCGCGATGAGATCCGTGAACGGGTGCGATCGGTTACCGGCATGAATTGCGTGATCGAACTGATCCCGCCGCGCACGCTGCCGCGTACGAGTTCGGGCAAGTTGAGCCGGGCGAAGGCGCGCAACCTGTACCTCGCGGGCGAGATCAAGCCGTACGCGATCGCCGCCTGAAGCCGTAGCAGCCGGCAAAATACGAGCATATCTGGATCGATCGAGCGGCGTTATCCACAGTTTTGGCGGCCAGATCGCGACCGTTGCTCTCCATTTTGGGGCAAATTCGCGAAAAATCCTGCGTGCGCCTAACCCTTCGCTAACCCTGTAGGCGCTATCCGCGAGGGGTGAGTACGGAGCCCTCTTCCCAATTCGCCACCCCGCGGATCGACGTCCGTGCGTTGCTTGGCCTGTACGATCCGGCGGACACCACCGACTGGGGACCGATCCGGGCGGCGCAATTGCATGCCGGACGCCAGCTTGCCTTGTTCCTGCTCGGCGCCAACCTGATCGGCGCGGCGTTGGTCATCATGATGTTCGACAGTCAGGTGCCGCGCGCGATGTTGGTCGGCTGGGCGGTCCTGACCGGTCTGGTCGGCGTCGGCGTAACGATGAGGCGCCTCGCCTCGCGCCATCGCGACGCCAATTCGGCCACGCTCGGCGATGTGCGTGATACCGTGCTGGAAGGGATCGCGCTGGCGTCGGTCTGGTCGATTCCGCCGCTGGCGCTGGGGTCGCGCGTCGATATCGGCACGGCGATGGCGTTGTGGATCGTGCTGTCGGTCATGCTCACGGCATCAGCCGTGGCGATGGCGGCGCTACCGCTGGCGACGCTGAGTTTCCTCGGTATCCTGGGCACCGCCATCGCCGTCATGCTGGTGTTGATCGGCAGCCCCTTGCTGGCCGCGGCGACGATGCTGTTCGTCGTCCTGCTGATGGTTAGCTGTTTCCAGCGCGGAAAAGCACTGGTGGTGATTCGCGCCAACGAAATCGGGCTGGCAGAGCGCGACGAAACTGTCAGCCTGCTGCTCCGCGAATTCGAGGAGGAGGATGGCGACTGGCTGTGGGAGACCGACAGCGCGCGGCGCATCGTCCGCGCCAGTCCGCGCTTCGCGCGCTCGGTCCATCTCGATCCGGTGAAGATCAACGGCATGCCGCTGCTCCAGGCGCTTGCCGGCGTGCATTGGGAAAGCGGCGATTTCTCCTCCGGGCTGCGCATGCTTGCCGACAAACTCAAGAATCGCGAGGCGTTTCGCGATATCCTGCTGCCCGTGCAAGTCGGTGAGACCGAGCGATGGTTCGCGCTTGCCGCCAGCCCGCGTCACGATGACGACGGCGCCTTTATCGGCTTCCGCGGCGTGGGGTCCGACGTCACCGCCCAGCGCGAATCGGCCGACAAGATCAACCGCATGGCGCGGTACGATATGCTCACCGGCCTGCCCAACCGGCTGCACCTCAACGAGCAACTCGGCCGCGCGATGGCCGAGGCGGAGAGATGGGGCACGCGCTGTGCGTTCATGATGATCGATCTCGATCGCTTCAAGGCGGTCAACGATTCGCTCGGCCACCCGGTCGGCGACCGGTTGCTCGGACGCGTGTCGGAACGGCTCGGCCATCTGGTCAGCGACAATGAAGTGGTCGGCCGGCTCGGCGGCGACGAATTCGCGGTGGTGGTACGCGATGCGTCCGACACGGCGCGTGTCGAGAAGCTGGCCCAGGCGATCATCGAAATGTTGTCGCGGCCGTACGAGGTCGACGCGAACACGCTCTATATCGGCGCGTCGGTCGGCGTCGCGATCGGACCGCGCGACGGCCGTACCGCGGAGATGCTGATCCGCTCGGCGGACCTCGCCCTTTATCGCTCGAAAGATGCCGGTGGCGGGGTTTTCCACACCTACGAACCCCAGCTCCACGTCAAGGCGGAAGAGCGTCGGGTGCTCGAAATGGCGCTGCGCCAGGCGCTCGAAAAGGGCGAGATGCACCTCGAATACCAGCCGGTGGTGGTCGCGGGATCTGGCGGTCTCACCGGCTTCGAGGCGTTGCTGCGCTGGACGCATCCCGAACTGGGCGTCATTTCGCCGGCCAAATTCGTGCCCCTGGCGGAAGACGCACGGCTGATCGTCCCGATGGGCGAATGGGTGTTGCGTCAGGCGTGCGACGAGGCGTCCCGCTGGCCATCGCCGACCCGGATCGCCGTCAACGTGTCGCCCGAACAGCTGCACAACCCCGCCTTCGTGTCGGTGGTCGCCTCCGCGCTCGCCAATAGCGGCCTGCCGCCGGAGCGGCTCGAGCTCGAAGTGACCGAAGGCGTGTTCATGCGCGAGGGCACCGTCGCGGTGCAGGTGCTCGAGCGCGTGCTCGATCTCGGCGTGCGCCTGAGCCTGGACGATTTCGGTACCGGCTATTCGTCGCTCGGCTATCTCGCGCGCACCCGCTTTTCGACGATCAAGATCGATCGCAGCTTCGTCCAGGGTGCGTCCAAGGGGCAGAAGGAGCCGGTCGCGATCATCCGCGCGGTCGTCGCGCTGGCCCAGTCGCTGGGCATGGCAACGACCGCGGAAGGCGTCGAGACCGAAGAGGAGCATCGCCTGATCCAGGAGCTCGGCTGCACCAAGGTCCAGGGCTATTATTTCGGCCGCCCGCTGCCGGTCAGCGAAGCGCGGGCGCTGGCTTCACGCGATTGGAGCGGCGAAGCCGCCGCCGCCTGACGCAGCTCGGTTTGGAAATGCGCCGTAGGCGCATTTCGCGGCACCGCCCTCCGCAGCTTTCCATCGATGCTGCGCATCGCCGGAACCTTGAGCTGCTCCGCCCGCTCTTCCACCCGACCTCCCATAGAATACCCTGATTGGGAGGTCGGGTGGGGGAGCGGGCCGGCGCCGTCTCAGCGAAACTGTAAAACGAGTCTAACTATTGCCGCCCGCGCGCGGTGGCGCTACAGGCATCCGCCGCACAGGGGTGTAGCTCAGCTGGTTAGAGCGTCGGTCTCCAAAACCGAAGGCCCTCGGTTCGAATCCGAGCTCCCCTGCCACTCTTCCTCTTCCGCCGGATAATCCCGCTCGCGTTCGATCGCGGCGAGGATGCGGATAGTGGCGTGATCGAGTTCCATGGGCCCTCCCTGATCTGATATGTTGGGCGGCGAACGCAGGCGGGAACGCTCGCGATCCCTCGGAAAATGGTTAATCGCGACGAACGGTTGGTCGCGGCAACGCGCCGATTCCCGGTCTAGCGCGAACGCTTGCCTTCCGTCCGGCGCGGCGCTATTTCCACCTCAATCCGAAATCGGGATTGATTGTCGTCCGTGCCCCTTGAGGGACCGGGCGGCGGTCCTATGTCCCCAAACTCGGCAACGATTATTAGGTTCAGGCACGTGGCGAAAACGTCCCCCATGGAATTCATCCGGCAGGTCCAGGCCGAAACGCGCAAGGTCGTGTGGCCGACGCGTCGCGAGACGGTCATGACCGGGGTGATGGTGATGATCATGACGATCATCCTGGCGGTGTTCTTCTTCGCCATCGACAAGGTATTCGACATGGGCGTCGAGTTCCTGCTGAGCCTCGCGAAATAAGGTTTCCCATGGCACGCTGGTACATCATCCACGCTTATTCGGGCTTCGAGGGCAAGGTTCGCGACGCGATCCTGTCGGAAGCGAACCGCATGGGCCTCGAGCAACTGGTCGAACAGATCGAGGTCCCGACCGAGACGATCACCGAGGCGCGCCGCGGCAAGAAGATCCAGGTCGAGCGGAAATTTATGCCCGGCTATGTGCTGGCCAAGCTAGCGATGAACGACGACGTCTATCACCTGGTCAAGAACACGCCCAAGGTGACCGGCTTCCTCGGCCCGAACGGCAAGCCCCAGGCGATCAGCGACGCCGAAGCCGCGCGCATGCTCAACAGCAAGGAAGAGGCCGCTGCCTCCGCCCCGCGCCAGCAGGTCAAGGTCGATTACGAGATCGGCGATTCGGTCAAGGTGCTCGACGGCCCGTTCGCGTCGTTCAACGGCGTGGTCGAGGAGCTCGACTTCGACAAGTCGAAGGTCAAGGTCTCGGTGTCGATCTTCGGGCGTGCGACGCCGGTGGAACTGGATTTCGAGCAGGTCGAAAGAAGCAAGTAAGGCGAAGCCGGACTTGCTGTCCGCACGCAAATAGCAGCGCTATTTGCGAGACGGCTGAGACCGGCCGGCAGGCGCGCGGAGCGCGACCTGTCCGACGACGCGGGATTTACTCCCGCGTCGGTCCGCCGTTTCTAATCCTGACATCTCCACAATAGGACACCCGCGCGGTGTCGGCGCTTTTCGCCCTCTCCCCTCCGGGGAGAGGGCAGACGACCCGGCGTAAGCCGGGGACACGTCGGGAGAGGGGCAGTCGGCTAGCGGCGTGAGTCACTGCCCCTCTCCCCGACCCTCTCCTCAGAGGGGAGAGGGAGAAAGCAGCTACAACACGCGTCCGACGCGGAAGTGAATTCCGCGTCGTCGGACCTCGCTTCGCGAGGCCGGCCGGACGGGCGCCGTCTCACAACTAGCTACCGCTAGTTGTGTGCGGTCGCGGCGGTTGCTTCCTCTCCCCTTTTCCGCTATCGGCCCGCGCTTCCAAAGCATCGGCTGTGGAATTTGCGGGAGGGCGCCGCTGCGCCCGTCTAACCGCTAAACTTGACCTGGACGTTGGAGCCCCGGCCCCCTCGCCCACTACAGAGTGAGTATAATGGCTAAGAAAATCACAGGCTATATCAAGCTGCAGGTGCCCGCGGGCGCTGCCAATCCGTCGCCGCCGATCGGCCCGGCGCTGGGTCAGCGCGGCGTCAACATCATGGAATTCTGCAAGGCGTTCAACGCCGCGACCGGCGACCTCGAGAAGAGCACGCCGATCCCGACGATCATCACCGTCTATGCCGACCGGTCGTTCTCGTTCGAGACCAAGACCCCGCCGGCGACGTTCCTGATCAAGAAGGCCGCCAACCTGAAGTCGGGCTCGAAGGAGCCGGGCAAGGTCTCCGCGGGCAAGATCAAGCGCTCCGAGCTGTCGAAGATCGCCGAAGTGAAGATGAAGGACCTGAACGCCAACGATATCGACGCGGCGACCCGCATCATCGAAGGCTCCGCCCGCGCGATGGGCCTCGAAGTGGTGGAGGGCTGAACCGATGACTTTCGTGAGCAAGAAGCAGAAGGCGATCACGATCGACCGCGAGAAGCTGCACGGCGTTGACGAGGCGATCGGCCTGGCCAAGGCCAATGCGACCAGCAAGTTCGACGAGACGATCGAAGTCGCGATCAATCTGGGCGTCGATCCGCGCCACGCCGACCAGATGGTCCGCGGCGTCGTGACCCTGCCCAAGGGCACCGGCAAGGACGTCCGCGTCGGCGTGTTCGCCAAGGGCGCCAAGGCCGACGAAGCCAAGGCCGCCGGTGCCGATGTGGTCGGTGCCGAGGACCTGATGGAAATCGTCCAGGGCGGCACGATCGATTTCGATCGCTGCATCGCGACCCCGGACATGATGGGCATCGTCGGTCGCCTGGGTAAGGTGCTGGGTCCCAAGGGCCTGATGCCGAACCCGAAGCTGGGCACGGTGACGATGGACGTCGCGGGCGCGGTCAAGGCGGCCAAGGGCGGCCAGGTCGAATATCGCGTCGAAAAGGCGGGCATCATCCATTCGGGCATCGGCAAGGCGTCGTTCCCGGCGGAGGACCTGCGCGCGAACTTCGACGCTTTGGTCGACGCGGTGGTCAAGGCCAAGCCGTCGGGCGCCAAGGGCAAGTATGTCCGCAAGCTCGCGGTCAGCTCGACCATGGGCCCGGGCATCAAGATCGACACGGCCGAGGTCGCCGGCGCGTAAGCGACCAGCCGAAGCTTAAACAATTGGACGGGGCTGGGAGAGCGATCTCCCGGCCCCTTTCGTTTTGGTGTTTAGACCATTTCCGGAAGCGTTGGCCCGAGGACCGTTATTGGTTTGCGGACCGGCAGCTTGTGGGAGCCGAAGGAGCGATAGCTGCCGTTCAGGGGCGGACCCTCCGGGAATGCCTAACCACCCCAGTTGCGAACACCTGTTAGAGTCGGTTACGTTCTGCCGATGAGAGAGAGCGTCTTAACGAGCGCATTCCTTGTGTTCGCGCTTCTAGTCGCTGCGCCAGCCTCAGCCGGGGGGCATGAGTACCTCTGCGCCAACGGCACGTTTCCGGATGAAAATGCAGACTTTGGCTTGGCCGTCATAAACGGCGGAAATCGCGCTTATCTTTACGATGTAGACGATTGTTCAAACCCGTCCCGCTGCAAGAAAGTGGGTTCAGGTCACGTTATGCCAGGAGCGCGAGTCGTCACCGGTCGCACGGAGGGCAATTACGTTTGTATCTTTTTCTTCAGCGACTGGGGATCCGCGGGATGGGTGGAAAAGTCCAGGCTTCGCGCGCTCGTGGTCAATAGCAAACCAGCGCGTTCTTCGTGGCTTGGACGGTGGTCGGCTGGGGGAAATCCAAGCGTGCGCATTACGAACAAGCGTGGGATGATGCACATAGGAGGCGAAGCATATTGGCCCGGACCCGACCCCGATCCAGACTTGCCGCCACGCCATTCTGGAGAAATTGACGGCAAACTCACGCTGCTCGGTAACCGCGCGCGCTACGGTCATGATAACCGCGCGCCCTATGATGATTATTGCAAGATTGATTTTACCTTGGTCGGCGACATTCTAATCGCCAGTGACAATAGCAGGTGCGGCGGCACCAATGTCCGGTTTAGCGGGGTCTATCGTCGCGTTCGGGCCTAAGCCCGCTACCCACCCCTTCCCGCTGTTCAGGGCGGCCACATCGATGATCGCCGGCTAAGGGCCGGGAATGGGTGGGGAGCTGACTGATGGCTTTCGCAAACAAAGCTTGGTGGCCGAGCAAGCGACCTTAACTATGTTGAACAATGGCCGCGCCCCGATGCTGATGTTAAGCTTCAGATATGTGGGATTTCTCATGCATCGTATTGCGCCTTGCGACGGCGATATCGGCAGCATCAATCGTTGGCCAAGCGGTTGCTTTGGAGCCGGCGAAATCGATCCCGCCGGCATCTGCGGATCGAACCCCCGCCTTACGGTTAGCTCAACCGCACTGGCTTCCACTTACCGCAGAGCAAATTCGAGCTCTTTTTGCGGATCGTGGGCTCGCTATGGACGAAGGATACCAGCCGTTGCCAGGCGCAAAGATTGAGATGATCGAGATTGGCGGCTGTTGGCCCAGCGAGATCTATTTTGCAGACGGTCAGTGGCAGCGACATATGTGCTCGCGCGGGCCGCGAGAGTTCGCCGGTCGTTGGTACACGGAGAAGTTTCGCGGTGGCGAGCGTCTTTGTGTCGAAGCATCCGACTTCCCTAAAAGGTGTCGTTTTGTGTGGCAGGGTGACGCTCCTAATAGGGTCATCATGGCCTACGCCGGACTTGGCGCCTCAGGCACATGGGAAGACCCCGCTTGGTTCAACCCCTATATTTTGACAAAGTTGTCATCGCAACAACGGCTGCTTTCGCGATGACAGCGGTTAGTATTTAACGCCCGCTATTGGGTCGTGAGCCGTCATCCCGACTCTCCCCTTCGTTTTACCGGATCGACAGATTTCCTCGCTAACCCCGCACCGATGCGGGACTTCATCACCCTGGCCGCGCCGGCGCTGATGCTCGGGCTGCTCTATTGCGTGTACCGGGCGGTAACGTTGTTCACCGCCTGGCGGCCGGCGGCGGCCGTCGTGTGGGCGACCGACTATAGCGATGCCGAGCGACGTGACGACTTCTGGGGCTTTGGCACCCTGCGCGGCTGGCGGCTTACCGACGGCGACCATCAGCGCCTGATCGAAGAGACGGTCCATTATGTCGACGAGCATGGCGATCGGCACTCTGCCGAGGTCAAACGCTATGTCCGCGCGGGCTGGCGACCGACGGGAGCGCATACGATCTGGTACGACACCGCCAATCCCGACAACGCCACCGCGTTCGGCCCGGGCTACTGGCTGTTGAGCGCGTTCGCCCTGACGGCAGGCCTGGTGACGTTGATCGACGCCGCGATCCGCATCCGAGGCTGAGCTCATCCTCCCCTCCCGCTCGCGGGAGGGGTTGGGGGAGGGCATGTAGCGGTCGGGCGGCGGGAAGACATGCCCTCCCCTAACTCCGTTCCGGGTGAACAGTCCCCCGGACTATTCAGATTGCGCTGGGGGCGCAACCGGCCCGGAGCGCGTAAACGGGAGGGGAATCATGCCGCCCCACCGCTTCTGTATTCGGCTCGTCGCCCCCGCCTCATTCCCGATTTACGAACCGCCAAAACCGGCCGAAAGAGGCGCCGTTCGCGAGCAGGAGTCGAGCCGTGGAAGTCGAAGTCAGTGCCGAAGCGAAGGACAAGAGGCTCAATCGCGCCGTGGCGCTGACGGTCGTGATCCTGTCGATCTTCACCGGGCTGTGCAACATCAAGGACGGCAACCTCGTCCAGACAATGCAGCAGGCCAAGGCGGATTCGGTCGACAGCTGGAACGAATATCAGGCGACCCGCACCAAGTTGCACATATCGGAGACCGCGCGGAGCGAGATCGCCGTGCTGGCGATCACGCCCGCAGCAAGTGAAGCGTCGAAAGCGACGCTGGCAAAGCTCGACGCGGACATCGCCAAATATCGCGTCGAGACGCCCAAGCTGAAGGCGCAGGCCCAGGCGCAAGCCGACAATTACGACGCGCTCAACGTCCATGACGATCAGTTCGACGCGAGCGAAGCGGCGATCTCGACCGCGATCGCAATGGCCGCGGTCGCGGCGCTCGCGGAAAGCCCGATGCTGCTGTTCGGATCCTGGTTCTTCGGCGCGTTCGGAATCTTCATGGGCATTTGCGGCTTCGCCAAATTCGGCTTCCACCCGGACATATTGAGCAATTTCCTGGGCTAGCCAGGCCAAGCGCCGGCGATTTACACCTGCCTTGAAATAGCGCCATAATCGCATCGCGCGGGGAGGCATGAGATGAACGATCGGCTGGCGAACGTCACGGCGCTGCCCGAGCGTGCGGTGCCAACGCGGATCGGCAATCTGGTGTTCGAGACCAAGGCGGCGTTGCTGCGGCTGCGGCGCGCGGGTTCCGACCTCACTCCCGACGCTCCCAAGCGCCATCGCCGCGGCGAGGCGCTGGTCGCCGCCCCGATCCTCGCGACGATCCGATCCCCACTCTGGACGACGCGTGGTGGCGCGAAGGACCGTGCGCTCAACGCCGGCAAGATCCAGAATTTGCGCGCAGCGATTTCCGGTCTCGACGGGATCGAGGTCGGCGCGGGGGAAGTGCTGAGTTTCTGGCGTCAGGTCGGCAAGCCGCTGCGCCGGCGCGGCTTCGTCGAAGGACGCGAATTGCGCGAAGGCTGCATGATCGCGACCGTCGGCGGCGGATTGTGCCAATTGTCCAACGCTCTCCACGAAGCAGCACTCGATGCCGGGCTGGAGGTGGTCGAGCGCCACGCGCATACGCGGATCGTGCCGGGATCGCGCGCCGAAGCCGGACGCGATGCGACGGTGTTCTGGAATTATCTCGATTTCCGTATCCGCTCGCGCAGCCCGTTCCGCATCGAAGCGCGCCTGACCGCCGACGACCTCGTATTGACGATCCGCGGCGGCATCGCCGGCGCCTTTGCGCTCGTTCCAGAACTCCCGGCGGGCGCGATCGCGCATGATTGCCTGACCTGCGGCCAGACGACCTGTCACCGCCACAATCTCGACGACCTCGACACCGGAGCGCCCACCGCCTGGCTGGTCGACGGCGCGAGTCCCGAATTCGTCGCCCTGCTGCGCGACCGCGCCGGACCGGACGATATCCTGATGCTACCGTCCCGGCGGCTCGGCAGGGCAGCGTCGGGTTGGCCCACTCTTGCCGCCGAATATAGCGCCGACCTTGCTGCGTTGCGCCGCACGCTGGCCTTGCGCAGCGCGGGATCTGGCACGCCGCGGGCGCGCATAGTGCTCGACGCCGACGCGCGGCTGGCCGCCGCTTATGCACGCAAGCTCGGCGCGGAGCACACGCATCTCGTCATCGCGCAGCCGCTGCTGCCGCATCTCTGGCGGCTGGGCGCGTTGCGCGGACGCAGCTTCGAGGTGCTGCTCGACCGCCTGCCGATCGACGCGATGCATCGCGTCCTCGACGCCGCGCGCGACCTTTATCCCGACAGCGCGACGCTCGGCGATTTCCGCGCGCCGGAGGCGATTGCCGCGGCAGAGCGCGAGGCGCTGGGTGAAGCGGTTCGGCTGATCACGCCGCACCGCGCGATTGCCGCCCGTTTTCCGTCGGCACGTGTCGACCTGATCGACTGGCAGGCTGCGAGGCCCCTGCCCGCTACACGCGGCGGCCGTACTTTCCTGTTCGCGGGTCCGGCCCTCGCGCGCAAAGGTGCGTATGCGATGCGCGAGGCAATGGAGCAGCTCGACATCGCGCTACTGATCGAACGGCCGGGCGAAGAGCGACCGGGTTTCTGGGGCGATCGCGACGTTCGCCTGGTCCAGGGAGTGCCGAGCGAACTCGCCGGCGTGATCCTGCCCGCGATCGTCGAGCATCGCCCTGCGACGCTGCTGCGTGCGCTTGCCGCAGGCTTACCTGTGATCGCCACCGAAGCATGCGGCTTGCCGCCACAACCTGGCCTCACGCTGATCGAACCCTGCGATGCAGCCGCCCTACGCGGGGCGATCCGGTCGTTGCTTTCCTAAGCCGACCTCATCGTCTCCTTGCCTCATCATAGCGGCCGGCCCTAGCCGCGCAGGCATGAGCCCTGCTTTTTCTCGAGCTGTCCACGGCACCCGCGCGGTGTTCGGCGGGGCTCTGGAATGGGACGGCGCGGAGGCGCTCGATCCCTCGGCGATGGCGGTCACCGCGCTCGGCATAGGTGTGCCGATCCTGATCGGCGTGTTCGCCGCCCATCCGCGGGTTGGGCTCGCCGCATCGCTCGGCGCGATGTGGGTCGGCAATGCGCCGCGCGGCGCAAGTCTGAAAGAGCATTGGCAGATCGTCCGTGACATCGTCGTCGCGGCGATCGCGGCGGCGGTGGCGGCAGCGATCGTCGCCCAGTGCGGGCCATGGAGCGACGCAGGACTGGTGCTTGCCGCAGGTGCCGCGGCGTTGCTCGGCGGATTCAGCCGGCCGATGGCGGCCGCGAGCCAGCGTTTCATCATCTTTGCGACGATCGGACTCGGTGTCGCGGCGCACACGCCCAACCGGATCGCCCTGGTGGTTCTTATCGCCGAGGGGGCATTATGGGCGGCACTCTGCGGGTTGGCGATCGGTGTGGTGGCGCGGCGATTCGCCATCGGGTCAATCGTGGCGCGCGAGCGCGGATCGACCGCGAGCTTCGAGCAGAAGTTCCGCCGCTGGCGCGAGACGCTCCGGACCTGGGCGGCATGGAATTACCCGGTCCGGTTGATGGCCTGCCTTGCCTGCGCCGCCGCGATTAGAGGTGCGTTCCCGCAGCATCACTACAGCTGGATCGCGGTTGCCGTCGCCTTGCTCACGCAACGGCAAAGCGACGGTCTTGTCGCCAAGGTTTCGCAGCGCGCGCTTGGCGTGGCGGCGGGCGTGGTGGCGACCGAAACGATCGCTATCCATCCGTTACCGGGCTGGGCGCTTGTCGCGATGATCGCGACGCTCGCGGCGCTGAGCCCGTGGCTCAGGAACCGCAGCTATGTCGCCTATACCGCCGCCACTACGCCGCTGATCCTGCTCCTGACCAGCGGCGGCGGGACCATCGCTCAGGGATTGCTGATCGACCGACTCATCGCGACTCTCATCGCGGCGGGGCTGG
>Ga0207690_10000414_pt1 | contig 27831 bp, 31 predicted proteins | sample KBSC23metaG_FD_184315 | JGI IMG/M metagenome (GOLD analysis project Ga0207690, IMG submission 184315) | Corn rhizosphere microbial communities from Kellogg Biological Station, Michigan, USA - KBS C2-3 metaG (SPAdes) (version 2) | ecosystem: Host-associated > Plants > Roots > Rhizosphere > Soil ... | reverse complement strand
CAGCCGGCGCAGGCGCCGCTCGCCGCGTTCGGGACGCAGGCGCACACCGATCACGTCCGAGGCCAGGCGCCACTTGTCGACCACTTCCATGCCGAGCTGGCGCCGCACGATGTCCTCCACCGACGGGACTTCGCGCACTTCCAGCAGCAAATCGGTGGTCGGCACCGCCTGGCATAGCAGGACCGCATGGTGGGCCAGCGCATCGGCGCTCAGGGCCAGTGGCGGATTGCGCGGATATTCGCAACGCCCTTCCAGCAGGGTCGCCTTGCAACTGCCGCAGACGCCGGCACGGCAGGAGTACGGCAGCGCCACGCCCGCGCGCTGGGCCGCTTCCAGAACGGTTTCGCCGACGGCCACGGGGAACTGGCGGCCGGAGGATTTCAGGGTAACGATGGACACCCGCCGCATTGTCGCCGCGATCGCCGCGGACAACAATGCAGGTTCGTCTGACGGGAACCCACAATGAGCCTCTGGAAACAACCCACCGACCTGGCCCGACTCAACGGCTGGAGCGCCAACACCATGATGGAGGCGCTGGGCATCCGCATCACCGCCATCGGCGAAGACTGGCTGGCCGGCACCATGCCGGTCGACCGCCGCACCCACCAGCCTTACGGCCTGCTGCACGGCGGCGCCTCGGTGGCGCTGGCCGAGACGCTGGGCAGCAGCGCGGCGATGCTCACGCTGGATCCGGACAAGGAACTGGCAGTCGGCCTGGACATCAACGCCAACCACATCCGCGGCGTGCGCAGCGGCACCGTCACCGGCACCGCGAAGGCGCTGCACATCGGCCGCACCACCCAGGTGTGGGAGATCCGCATCGAGAACGAGGAGGGCGCCCTGGTGTGCATCTCGCGCATCACCATGGCGGTGATCCCGGCGCGCGGCATGGGTGTGCGTTGAACGTGGCTCTTCTGCGAGGAGCCGCACCCTCACCTCAATCCTCTCCCGGAGGGAGAGGAGGCAAACGCAAAAAGTGCGGCGTTTGATGACGGCGGACACGCCATACGCCAGCCTCACCCCCGACCTGGTGCTCGATGCCGTCAGCGCCTGCGGCCTGTGGCCGGATGGCCGCCTGCTGGCGCTGAACAGCTACGAGAACCGGGTCTGGCAGGTGGGGCTGGAGGACAGCGCGCCGGTCATCGCGAAGTTCTACCGGCCGGGCCGCTGGAGCGATGCGGCGATCATCGAGGAGCATGCATTCGCGCGGGAGCTGGCCGATGCCGAACTGCCGGTGGTGGCGCCGCTGGCGTTCGGCGGCCACAGCCTGCTGCAACACCGCGGCTTTCGCTACGCGCTGTCGCCGCGCCAGGGCGGGCGCGCCCCGGAGCTGGAAACGAACGACGCCCTGCAATGGCTGGGCCGGCTGATCGCGCGCATGCACGTGGTCGGCGCCCGCACGGCCTTTGTCCATCGCGGCCGACTCGATCGCGCCACGATGGTGGAGCAGCCGATGCAAGCGGTGCTCGGCTCGCCGCTGCTGCCGGCATCGCTGCACACCAACTATCGGGCTGCCGCGATGTGCCTGGACAACGCCATCGCCGCCCGGCTGCAAGCGGTGGGCCCGGTGCAACAGCTGCGCCTGCACGGCGACTGCCACCCCGGCAACGTGCTGTGGACGGAGGCTGGCCCGCACTTCGTCGATCTCGATGACGCCCGCGGCGGCCCGGCGGTGCAGGACCTGTGGATGCTGGCCAACGACGAACGGGCGATGGAAGCGCTGCTGGAAGGCTACCAGCAGTTTCGCGATGTCGACCACGCCGAACTGGCCCTGATCCCCGCCCTGCGCGCGATGCGCCAACTGCATTACGCCGGCTGGATCGCCGCACGCTGGCGCGATCCGGCCTTCCCTGCCGCCTTCCCGTTCGCCGCCGAAACGCGCTGGTGGCAGCAGCACGTCGACGACCTGCGCGAGCTGGTCGACACACTGGAATAACCCACCGCCGACGCCTGTCCGAATCCCGCCTACAATGCCCTCCTTTTCCCGGAGCCCCGCATGCGCACCATCCTGTTCCGCCTGATCGGCATTTTCGAAGTGGCCGGCGGCCTGTATGGCGTGGCGGCGATGCTGCGCCGCCTGCTGCCGCTGGGCTCGACCCACGACAGCGTGGTCGCCCTGATCGGCCTGGCGCTGTTCGGCTTCGTGCTGGCCGCCGGCGTGCAGCTGATCGACGGCAGCGAACGGGGGATCCGCATGTCGCTGTGGGCGCAGTTGCTGCAGATCCCGCTGCTCGCCACACCGGTATTCAGCTATGCGCTGTACAGCGGCGCGTTCGTGAACGTGTTCGCGACTCTGCAGTCGACGCCGCATCTGGGCGTCGACTGGCGCCTCGGCAGCCAGGGTTTCGTGCTGGCGCTGGCCGGCCCGTCGGTATCGCGGCTGGGCATCAACCTGCTGGCGCTGCTGTCGTGGCTGGTGCTGCGGTTTCGCTGAAGCCGGCAAGAGCGAGCCGCTATCATGCGTCGATGAACCCCATCGTCGCGCTTCCCGTCATCCGCCTGAAATCCGATCGCGCTCCCGGCCACCCCTGGGTGTGGTCGGCGCAGCTGTACAAGCCCGAAGCACGGCTGCCACCGGGCAGTGTGGTCGAGGTGCAGGATGCGAAAGGCCGCTTCGTCGGCCGCGCGTTCTGGAACGGCCACGCGCGCATCGCGCTGCGCCTGCTCGATACGCACCCGGACGCCGGCATCGACGCCGACTGGATCGCCGCGCGCATCGCCCGCGCCGTGCAGTTGCGCCGCGACTGGCTGCAGCTCGATCAAGTCAGCGATGCCTGGCGCGTGGTGCACAGCGAGGGCGACGGACTTTCAGGCCTGATCGTCGACCGCTACGCCGACATCCTGGTGATCGAATACTTCGCCGCCGGCATGTGGCGTTTCCGCGAGGCGATCCACGCCACCCTGCTTACGCATTTCCCCGGCGCGCAGCTGTACTGGTTCGCCGAGTCGCACGTGCAGAAGCAGGAATCGTTCGACTGCCGCAGCCCCGACGTGCCCGCGGCGTTCGAGGTGCACGAGCACGGCCTGTGTTTCCACGCCGCACCGGGCTCCGGTCACAAGACCGGCTTCTTCGCCGACCAGCGCGACAACCGCAAGCGCTTCGCCGAACTGGCCAAAGGCCGCCGCGTGCTCGACCTGTGCTGCAACGCCGGCGGCTTTGCCGTGCACGCGATGGCGGCCGGCGCGCGCGAGGCAGTCGGCGTGGATCTGGATGCAGGCATCCTCGAAGTGGCCCGCGCCAACGCCGCCGCCAACAACGTGGACGTCACGTTCGAGCAGGCTGACATCTTCGACTGGGTGCGCGCCGCGGTGGCACGCGGCGAGCGCTACGACGCGGTGATCCTCGACCCGGCCAAGCTCACCCGCGACCGCAGCAAGGTGATGGACGCGCTGAAGAAATACTTCGCGATGAATCGCATGGCGCTGGACATCATCCCGCCCGGCGGCCTGCTACTGACCTGCTCGTGCACCGGCCTGGTCGGCGAGAGCGAATTCCTGGAGATGCTGCGCCGGGTGGCGCTCAACGCCGGCCGCGAAATCCAGGTGCTGGAAGTGCACGGCGCTGGCGCCGACCATCCGTTCCGTACCGACGTGCCGGAAGGCCGCTACCTGAAAGCCGTGTTCTGCCGGGTGGATTGAGCGCACCATTTGTAGGAGCGCACCCTGTGCGCGATAGCTCTTCGTGACGTGACGAAAAGCATCGCGCACAGGGTGCGCTCCTACAATTTTGTCAGCTGCGCGGCAGGCGCCCGCGCAGCGTGGCGGCGTCGAACGGGCCGGGCTCGGCGATCAATTCGCGCGCCGCATCGACCTGATCCCACACGTTCCACAACAGCACGCCGCGTACGCGACCACCGTCGAGGTAGTACACCACGCCCTCGCGATACGGTTCGCGCCAGTCCTCGACCACCTCGAGCCGGGTATCGAGCAGGCCGACCGCCTCGTAGCCCAGGTCGAACAGATCCGAATAGAAGAACGGCAGCGTGGTGTACTCCTCCTGTTTTCCCGCCATTGCACGACCGGCCAGCCGGCCCATGCCCACGGCCGCGTCCTCGTGTTCCACCCGCAGCCGACGATCCAGCGCGGGGCTGTGGAAGTTGGCCACGTCGCCGGCGGCCCAGATGTCGGGATCGCTGCTGCGCAGTCGGGCGTCGACCAGGATGCCATTGTCGACCGCCAGCCCGGCCTGCTCGGCCAGCGCGGTGTTCGGCGTCACCCCGATGCCGGCCACAGCCGCCTCCACCCGCAGCAGGCTGCCGTCGGACAGTGCCAGCTCGACGCCACCGTCGGTGGGGTTGCTGCCGGTCACCTGCACCCCGGCGCGCACGTCCACGCCGTGGCGGCTGTAGTAGTCGTTGAGAAATTGCGCCAGGCCATCGGGGTAGCGCCCCGCGCCGAGCGCCTTGCCGGGAAACAGGATGCTGACCTTGCAACCGAGCGAGGCCAGCGACGCGGCCAGCTCGCAGCCGATGAAGCCGCCGCCGATCACCGCGATGTACGCGCCCGGCTGCGCAAACCCGTGCAGGGCCTGGTAGTCCGCCAGCGTGCGGTAGTGGATCAGCCGCTTGCCGCCCTCGAACGGCAGCCGCCGCGGGGTCGCACCGGTGGCCAGCAGCAGGCGGCGATAGCGGTAGGTATCGCCGCGATCGTCGCGCGCGACATGCGCCTGCCGATCCAGCGACTCGATGCGACGACCGAGATGCAAGGTCGCGCCGCTGGCCGCAGTGGCCAGATCGACGTCGGCGGGCGACTTGTCGCCTTTCCACAGTGCCTTGCTCAGCGGCGGTCGCTGGTAAGGCGCCGAGGTCTCGTCGCCGACAATGCCGACATCGGCCGCCGCATCGACCTCGCGGATCGCCTTGGCGGCCGCGTCGGCGGCCATGCCGGCGCCGACAATCAGGTAATCGTGAACGTGTTCCATGGCTTCCTCCGGGAGAACCTATCGCCCCATCATGCACAGTACCCGGAACGACGATGTGAAACGCCGGCGCAGCGGATGAGACGGCTCGACGTACACTGGATGCATCGACCCGGGAAAATGTTCCATGCCAATGAGCATCGTCTTCTTGTTCGCCATTTCAGCCCTCCTCACCGGCCTGCTGATCGGTGCGGTCATGATCTATCTGATACTCAAGGCTCAGTTCAGAAGAACCGAAGGTGCGATTCGGCAGGAAAGAGACGATCTGTCTGCGCGGCTCGCCCGGGCCGAAGCTAGCGCTCAGCGCGTTCCGACTCTGGAACAGCAGGTGCAAGATGCCAACAATGACATCGCCAAAGGGCGGGAGACGGTCGCAGGACTGACGAGCAAGATAGAGGCCAGCGAAAAACAGCATGAGGCCACGCAGACTCAGCTCGAGGTACTGAACCGACGTTACGACGAACTCTCGACGAGCAAATCAGGGTTGGCAGAGAGCCATGCCCGCTTGGAACAGCAAGTCGAGTCGGCCAAGCAGCGCGAGGTCGAGACGAGCAAATTGCTGAGCGACACGAAGGAAGCCATGGCCAAGGAATTCAAACTGCTGGCCGGCACGCTGTTGGAGGAAAAGGGCGCAAAACTTGGTGAACAACAAAAGGAGACCCTAACGTCGCTACTTGCACCCTTCAGCGAAACGCTCAAGGACTTCAAATCGAAAGTAGAGCAATCACGGGAAGCTGATCTGACCGCACGTGAGGGTTTGATTGCGCAGATTCGCCACCTCACCGAACTCAACCAGGACATCGGCACCAAGGCGCAGTCATTGACAGACGCCCTGCGTGGCGAAAGCAAGACCCGGGGCATCTGGGGCGAACAAGTCTTGCTGAAGTTGCTCGAGCTTGCGGGGCTACGCGAAGGCGTGAACTTCCGCGCGCAGGCTAGTCACCGCGAAGAGGGATCCAACGCAAGACTGGTTCCTGACGTGGTACTGGATCTACCGCAGGATCGCGCCATTATCATCGACTCCAAGGTGTCATTGGTGGCCTATGAGCGCTATGGAGCGGCCCAAGATGACGATGCGCGCACGCGGGCGCTGAAGGAGCATTGCGATTCCATCAAGCGACACATCAAGGATCTGTCGGACAAGAACTACCCCAAGCTCTACAACCTCAAGAGTGTGGATTTCACGCTGTTGTTTGTCCCCATCGAGAGCGCGCTCATGCTTGCCAGCGAAGCCGAGCCGGAACTGGCGCAATACGCGCTGGAGCGCCATATCGCACTTGTTTCCCCCAATACGCTCTTTACGGTATTGCGTACGGTCGAGTACATCTGGCGCCTGGAAAAAACCACGCGCAACATGGAGAAGATCGTCAAACGCGGCAAGCTGATGTATGACGCCGCAAGGAAGTTTGGCGAACATATCGTGATCATTAACGACAGCCTGGCCAAGGCCACCGCGGCGGCTCAGGATGCCGAAAAGGCGCTCAACGATCCCAGCCGCGGTCTGGTTCGCCAGGCCGAAAATTTGAGATCGCTGGGCATCAAGCCCAAAAAGGGCATGCCCGAACGACTGTCTGCTGGTGGCGCAAGCGATAGCACTACCGACCCTTCCGACTCATCGGATCTCGTGGTGCCAACGCTGGATGACGATGAAAATGCACTCGGCATCGGCATCGACGACGAATGACCCGTCATTCCGGCCATCTGCCGACGTTGATCCGGTTCACTGCTTCCACTGAAACACGTCCTCCACCCCAACGCCGAACGCGTGCGCGATGCGGAACGCCAGCTCCAGCGACGGCGCGTACTTGCCCGCCTCCAGCGCGATCACGGTCTGCCGGGTGATGCCGCAGGCATTGGCCAGCGCCTGCTGGGTCATCTCGCCGTGCTCGAAGCGCAACTTGCGGATGACGTTGTCGACCGGCGTGCCGCTCATGCGCCGCGCCGGTCGCGCCAATAGGCCACGCCCGTGGCCAGGTATTCGAGCAGGGACGAGGCGATCAGGCCGATCATCAACAGGTTGGAAATCGTCATGGGTTTCGCCCAGGCCAGCCGATCCAGCGGCGAAAACGCGAACGTCACGGCCAGCGCGATCACGAACACCGACAGGGCGATGCGCGCCCAGCCGCCGGCGCGCGCCTCGATCTGGCGATCACGCTCGTCCTGCTCCACCGTGTCGCGCCAGCGCTTGCGCAGCAGTTGCATCACCACCAGCCAGGCCACCACCAGCATGCCGATGTGCCTGCCGATCGCCGACGCCTCCGGTGCCATCGAGCCGTCGGCGGCCACCATCTGCGTACTGCGCAGCGCGTAGTAGGCCAGGATCGCTGCGGTGAAGACCAGGCCGATCCACGCCCGCTGTTCGCCGGGCGATACCGGTGCCGCCGACCCGTCCGTTTTCGCCGCCGCGGCGGATTCCTGCATGGTCGCCCACAGCAGGTACCAGACCAGCCAGGCACCGGCGAGCATCGCCAGGCCGCCGGGCCAGCCCAGGTCGATATCCGGCAGCACGAACAGTACGTAGAACGCCAGCACCGATAGCGGAATCAGCACGGCATAACGCAGATTTCGAGACATGGTGTCTGCTCCATGGGACGTTATGTATATTATACATTACATTATGTCGTGTAAACACCACATTCAAGGTCGCCGGCGGGAACCTGCGTGGCACAGACGGCATCAGTCATGAACGTTAAACTGGTCAGCCAGCTACCTCCTGAGGCATCCGCATGAGCGAACAGCACACCCCGAACGACGTCAGCCGGGAACAGGCCGAGGAGGCCGTGCGCACCCTGCTGCGCTGGGCCGGCGACGACCCCGCGCGGGAGGGCCTGCTGGACACGCCCAAGCGCGTGGTCAAGGCCTACCGCGACTGGTTTTCCGGCTACGAATCGGATCCCGCCGAGTTCCTGTTGCGCACGTTCGAGGAGGTGGCCGGCTACGACCAGATGGTGGTGCTGCGCGACATCCAGTTCGAGAGCCATTGCGAGCACCACCTGGCGCCGATCATCGGCCGCGCCCATGTCGGCTACATGCCGACCAACCGGGTGGTCGGCATCAGCAAGCTGGCCCGGGTGGTCGACGGTTTCGCGCGCCGCCTGCAAGTGCAGGAAAAGCTCACCGCGCAGATCGCCCAGTGCATCCAGGAAACCCTGCAGCCCAGCGGCGTGGCCGTGGTGATCGACGCCAGCCACCAGTGCATGACCACCCGCGGCGTGCACAAGCGCGGCGTGTCGATGGTGACCAGCCAGATGCTGGGCAGCTTCCGCGACGACGTGCGCACGCGCAACGAGTTCCTGCAGTTCATCGGCATCCACGGCAGCCACCGCTGAACGTGCGCGCCTGCTGGTGGATCGTGCCGCTGTTGCTGGCCGGGACGGCCCTGCACGCGCAGGACTCGCGCACGGAGTATCTACGCTTCTTCGATCGCAATGGCGACGGCAAGGTCAGCCTGGCCGAGTACGTGCAGTACATGAGCCGAGGGTTTGCGCGCATGGATGCGAACGGCGACGGCGTACTGGAACCGGACGAGTTGCCGGGTGCCCGAGGGGAAGCGATTTCACTGGAGGCATTCCAGGACAACCTGCGACGCCAGTTCCGTCGCCTGGATCGCAACCACGACGGCACGCTCGATGCCCACGAGCTGACCGCGCCGCCGCGCTGAAATCAGGGTGGCGGCGTGGCCGGGTCGGCCGGCCCGCCCGGCTCCCCATCCGGCAAAAAGATCGACTCGATCGGCCGGCCGAACAGGCGCGCGATCTTGAACGCCAGCGGCAGGCTGGGGTCGTATTTGCCGGTCTCGATCGCGTTCACCGTCTGTCGCGACACGTCCAGCCGCTCGGCCAGGTCGGCCTGCGACCAGGCCTGTTCGCCACGCAGTTCGCGCAGGCGGTTGTTCATCGGTTTCGATAGCGTCGGGAGACGAGCAGCTTGGCGATGCCGAACGTGCCGAACAGGCACGGCAACACCCAGATCGCGACGGCATCCGGCGCTACCCGCCAGTCGATGCCCGCACTCAGCAGCAAGCCGAAACTGAAGAAGCCGAACGCGGTCGACATCGCGGCAATCGCGATGGCCTCCAGGTCGATGCGCCGCTCCAGCTCGTCCTGGTCGCGAATGAGCCGAACGATGGCGCGGATCAGCAGGACGATCGGCAGCAGCGGCAGAATCGCCAGCACTACCCGGCCGGCCACGCTTTCGGTGTTCGGCACCAGGGCGCCGTATACCAGGACGAGCACGACATAGCCCGACATGGCCGGAAAGAACTCACGCAGGTAGCGCTTGTGCACCGCGCGCATCGGTTCCGGCCGACTGAAACGCGCGCACACCAGCCATGCCACCCCGGTTCCCGCCGCCACCGCACCCGCGGCCGGCAGCCATCGCCAACCGGCGAACGCGGACGCGATCAGGCACGCCACGCCGACCAGCAGCGCCACGCCGCCGGCCACCGCCAGTACACGACGCTGGGTCAGCGGCGCCAGCGCCACGGCGGTCGACGACTTCGACTTGTCAGACATGCTGCAACTCCTGCTGCTTTCCAGGAAACCTCGAATGACCACTTTTTTGCTCGTCATTCCCGCGAAAGCGGGAATCCAATTTGATCTTGCAGAAAGGCAACCTGGACTCCCGCTTTCGCGGGAATGACGTCGTCAGGAATTTTTCGGGGTTTCCTCTAGCGGAGCGGATCACGGTCATTCCTCAAAGCGACTTCAGAAAATCATCCAGCACGCGCTGGAATTTCACCGGCTGGTCGAACATCACGTAGTGCCGCGACGGCGAAATCGAGACCACTTTCGCAGTCGGCGCATTCGCCAGCAAACTTTCGTAGTACGCGGTCTTCTGCGCCTCGCTCATCACCATCGGCGGCTGGCTGAAATCCGGCGCGTTATACGGCGATATCTCCAGGATCGGCACATTCGCCTGCTTCAGGCCCGGCCGATAATCGGCGGCCAGATCCTCTGCCATGTATTGCGCGGTGGCCTTGATGTCGCTGCGGGCATTCATCGGTGCGTACCGTGCAGCCAGCGCGGGGTCGATCACCCCGATCTTCTGCATGTAGCCCAGCGCCTGCGCGGCAAACTGCGCCGGCGTCAGCGCCGCCAGCTGCTTGCCCATCTTCGCCGCCATCGCCTGCCGCTGCGCGGCATCGACCCGCTCCATGCCCGGAAAGATCGGCAAGCCGTCCACGGCCACCACGCCGCCGAGGAGTTGCGGATGCTCGCCGGCGAAGCGCAGCGCCAGCGTACCGCCGAGGCTGTGGCCCACCAGCACGGGCTTGTCGATCCTGTACTGCCGGATCAGCTGCGGCAACGATGCATCGGCGCGGTCGAGCAGGCTGCTGCCATCGCGTGGCGCCGGCACCCCATCGAACCCCGCCAGCGTCACCGCGTAGACCCGGTGATCCTTCTGCAGGTGCTCGATGGTGTGCTGCCAGACCCACGGCCCGCCTTCCAGCCCCGGGATCAAGATCACCGCCCGGCCCTGCTCGCCGTGACGCTCCACCGTGAGCGTGCCGACCTGCTCGGTTGGCGCCGCCGGCTGCGCGAATGCGGCGGCCCCGACGCCACCCAGAAATGTGACGGGGATCAACCAACGGAAGATTGCGGAGATCGGATGACGAAGCCTGTTCATGGCTACCTCTGAGCAAAGTTTATGTCAAGCATACTTGACATTTCCAGCCTACCCGATGGGGTTAAAGCATGTCAAGTTCATTTGACACAAGTTCATGAGCAAGATGAGGTGCTGTGGCTCAAACGCCATTTACCCGCACTATCTGTGACGCAGTTCGCAGTTTATGTGACGTGATCTGTAGGGGAACACTGACGCGCATGGCCAGGTTCTCGCCGCGCGACGGAAAAGTCGCGCGACAGATCAAGGCCGCGCTGAAAACCACGACGCTCAGACTGATTGGCACGCCGGTTGCTTAGGCGTCAATAAGCCACGCTGCATCGTGCTCTGCATTTCATCCGGGGGGATGGGTTTTCGCTGCAACAACCCGCCGGCTTGCACCAGACGCCTTGCCAACATCGGGATTCCCCCGTGCGGCAGTGCTGAAAGTCCCGCTCCATCCATCAACGAGGAAATACCGCCATGAAGAAGACCCTGCTTTCCGCCGCGCTGGTTGCCGTGATGGCCGCCACCGCTTTCGCCCCGACCGCGCAGGCCGCCAACACGGGCACCATCACCATCACCGGCAAGGTGCTCTCCGATACCTGCACCGTCGCGGTCAACGGCGGCGCCACCGTGGTGCTGCCCACCGTGATGACGAACAGCCTGGGCACCGTCGGCTCCTTCGCCGGCACCACGCCGTTCAACGTCGCCCTGTCCGGCTGCGACACCAACACCGCCAGCGCCTCGATGGCGTTCAGCGGCAGCAACATCGACGCGGGCACCGGCAACCTGAAGAACACGGTTTCCGGCGGCTCCAACGTGCAGGTGCAGTTGCTCAACGGCGCGTCCGTGATCAACGCCTCCAGCGGTACCAACGCCCCGGTGATCTCGGTCACCGGCGGCACCGGCAGCGTCGCGATGAACGCCCGCTACATCGCCGCGACCGCGGCCGGCACGGCCGGCCTGGTGGCGTCGACCGTCGACTTCACCCTGACCTACCAGTAAGCGCGGCATCGACGCGCTGTGGCCGGAATCCAGGCTGCAGCGCGTTCCTTTTACCGCAAGCCACCACCGCCTGACCTGCCACGGGAACCTTCGATGAAAAGCCTGCTCGGTACCATGGGTGCCACCCTGATCGCCCTTTCGGCCATCAGCGGCGCGGCCAGCGCCAGCGTCGTGATCGGCGGCACCCGCGTAGTGTTTCCGGCGGCGAGCGGCGAGGTCACCGTGCGCTTGAACAACAACGGCGAGCAGCCGGCCCTGGTCGAGGCGTGGATCGATGCGGGCAATCCGGAGTCCACCCCGGACACCGCGCACGTCCCGTTCCTGATCACGCCGCCGCTGTTTCGCATGAATGCGGGCAAGGGCCAGAGTCTGCGCATCATCTATACAGGCCAGGCGCTGCCGAAGGATCGCGAATCGCTGTTCTGGCTGAACGTGCTGGAGATTCCACCCAAGCCGACGTCGCCCGCCGACGAAGCGCAAAATACGTTGCAGTTTGCCGTGCGCTCGCGCCTCAAGCTGTTTTTCCGCCCGGCCGGGCTGGCCGGCAACCCGCTCGCCACGGCGCAGCAGATCACCTGGTCGGTCGCCGCCGACGGCGGCGGCTTCGCGCTGGTGGCGCATAACCCGACGCCGTACCACGTCACTTTCAGCAAGGTTTCGGTGGGCGCCGGCACGGCAGAAGTCGGCATGGTCGCGCCGCTGTCGTCGCTGCGCCTGCCCGTCGCGGGGATCGACCGCGCGCCCGCCCCCGGCACCGTGGTGGAGTTCACCACGATCAATGATTTCGGCGGCGCCGCCGCCCACCAGGGCACGATCGCGCCGTGAATCCGGTACGCGCCCATGCTGCGGCAGCAAGCTCGCACCGTCTCGCGACCCGCCGGCTGCTGCTGTCGACCCTGATCGGCCTGGCGGTGAGCGGCTGGGCCGGTTACGCCGCTGCCGCGGGCGCGGCCGGTGCGAGCGCCGATGCCGGCGCATCGGCGGCGGACACCATGGACGCCAACTTCGACCGCAGCATGCTTGCCGGCGCGGGCCAGAACACCACCGATCTGTCGCGCTTCGAACGCGGCAACTTCGTGCCCGCCGGTACCTACAGCGCCGACATCTTCCTCAACGACGCGCCGATCGGCCGCAGCGATGTGCGCATGGCCGCGCCGTCGGCCGACGCCAGCGCAACACCCTGCCTGACGCGGGACCTGCTCGACAAGCTGGGGCTGCATCCGGCCGACCTGTCCGATCAGCTGGTCGGCGAGCTGACCGACGCCAGCGCCTGCGTCGACATGAGCCGTGTGCTCCCCGGTGGCAGCCTCAGCTTCGACATGGGCGACCTGCGGCTGGACGCCAGCGTGCCGCAGGCGTTCCTGGGCCAGGCGGCGCGCGGCTACGTCGACCCGAAGTACTGGGACGCGGGCGTCACCGCCGGCCTGCTCAACTACAACCTCAACAGCTACCGCACCCGCGCCGGCGGCCTGGCCCAGACCTCATCCTACCTGGGCCTGGACGCCGGCCTGAACCTCGGGCTGTGGCGGATCCGCCACAACTCCGCGCTGAACTGGCAGTCGGGCGCCGGCGACATGCGCGCCACCCGCCACTGGCAGAACATCGCCACCTACGCGCAGCGCGACCTGACCGCACTGCGCGCGCAGCTGACCCTGGGCGACTCCTGGACCAGCGGCGAGATCTTCGACAGCTTCGGCCTGCGCGGCGTGCAGATCGCCACCGACGACCGCATGCAGCCGCAGTCGCTGCGCGGCTACGCGCCCACCGTGCGCGGCGTGGCCGACAGCAACGCCAAGGTGGTGGTGCGCCAGAACGGCATGCTGATCTACCAGACCACGGTCGCACCCGGCCCGTTCGCCATCGACGACCTGTATGCCACCGGCTACGGCGGCGATCTCGAGGTCAGCGTGACCGAAGCCAGCGGCCGCGTGCACACGTTCTCGGTGCCGTACGCCTCGGTGCCGCAACTGCTGCGCCCGGGCGCCAACCGCTTCAGCCTCGCGGCCGGACAATTGCGCGAGCAAGCCATCGAGGACGAGCCGAACGTGGTGCAGGCCACGCTGCAGCACGGCTTCACCAACCTGCTCACCGGCTACGCCGGCGTGGTGGGCTCGGCGGGCTACGGCGCGCTGCTGCTGGGCAGCGCGCTGAACACCCGCTACGGCGCGTTCGCCATCGACATCACCGGCGCGCGCACGCGCATCCCCGGCCTCGACACGCTGTCGGGCCAGAGCATGCGGCTGAGCTACAGCAAGATCATGGCGCAGACCGGCACCTCGCTGACGGTGGCCGCCTATCGCTACTCGACCAGCGGCTACCTCGCCCTGGGCGACGCCGTGCGGGCGCGCGACTACGCGCGCCGCGGCCTGCCGGTGTGGGCCAGCGGCCCGGTCAAGCCGGTACTGATCAACGGCGTGCCGGTGGCCGGCCTGCTCACGCCGGCCCAGCAGGCGGCCCTGGCCGGCGTCGACTACCACGACCTGCTGGCGCCCACCGGCGTGGATCGCCAGCGCAACAACTTCAGCATCAACCTCAGCCAGCGCCTGGGCACTCGCGGCGGCTCGCTGTACGTCAGCGGCTCGGCCCGCGACTACTGGAACCGCGGCGGCACCGACACCCAGTTCCAGCTCGGCTACAACAACTCGGTGGGCCGGCTGAACTACAACGTCTCGGCCAGCCGCGAGCGCGACCTGTTCGGGCGCAGCGACAACCGCTTCATGCTCAACCTCACGATCCCGCTGGGCAACGGCGCGCATGCGCCGATCCTCACCGGCGCGCTGAGCCGCAGTGGCAGCGACGCCACGCAGGAACAGGCCACCGTCAGCGGCACCGCCGGCAGCAACGACCAGTTCAACTACGGCGTCACCGCCACCCACGACAGCGGTCGCGACAACGGCGCGGTGGGCACCAGCGGCAGCGTCAACGCCGGCTATCGCGGCAGCCACGTGCAGGTCAACGCCGGCCTCGGCGCGGGCAGCGGCTATTCGCAGGCCTCGTTCAACCTGGCCGGCGGCATCGTCGCGCATCCCGGCGGCGTCACCTTCGGCCAACCGCTGGGCGACACCGTGGGCATCGTCGAGGCACAGGACGCCACCGGCGCGCGGGTCATCAACGCCGCCGGCGTGAGGATCGGGCACGCCGGCTATGCGCTGATCCCGTACCTCACCCCGTACCAGCTCAACCGCATCGACATCGACCCCACCGGCCTGTCGCTGGACGTGCAGCTGGACAACACCAGCGCGCAGATCGCGCCGCGCGCCGGCGCGGTGGTGCTGATCAAGTTCAAGAGCGAAAGCGGCCGCTTCGTGCTGATCCAGACCCGCCTGCCCGACGGCAAGACGCTGCCGTTCGGCGCCGAAGTGGACGACGCGCAGGGCACGCCGGTGGGCGTGGTCGGCCAGGCCGGCCGCATCATGGTGCGCGTGCCCCGCGCAAGCGGTCGCCTCAGCGTGCAGTGGCAGGATCAGGACGTCGCCCACACCTGCTCGCTGCCGTACCAGCTGAAAGCGCAAGACAAGGCGAAACGCGCAGCCGGGACGATCGAACAGATCGAAGCCACCTGCGAACCGTCACGCGACACGGCGCAGGTCGCCGGGAGTGGAACATGATGCGCGCCAACTGGTTGTGTATGGTGTTGCTGCTGGGACTTGGAACCGGCCAGGCCTATGCGGCCGGCTGCAGCTTCGACGGGTCCAGCACAACCGGCACCTACTCGGTATCCGTGCCGACGACCCTCGTCAATGATCCGAGCGCCCCCCCGGGCAGCGTGCTCTATACCTCGGCACCGACCGGGATCGGTGGCTATGTCCGTTTCAGCTGCAATGGCAACGGTAGTGGCTGGGGCTTGGTAACGCCCTCCGAGGCCGTCCTGCCGGCCAACACGAATCTCTTCGACACGGGCACCCCTGGCGTGGGATATCGCGTACTGCAGAATGGCAAATACATCCTGGCGTACCCTTACCTGGACTTGGGGAACAAAAGCTGGAAGGAGGAAGGCGCGGTCACGATCGAACTGGTGAAGACCGGCCCCATCACCGACGGCAGCTTCGTGCAGGGTCCACTGTCCAAGTTCAAGGCAGGCGCGGACAATAATTACATCATCGACGCGGTAATCAATCTGGCCAACCGCCTGACCTTCACCGCCCCTGCCTGCCAGGTCAGCACCACCAATGTCACCGTGACCCTGCCTGCGGTCACCGCCCAAGCCTTCAGCGGAGTGGGCTCGGTCGCCGGCACCAAGCCGTTCCAGATCGGATTGAGCTGCTCCAGCGGCGCGGTCGTACGCATCACTTTGGACACGACCACGCCCGTCGCCGGCCAGCCGGGGGTCATCGCGCCCTCGAGTGGCGGCGCCAGCGGCCTTGGCGTGCAACTGCTGGATTCCTCGGGGACGACGCCAGTGCAGTTTGGTGTGGCCGAAACCATCGGCGCCACACCGAATGGCCCACTCTCGCTGAACTACTACGCTCGTTACTACCAGACCGGGACCACAGTGAGCAGCGGCCTGCTCGGCGCTACGGCGACCTTTACCCTGTCCTACCAATAGACCGGGCGGTCATTCATAGGTGCGGATGACCAGCCTCGCGGGAGCCTCGTCTGGCGCCTTGGCGTTCGCATAGCTGGCGAAATAGGCAAGCAGCCGATCATCGGCGATGGTGGCCGCGTCGATGCTGACCACGGTGCGGGCGTAGAAGCGCCCCGGATTGGTCGCGGTCTGCCCGCAGGCGAGTCGGAGCGGCGAGCGGGCGTCGACGGCCGGGGCAGCGATGCTGGCGGCAAGGTAGTGGGCCGACACGGTGCAGGTCGGTTCAACCACCGCGCCGGAAAACGAGATGCGCCCATTGGCGGCCTTGGCCACCGAGAAGGCGCCCAGCAGTGCCAGCGCCATCCATGCGCCCCCGACCACGTTGCTGCTCCACGGACTCCTCATGCCCTGCACCTCTTGCGCAAACCCGCCCATGACGGGGTGACTCAAGTGGCTTTCGGCAGCGCTTGCGAGGGCTTTAGCGGCGGCGCCGGCGCGCATCGAAAACTGTGATGCACATCACATTTCAGCCGGACAAGAACGCCATGCCGGTTCCATGTCCGCCTGCATACCGCCCCGCGCGTGATGCGCGCGTGGAAGAGGCGTGAACCGGGAAGGTCGGCGACGTCAGCGCGAGGAGATGTACTTCTCGCGGCGGATCTGCGACACCGGCAGGCCGAACTCCTTCAAGGCGGTGAACGCCGCGTCGACCATATTGGGGTTGCCGCACAGGTAGGCGATGTCGCGCGCAGGCTCGGGGCCGAGCTCGGCCAGCACGTGCTGCACGTGACCGCTGCGGTCGGTGGGACGCGGCAGGGTGCGCGCCTGGCGGCTGAGGCAGCCGTGGAAAATGAAGCCGGGGTGGGCCTGCGCGAAGGCCTCGAACTCTTCGCCGTAGAGCAGCTCGGCCTCGTTGCGGGCGCCGTACAGCAGCACCACCTCGCGGTCGCCTTTCGCCAGCAGCTTTTCGAGCTGCGGCAGCATCGCGCGGTACGGAGTCACCCCGGTGCCGGTAGCCAGCAGCAGGTAGCGCGGATGGCTGTCGGCGGCCTGCAGGCAGAAGCGACCGTACGGGCCGCTGGCGTCGATCACGCCGCCCAGCGGCAGCTCGCCGAGCAACTTCGTCGCCGCGCCGCCTTCGACGTAGCTCACAGCGATCTCGATGCGCGGCACCGGCGAAAGCCCATCGCCCACGGTCGCCACCGAATAGCTGCGCTTGGTCGCCGTGCCGTCGTCGTAATGGAAGTGCACTTGCAGGAACTGGCCGGGCTGGAACGCCAGCGGCTGGCCGTCGACGCGCTCGAACGCCAGATGGCGCACCGTCGGCGCGAGCATGTGCGCGTCGGCGAGACGGAGCTGGAAGTGGTCGGCCATGGCAGTCCCGAAACGGTGTGTGCGTCGGGCGGACCCGGACGGCAGGAGTTAGCCCCGTATAATAAGCGGCTTGACCCCTTCGGCGCAGCCCATGTCCGCACAACACAACGATTCACCTGCCGCGCTGGTCGTCGACAACCTGCGCAAGGTCTACCGCAACGGCGTGGAAGCGCTCAAGGGCGTCAGCCTGACCGTGCAGCAAGGCGACTTCTTCGCCCTGCTCGGCCCCAATGGCGCCGGCAAGTCGACCCTGATCGGCATTCTGTCCTCGCTGGTCAACGCCAGCAGCGGCGACGCGCGGGTGTTCGGCAAGTCGGTTCGCCGGGAGCGCAGCGCGGCGATGCGGCTGATCGGCCTGGTGCCGCAGGAGATCAACTTCAACCAGTTCGAGAAGCCGTTCGACATCTGCGTCAACGAGGCCGGCTTCTACGGCATCCCGCGCAAGCTCGCCGCCACGCGCGCCGAAAAGTACCTGAAGGAGCTGCGCCTGTGGGACAAGGCCTTCCACCAGGCGCGCGAGATGTCCGGCGGCATGAAGCGGCGCCTGATGATCGCCCGGGCGATGATGAACGAGCCGAAGCTGCTGATCCTGGACGAACCCACCGCCGGCGTGGACATCGAGATCCGTCGTTCGATGTGGCACTTCGTCAGCGCCATCAACGCAGCCGGCACCACGGTGATCCTCACCACGCACTACCTGGAAGAAGCCGAGTCGCTGTGCCGCAACATCGCCATCATCGACCACGGCACGATCATCGAGAACACCAGCATGAAGCGCCTGCTGGCAACGCTGGACGTGGAGACCTTCGTGCTCGACCTGGCCGAACCGCCCGCCGAACTGCCCACCCTGGCCGGCATCGCCCTGCGCCGCACCGACGAGCGCACGCTGGAGGCCGAGATGGCACGCAAGCAGGATCTCAACACGCTGTTCACCGCGCTCACCGGCAACGGCATCACCGTGCGTTCCATGCGCACCAAGACCAACCGCCTGGAGGAACTGTTCGTGCGCCTGGTCGAACGGGGCCGCGGCGAACCGGCCCGGGAGCAACTGGCATGATCGGCTCGGCCAACCTCGTCGCCCTGTACACCGTCGCGCGCCGCGAACTGGTGCGGATCATGCGCATCTGGACGCAGACGCTGATCCCGCCGGTGATCACGATGACGCTGTACTTCATCATCTTCGGCAAGTTGATCGGCAGCCGCATCGGCCCGATCGCGGGCGGCTTCAGCTACATGCAGTACATCGTGCCGGGGCTGGTGATGATGACGATCATCAACAACAGCTACATGAACATTTCCAGTTCGTTCTACGGCGCCAAGTTCCAGCGCTCGGTGGAGGAGATGCTGGTGGCGCCGATGGCCAACTGGGCGATCCTCTCCGGCTACGTGATCGGCGCCGTGGTGCGCGGCCTGGTGGTCGGGGCGCTGGTGCTGCTGGTGGCGCTGTTCTTCACCTCGCTGCAGGTGGTGCACCCGCTGATCGCGCTGGCCTCGGTGACCCTGGGCGCGGTGATCTTCGCCCTGGCCGGCTTCATCAACGCGGTGTTCGCCAGCAAGTTCGACGACATCGCCCTGGTGCCAACCTTCGTCATCACCCCGCTGACCTACCTCGGCGGCGTGTTCTATTCGATCGACATGCTGGGCGAACCATGGCGGGCGATCTCGCATGCCAACCCGATCCTGTACATGGTCAACGCGTTCCGCTACGGCGTGCTGGGCATCAGCGACGTGTCGGTGTTCTGGGCCTTCGCGGTGATGCTGGTCTTCATCGCGGGGCTGTCGATCGCGGCGCTGCAACTGCTGCGGCGCGGCGTCGGCTTGCGGTCGTAAAGGCCGGGATTTGGGATTCGGGATTCGGGATTCGCAAAAGCCACAAGCTCGCGAGAACGCGCCTTGCCCAATCCCGAATCCCAAATCCCGAATCCCGAATCCCGGCCCTGATCCATGCGCGTCAACAAATACATCAGCGAAGCCGGCCTGTGTTCGCGCCGCGAGGCGGACGAGCTGCTGCTGGCCGGCCGGGTCAGCATCAACGGTGAAATCGTCGGCACCGGCGCCAAGGCGCTGGACGGTGATGAGGTGCGCGTCGACGGCGAGATCGTGCGCGCCCGCATCCTGGCGGCCACGCCGGCGGCGAAGAAAGCCGTCTACATCGCGCTGAACAAGCCGGTCGGGATCACCTGCACCACCGACCGCGCGGTCAGCGGCAACATCGTGGACTTCGTCGACCACCCGCAGCGGATCTTTCCGATCGGCCGGCTGGACAAAGATTCCGAAGGGCTGATCCTGCTCACCAGCAACGGCGACATCGTCAACGAGATCCTGCGCGCGGAAAACCATCACGAGAAGGAATACCTGGTGGGCGTGAACAAGGCCGTCACCGACGAGTTTCTTGCCGGCATGGCCCGGGGCGTGCGCGTCCACGGCCAGCTGACGAAACCATGCCGCACCCGCCGCATCGCGAAGTTCGGCTTCTCCATCGTGCTGACCCAGGGCCTGAACCGGCAGATCCGACTGATGGCCGCCGCCTTCGGCTACCGGGTCACCCAGTTGCGCCGGGTGCGCATCGACAACGTCAAGCTCGGCCACCTGAAACCCGGCCAGTGGCGCAATCTCACCGAAGTGGAACTGAGAGGCCTGCTGCCCGGCCGCACGCAGTGGTGAGGGCGCCAGCCACACTCGGAGCTTGTGAATAGTCGACGGACTGGCGTGGAGCCCAGCTTTCCTTCCTCCGCGCAGCGGGGAAGGTGCCAAAGGCGGATGGGGGGCGCTCTTGCTCCTGCTCCCGCGCGGGAAAGCTCAAGCGCCCCCTTTCAGCCCCCGGATCAAGCCGGGGCCGGCTCTCCGGGCAGCTTCCCCGCACAGCGGGGGAAGCCAAAACAACTATTCGCAGCTGCTCAACTCATCGGCGGAACGCGCGCCCCGCCGGCGGCGGCATACGAGACCGAGCGCAAGCCATCGACCTGACGCAGGCTGTCCACCAGCGTGGCCATCTGCTCGGCGCGCACCGAGCGCTCGAACAGGATGTCGACCACATCCTCGCCACTCTCGTGGCGGCGCAGGATGATCTTGAACGTCGCCAGGTGATGGCGCGACAGCACCTCCTCCATCGCCGCCAGCGCGCTCACGCCGCCGAGCCGCGCAGTCACCCGCGGGCGCCGGTTGCGGGTCTGGATGAAGCGTCGCTCGATCGGCTTGAGCAGTGCCAGAATCACCCAGATCACCGCGGTAGCGGTGGTGGCCGCGAAAAACAGCCCGCTGCCGGCAGCCAGGCCGATCGCCGAGACGGCCCACAACCCCGCCGCCGTGGTGAGCCCGCGGATCACCTGCTCGCGCTGCAGGAACAGGATGGTGCCGGCGCCGAGGAAGCCGACACCGCTGATCACCTGGGCCGCGATGCGCGAGGGGTCGAGCACGATGTCGGGACGCCGCAGCACGTCGGCGAAGCCGTATGCCGAAACGATCATCGCCAACGCCGCGCCCACGCTCACCAGCATGTGCGTGCGCAGGCCGGCCGCCCATTCCAGCCGGCCGCGATTGACGCCGATCACCGCGCCCAGCACGGCCGCCAGCAGCAGGCGGATCAGGATGTCTTGAGGCTGGATCATGGCGAACCCGTGCGGCCGGCTGAACCGCCCCATGGTATCAAGCCGGCCGCCTCACGCCGCCGGCAGGCTCTGCAGATCCCAGCGCGGGCGCACCTGCACGGTGGCGTCCTGCCGCTGGCCACGGGCCAGGCGGATCGCCCCGGCCAGCGCGATCATGGCGCCGTTGTCGGTGCAGAAGGCCAGCCGCGGGAAATACACGCCGAAGCCATCGTGTTCGCCGGCTGCGGCCAGCTCCGCCCGCAGCCGCCGGTTGGCGCCCACCCCGCCGGCGATCACCAGCCGGCGTGCGCCGCTGGCCTCGAGCGCGCGGCGGCATTTGATGATCAGCGTGTCGACGATCGCCTCCTCGAAGGCGCGGGCGATGTCGGCGCGGGTCTGCTCGCCCTGGTCGGATTTCTGCCAGGCCAGCAGCACCTGGGTCTTCAGGCCGGAGAAGCTGAAATCCAGCCCGGGCCGGTCGGTCATCGGGCGGGAGAAGCGGAAGGCGCCGGCGCGACCCTGTTCGGCCAGTTTCGCCAGCGCCGGGCCTCCCGGGTAAGGCAGGCCCATCAGCTTGGCGGTCTTGTCGAAGGCCTCGCCGGCAGCGTCGTCCAGGGTGTCGCCCAGGATCGTGTACTGACCGATCGCCTTGACCTCGACCAGCAGCGAGTGGCCGCCGGACACCAGCAGGGCCACGAAGGGCGGCTCGGGCGGGTGCTCTTCCAGCAGCGGCGCCAACAGGTGGCCTTCCATATGATGGACACCCACCGCCGGCACGCCCAGCGCCCAGGCCAGCGCCCGACCCACCGACGCCCCCACCAGCAGCGCGCCGACCAGGCCCGGCCCGGCGGTGTAGGCCACCCCGCCCAGATCCCGCACGCCCAGCCCGGCCTGGGCCAGCGACTCGCGGATCAGCGGCAGCAGCTTGCGCACGTGGTCGCGGCTGGCCAGCTCCGGCACCACCCCGCCGTAATCGGCATGCAGCTTGATCTGGCTGTACAAGGTGTGCGCCAGCAGGCCCCGCCCCGGCGCGTCGGGCTCCCAGCGCAGGATGGCCACGCCGGTCTCGTCGCAGGAGCTCTCGATGCCCAGCACCGGCTTGTTCGCCGGCTTTGAAAATTCTGTGTTATCCACGGTATAATTCGCGGCTCACCACTTTCGACTGTCCCGCAAGAGCGGGCAGGTTACCACCTGGAGTTTCCATGCCCAACGTAAAAGTTCGCGAGAACGAGCCGTTCGAGATCGCACTGCGTCGTTTCAAGCGTACCTGCGAAAAGGCCGGCGTGCTGGCCGAAACGCGCAAGCGTGAGTTCTACGAAAAGCCGACCCAGGAGCGCAAGCGCAAGCGCGCTGCCGCCGTGAAGCGTCACCTGCGCCGCCTGTCGCGCGACGTCTCGCGCAAGGTTCGCCTGTACTGAGCCTTCTCCCGCCGCCAGCCGGCGGGTCGAACGGCAGCGCGGTCGGCGCGGGTTCTCGCAGCCGCCGCCAGCCACCGGATCGGACATCGGCCGGCGTTGTTCCCTTCGGGCAACGCCGGCTTTGTCGTTTCCGCAGAATCGAATCCCACACCCCGAGACCTTCGCCATGGCCCTCAAGCAGCAGATCACCGAAGACATGAAAACCGCCATGCGCGGCGGCGACAAGCCGCGGCTGGGCGTGATCCGGCTGATGCTGGCGGCGATCAAGCAGCGTGAAGTGGACGAGCGGATCGAGCTGGACGACACGCAAGTGCTCAGCGTGCTGGAAAAGATGATGAAGCAGCGCAAGGACTCGGTCAGCCAGTACGCCGCCGCCGGGCGCGAGGATCTGGCCGAGGTCGAGCGCGCCGAGATGGTGGTGATCGAAGGCTATCTGCCGGCCAAGCTGGGCGAGGCCGAGATCGACGCGCTGATCGCCGCCGCGATCGACGCAACCGGCGCCAGCTCGCCGCGCGACATGGGCAAGGTGGTGGCCGCGGTGAAGGAAAAGGCCGCCGGCCGCGCCGACATGGGCGTGGTCTCCGCCCGCATCAAGGCGCGCCTGGCCGGCTGAGCCGGGCCAACCGAGCCACCGTCCCGCCAAGCCTGCGCCCGCCTCCGCGAACGGCGGGGCCGGCCTGGCGATGCGCCGCCTTCACGCCGCCCGGGCTACAAGCTCCCACGACCTTGACGTCTTCCGGAGAGCCGCATGCTGAAGTGGGCCATCATTTTCGCCATCATCTCGCTGATCACCGGCTGGCTCGGCTTCGGCAGCGTGTCCGGCGTGACCGCGACCATCGCCAAGGTGTTGTTCGCGTGCTTCGTGATCCTGTTCCTGCTGGCGGTGCTGGCGCTGATCGGCGTGTTCCACATCCTCTGACGGCCATTCAGGTCGGCGCGAGCCACTGCATGCGGCGATGCGCCGGCACCCGGCCATGCGCATTGGCCAAGGCCGAGTCGCGCTCACTGACCACCACGAAACCCAGCCGCTGATACAGCCTCTGGGCCTGCGGATTCGTCGCCGCCACGTCGAGAATCACCGGCCCGGCCCGGCCTGCCGGCCGCGCGGCAAGCAGGTATTCGACCAGCGCCGAGCCCAGGCCCTGGCCGCGCAGCGCCGGGCTCACCCCCAAATGGCCGAGGTAATACATCGCGCCGGCCGGCGGCGGGATCACCGATTCCACCCGCAGTCCGCGGCCGATCACCCCGGCGGCATGGCGCCAGCCGTAGTGGCCCAGGATCTGCCGCGCCGCGGCCAGCGTGAACGGCCACTTGCTCGCCCCGCCGTAACCGGCGCCCGCCGCGACCACCACGCCATCCAGCTCGCCGACCACGTGGTTGCGCCAGCCGAACTCGCCGGCGCCGTCGACGAAAGCCCGTCGCAGGAACCCCTGCGCGTCGCCGACGCCGGACACGGCGAACACGTACTCGAACGCGTCCGGCCCGGAGCTGTGAATCAACGGCACCGCCGCGTCCACGTCGCGCGCTGCCGCACGGCGAAAGGTCAAACCGGCCATCGTGGTGATATCCCCTGAAACGGCGCAAGGGATCAACGCTATCCCGCCGACGGCCCCGGCGGCAACCGACTAAACTAGGCGTCCCATGCGTGGCCTGATTCCCGACAGCTTCATCGATGAACTGCTTGCCCGCGTCGACATCGTCGACGTGATCGAGCGGCGGGTGCCGCTGAAGAAGGCCGGGCGCGAGTGGACAGCGTGCTGCCCGTTCCACAACGAGCGCACGCCCTCGTTCTACGTCAGCCCGGCCAAGCAATTCTTCCACTGCTTCGGCTGCGGCGTGCACGGCAGCGCGATCAAGTTCCTGATGGACTACGACCGGCTGGAGTTTCCCGACGCGGTGGAGGAACTGGCGCAGACGGTGGGCCTCACCGTGCCCCGCGAGGGCGGTCGCGACGCCGCGCCGCGCGAGGACAAGACCGACCTCTACGCCCTGCTCGACGCCAGCGCGAGCTGGTACCAGCAGCAACTGCCCGGCAGTGCCGAGGCGAAGGCGTACTGCACGAAGCGCGGCCTGGACGCCGACACCGTGGCGCGCTTTCGCCTCGGCTGGGCGCCGGCCGGCTACGACGGCGTGATCAAGGCGCTGGGCAACACGCCGCGGCGCATGGAGTTGCTCGACGAGGCCGGCATGGTTTCCACCGGCGAGCGCGGCAGCAAGTACGACCGCTTTCGCGAACGGCTGATGTTCCCGATCCTCGATCGGCGAGGGCGCGTGATCGCCTTCGGCGGAAGGGTTTTGAGTTCGGAGCAGTCGCCGAAATACCTCAACTCGCCCGAAACCCCGCTGTTCCACAAGGGCCGCGAGCTGTTCGCGCTGTGGCAGGTGAAGCAGGCCAACCAGAACCTCGTCCGCATCGTGGTGGTCGAGGGCTACATGGACGTGATCGCGCTGCACCAGGCCGGCCTGCCGATCGCGGTGGCCACGCTGGGCACGGCAACCACGCCCGAGCACACCGAGTTGCTGTTCCGCGCTGCGCCCGACGTGGTGTTCTGCTTCGACGGCGACCGCGCCGGCCGCGCCGCGGCGTGGAAGGCGCTGGAATCGGCGCTGCCGCGGCTGCGCGACGGCCGCCAGGCGTATTTCCTGTTTCTGCCCGACGGCGAGGATCCGGATTCGCTGGTGCGCGCGGAGGGCAAGGACGGCTTCGAACAGCGCATCAAGGAGGCGATGCCGCTGTCGGACTACTTCTTCAACGAGCTGTCGCACGACGTCGAGATGGGCAGCCTGGACGGCCGCGCCCGGCTCGCCGAGCGTGCCCGCCCGCTGCTGGCGAAGCTGCCCGACGGCGCCTTCCGCGACCTGATGGCGCAGGAGCTGGAGAAGCGCAGCGGTGCCCGCGCGATGCTGCAGGCCGACCCCGCCACCCGCCGCGCGGTGCAACGTCCGATGGCAGTGCAGCGCAGCCTGGTGCGCAGCGCGATTTCGCTGCTGCTGACCCAACCCGGCCTGGCCGACCAGGTCGAGAAGCCGTATCGCTTCCTACGCCTGGACAAGCCCGGGGTGGAGTTGCTGGCCGAGCTGCTGGACAGGGCGCGCGCGCGTCCCGGCATCAATCCGGCGATGCTGGTGGAACACTTCGCCGAGCGGTCCGAATACCCCTCGCTGCAGAAACTGATGGCCGCCACCGTGGTTGGCGAAGCCGAAGCGCAGGCGGCCGAGTTCTTCGACGCCCTGCGCCGGATGGAAGAGCAGGCGGTGAGCCAGCGCCGCGCCGCGCTGACCGCCAAGAGCCGCGAGGGCACGCTGGACAGCGCCGAGAAGGCCGAGCTGCGCGAATTGTTGGCGGCCCGCGTGTCGCCGCCGGCCGCACCGGCGTGAGGCTGCCGACTCCACGCCTGCGAAAACCCCTGCTGCGACACGCTGCCCCGGTCGGCTGCGACGCCCGCCTGGCTGTGGGATCATGCGCGGCTGCGACCGGACAAATGCAGCACGAGGCACAAGAACACTGATGGATCTGCTGCAGGAACTGGTGAGGATCTTCGCCGAGAACGGCTATGTCGCGGTGTTCGTCGCGCTGATGATCTGCGGCGCCGGCCTGCCGCTGCCGGAGGACATCACCCTGGTCGCCGGCGGCGTGATCGCGGGGCTGGGCTATGCCAACGTGCACGCGATGTTCGCGCTGGCGATGTTCGGCGTGCTGCTCGGCGATTGCGCGATCTTCCTGCTCGGCTACCACTACGGCGCGCGCATCCTGCAGTGGCGCTTCGTGGCGCGCATCCTCACCCCGTCGCGCTACGCCAGGGTGCAGGAGAAGTTCCATCGCTATGGCAACCGGGTGCTGTTCATCGCGCGCTTCCTGCCGGGCATGCGCACCACCATCTACCTGACCGCCGGCATGACCCACCGGGTCTCGTTCCTGCGCTTTCTGCTGCTCGACGGCAGCGCTGCGCTGATCAGCGTGCCGTTCTGGGTCTACCTGGGCTATGTCGGCGCAGACAACCACGAGTGGCTGCTGACCTGGATGCATCGCGGCCAGGCCAGCCTGTGGATCGTGCTGGGCGTGCTGCTGCTGATCCTGCTGATCTCGTGGTGGCGACACCGCCGCCGCGCCCGCTGCATGCTGGATTGACCTCCCGCATGCCACGGCGTCGACGCGTTCCGGACAACTTCACGCTCGCCCTGCTCGTCACCGTGGCGCTGGCTTCGCTGCTGCCCGTCCGGGGCGAGGCGGCACGGGTATTCGACGCGATCACCGATGCGGCGATCGCCCTGCTGTTCTTCCTGCACGGCACCAAGCTGCCGCGCCGGGCGATCGTGCAGGGCATGACGCACTGGCGGCTGCACCTGACCGTGCTCGCCGGCACCTTCGTGCTGTTTCCCCTGCTGGGCCTGGCGCTGCGGCCGCTCGGCCACATCTTGCTGACGCCCGAGCTGAGCCGGGGCCTGCTGTTCGTGTGCCTGTTGCCGTCGACGGTGCAGTCGTCGATCGCGTTCACCTCGATCGCCGGCGGCAACGTGCCGGCCGCGGTGGTCAGCGCCTCGATGTCCAACCTGATCGGCATCGTGCTGACCCCGCTGCTGGTGGCGCTGGTGCTGGAAAGCCACGGTGGCGTCTCCTGGCACGGCGTGCTGGACATCGTGTTGCTGCTGTTGCTGCCGTTCGGGCTGGGCCACGTCGCCCGCCGCTGGATCGGCGGCTTCGTCGACCGGCACAAGCCGCTGCTCGGCTACACCGACCAGGGCACGATCCTGCTGGTGGTGTACACCGCCTTCAGCGCCGCGGTGGTCGAGGGGCTGTGGCGCGATACGCCGCTGTCCTCGCTGCTGGCCACCCTGACGATGTGCGCCCTGCTGCTGGCGCTGGTGATGCCGACCATCACCTGGGCGGCGCGCCGACTCGGCTTTCCCCGCGAGGACGAAATCGCCATCGTGTTCTGCGGCTCCAAGAAGAGCATGGCCAGCGGCATCCCGATGGCCAAGATCCTGTTCGCCGGCCAACTCGGCGGCCTCGGCGCGCTGGTGCTGCCGCTGATGATCTTCCACCAGTTGCAGCTGATGGTATGCGCGGTGGTGGCGCGGCGTTATGCGGCGCGGGGTACGCATCTGATTGTCGAGGATGATCGCGAGGCGGATTGATAGCCAGTTGTCATGTAATCGCTCCGGCGACAAACAACCTGCAGGAGCGCAACCTGTGCGCGACGCTCTTGTTGCATTCAGAGCAAGAGCTTTCGTCTGCCTTCGGCAGCCGAGTTACTTTCTCTTTGCGTGGCTGTATAGACCGATGAGATGGGTAACAGACGTGCCAGGACATGGGTAACAGTTTAGTCGGCTTCTCGCATGTCGATACGGGCCAACCGATGGTGAGCAAAGTACAGCGTGTAGATACCGTCTTGGGTG
>Ga0207690_10000411_pt1 | contig 28099 bp, 23 predicted proteins | sample KBSC23metaG_FD_184315 | JGI IMG/M metagenome (GOLD analysis project Ga0207690, IMG submission 184315) | Corn rhizosphere microbial communities from Kellogg Biological Station, Michigan, USA - KBS C2-3 metaG (SPAdes) (version 2) | ecosystem: Host-associated > Plants > Roots > Rhizosphere > Soil ... | reverse complement strand
AGGCCCGTGCCGACCTGCGCCGGCGCCTGGTCGGCTTCGTGTTCCAGTCGTTCCACCTGCTGCCCGCGCTGACCGCCGAGGAGAACGTGATGCTGCCGCTGGAACTGGAAGGCAGCAGCGCGGCACGATCGCGTGCACGCGAAGCGCTCGAAGCGGTGGGGCTGACGTCGCGGCGGCGACACTACCCGGCCCAGTTGTCCGGCGGCGAGCAGCAGCGCGTGGCGATCGCCCGCGCGTTCGTGCACGGCCCGCGCGTGCTGTTCGCCGACGAGCCCACCGGCAACCTCGACCAGCGTACCGGCCACCACATCTGCGACCTGCTGTTCGCGCTGAATCGCGACCACCACACCACCCTGGTGCTGGTCACCCACGATGCAACCCTGGCCGCACGCTGCGATCGCCGGATCGAGCTGGAGGAAGGTCGCGTCGTCTCGACCGGCACGGACGTGCAGGCATGAAGATGCTGCTGCTCGCCCTGCGCAGCCTGCGCCGCGAATGGCGCCTGCCGGAACTGCGCACGCTGGCCGCCTCGCTGGTGCTGGCGGTGGTGGCGCTGGGCGTGGTCGCCACGCTGGCGACGCGGATCGAGCGCGGCATGCTGGCCAGCGCCGCCGAACTGATCGGCGGCGACATCGGCGTGTCGTCGCCGCAGGCGCTGCCGCAGGCGTTCGTCGACAAGGCACGCCAGGACGGCCTGCAACTCGCGCGCACCGCCGGCTTCCCCAGCGTGGCGTTCGCCCACGAGCAGACCCAGTTGCTCGACGTGCAGGCGGTCGATGCGCGCTATCCCCTGCGCGGCACACTGGAACTGCGCGATGCCGCCGGCCGCACGCACAACGGCCACGCCCCGGCCGCGGGCGAGGTTTATCTCGACCATCGCGCCCTGATCGCGCTGGGCCTCCAGGTCGGCCAGCCGCTGCAACTGGGCGGCCGCGACCTGACCATCGCCGCCGAACTGGTACGCCAGCCCGATGGCGGCGAGCTGCTGGCGCTGGCGCCGCGCGCGCTGATGAACCTGACCGACGCCGAACAGGCCGGCTTGCTCGGCGTCGGCAGCCGCGCCCGCCACCGCCTGCTGCTGGCCGGCACGCCGACGGCGGTGCAGGCCTGGCGCGACTGGGCGCAGACGACCGCCTTGCCGCAAGGCGCGCAGCTGATCACGCCGGAACAGACCCAGGAACGCATGCGCACGTCGTTCGATCGCGCCGGCGCGTTCCTGCGCCTGACCGCCCTGCTGTCGGCGCTGCTGGCCGGCATCGCTATCGCGCTGTCCGCGCAGCGCTACGCGCGGCGCAAGACCGCCGAAGTGGCGCTGCTGCGCGCGCTGGGCACGCCGCGCCGGCGCGTGCTGGGCCTGCTGCTGGGCACGCTGGGCGCGCTCGCCGTGCCGGCCACCGCACTCGGCGTGCTGCTCGCGTTGGGACTGGCGCAACTGGCCTGGCTGCTGGCCAGCCAACTGTTCGGCAGCGTGCCGACCGTGCTGCCGCTGGCGCCGTCGTTCGCCGCCGCCGCGATGGGTATCGCCGTGCTGGTCGGCTTCGCGCTGCCGCCGCTGGCGCGGCTGGCCGAAGTGCCGCCGGTGGCGGTATTCCGCCAGAGCATGCAGCGGCAGGTGCGGCGTTTCGATGCGCTGTACCTGATCCCGGCGCTGGTGGCGCTGGGCCTGATCTGGAGCCAGAGCAGCTCGCTCACCCTGGCCGGCATCCTCGCCGCCAGCCTGCTCGGCGTGGCGCTGATCGCGGCGTTGCTGGCCGCACTACTGCTGTGGTTGGCCCGGCGCATCGCACCGGGCGCGCACCCGGCGCTGCGGCTGGGCCTGGCCGCGCTGGCGCGGCGGCCCGCGCTGAGCGTGATCCAGGCCACCGCGCTCAGCCTGGGCCTGTGCGCGCTGTTGTTGCTGGCGATCGTGGCGCCGGCGCTGCTGCAGGGCTGGCGGCAGGAGCTGCCGGCGGATACGCCGAACTGGTTCGCGCTGAACCTGCAGGACGACCAGCGCGCCGGCTTCGAGCAGGCGCTGGCCAGGATCGGCGGCGACCAGCTCAACATGCTGCCGCTGGCCGTGGGCAAGCTCACCGCGATCAACGGCCGCCCGATCGACCAGCTCGCCTTTGCCGACGAGCGCGCAAAGGACTGGACCGACCGCCAGCTGCGGCTGTCCTGGTCCGCCGCGCTGCCGCCCGCCAACGAAGTGATCGCCGGCCGCTGGCAGGGCGCGCAGCCGGCCCAGGCCGAGGTGTCGATCGACACCATGTGGCGCGACATGTTCGCGCTGAAGCTCGGCGACACGCTGCGCTTCGACGTCGGCGAAGGCAGCATCGATGCGAAGGTCAGCAGCGTGCGCAAGGTCGACTGGAGCTCGTTCCGGGTCAACTTCTTCCTGCTGCTCGACCCGGCCCACGCCAGCGAGCTGCCGCATACCTGGCTGGCCAGCTTCCACCTGCCGCGCGGACATGCCACCGAACTGGCGCAGCTGTCGCGCGATTACAGCAACCTCAGCCTGGTCGACGTCGACTCGCTGCTCGACCGCGTGCGCGAGATCGTCGACCGGGTCGGCAACGCGGTGCGCTGGATCCTCGGCTTCAGCCTGCTCGCGGGCGCGCTGGTGCTGGCCGCCGCACTCGCCGCCAGCGCGGCCGAACGACGCCACGAAGCCGCCCTGCTGCGCACGCTGGGCGCACGCCGCGCGCAGCTGCGCGTGGCCGCCGCCTGCGAGTTCGCCTTGCTCGGCCTAGTCGCCGGCCTCACCGCCGCACTCGGCGCCGCCGGCGCCGGCTGGTGGCTGGGCCAGGCGGTGTTCCACATCGAGAACTTCGTGCCACCGCTGTTGCCGCTGGTGGGCGGTGCCGTCGGCGCCGCATTGGTGGTGATGCTGCTGGGCCTGGCCGGCACCCGCAGGGTCAGCCGCACGCCGCCGATGCGGCTGCTGCGCGAGGGTTGAACCGGCGTCGAAGAACGGGCTGATAAAGTACGCCGACGCCCCACCGGACTTCCCGATGATTGCAAGCCGCACACGACAGCGCCTCAAGGAGGAGTGGCTGCTGTGGTTGTTCGCGGCGCTGGCGATCGCGCTGGCGGTGCTCGACCCGCAGCCGCTGGCGAGCTATCGGCACTGGCTGCAGTTGCCGACCCTGGCCGGCCTGATGGGCCTGCTGATCGCGATCCAGGGCATTCGCGACAGCGGACTGGTGCAGCATGCGGCGGTGGCCGTGGTGGCGCGCGCGCATTCGCTGCGCAGCCTGGGCCTGTTGCTGGTGTCCGCGACGGCGCTGCTGTCGATGGTGCTGACCAACGACGTGAGCCTGTTCCTGATCGTGCCGCTGACGCTGGCGATCGGCGCCATCTCGAACCTGCCGGTGCTGCGCATGGTGGTGCTGGAGGCGCTGGCGGTGAACGCGGGTTCCACCCTGAGCCCGATCGGCAACCCGCAGAACCTGCTGCTGTGGCAGCACTCGCAACTGCCGTTCCTGCATTTCGCGGCGGCCATGCTGCCGGCGGCGGCGGTGATGTTCCTGCTGGTGGTGGCATTCGCCTGGCTGTGGCTGCCGCGCGATCGCGTGGCGTTGAGCCCGGAACGGATCGACGGCATCGTGGCTTCGACCCGCCTCGGCGCGTGCTCGATGGCCGCGCTGGTCGGCATGGTGCTGATGATGGAATACGGCCACGCGCCGCTGGGCGCGCTGCTGTTGCTGGTGCTGTTCGCGCTGCTGGCGCGGTCGAGCCTGGCGCGGATCGACTGGCTGCTGCTGCTCACGTTCGCCGCGATCTTCCTGGGCCTGGGCCATTTCGCAAACTTGCCGCTGGTGCACCAGGCGCTGGACCGGCTCGACTTCGGCCAGCCGCTGACGCTGTACGCCAGCGGCATCGTCGCCTCGCAGCTGATCAGCAACGTGCCGGCGACGGTGCTGCTGCTCGAACGCACGCCCGACGCGATCGCGCTGGCGGTGGCGGTGAACGTGGGCGGCTTCGGCGTGGCGATCGGTTCGCTGGCGAACCTGATCGCGCTGCGCCTGGCGAAGCAGCCGCATGGACTGCGGCTGCTTCACCTGGTGTCGATTCCGTTCCTGCTGGTGTGCGCGCCGCTGGTGTACCTGGCCTGGCGCTGGCTGGGCTGACGGCCGCGCTCAATCGTCGTCGTGCGGCACGCTGACCTTGCCCTTCACGCCGGAGTGGTTGACGTCGCCGCTGCCCTTGGCGCCGAGGCTGAAATCGCCGCCGACGTCGCTCACCTCGAGGTCGCCGGAACCCAGCGTATCGGCACGCACGCTGCCGCCGATGTTGCGCAACGTGACGTCACCGGAGCCGATGCTGCCGATGCGGGCGTCGCCCTTGATGCCTTCGGCCTTGAAGTCGCCGGAGCCTACCGAGCCCAGGTCCAGGCTGCCGATATCGGTGGCGCTGACGTCGCCCGAACCCACGCTGGTGCCGAACTTGCCGGATACCTGGCGCACGTGCAGGTCGCCGGAGCCCACGCTGGTCTGCAGCTGCTGCACGCCGCTGACGTCGGCGTCGCCGGAGCCCACGCGCACGGTGACCGGCAGGTTGGCCGGCAGTTGCACGGTGACGTCGAGACTCGAATAGGAATTGCCGCCGAACAGGCTGAAGCTGAAACCGCCGGTGTTGCCGATATCGATCAGCAGCTGGTCGCCTTCGCGCCGCTGAGTGACCTGCAGCTTGTCCAGCATCGCCTGCTCGGAGGCACAGGCGCGACCGGTGAGGGTGAGGCCCCTGGCGCTGTCGCTGCCGGTCAGGTGCAGGTCCTGGCTGTTCACATCGATCTGCACGCTGCGCACGCCGGCGAGATCGAGCTGCAGGTTGCGCGGCGCCTCGTACTTGCACGGGCTGGCGGCGAAGGCGGCGAGCGGAGCGAGCAGCAGGGCTGCGGTGAAAAGACGGCGCATGGAACTCTCCTTGGGTTGTCGACCTGTCTGGGATGCGGCCGGCCGCAAAAGGGTTGCAAGCATGACGGGAGCATGAACGCCCCGGTCAACGTGCCTGAGCCGGCCGCGTTCTCCAGTCTACCTACCGAGGAGACACACCATGCACCGCAAAACCCTGCTTGCTTCCGCGCTGGCCGTGCTGATCGCCGGATCGACCTCGTTCGTGATGGCGCAGAATACGCCGCCGGCGCCGGCGCCAACCCCATCCGCGATGGCCGGCAAGGACATGCGCGCGCATCACGGCGACCGTGGTGAACACGGCATGCGCATGCACCGCTTCGACCACCGGCGCAACGGCGTGATCGGCGACCTGCGCGGCCTGGAGCGGCTGTACATGCAGTCCGGCCGCAGCAAGGAGATGGCGTCGGTCTACAACGACGTGCTGGCCAAGTCGCAGGATCCGCACGTGCGCGACTACGTCTACAAGCGCCTGGCCCGCCTGCAGGCGCAGCCGGCCAACGTCGACCAGGCGATCGCCACGCTGCGCAAGGGGCTGGACGAGAACCTGGCCAACGAGGCGAAGATGCATGCCGAGCGCGAGAAGATGCGCGCCGCCTGGCAGCAGCGTGCCGACAAGACGGCGCCGGCGGCCAAGTAACTTTCACGCAAGTCCACGACCTGCGCGATGGCCTGGCGCCATCGCGCAGGTTCAGGGTTTGCGTTCCGTCTGCTTGGCGCGCTGCCACAGCTGTTCCTGCTCGCCCAGCGTGCGTTCGCCGAACGCCGCGCCGTCGGCCGTCGCCAACTGCTCCATCCGGCGGAAACGCCGTTCGAATTTCGCATTCGCATGCCGCAACGCCTGCGAGAAATCGACGCCGGCATGGCGCGCCAGGTTCACCATCACGAACAGCACGTCGCCGATCTCATCCTGCAACCGCGCCGGGTCGGCGCCGTTGGCAAACTCCGCGCGCACCTCGTCCACTTCCTCGGCCAGCTTGGCCAGTACCGGCGCGGGATCGGGCCAGGCGAAACCGGTGGCAGCAGCGCGCTGCTGCAGCTTCTGCGCCCGCTTCCATTCCGGCAGCCCCGCCGAGATGCCCGCCAGTGCGCTGGCGTCGGCCGGCTCGCCCTTGTCCGCGCGCTCGGCCGTCTTGATCTCTTCCCACGCCTGCATCTGCGCCGCCAGGTCGGCATAGCGCACGTCGCCGAAAACGTGCGGATGGCGTCGCAGCATCTTGGCGCTGATCGCGTGGGCGACATCGGCAAAACCGAACAGGCCTTGCTCGGCCGCCATCTGCGAGTGGAACACCACCTGCAGCAGCAGGTCGCCCAGCTCGTCGCGCAGGTCGTGCCAGTCGCGGCGGTCGATCGCGTCGGCGACTTCGTAGGCTTCCTCGATCGTGTACGCCGCGATCGAGGCGAAATCCTGCTGCACGTCCCACGGGCAGCCCCGCTCGGGATCGCGCAGGCGCGCCATGATCGCGAGCAGGTCGTCCAGACTGTGCCGGGCCGACTCGCTCATGGCGCCTGCAACCGCGCGGCCCAGTCGATCGTGCCGTCGCCGACGGCGATGAATTCGGGATTCAGCAGCGACTCGCCGCGGTTGTAGCGGAACGGCTGGCCGGCCAGGTCGAGCACCGCGCCGCCGGCCTCGTCCAGCACGCACTGCGCGGCGGCGGTGTCCCATTCGCTGGTGAGGCCGAGGCGCAGATAGACGTCCGCCGCTCCACGCGCGATCAGGCAGAACTTCAGCGACGAGCCCAGCGGCACCAACTGGTAGTCGCTGCCGATCAACCGCTGCAGCACGCTGCCCTGCGCACCGCCATGCGAACGGCTGCCGGCCACCAGCGGCGGTTGCCCCAGCGGGCGCGTGCGAATGCGTCGCCAGGGGCCATCGGCCTGCGTCTGCAGCCAGGCACCCTGCTCCAGCGCAGCGACATACAGCTCGCCGCTGACCGGCGCCAGCACTACGCCGAGCACGCTGCGGTGCTCGTCGATGAGGGCGATGTTGACGGTGAATTCGCCGTTGCGCTTGACGAACTCGCGCGTGCCGTCGAGCGGATCGACCAGCCAGTAGCGCGACCAGTGCCGGCGTTCGGACCACGGCAGGGCCTTCGCTTCTTCCGACAGCACCGGCAGTACCGGCTCGAGCGCGGCCAGGCCGGCCATGATGACTTGCTGGGCGGCCAGGTCGGCGGCGGTCAGCGGCGACGCGTCCGCCTTGGTCTGCACCGCGAAATCGCTGTGGTAGACCTCGAGGATGGCCGCGCCGGCGGCACGGGCGATCGCGCCGACCTGCCGGGCCAGCTTGGGCGGCGTACTTCCGTGCGGCATGCTCATGTGCGCTGGAAACGCCCGGCGAGATACTCGCGGGCCATGAACAGCGCGGCGATCGAACGCCCCTCGGTCACGTCGTCGCGACCGAGCAAGGTGTGCAGTTCGGACATCTTCCACGGCACCACTTCGAGTTCTTCCGGCTCGTCGCCGGCCAGCTTCTCGGGGTACAGGTCCTGCGCCAGCACCACATGCGCCATGTGCGTCATGTACGACGGCGACAGCGACAGGTTGTGCAGGATCTTCAGCTTGTGCGCGCCGTAGCCGATCTCTTCCTTCAGCTCGCGCTCGGCACCCTGCTCGGCGGTTTCGTCCTGATCGAGCCGGCCTTTCGGCAGGCCGAGCTCGTAGCGGCCGACGCCGCCGCCATACTCGCGTACCAGCAGCACGGTGTCGTCGTCCAGCATCGGCACGATGATCACCGCGCCCAGGCCGCTGCCTTTCAGTCGTTCGTAGGTGCGGCGCACGCCGTTGGAGAACTCCAGGTCGAGCTGCTCGACCTGCAGAAACCGGCTGTCGCTGACGTCACGCGTGGCGTGGATGATCGGTAGCTTGGGCATCCGCGCATTCTAGCTCGGGCCGCTCAACGCCGCAGACGCGGCAGGGCCTGCGCGTGGATCGCTGGCGTGCCGGCCAGCACGCTGCGCGTATCCAGCGTCAGCGGCGCGCCGTCCAGGTCGGTGAACACGCCGCCGGCTTCGCGCACGATCACCGCCAGGGCGGCGACGTCGAGGATGTTCACGTCCGACTCGATCACCAGGTCCAGGCTGCCGCGCGCCAGCAAGTGGTAATGGCAGAAATCGCCGTAGCCGCGGATCCGGTTGCTGTCGCGGATCAGCGCGCCCAGCGCCTCCCAGCGGGCGTCGCCGGTGAGGCTCTTCACGTTGCCGATGGAGATGGACGTCTGCGCCATCCCTGTGGTATCCGCCACGTGCACGCGTTCACCGTCGAGCCACGCGCCGGTGCCGGCGCTGGCCCACATCGTCTCGCCGTAGACCGGCGCGCTGGACACGCCGAGCACCAGCTCGTCGCCATCCATCAGCGCGATCTGGGTGGAGAAGAACGGCGTGCGGCGCACGAAGCTCTTGGTACCGTCGAGCGGATCGACCAGCCACAGCAGGCCGCCGCGCTCGCCGTCCAGGCCGAACTCCTCGCCATAGATCGAGGCCTGCGGCAGCGCCGCCTGCAGGATCCGTCGGATCGCCTGCTCGGCCTCGCGGTCGGCGATCGTCACCGGGGTCGCATCGGACTTCAGTTCCACCTCGACACCGCGCCGCCAGTAGTGCCTGATCACGTCGGCCGCGGCCGCAGCGGCCTCGCGTGCGGCCGCCAGGGCCGTTGCGGCGATATCCGGGTTCATGCTCGTCTCGCGTCCTTCAGTTCGTGGATGGGGCCAGCGCGCTGCCGGCCAGTCCGCCGCGGCGCCGGATGTGCACGCTGCCGTCGGCCGCCGGCGGACCCAGCCTGGCCAGCCAGCGACGCAATGCCGGGTCAGTCTGTCGGGCGCGCAGCGTCGCGTCCAGTCGCCAGCCAAGCGGGCTCAGTTGCAGTTCGCCATCGGCGTGCAGCGGGCCGTGCCCGTCGTCGTGCCATTGCGCTCGTATCACCCCACTCTGCGCGCTCGCCTGTGCCTGCAGCGTGCCCAGCGCCACGTCGCCATCGCGCGTGCGCATGAGCGCCTGCGGCCATTGCGCCTGCGCCTGCAGTTGCAGGGGCCAGCCGCCCTGCAGCAGGGCGTGGTCGATCCTCACTTGCAGTTCGCCGCGTGGCTGCCCCCAGGGCGACACCGCGCCATGGGCCAACGCCGAAAGCTTTGCACGCACATTCGCGCCGCTCACCTCGACTTGGCCGTCCGGCAACCGTCGGACTCCGCCGGAAAACGCGAGTTGAGGCCCGTCGAATTGCAACCGCAGCCGCACCTGGCCGAGCAGGGCGCGACGCGACAACTGCCATTGCAGCTGCCCCAGCGCCTGCCCGTCGACGGCCAGCACCTCGTCGGCCCGGCCCTGCCACAACGTGCCCTCCACCTGCTGCAGGTGCAGTCCGTGCAGCTGCGGCTCGATCCACGGCAGCACCCAGCGTGCCGGCAGGAACCACAGCAGCACGGCCGCGGCCAGCGCCAGCATGCCGAGACCGATCAGGCATTTTCGCAGTGGCTTCAAGCATCGATTCCCGGAATGATCCATGCGCGGGCTTGAGCGCCCGTCGCGCAGCGCCGATGATAGCCGGATGAACAACCCCGCAAGCGGCAACGCCGCACTCGCCGCGCGCGACCTGCGACACGTCTGGCACCCCTGCACGCAGATGCACGACCACGAGAGCGTACCGATGGTGCCGGTCGTGCGCGGCGAAGGCGCTTGGCTGATCGACGCCGACGGCCGACGCTACCTGGACGGCATCAGTTCGTGGTGGACCAACCTGTTCGGCCACGCCAACCCGCGCATCGCCGCGGCGCTGGCCGGACAGGCGCGCACGCTCGAACACGTGATCTTCGCCGGCTTCACCCATGAACCGGCCATCGAACTGGCCGAGGAACTGGTGCGGATCACGCCGCCTGGACTGGACCGGGTGTTCTACGCCGACAACGGTTCGGCGGCGATCGAAGTGGCGCTGAAGATGAGCTTCCACTACTGGCTCAACCAGGGCCATGGCGAGAAGACCCGCTTCATCGCGCTCACCGGCAGCTATCACGGCGAAACGCTGGGCGCGCTCTCGGTCAGCGACGTGGCGTTGTATCGCAAAACCTATGCGCCGCTACTGCTGACCCCGTTCCTGGCGCCGTCGCCGGACGCGTACGAAGGCGAGCCCGGCGAGTCATCGGAACAGACGGCCAAACGCCGCCTCGGCGAACTGCGCTCGCTACTGGAACGGCACGCACACGAAACCTGCGCGGTGATCGTCGAGCCGCTGGTGCAGTGCGCCGGCGGCATGCGCATGTATCACCCCGGTTACCTGACCGGCCTGCGTGCGCTGTGCGACGAGTTCGCGGTGCACTTCATCGCCGACGAGATCGCGGTGGGCTTCGGCCGCACCGGCACGCTGTTCGCCTGCGAGCAAGCCAGCGTGACGCCGGATTTCATGTGCCTGTCGAAAGGCCTCACCGGCGGCTTCCTGCCGTTGTCGGCAGTGCTCACCAGCGAGCGGATCTACCAGGCGTTCTACGCTGAGTACAGCGCCGGCAAAGCGTTCCTGCATTCGCACAGCTACACCGGCAACCCGCTGGCCTGCCGGGTGGCGCTGGAGACGCTGGCGATCTTCCGCGACGAGCCGGTGCTGGAACGCAACCGCCAGCTGGCCGCCCACCTGGCCCGGCGGCTGGAACCGTTGCGCGCGCATCAGCACGTCGCCGACGTGCGCCAGACCGGCATGATCGCGGCGATCGAGCTGGTTGCCGACAAGGCCAGCCGGCGACCGTATCCCGCGGCGGAGCGACGCGGCTTGCGCGTCTACCTGCATGGCCTGCAGCACGGCGTGCTGCTGCGTCCGCTGGGCAACGTGGTGTATTTCATGCCGCCCTACGTGGTCGACGCATCGGACATCGACCTGCTGGTCGACACCGCGATCGCCGGGATCGAGCGCGCCGTCGCGGACTGAATCCGGGACCGTTCAGTGCCCGCGAACGGTGATGCGAGGGTCGAGTTTCTGCAGTGCCCGGCCCAGTTCGGGCTCGCCCGTGCGCTGCAGATCCTGTTGGCTGTAACTGCGTCCGTTCACCGGCAGGCAGTGCCCCTTTTTCACCGGAATCCGGCTGCCGGTATCGCGGATGCAGTTACGGTCGTCCGGCCGAACGGCCTGCTGCGCCGGCTGCTGGCTGGACGATCCGGCGGACGGCGGCGAAGTCGGCGAACCCTGCGCCAGCAGCATGGTGCTTGCGCTGCAGCCTGCCAGCAGCAGGGCGGAAACGAAAACGAACCTGGACATGTGGCCTCCAGCTCGCTGGGGGATGCGGCGAGCGCGCATGGGGAGTGCTGTCCATGCTGATACGACGCGCCAGCAGGTGCAAGCGGTGGCGCCGCGTCGTCCCGCGGCCTTTCGCCGGGACATGGCAGGCGCGCGCCGCGCTATGCTGGGCGGCCGTTCCCGCCCAGCCCGTTCCGATGCGCACGATCCGTATCCACGTCGACCAGCCGCTCGCCGTCTCCGGCGAACCGAACCTGCCGCCACAAGCCGCCGAACACGTGGCACGCGTGCTGCGCATGAATCCCGGCGACCCGCTCACCCTGTTCAACGGCGACGGCCACGACTACGCCGCGGTCATCGTCGCGGTGGGCAAGCGTGAGGTGACCGTGCGGATCGAGTCGAAGCAGACTTTGCAGAACGAGTCGCCGCTGCCGCTGACCCTGGCCCAGGGCGTGGCGCGCGGCGAAAAGATGGACCTGATCGTGCAGAAGGCGACCGAACTGGGCGTGGCGCGCATCGTGCCGCTGCTGACCGAACGCTCGGAGGTGAAGCTGGACGCCGCCCGCGCGGAAAAGCGGCTGGCGCACTGGCGCGCAGTGGTGGCCAGCGCCTGCGAGCAGAGCGGTCGCGCGCGCCTGCCCGAGATCGTCCCGGCGCTGCCGCTGGCAGCGTGGCTGGACACGCTTGCCGGTGACGGTGCGCTGCGCCTGGCGCTGTTGCCGGCGGCCAGCCGCTCGTCCCGCGAGCTGCGATTCAGCGCAGCCGGCGGGCTGCTGGTGGTTGGGCCGGAGGGCGGGCTGGGCGAACGCGATATCGGTGCGTTGACGGCGGCCGGTTTCGACGGCCTGCGGCTGGGGCCGCGCATCCTGCGCACGGAAACCGCCGGGCTGGCCGCGCTGGCGGCGCTGCAGGCCTTGCACGGCGACGGCTAGTCCGCCGCCTGCCGGCTGGCTTCAGTCGTCCGAGTCGGACGACTCTACGGACTCCGCCGGCTCGGCGGCGTCGAGCAGGTCCAACAAGGTGGCCTCGATCCACTCCAGGTCGGGAATCATCGCCACGTCGTCGCGCACCAGCACGTGCGCACGCACGCCCGGCGGCAGCGGCTTGCCGTCGTGGGTGGGAATGATCAGCTCCGCGTTCAGCGTGGTCAGGCGCGGGAAACCCTGGGTCAGCACGGCGATGAACGGCAGTTTCGGATTGCCGCCGAGCGCCTTCAGCACGGCCACGCGCACGCTCAGTTCGGCATCGCCTTCCTCGGTGCCGGCCAGTTCGGTGAACGACACCAGCGGCACGCGCCAGCCGCGCCAGGCGATCCGGCCAAGCAGCCAGGCGGGCGCGCCAGCCACCGGCTCGGGCGTGCTCTGGGTGATCACTTCGGCGATGGTGGCGTTGGGCAGCAACAGGCGCAGGTTGCCCACCGGCACCAGGACGCAGCGGATTTCACGCGGCAACGGATCACTCATGGAAACACCTCAAGCAGGTGCGCCGCCAGTTCGGGCGGCGTACCGGAAAAACTGACCAGTCGTTCGGCGAAGATTCCACTGACCATGTCGGCAAAATGTTCCCCGGACGACGACTCTACCCAGACTTGGCCACCGCGATCATGGATCGCCTGCGCACCGGCCACCGCATCGTTGCCGCGCCCGGCGAACACGATCGCCAGCGCGTCGCGGCCAAAGGCGTTCGCGGCCATGGTCAGGCTGGCGTCGATCGACGGCTCCGGCGCCGCTTCGGCGTCGTTCACCTGCAGGTCGATGCTGCCGTCGCGGCGCAACCGCACCTGCTGCCCGGCCGGCACCAGCAGCACCTCGCCGGGCTTGGCCCGGCCACCCTTGGCCAGCCGCACCGGCAACGCGCAGTTCGCGGCAAACTCCGCTACCAGCGAGGCGTCCGACTGCCCGCCCAGATGCTGGGTGAGCAGGAAGGTCAACCGCGTCGATGCCGGCAGCGCCGCCAGGAACGTGCATACCGCGTCGATGCCGTCGATCGCCGCGCCCAGCAATATGACCCTGCTCAGCGCGCTGCCAAGTTCGTCGAGCACCATCGCGTGTTCGTGTTCGTGCACGTATGCCTGCGGCGCAATGGCCTCCTCCATCGACACCAGCTCGAGACTCATCCTCGGTTCGAGATCGGCGGCGACTGCCTCGACGTCGGGCGCGAGGAAATCGGCAGCGCTCAGCTTCTCGACCCCGAACACCGCGGCATCGAACCTTTCGGGAGCTTCCGGGGCGGCCTGCGCAGCATCGTCGTCCACCAGCGCCCAGCCTTCGGGCGCACGCACGCGCGGCGCGCTGTCGGCCACCGCCGGCTGCGCCGCCGAAGCCGGTATCGTGGCAACCGGGTCGTCCGTCAATGACGACAATTGCAGGTGATCCACCTGGAACGCCGGTGGCGTCACGTCCGACGGTACCGCGGCCGCCGTAGCGGAGGCTGGCTCGACCGGCGCCGCTGCAGCCGGATCCAGCGCCGGCGCCCCGAAGTTTCCATCGTGCAGGGGCGGCAATTCCTCGTCGTCGACAAAGCGCAGGCCCGGACCGGACTCCGCGTCGTCATCCGCCGGCATGTCGCCGGAAGCCAGCAAGGCTTCCAATTCTGCCGCCAGGCTCTCCGATTCCGCCGCCGCAATCTGCCCGCGCTGGCCATCGAGGTCGTCGTGCATCAGGAAATCGGGCTCCAGTTCGGAACCCGTGGCCGGACCGACCGTCGTTTCGGTCAACGGCTCCACCGCTGTCTCGGCGATCATCGGCTGCGCGACCGCGGCAGCCTCGACCGCCGCCGCTTCCGCCGGTGCGACTGCTGGCGCTTCGACGCCGGGAGCACCGCCCGGCCGCGGCGGATCGATATCACCCTCGGCCATCACCTTGACCGCCAAGTGGCGCGCCCAGCGGGCACGATCCCAGCCGACCAGCGCGCGGCTGGCCTGCGCGTCGTTGAAGACCACGCGCGGACGGTCGTCGTCGATCACCTCGTAGAGGCGGTCGAGCGCGTCGTCGGCGCTGTCGTCCAGGTTGACCACCAGCACGTCGGCGCCCACCCGCTGCAGCAATTCGCGGCTGAGGCTGGCTACCCCGCCTTCATGCACGATCCGCGCGCCGCGTTCGCACAGCGCCTCGCGCAGCTGGCCGCCCAGTTCGGTATCGTCAAACAGCAGGGCAACCGCAGGAACCGTGTCAATCATGAACCGGCTCCACCGCACGCTGCTCCAGCACCTCCCCGATCTGCACCAGCAACTCGGCCTCCTGGTACGGCTTGCCGAGGTAGCGGTCCACGCCGATGTCGAACGCGCGCTGGCGGTGTTTGTCGCCGCTGCGCGAGGTGATCATGATGATCGGCACGTCGCGCAGTCGCGGGTCCGCCTTCATGTGGGTGGCCAGCTCGTAGCCGTCCATGCGCGGCATCTCGATGTCCAGCAGCATCAGGTCGGGTACGCGCTCGTGCAGTTTCTCCAGCGCATCGACGCCGTCCTTCGCCGTGCTGACTTCGTACTCGTGACGCTCCAGCACGCGACTGGTGACCTTGCGCATGGTGATCGAATCGTCCACCACCATCACCAGCGGCCGCACCTGCACTTCCTCGACCACCGGCGCCTGGACCGCGCTGAGGCCTTCGGCCAGGCGCTGTTCGCGGCGGATGATGCCGTGGCGCACCAGCGGCGCCAGATCGAGAATGATCAGCACCGAACCGTCACCCATGATGGTCGCACCGAGCAGGCCCGGCACCGAGCTGATCTGCGGGCCGACCGACTTCACCACGATCTCGCGCGAGCCGAGCACCGCATCGATGCGGATCGCCGCGCGCAGGTCGCCTGCGCGGGTCAGCAGCAGCGGCTGCTGCTCTTCCTCGGTCGGCAGACCCGGCGGCAGACCCAGCAAGTCGGCCAGATCATGGATGCCGTAGGCCTCGTTGCCGTAGCGGAACGACGGCTCGTCCTCGGCCATCAATTCGGCCAGGTCGTCCGGATTGACCCGTGCCACGCCCTGTACCGAGGTCATCGGGATCGCGAACGTCGCCTCGCCGATGCGCACCAGGATCGCCTGGGTCACCGCGAGGGTGAACGGCAGGCGCAGGATGAAGGTGCTGCCCTTGCCTTCCTCGGACTCGATCGACAGCGAACCGCCGAGCTGCTTGATCTCGTTCGCCACCACGTCCATGCCGACGCCGCGACCGGCCAGCTGGGTGACCTGGCTGGCGGTGGAGAAGCCCGGCTGGGTGATCAGCGAGAGCAGCTGGTTGTCGGTGGGCCGGGTCTCGGCACGCAGCAGCCCGCGTTCGATGCCGCGCTTGCGGATCGCCTCGCGATTCAGGCCGCGGCCGTCATCGCTGACCCGGATCACGACTTCGGTGGCCTCACGCGCGACCGTGATGTGCACCGCGCCCTCGGCCGGCTTGCCGAGCTTGCGGCGTTCGGCGGGGGTTTCGATACCGTGCGCGATCGCGTTGCGCAGCATGTGTTCGAACGGCGCCTTGATGCGATCGAGCAGGTTGCGATCCATTTCGCCATGGGCGCCGTCCACATGGAGCTGGGCATTCTTGCCCTCCTCCTGGGCGGCCTGGCGCAACGTGCGGCGCAGGTTCGGCACCATCGTGTCGAACGGCAGCATGCGCGTGCGCAGCAGACCGTCCTGCAGTTCGGTACTGACCCGCGACTGCTGGATCAGCAGGGTCTCGGCCTGGCGGGTCAGCTCGTCCAGCATGTTCTGGATCGACACAAGGTCGGATACCGACTCGGCCAGCGCACGCGAGTACTGCTGCAGCTGCGAGTAGCGATCGAGCTCGAGCGGATCGAACGCGGTCAGGCCCGCTTCGCGATGCTCGCGCTGGAAGCGCGCGATGATCTGCGCCTCGGTCTCGATCTCCAGCATGCGCAGCTGGCTGCGCAGGCGCGCGACGGTCTGTTCCAGCTCGACCAGGTTGAAGCGGTAACCGGCGACCTGCTGCTCCAGTCGCGACCGGTAGATCGCCACTTCGCCGGCATGGTTGACCAGGCTGTCGAGCAGGTCGGCGCGGACGCGGATCTGTTCCTGCGAGGAGCGGATTTCCTCCTCTGCCTCCGGCATCAGCTCGGGCAGATCGAGATCGCCCGCCACGGGAACCGCCGGCAATGGCGCCGCTGGAACCGGCATGGGCGCCGGCGCCACGTCGTCGGCCAGCGCCGTTTCGCCGGCCAGCGCGAGCAGGTGGTCGATCATGGCCTGCGGGTAATCGGTGGCCTGGCCTTGCGCCACCTGCTGCACCAAGGCGTGCAACTGGTCGAAGCTCGCCTCCATGGCGGCGATCAGTGGCCCGGTCTTCGAGGTGTCGCGGATCGGCTTCTCGAGCAGCGTCTCGATCGCGTGACTGAGATCGCCCACCGGCACCAGGCCAGCGATGCGCGCACCGCCCTTGAGCGTATGCAGGTCGCGCTGCAGTTCCGGCACATGCACCAGCTCGGCCGGTTCGGCGTGCCACTGCGCCAGCACGCCATCGGCGTGGTCGAGAATCTCGCGCGCCTCGTCGATGAAAACTTCCAGCAGATCGGCATCGATCTGGCCGGACCCGGCCAAGGCGTAGGCGGGCTCCTGCGCCGCGGCACCGGTCACTTCTTCCGCGGCACGGCTGGCGGCTGCCCGTTCGGCGGCAGCCTGTTCCTCGGCCAGCTTTTCGGCGGCAGCCTGTTCGGCAGCCAGCTTCTCCGCCGTGGCTCGCTCGGCCGCTGCTCGCTCGGCTGCCAGCTTTTCGGCGGCGGCCTGTTCGGCCGCAGCCTGTTCTGCTGCCTGCTCCGCCGCCAACTTCTCTGCCGCGGCCTGTTCGGCTGCCAGCTTCTCCGCCGCGGCTTGCTCTGCTGCGGCCTGCTCGGCCGCCAGCTTTTCGGCAGCTGCCAGCTCGGCAGCCGCCTGCTCGGGTTCGAAGGCATCCAGTGCCGCTACCAATTCGGCAGTCAGCTCGGCATGGTGTGCTTCGTCGGGATGGATTTCCTGCGCTTCGCCGGCACCGGCCGAAGCCCCGCCGGTTGCCTCAGCCTGCGCCGCCATGGCCTCGGACATGCCGGCCTCCAGCGAGGCGGCCATGATCGCCTGGTCGACCCCGGCATGATCTGCCGGGGTAACGGCCTCCGCCGGCTCGACTTCGTCGGCCTGCGGCTCGAACACGACGTGCGCCACCTTCGATTCGGGGTAGTAGTCGCGCATGCTGGTGATCTGCGCGGTGAGCGCGTCGGCGTTCGGCAACTGCGGCTCGGCCACGTCGAACTGGCCCATCACGTGGTCGACCACGTCGACCGACTGGCTCAGCAGACGCACGCCATCGGACGACAGCGGCAGGTTGGCGGCGCGCAGGCGCTTGAACAGGCCTTCCAGCGGCGACAGCAGCTGCGTCAGCAGCGGGATGTCGACCATCGCGATCGCACCATGCAGCGTATGCACCGCCCGCAGCAGTTCTTCGCCGATCGGCAGTTCGTCGTCGCAACGCTGGACCGCGGCGCGGATGGTCTGCAGGTACTGCGCCACTTCGCTGCGCAGGATCTCCAGCAGCACCGGATCCACCGGCGGCATCACCGGCATCGCCATGGCCGGCGCGGGTTCAGCCGGCTCCGGCGTGGCGGATACGGCACCCGCATCCGTCAGGCTCGCGGTGGGTACGGCGGCCTCGGCCGCTTCTGCCGCCATGTCGGCACGCGGCACGCGCCGGCGCACGATGCGGCGCACGGTTTCCATAGCCTGCGGCGCATGGTCTTCCAGACGCGCCTGGTTGCCGGCGGCGAGCTGCTCGGCGGTATGCATGATCGCGCCGAGCGGCACGTTCGGCGCGCCTTCGCCCTTGAGTGCGGCCAGCAGCGGCGGCAACGCATCGATCGCGTGCCGCACCAGCGCCTGCACATTGGCGCCCGGCTCGATGGTGCCGTCCAGCACGCGGTTGAGCATGTCCTCCACTTTCCACGCGAACTCGCCGAGCACACCGGCGCCGACCAGTCGGCCCGAACCCTTCAGCGTGTGGAACGAACGGCGAATGCCGACCAGCGACGAAGTCTGCGCGGGATCGGCCAGCCAGACCTTCTCGGCGCTGCGCAGGTTGTCGATCTCCTCCTGCATCTCCTCCAGGAAGATCTCGCGGATATCGTCGTCGATGCCCTCGGCGTTGATGTTGAAACTGGTGTTCGCCGCCAGCGCGTCGCGCACCGGCACCTGCTCGACCACTTCTTCCTCGACTTCGATCCAGTCGTCGCCCGGCTCGTCGGACCCGGCGTGATCCGGTACGGTCGCTTCGGTCTGCGTCAGGCGCAGCCCGTCCAGGTCGTGCATGGGCGCTGCAGGCGTCTGGCTGTCGCCGACGAAGAGGTGGCCCAGGTCGTCGCCCGACAACAGGCTGACGGACTCGGACAGCTCCGGATGCTGCTCGCCCTCGCTCGCGTACCCGACGGGCGCCGCCGCTTCCGGCGCGAAGGCCGCGGTGGACGCCGCGCGCGCCGACGGCACGGGCCAGTAGCCGAGCAGTCCGAGGCTGTGTTCGGCCACGTCGAGAATGTGTTCCAGGCCACCGCGGTGCTCGCGCGCGGCCTCCAGGTAATACTCCAGCGCCGCCAGCGCATCGGCCAGCTGGTCCATCTGCGCACCGCTCGGCACGCGCCGGTCTTCCAGCAGTTCATTGCCGATGAAGCGGCCCACGCCCTGGGCCAGCTCGGCCGGACGCGGCGACGACAGCATGCGCATCGCGCCGGCGACCTCGTCCATCAGGACCGGCGCACCGGCCAGTCGGTCGTGCTCCCAGCCGGATTCGACGAACGCAACGATCGCGTCCTTGACCTTGCCGGTATTGGCAATCGCCTCCTGCATCAGCGTGGTGACGACACCCAGCGCTTCGCTGCGCGGAAGGGCGTGCATCGTGTCGCCGGTACCCGCCTCGTCCTCGGAACCCAGGCTCTCGATGTGGTCGTCCAGCGATGCCTCGACGTACAGCAGGGCGCCAGCCACGTCGAGCAGGGTCTCCTCGTCGGCCGCGCGCATGCGGTTGGCGATCTCGTCGAGCACGCGTCGCTGCTCGGTCACCACGCGGCGCGGCACCGCCAGCGCCAGCATGCCCAGCGTGTCGCCGACGCGCTCGAGCACTTCGCCCTGCGCGGCCAGCTGTGCCGGATCGCCGTTCTGCTGACGCAGGAACAGGTCCAGCGCCTCCTTGACGCGCAGCAGGTCGTCCTTCAGCGCACGCGACACCGAATCGAGCAGCGCACGGTTGTGTCCGGCCATCGAGCCGCGGGCGTGTTCCAGTTCGCCGGCATCCGGCAGCAGGCCGTCCAGCGCGTAGGTACTGCGCAGCAGTTCCATCTGCGGGCTGCGCTGCTTGGCCTGGGCCACGATGTAGAGCAGCTTGCAGGCCACGTCGTCCGCATCGCCGCCGCGCAGGCTGTCTTCGCCCTGCTCGATCAGCAGGCGGATGTTGCGATCGACCCTGCCGATCAGCTGGCGCACTTCGCCGGCCTGACCCTTGAGGGAGCCTTGTTCCAGGCCTTCCAGCACGCCGGCGGCGATCCACCACAGGCGCCGACCATGCACGTGATGGCAGCGCGCGGTGATCGCCAGCAGCGTCTTGCGCATGTTGACCAGCTGCTGCGCGGCATTCTGGCCGCGGAACCAGCCGAGCAACTGTTGCTGGAAGCGCAGGCGCAGGTCCACCAGCTCGCCGCGGTGCGCTTCGGCATACGCTTCGCTCATCGCCGCGGGGGCCTGCTCCGGCAGGAACGCATCGAGATTCGGGTGGAACATCGCCGATTCGGGCAGCGGCTCCTGCTCGCGGCTTGCACGCAGATCGTTCAGCAGCGGCAGCAGCACCACCGGCACGTCGCGGTGGCCGCTGGACAGCCGTTCCAGGTAGTCGGGCAGCTGCATCAGGCCGCGCATCAGTGCGGCGTAGGCTTCCTCACGATAGGCGACGTGATCCTCGAGCAGGGCGATGGCGAGCGTCTCCATCTCCGCCGTCACCATCGCAGCACCGTACAGCTCGACCATCTGCAGGGTGCCTTGCACCTGATGCAGGTGATCCGCGCAGGTGCGCATGTAGTCGCGCTTGCCCGGATTGTCGACGTACGACTCCAGTGCCTCGCGGGCGATCGACAAGGTGTCGTCGAGCTCCGGCTTGACCCACTGCAGCGTGGTGAAATCGATGTGGTCTTGAAGTCTCATGCGCCTCTCTCAACGGTTGCACAACGCAAGCATCCTGCAACCAGCGAGACTGCCCCCTGTCTTGTGCTTTTCTCAATCGAACCGAAAACTGGCACGGCCGATGTCAACCCGGCAGCTTGAAGTGAGCCACCGATCGCCGCAGGTCGCTCGCCAGTTGCGCCAGCGTACCGATGGAGTCGGCCGTCTGGCTTGCGCCTTGCGAGGTCTGCGAGGTGATCTCCTGAATCGCATTCATTGACACCGAAATATCGGTCGCCGCTGCGGACTGCTCGCGCGCCGCCGTGGAGATGTTCTGAATCAGCGCGGACAAATCGTGCGACACGCGCTCGATGTCGCCCAGCGCGCTGCCGGCGTCCTCCGCCAGTCGCGCACCGGCGACCACTTCGGCGGTGGTCTGCTCCATCGAGTTCACCGCCTCGTTGGTATCGGACTGAATCGTCTGCACCAGCGTCTCGATGCGCTTGGTCGCGCTGGTCGAGCGTTCCGCCAGTCGCTGCACTTCGTCCGCCACCACCGCGAAGCCTCGGCCCGCCTCGCCGGCCGAAGCCGCCTGGATCGCCGCGTTCAACGCCAGGATGTTGGTCTGCTCGGCGATGTCGTTGATCAGTTCCACGATCGAGCCGATCTCCTGCGAGGATTCGCCCAGGCGCTTGATGCGCTTGGAGGTTTCCTGGATCTGGTCGCGGATCGAGTCCATGCCGGAGATCGTCTCGCGCACCACTTCGGCGCCGTGCGAGGCGATCTTCACCGAGCGTTCGGCCACGTCGGCCGACTCGGCGGAATTCTTCGACACATCATCCATCGAGCTGGCGATCTGGTTGATCGCCGAGGTCGCGGTGCTGATCTGCTGCGCCTGCTGCTCGGCCGCGTTGGCCAGGTGGCGGGCGGTGGTCTGCGTTTCCTGCGCCGATGACGATACCTGCTCGGAGGTCTCGTTGATGGTGGTCACCAGGGATCGCAGCTCGTCGATGGCGTAGTTCACCGAGTCGGCGATCGCGCCGGTGATGTCCTCCGACACCGTGGTCTTCACGGTCAGGTCGCCTTCCGCCAGCGAGCCCATTTCGTCCAGCAGGCGCATGATCGCCTCCTGGTTGCGCTGGTTCAGCTCGGTACTCTGGGCGAACCGGCGGCGCTGGTCGCGCACCAGGGTGATGACCAGCAGCAGGGCGAATGCCACCGCCGCGATCGCGCCGAGCAGGCCCCACCATACATTCGGGAACAGCCGGCGCAGCGGCAGCTTGCCGATCTGTTCGGACAGGTCGTTCGCGCGCAGAAGCACGGTCTGCGAATCCAGCGAGGCCTGGTTGCCCGCGCGCTTCACGTCGGCGATGTTGCCGGCGGCGGCGACCAGCTTGGCCACCGGGTCGGCCAGTTGGGCCCAGCTGGCGTCCATGTCGGTGAGGATCTTGCGCGCATTCGCATCGTTGATCGGCTTCACGCCACTGTCGGGATTGCCCTCGATCAGGCCCTTCAGCACGTTGCCGTACAGCTGCGCGTCGCGGGACAGGCCGTCGGCCGCCGACTGGGCACTGTCGCCGCCCTGCAGCACTTCCTGCACGCGGCGGATGATGCGGTCAGCGGACAGCATCTGGCGGGAGGTGCCCAGCATCTGTTCGGAACTGCCGTTGCGCTGCTGCAGGATGTTGACCACCTGCTCCATGCTCGAGTTGAGCAGCGGCATCTGCTGCGAAAGGGTACCCGCGCGCTGCCCGGAGTCGAGCACCACCGCCTTGTTGGACAGGATCTTGCCGATATCCGCGTCGAGCTGCTTCCAGGAAGCGTCGAGCGCGCTTACGGCGCGACCCGCAGGCGTGGCGTTGTTGTCTGCATAGGGCTGCATGCCGCTCTTGGGGTCGCCCTTGTCCAGTCGCTGCACGGCCGAATCGATCGCATTGCGGGTGGATTCGAGTTCCTTGAAGGAGTCGATGTTGCCGTCCGCCGATTCCAGCGCGAATTTCGCCGTCTGCTGTGACAGCACCTGGATCTGCGTGGTCAGCGCGATCGCCTGGCGATCCTCGCCGTTCTTCTGGTTGAGCAGGAAGAAGTCCAGCGCCGCGAAACCGATCGCAATCAGCAGCAGGACAATAAGTGCGGTGTAACCGCGTTCCCTGCTGACGCCCCCTGTAGTGCTCATGTTCACCTCATCCGTCTAACTGATTACGCTGCCGGCCCCGCGGAGTGGGTACCGGCCAGGGAATGCTTGTCCCAAGTTTCCGGCCCACGCGGGCGCCGGCCCTTCATGTCACTGCAGCCTGCCGCGGTGTCAGGCCGCGGCCTGCCGGAAATCCGGTGCGCGCACCAGCCGGTTCATGCTGAAAATGGCCAACTGCTGCTCGCCCACGCGGCTGTCGACGAAGCGGGCGAGTCGCGGATCGTCTTCGCGCCCTGCCTCGCGTCGCTGTTCTTCGTCCACCGTGCGCTGGCCGAATACCTCGTCCACCAGCAGCGCCACGTTGCCGCCGCCCTGGCGCACCACCAGCAGACGGGCACGCTCGGTGTGCTGCGTGCGATCGCCGAACAGGAAGCGGCCGAAATCGATCACCGGCACCAGGTTGCCGCGCACGTTGGCCACGCCGAGCAACCACGGCTGGGTGCCCGGCACCGGCGTCAGCACCGGTACCGCCAGCAGCTCGTTGATCTCGTCGATGCCGCTGACCAGCAGGCGCGAACCGACCCGGAAACCGATCCCGCGCCACAAGCCGGGCGCCTCGAACTTGTCCTGCGTATCCGACGCATGCCCGAGCGACAGCCGCTCGTAATGGGCCAGGATCTCGAAGGGAGTGCGGTTGACGGACTGGTTCATTTCTCGCTCGGCAACAATTCGTTGATGCAGGCCAGCAACTCTTTTTCGTTCACCGGCTTGGTGATGAAGGCCTTGGCACCCTGGCGCAGGCCCCAGACACGATCGGTTTCCATCGACTTGGTGGTGATCATCACGATCGGCACGCTCTGGGTCTTCGGGTCGCGCGTGAGCGTGCGCGTGGCCTGGAAACCGTTCATGCCGGGCATGATCACGTCCATGATGACCAGATCGGGCATGTCGGCGCGCACGCGCTCGATGCCCTCCTCGGCCGTGCTGACGGCGACGACCTGGTGCCCGGCCCGTTCAAGCAGCGTGGTGAACACGCGCACGTCGGTCGGCGAGTCGTCGATGATGAGAATGGTGGCCACAGGTCCCCCTCAGAATCTGCAGTCAGTGGCTCGATACCGTGCTGACGTGGCGATGGATGGCACCAAGCAGTTCGTCCCGCGTGAACGGCTTGGTCAGATACTGCTCGGCACCGACGATGCGGCCACGCGCCTTGTCGAACAGGCCATCCTTGGAGGACAGCATGATCACCGGCGTGGCGCGAAACTGCGGATTGTTCTTGATCAGCGCGCAGGTCTGATAGCCATCCAGCCGCGGCATCATGATGTCGACGAAGATGATCGCAGGCTTCTGGTCGGAGATCTTGGCCAATGCCTCGAAGCCGTCGACGGCGGTCAATACCTCGCAACCCTCTTTTTTCAGCAGGGTTTCCGCGGTGCGGCGGATGGTCTTGGAGTCATCGATCACCATGACCTTGAGACCAGCCAAGTCATTAGCACTCATGTTCAAATTCACTTACTCCCCCTGCGGCCCGCCCCGAGCTCAGGATAGGCACCAAGACATGCAACAGCCATGCCGGACGGCGCGCATGTAAAAAAGTCGAAAACGTGACACCGGCAGCCGCTCTATGACGGTGAATCCAATGGCTTTGTTGTTTACTGCCTGCCCGCCGAGACTGTCAAGCAATAATCGCCCGCACCACCCACCGACGCACAAGGTGACCCATATTGGCACCATCTGGCCACCGACGACAGCGGCAGGGATGTCGGCTTTGTCGCAATTCGATGGCCTCGGCAGTCATCCGTCTTAGTATAGCGGGCTGATGCTGCACGCCCCCCCACGGGCAAGCCACCCACGGAGAACCACGATGACCCTTTCGGTCGGCGTGCTGATGGACCCCATCGGCGCGATCAAGATGGCCAAGGACACCAGCTTCGCGATGCTGCTGGAAGCCCGTCGCCGCGGCCACTCGCTGCACTACTTCGAACAGGGCGACCTGGCGCTGCGCGACGGCGAGCCGTGGGGACGGATTGCGCCGCTCGACGTGCGCGAGGACCCGCAGCGCTGGTACACGCTGGGGCCGGCGCAGTGGCGCGACCTGCGCGAACTCGACGTGGTGCTGATGCGCAAGGACCCGCCGGTCGACGCCCAGTTCATCTATGACACGATGGTGCTGGAAGCGGCCCAGCGCGGCGGCGTGGCGGTGATCAACGACCCGCGCTCGCTGCGCGACTGCAACGAGAAGCTGTTCGCGCTGGCGTTTCCCGCATGCATCGCCCCGACCCTGGTCTCCCGCGATGCCGGTGAACTGCGCCGGTTCACCGCCGAACATGGCGAGGTGGTGCTGAAACCGCTGGACGGCATGGGCGGGCGCGGCATCTTCCGGGTCAAGGCCGGCGACAGCAACCTCAACTCCATGCTGGAGACCCTGCTCGGCGGCGACGCCCACGGTGCCGGGCGGCAGTTCGCGATCGCGCAGAAATACATCCCGGAAATCAGCGCCGGCGACAAGCGCATCCTGGTGGTCGATGGCGAACCGGTGCCATATGCGCTTGCGCGCATCCCGCAGGGCGACGAATTCCGCGGCAACCTGGCCGCCGGCGGGCGTGGCGTCGGCGTCCCGTTGTCCGAGCGCGACCGCTGGATCGTGAGCCAGGTGGCGCCCGAACTCCGCCGGCGCGGCCTGCTGTTCGTGGGGCTGGACGTGATCGGCGACTACCTGACCGAGATCAACGTCACATCCCCGACCTGCGTGCGTGAACTCGACGCGCAGTTCGGGCTTAACATTGCCGGCCAGCTGTTCGACGTCATCGAGCAGCACGTCACCGGAAACCGCAAAGCGTGAGCGCCACCGCAACCGCAACCGTCAATTCTCCACCCGACCCGATCGGTGCCACCCTGCTGTTTTCGCTGCTGCTGCACGGCGTGCTGCTGCTGGGCATCACGTTCCATTTCGTGAAGCCCACGCCCAGCCTGCCCACGCTGGACGTGACCCTGGTCAACGTGGCCAACCAGCAGGCGCCGGACAAGGCGGATTTCCTGGCCCAGGCCAACAACGCCGGCGGCGGCCTGAGCGATCGTGCCGCGCGGCCGTCGGACTTGTTCTCCGGCGCGATCCCGAAGCCCGATCCCGGCATCGCGGCGCAACCGGTCGAAGCCACCACGCCGCGGCCGCGCGAGGCCACACCGACGCGCATGGTCACTACCAGCGGCGCCACCGATTTCCGCGTGACCAGCGATACCGCGCGTACCCAGGTCGACCCGCAGGAGCAGGCGCCGACCGCCGAGGAACTGAAGCGCCAGCAGGCGATCGCCCAGCTCGCCGCCGAATTGCGCCAGAAGAAGGTGGCGTACGCCAAGCGGCCGAAGGTCAAGTACCTCACCGCCAGCACCCGGGAATACGCCTACGCCGCCTACATGCGCGGCTGGTCCGACCGCGTGGAGCGGGTCGGCAATCTCAACTACCCGGAAGAAGCGCGCCGCCGCGGCCTGCATGGCGACGTGCTGCTCACGGTGGTGCTCAGCCTCGACGGCAGCATCAAGAGCATCGAGGTGATCCAGAGTTCCGGCCAGAAGGTGCTGGACGCCGCCGCCGAGCGCATCGTGCGCCTGGCCGCGCCGTTCCCGCCGGCGCCCAAAAGCGCGGAGCGCATCGACGAGCTCAATATCACCCGCACCTGGCGCTTCCAGCCGAACAACGTGCTGCAGACTCGCTGAACGAAGGCACCGATCTTCTGCGCACGGCACGCGCTGCGCTTACAATGCGCACATGACCGCCGTGCAGCCCTCGACCCTCACCGGGCATTTCCTGATCGCCATGCCGAACCTGGCCGATCCGCCGTTCTCGCGCGGCGTGGCGTTGCTGTGCCAGCACGACGAGGACGGCGCGGTCGGCCTGCTGGTGAACCAGTTGTCCGAATACCGCCTGGGCGACGTGCTGGCACAGATGAAACTGGAATGCATGGACAGCGAACTGGCCGACGCGCCGGTGCTGATCGGCGGCCCGGTGCAGCAGGAGCGCGGCTTCGTGCTGCATCGCGAACCCGGCGACTGGGACTCCAGCTACCGCATCAACGACCACTGGTCGGTCACCACCTCGCGCGACATCCTGGTCGCGATGGCCGCCGGCGAAGGTCCGCGCCAGGCGATCATGGTGCTCGGCTACGCCGGCTGGGACGCCGGCCAGTTGGAGCAGGAACTGATGGCGAACGCGTGGCTCACCGCCGAGGCCTGCGGGCGGGTGGTGTTCGACACCCCGCTGGAGGAACGCTGGAGCGCCGCCGCCGGCCTGGTCGGGGTCGACCCGCGCCAGCTGTCCGGCTACGCGGGTCACGCATGAGCTGTGTGTTCGGCTTCGACGTCGGCAGCCGGATCACCGGCGTGGCGATCGGCAATACCTTCACCGCCAGCGCGCGCGCGCTGACCACCCTCACCGTGCGCGACGACGGCAACCCGGACTGGCAACGCCTCGACACACTGCGCCAGGAATGGCAGCCCGACACCCTGGTGGTCGGCCTGCCGCTGACCCTGGACGGCGCCGAGCAGCCCGCCAGCCGCCGCGCCCGCCAGTTCGCCACCCAGTTGCAGCAGCGCTACAGCCTGCCGGTCGTGCTGGTCGACGAGCGGCACAGTTCGCAGGAAGCCGCGCAGCGGTTCGCCGCCGCCCGTGCGGTGGGGCTCAAGCGCCGCCGCGATGCCGCCGGCATCGACGCCGAAGCGGCCGCGGTCATCCTCGAGCGCTGGCTCGCCGGCGCCGACGCGCCGGTGGCCGAAAGCCCCGGCCACTGAACAGACCTTCCCTTTCCACCCCAGACCCGCCGCCATGAGCCCTCGCCTGCGCCACCTGACCACCCTGGAAAACCTGCCGCGCGAGACGATCGAGCGCCTGCTCGATCGCGCCGAGTCCCTGCGCGACGCCTGCGCGCACGGCACCCGCAAGCTCGACGTGCTGGCCGGGCGCACCGTGCTGAACCTGTTCTTCGAGCCGTCCACGCGCACGCGCACCTCGTTCGAGCTGGCCGCACGGCGGCTGGGCGCCGACGTGATCAACTTCGATATCGGGCTGTCCTCGACCAGCAAGGGCGAGGAGCTGTTCGACACCCTGCACACGCTCGAGGCGATGCATCTGGACGCCATCATCGTGCGCCACAAGCAATCGGGCACGCCGGAGATGCTGGTGCACCACGCGATGAGCGGTGTATCCGTGATCAACGCCGGCGACGGCAACCACGCGCACCCCACCCAGGGCCTGCTGGATGCACTGACGATCCGCCAGCACCGGCCGGATGTCGAGAACCTCAGCGTGCTCATCTGCGGCGACATCAAACATTCGCGGGTGGCCCGTTCGGACATCAATGCGTTCACCGCGCTGGGAATGAAGGAAATCCGTCTGTGCGGACCGGCCGAACTGATGCCGGCGGCGGACGAGGCGCCGCAAGCTCGCCGCTACGAGAATTTCGACCAGGCCATCGACGGTGTCGACGCGGTGATCATGCTGCGCCTGCAGAAAGAGCGCATGGCCAGCATCGAGCTGCCGGACGAAGCGGCGTATTTCGCCCATTACGGGCTGGACCGGCGGCGACTGGGCCTGGCCGCCCCGGGTTGCCTGGTGATGCACCCCGGCCCGATCAACCGCGGCATCGAGATCGCCTCGGACGTGGCCGACGGCGCGCAGTCGCGCATCCTCGAACAGGTCGGCAACGGCGTGTTCGTGCGCATGGCCGTGCTCAACGAAGTGCTGGCCCGCT
>Ga0207690_10000410_pt1 | contig 28130 bp, 26 predicted proteins | sample KBSC23metaG_FD_184315 | JGI IMG/M metagenome (GOLD analysis project Ga0207690, IMG submission 184315) | Corn rhizosphere microbial communities from Kellogg Biological Station, Michigan, USA - KBS C2-3 metaG (SPAdes) (version 2) | ecosystem: Host-associated > Plants > Roots > Rhizosphere > Soil ... | reverse complement strand
GTCTGACGCGGAAGCGGCGGTCCCACCCTGATCGAATGGGCCGGCGACGACCCCGACCGGGAGGGCCTGCTGGAGACCCCGGCGCGGGTGGCGCGGTCCTACCGCGAGCTGTTCGCCGGCTACGAGAGCGACCCCAAGGACTACCTCGCCAAGACCTTCGAGGAGGTGGCCGGCTACGACGAGCTGGTCATCCTGAAGGACATTCCGGTGGTCAGCTTCTGCGAGCACCACATGCTGCCATTCATCGGCCGCGCGCACGTGGGCTACCTGCCGTCGAACCGCGTGGTCGGCATCTCCAAGCTGGCGCGCGTGGTGCGCGGCTTCGCCCGGCGCCTCCAGATCCAGGAGAAGCTCACCGCCGAGGTGGCCCATGCGATCTGCGACATCCTCCAGCCGAAGGGCGTCGGCGTGGTGATCGTCTCCGAGCACAGCTGCATGACCATGCGCGGCGTGAACACGCCCGGCACGCGCCTGACCACCAGCCACCTGCTGGGCGACGTCCGCGACGACCCGCGCACGCGCCAGGAGTTCTTCGACCTGGTCCGCGACGGCCACGTCTAGAGCCCTTCCTTTCCCGCGCAGCGGGAGAGGGGGACCGCTCGCCGCAGAGCGAGCGGTGGAGAGGGAAAACCTCAGCCGCCGAGCTTGCGGCTTTCCCTATCCACCATCGGCTCTTCCCCCGGCGCGAGGCCGGGGTCGGCCGACGGTCCCCCTTTCCCACGAATGGGAAAGGAAGGTCAGAGCAGGCCGGCGGCCTCCAGCGCGGGCCGCAGAGCCGCCGGGTCGGTGAAGTGATGGACGTGGAAGCCCAGGGCTCGAGCCGCCTCGGTGTTGTGCGCCCCGTCGTCGACGAACAGGAAGTCGCCGGGTTCGCCCCCGAACCGCTCGGCCGCCAGGCGGAAGATCGCGGCGTCCGGCTTCATCACGCCTTCGTGGCCCGAGATCACCTGGTCGGCGATGCGCCCGAACGCCGGGCTCATGGCGAAGGTCCCGTCGAAGGTCTCGTGGCTCATGTTGGAGAGCACATATTGCGGAACGCCCTTGGCGTGCAGTGCCTCGATGACCGCCTCGGTCTCGGGGATCGCGCCGGAGAACATGTCCCACCAGCGGGTCTGCCAAAACCCGATCTCTCTGGCGTAGTGCGGATGCTGGGCGCTGAGTTCGGCGCAGTTGTCGGCGAAGGTGACGCCGCAGTCCGTCACCGCGTGCCAGCGCAGGGTGCAGACGTCATTCAGGAACCGGTCGCATTCGGCCGGATCGGGGAAGATCTGGGAGTAGAGCGTGCGCGGGTTCCAGCGCACGATGACGTTGCCGACGTCCCAGATGACCGCCTTAGGTCCGGACATCGGCGAAGGCGTCAGCCTTGCTTGGCTTTGAAGCGCGGGTTGGTCTTGTTGATGATGTAGACCACGCCCTTGCGGCGCACGAGCTTGCAGTCGCGGTGACGCGTCTTGAGCGACTTCAGCGAGCTTCTGACCTTCATGACCTCGATCTCGGGCGCGCGGACGTAGGCGTCCGGGGTTCGGTAGGGAGCGCGCGGATATACGGAAAGGGTTGGCGCAAGTCAACGTCGCGCTGGACCGGTTGTGATTGAGCGGGGAGTCGACGCTCGTTAGACTCGGTCGGATGCTTCGTCATAGCCGCATCCTGCTCGTTCCGCTCCTGCTGGCGGGGTGCGCAAGCCCCTACGCCACGACGCCGGCGCGCGCGCCTGCGCCACGGCCTCCGCCGGCCGAAGCCCCCTCGCCAGCGCCCGCCGCGCCGCCGCCCACAGCGCCGCTGGCGGGGCCGGTCACCCCGCCGGTGACCTCGGGCGACATGGTCTTCGACGCCTGGGCCGCGGAATTCTATGGCCGCGCCGTGAAGGCGGGGATCTCGCCTGCCCTTCTCGATCGCGAAATGGCCGGCCTGACGCCCGATCCGCGGGTGACCTCGCGCGACAGCCGCCAGCCCGAATTCTCCCAACCGGTCTCGGTCTACATCAAGGCCGCGGTCACCGAGGCCCCGGTGGCGACCGGCCAGGCCCGCCGCGCCGCGATCCCGCAACTGGACGCCATCGAGCAGCGCTATGGCGTGCCGCGCGAGATCCTGCTGGCGGTCTGGTCGCGGGAAAGCGCGTTCGGCGCGATCCAGGGCGATTTCGACGTCGTCCGCTCGATGGCCTCCCTGGCCGCCCAGGGCCGTCGGCGAGACTGGGCCGAGGGCGAGCTGATCGCCACCTTGCGCATCATCGGTTCGGGCGAGGCGACCCGCAGCGAGCTCAAGGGATCCTGGGCCGGCGCCATGGGCCAGACCCAGTTCCTGCCGTCGACCTATCTGTCCACGGCCGTCGATGGCGACGGCGACGGACGGCGCGACATCTGGGGCTCGCCGGCCGACGCCCTGGCCTCGGCGGCGAACCTGCTGGCCAAGGGCGGCTGGATGCGGGGCCAGGGTTGGGCGCGGGAGGTCACCGTGCCCGCCGACTTCGACTTCAGCCTCACCGAAGGGCCGAAGCTCACGCCGGCCGAATGGGCGGAAAAGGGCGTCGTGCGCGCCGACGGCCTGCCCTGGAACGACGCCGACAAGTCCGCGCCCGCCCAACTGCTGGCGCCGGCCGGCGCGAACGGGCCGCTCTTCCTGCTGCTGCCGAACCACTTCGTGATCCGCAAGTACAACAACTCGGTGGCCTATGCCCTGGCGGTGGGCCTGCTGGCCGACCGGATCGCCGGCGGCGGCCCCCTGGTGAAGCCCTGGCCGGCGGAAGAACCGCTGTCGCTGGCCGACCGCATGACCGCGCAGCGCGCCCTGGCCGCGCTCGGCTTCGATCCCGGGGCCCCGGACGGCATCGTCGGTATGGGCACCCGCACCGCCCTGCGCGCCTGGCAGAAGGCCCGCGGCCTCACCGCCGACGGCTATCTCTCGCCCGCCATGGTCGACAAGCTCAAGGCCGAGACGGCGACTCCCGCGGCCTAGGCTGCGCATCCACGACCGCTCATCCCGGCGAAGGCCGGGACCCAGATGGATTAGCTCGGAAGCGGGCTCTAAGTCCTCGGAGCTTCTCCAATCCGCTTTCGGCGCTGCGAGATCTGGGTCCCGGCCTTCGCCGGGATGAGCGGAGTCATTGATTTCGCGGGGCTCGTATTGAGTCCCCTCTTAAGCGCCGCCCTCGTCGTTGCGCTCGATGGTCGCCATGGTGGCGTCGGCGCGCGTGGCGGGCGCCGGGTCGGCATTGCGCAGCGCCTTGCTGGCGAAGGCGTAGACCAGCATCGCCAGCATCAGGGCCACGTTGAGGATGAACGGCGCGGCGTGGTTGGCCTGGTAGAGCGCCATGAAGGCCGGCGCGAAGACCGCGTTGATGCCGTTGACCGCCGCGATCGCGCCTGCGACGCGGGCCTGGTCCTTCCAGCCCACCGCCAGGGATGAGCCGGCCGTGAACCCCGGCCGCGCGAAGCCGAAGCCCAGACTCGCCAGCGCATAGCCGGCCACCACGGTGTGATAATCCGGCGCGATCGCCACCAGCAGGTTGCCGCCCGCCGCGCAGGCGACGCCCCAGCGCAACAGTTGGCGCGGCGTCATCTGGAACATGCGGATCAGGCCCCATTGGGCGAGCAGGCCGGCGATGGCGCCGAACGCCATGGCCATGGCGATGCTTTCCTTGGCCGCCAGGGGCGAGACGCCCAGCTTGTCGATCACCAGAAAGCCGATGGTCTGTTGCTGTGCGGTCTGGCAGGTGGCGACGACGAATCCGTAGAGCGCGAAGGGGATCACCCGCGGGTCGCGCCACATGGGCTTAACCTTCTCCAGCGTCTCCTCGGCGGCCGAGGCGATCTCGGGCTCCGGGCCGGCGCGCCGCCGGCTCTCCGGCAGGAAGCGCCAGACCACGAACAGCATCGCCGCGGCGATGGCCGCGAAGGTGAACAGCGGCCCCGCCAGGCTGATCCCCGGATAGATGAAATAGGGCGCCAGCCACGGGCCGAACACCGTGCCCAGCCCGAAGGCGCCGGCCAGGCTGGCCATGGCCTGGGTGCGTTCCTCGCGCGGCGTATGGTCGGCGACATAGGCCTGGTTGGCCGGGTTCGAGGCCGCGCCGAACAGGCCGAACAGCGCCCGGCCGAGCAGCAGCATGCCGAAGATCGCCATCGGCGCGGCCATGTGGCGAAGCCCCGCGCTGACCACCACCCCGCAGACCGTCATGGAGACCATGAAGCCCGCCAGCCCGACCATCATCAGCGGCTTGCGGCCGTAGCGGTCGGACGCCTTGGCCCAGAACGGCGAGGAGAGCGCCCAGAGGATCGCCGACAGCGAAAAGATCGCCACCACCATCTCGTCGGGGATGGCCAACGAGCGGCCGATCAGCGGCAGGACTGAGATCAGGCCGGTGTTGCCGATCGCGGTGGCCACGGAGGAGCAGAAGATGATCGCGAAGGCGCGCTTGGGCATTCCGCTCCGGGTCGCGCGCGTAACCATGAAATGCGGCTTAAGGCCCCGGGCCGCGGGGCGCAAATCCCAAGCTGCGTCCACCCGAAATTAAGCAATAACAGCCAAGGTCCGCGCACCTGCGGGAGACCCCTTAGTGTTCCAGATTATCGGCATCGTGCTGCTGTTCGGCCTCGTGTTCGGCAGCTTCATCATTTCCGGCGGGAACATCGCGGTCATCCTGGGCGCGCTGCCGCACGAGATGATGGCGATCGGCGGCGCGGGCGTGGCCGCATTCCTGATCTCCAACTCCATGCCGGTGATCAAGAGCGTGGGCGGCGGCATGGGCAAGGTGTTCAAGGGCCCCCAGTGGAAGCCCGCGGACTACCGCGACCTCCTGAGCCTGCTTTTCCTGCTCACCAAGACCATGAAGTCCAAGGGTGTCATCGCCCTGGAAAGCCACATCGAAACGCCCAAGGAGAGCTCGATCTTCTCGCGCTATCCGAGGATCATGAAGGACCACTTCGCGGTCGACTTCATCTGCGACACCCTGCGGATGATGACCATGAACCTGGAAGACCCGCACCAGGTCGAGGACGCGATGGAGGCTCAGCTCGAAAAGCACCATCACGAGGCGCTGGAGGCGCCGCACGCGCTGACCAACCTCGCCGACGCCCTGCCGGCGCTGGGCATCGTGGCCGCCGTGCTGGGGGTCATCAAGACCATGGGCGCGATCACCGAGCCGCCGGCCGTGCTGGGCGAGATGATCGGCTCGGCTCTGGTCGGCACCTTCCTGGGCGTGTTCCTGGCCTACGGCCTGGTCGGCCCGATGGCCGTGCGGATGGCTGCGGTCCTGGAGGAGGAAGGCTCCTTCTACAAGATCATCCAGTCCGTCCTGGTGGCGCACCTGCATGGCAACGCCGCCCAGATCTCGGTCGAGATCGGCCGCGGCAACGTGCCGTCCGGCGCCCAGCCTAGCTTCCTGGAGCTGGAGGAAGCCCTCTCGACCATCCCGGCGGAAGGCGCGCCGGCCGCCTGAGCCGCGCCGCCCCCTGCGATGGGCTGAAAAAGTGATCACGAATTCGTGATAATGGGGGTTGCCCGGCCTGCGAAGCAGGGCATAGTCGGCTCAGCCTCGTAGAGGCGACCGGGCCGTTTTCCCCGTGGGAGGCGATCCATTCGGCGCCCTCGGGCGTGAGCTCCACTCCGAATTCAAGGACCTTGAACCATGAACTCAGAACTCCTCCGCAAGCTGCTCGTCGCCGGCGCCGCTGTCGCCGCCCTGTCGGTCGCCGCCTGCAACAAGCCGGCCGCCACGAGCGATGCGGCCACCGCGGCCACGACCTCGGCCAACACCGCCGCTGCGGCGGCCGACACCGCCCAGAGCGCCGCGGCCACCGCCGCCGACGCCGCGGCTGACGCGAACAAGGCCGACGCCGCCGCTGCGCCCGCCGACGCCTCGGCCGCGCCTGCTGCGCCCGCCGCGACCCCGCCGGCCACCCCCGAGAAGAAGTAAGCGTCGCCTCGCAGTGACGCTGGAAGGGCCGTCCTCGCGGGCGGCCCTTTTTCGTGGGCGGCGCGCTATCCTGGCGTCGCCATGCACGACGAGACCCCGCCACCAACCTCGCAAGGCCCGCTCGCCTGGGGCGCCGACGGCCTGCCGCGCTCGCGGCTCTACGGCGATGTCTACTTTTCCGCCGAGGACGGCCTGGCCGAGGCGCGCGCGGTGTTCCTGCGGGGTTGCGGTTTGCCCGACGCCTGGCGGGGGCGGCGGCGGTTCGTAGTCGGCGAACTCGGCTTCGGGACCGGCCTGAACGTCCTGGCCCTGATCGAGCTCTGGGCGCGGGAGCGGCCACCGCACGGCCGGTTGCACGTCTTCTCCATCGAGGCCCATCCGCTCAGCGCACAAGACGCCCGCCGCGCGCTCGGTCGTTGGCCGCAGCTCTCGGGCCTGGCCGAACGGCTGCTCGCGCGCTGGCCCGGACAGGCGCGGGGCCTGCACCGGGCCGAGTTCCCCGATCTCGGCCTCACCCTGGACGTCGCGGTGGACGAGGTCGCGGCCGCCCTGCAGGGCTGGTCGGGGCGGGCCGACGCCTGGTTCCTCGACGGCTTCGCACCGGCCCGCAATCCCGCCATGTGGCGCGACGAGGTGCTGTCCCTGGTCGCCGCCCGCTCCAGGCCCGGAGCCGCGGCCGCCACCTTCACCGTCGCAGGCGCCGTGCGCCGCGGGCTCGCCGCCGCCGGCTTCGCCGTGGAAAAGCAGCCGGGCTTCGGGCGCAAGCGCGAACGCCTGGCCGCGCGCCTGCCTGGCGAAAGCGCCGACCCGGCCGCGCCACGCCGCGTGGCCATCGTCGGCGCCGGCGTCGCGGGCGCCTCGGCGGCGCGCGCCGTGCGGGCGCTGGGGGGAGAAGCCGTGGTCTTCGACGCTGAAGGCCGCGGCGCCGGCGCGTCCGGCAATCCCGCGGCCCTGGTGACGCCCAGGCTGGACGCCGGCCTCGCCGAGCCCGCCCGGCTCTTCGCCGAGGCGTTCCGCCGCGCCGTCGCGCTCTACGAGGACTTACCGCAAGCAGCTGTCTCGCGCGGCGCGCTGCAGCTCGCCGTGCAGCCGCGCGACCATGGCCGCTTCGCCAAGATCGCCGCTTCGGACCTCTTCGAGCCGGGGTCGCTGCGGCTGTTGAGCCCCGCCGACGCCGCCGCACAGGCCGGCGAGCCGGTGGCGGACGCGCTCGAGCTGGGCGACGGCCTGGTCATCGAGCCGCGCGTCGCACTCGCCGCCTGGGCGCCGCAGGTCGAAGCGGCCGCGGTCGCGAGCGTCGAGCGCACGGCTGGAGGTTGGCGCCTGCTAGACGCCGACGGACGCCTGCTGGCCGAGGCGGACGCCGTGATCGTGGCCGCGGGGCTCGCCACCGCCGACCTGGTCCCCGACCTGCCGCTCAGCGCCGTGCGCGGCCAGGCGAGCTTCACCGCGCTTGCCGATCCGCCGCCCACCGTGGCCTTCGGGGGTTATGCGATCCCCACCCGCGACGGCGTCCTGTTCGGCGCCACCAACGACCGCGGCGACGTCGCCCGCGACCTGCGGGCGCAGGATCACCGGAGAAACCTGCAGGCCCTCGCCCAGGGCCTGCCGCGCCTGGCCGCGCGCCTGGCCTCGTCGCCTGTCGAGGGCCGCGCCTCGATCCGCGTCGCAACCCCGGACCGGTTGCCGGTGGCGGGCGCGGCGCCGGGCGACCCTGGGGGGCTCTTCGTCCTCAGCGGCTTCGGGGCGCGCGGCTTCACCCTGGCCCCGCTGCTGGCCGAGCATGTCGCGGCGGCGATCTTCGAGGCCCCCTCGCCCTTGTCTCAGCCGCTCGCCGCCCTGGTCGATCCCGCCCGCTTCGCCCGACGCGCGGCGCGGCGCGTTTCCCAGGAAACCGAGCTTGGCCTATAGAAGTTGAACTCGGGGGACATCCTTCGTGAGGACCGAGTGATGAAAAGCCATGTCGCCCTGGCCGCCGGCGCGGCCCTGCTGGCGCTCTGCGCAACCGCCGCCGCGGCCAAGTCGCCGCCGGGGCCCCAGAAGCAGTGCTTCTGGACGCGCAACGCCGACAGTTTCGCCGCCGCCGACGAGCACACCCTGAACGTCCGGGTGGGCGTGCGCGACGTCTATCAGTTCAAGATGTTCGGCCCCTGTCCGGATATCGACTGGAACCAGCGTCTGGCGCTCGTCTCGCGCAGCGGTTCGACCATCTGCACCGGCATGGACGCCGAAGTGGTCACCCGCTCGCCGATCGGCCCGCAGCGCTGCGCCGTGCGCAGCATGCGCAAGCTGACGCCGGAAGAGATCGCCAGCCTGCCGCGCCGCGCCAAGCCCTGATTCCCTTCCCGAAAAGGGCAAAAAAGAAGGCGCCGGCACGGGGCCGACGCCTTGGGGAAAACGTGATCCGGGTGGCTAGAAGTTCTTCTTCAGGCCGATCTCGAAGGTCCGGCCAAGCGGGTTGCCGAGCCGTGGATCGTAGCCAAGCTCCTCCTGGGCCGGCGGCGGGTCGCGGTCGAAGACGTTTCCGACCGTCGCCGTCAGCGTCAGATTGTCCTGGAACTGGACGCGGTAGGTGAGGTCGACGGAGACCCAAGCCTCGCCTTTCTCGCCGTACTGGATGCCCGGTCGTTCGTCCGTCACCGCCGAAACGTAGTCCACGCCCAGCCTGAAGTTGTGCGGACCCATCGCGTAGTTGGCGCTGAAGTTGGCGCGGAGCTTCGGAGCCGCCGCGGCGACGGTCGCGAAGTTGAGCGTGCCCAACCGGTCATCGCCGGTGGAGATGACCACGCCGTCAAGCGAGGTCGGTCCGGTGCGCAGGTCGGTGATGTAGGTGGCGTTCAAACCGAGGGTGAGATCGCCAGGTCCGAGCGGCAGGTGATACGTCGACTGGACGTCGTAGCCTGCGGTCGTCTGTCCCGGGCCGTTGCCGCGGGCCGTTCGGATCGATGAGAAGGTGCCCACCGCGCTCATCCCCACGGTACACCCATTGTTGAAGGTGATCCGGTTCAGCAGGGGTTGGGTCGCCGCGTCGCAGGTTGAGATCGTGCCGCCTGGGCCATTGAAGATCAGGTTGGCGATCTGGTTGGGATCGGCGATCTGGCCGATCTCGTCCTTGGTGCGGATATCGAAGTAATCGACGATGAACCGCAGATCGTGATCGTCCCGGAAGCCGCGGCTCTGCCAGATTGCGCCGACGTTCCAGGTCTTCGCCGTCGCGGGCCTGAGGCTGGCGTCGGTGACGAACTGGGCGCCCAGCCAGTTGCCTCCGGCGACGGTGTAGCTTCGCACGGCGTTGGTCACCTCGCCGGGAATGGTGCCCAACGGCGGCGCCTGGTAGTTGGTGCCGTAGGAGCCGCGCAGCGTCAGCGGGCCCCACACATTCCACCGGCCCGCGACCTTGTAGACGGTGGTTTTCAGGTTGTGGGAGAACTCCTCGTGGCGCGCCGCGAGTTGGAAGTTCAGGGACTCCAGGACCGGGATCTGCAGTTCGCCGAAGACGGAATACTGCTGCTGGTCGAGGAAGCTCGGGTGCAGGATGCCGAAGAAGGTGAACGGCCCGGGGCCGTCGCCCGTGCAGCCCCGATACTTCGCGTCGGTGGGGGCCGCCGGATGCGCCTCCAGGTTCGGCGAACCGGCGCCGTTGGCGCTGGTGTAAGGCCCCGGCCACGGGCAGGCGAGGGTGCCATTGTAGATGTCGCTCGGGACGCGAACGCGCTCCTCGAGCGAGCGGGCCTGGGCGCCGACCGCCCATCCGACACCGCCGCCCGGAAGGGTCAGCTTCGACTGGCCGTTGAGGACGAAGTCGAAGGTCACGTTCTGGCTCGTCGTCTCCGAGGCCCGGTCGTCAAACAGCCACTTGGCGAGTTCCGCCGGGTTCTCGGTCCCGGCCTTGAAGTTGGGATTGGCCAGGCCGAGGTTCGGCTGGTTGGGGAAGTTCGTGGAGAACGGGTTCCAATAGAGGCAGCCGTTCTTGCCTGCCGCCGCAGGGTTCTGGGTGCCGAACCGCGCCGGATTTAGGTCGGTCGCCTGGCAGTTCGGGCCGCCGAAGCCGTACAGCGCTTCCTGCAGGCGATAGCCGATCACGTCCGGGCTGTCGGCGTAGACCTCCGAGTGGTTGTAGGTGAGATCGGCGTCGTAGCGGACCTCCGTCAGAGGACCGAAATCGCCAAGGTCGCCCTTGAGGCCGCCCGAGACCCGGAAGGTCTGGCTGTTGTACCGGCTCGGCACACCGAAGCCGTTCCCTTCGCCAAAGAACGGGTTCCCGCCGTGGGCGAACACGCGATAGGTGACCGGCGTGAAGCCCTGCGTGGACGCGGGCGCGCCATGCGTAGCCGCAAAAGCCGCGGCAAAGGGATTCGTGATCGGAACGTAGAACTGGTAGGTGGCGCCCGTCGCCAGGGCTGGCCCCTGGATCACCGGCTGCGCGGGCGAGCCGAAGATCTGCGGCGAGTCCACCTGGCCGTAGGCGACCTCGACGTGTGCCTTCATGGAGTCGGTGACCTTCGCGTTCAGCTGCGCGTAGGCCCGGTAGATATTGTTCTCTTCAACCAGGTTGTAATACGAGAGGTAGTTGTAGGCGCAGGTGAAGCTGTTGTCGTAGCGGCCGCCGACGGCGGCGCAGCTGGCCGGCGTGAAGTCCGACAGGATGCCGCCCGAAGGCGAGCCCCATTCGCCGACGCCGGACGAGCCTAGCGAACTCGGGGTCGTGGGAAGCGCCCCGCGCGGGAGCCATCCGGCCAGGTTGGTGAGCGTCGACCAGGGCGCGGGGTTGTAGCCCGGCTTGGTGGGATCCAGCGAAGCCCTGGCGAAGTCGCGGTCGAGCGTGTTCAGGCGCGAGCGGTGCTCGTACTCGCCCGAGACCAGCAAGTTGACGTCGCCCTCGCCCACACCGGCCAGGACTCCCACGGAATAGTCGCCGTCCGAGCCGTCGATGTACTTGTACTGTCCGCTTGTCTCCAGGCCGACATAGTGGTCGCGGGTGATGAAGTTGACCACGCCGCCGATCGCATCCGCCCCGTAGGTCACGGCCGCGCCGTCCTTCAGGATCTCGGTGCGTGAAAGCGCGATCTGCGGAATGTTCGTGGCGTTCTGGCTGACCCGGCGGCCATTCAGCAGGATCAGGGTCTTGTCCGCGCCAATGCCCCGCAGGTTATAGCTGACGACGCCGGGGGCGACGCCGCTGAAGTAGTAGGCCTCGCCCGTCGTCGGGCCGGCGATGGTCAGGGTCTTGGCGAACTCGAGCGCCGACGGCGAGCCCTGCTTCTCCAGTTCATTCTGGGAATAGACCTCCACCGGCAAGGCCGCGTCGAGGCGGGTGCCTTGGATCAGCGAGCCGGTGACCACCACCTCGCTCACTTCCGGGGCGGCCGGGGCGGCGGCCGCGGTGGTTGCGGATTTGGCTGTCTGAGCGGCAGCCGTCTGTGAAAGGCCTAGCGCCAGCGCGACGGCCACGATCGAGCCGCCGCAGAAATATCTGCTCTTCAACATGTTCGGGTTCCCTCCCCAGAGGAGCGGTCGTCCTCGTCTGATGCGAGGCTGTTCCGCGGCAATGGGCAGGATCATCCGATGGGTTTTTGAGGGTGGCGAGTCTTTTTCGAGATCGACACACACGGTTTCAGAATGACGAGATTGAGTAACCGGTCCGCCACAACTTCGCCCTGAACCGCCTCGGCGTACCTTAATTTCTAAGCTCAAGGCCCGACCGATGGCGGCCGCAGTCGGGTCGCGGCCGTGCAACATCGGGATGCCGCCGAAGGCCAGGATTCCGCCCGGGAGTGAAGTGACGGCAGCGTCAACTTCCCTCGCGTCATGCGGCCGGCGCATACCCGAATTTCAAAAATCCGGCGGCCAGCGCGGCTGTTGCCGAAATGTCGCGAGATGGAATTTGCAGGCGCCGGCGCCCACAGAGCCGGTGCGGCGGCCCTGACGGGGCGGGCGAATCGATCGGGCCGGGAGCGGAACCTCGCCTGCGCCGGGCTTCAGGCGCCGCCGCTCAGGCCCGCGATCCCCGGCGGCCGGAGCGGAAGCCCGTAGCGGTCGACGCCGATCGGGGGCGGAAGCGGTCCTGGCGCGAACGTCGGGTCGGCCGGCTGCAGCGCCGTCTGGATCTCGATGAGCCGCCGCTCGACCAGGCCGAACAGCCTGACGAGGAAGCCGGTCGCCGCCCCGACAACCGCCAGGCCAAGCGCCGCAAAGATCAGCCCCCGGGTGTCGCGGCCGTTGCTGGCGCCGAGCAGCCAGCCCGCCACGCCGAGCGCGGCCAGGCTCCCGGCGGCCACGAAATAGGCTCCTCCGTTTCCGATCCGCGGCTTCGCAATGACGTCCATCGGACCCTCCCGCCGAACGAAGTTATGTCAAAGCTTCGCGCTCGCCGGCCGTTCGCGCAAGACGAGGTCGTCAAATCGGGGAATCCGCCGAGGCGGCGGAGCGGCGAGGCGATCCGGCGATCAAGGGATGGTGGACGTGACAGGGATCGAACCTGTGACCCCCTCGATGTCAACGAGGTGCTCTCCCGCTGAGCTACACGTCCTAGCCGTCGTCTCGGGAAGGCGGGGATATACCGATGAGACCCGAGCCGTGCAAGCGCGGGCGTGGCGGCCCTTAAGCGGCGATCATCCGCTCCACCTCGGAGACGATCTCGCGCAGGTGGATGGGCTTGGAAAGCACCTTGGCGCCGGGTGGGCCCTGGTCGCCGGCGGCCAGCGCCACGGCCGCGAAGCCGGTGATGAACATGATCCGCAGGCCCGGATGCAGGGCGGCGGCCTGGCGCGCGACCTCAATGCCGTCCATGCCCGGCATGACGATGTCGGTGAGCAGAAGGTCCCAGTCCTGGTCGAGGACAGCCGCAGCCTCCTCGCCGTCCGCGCAGGCCGTCACCTCGTAGCCGGCGCGTTCCAGCGCGCGGGCCAGGAAGCCGCGAAGGCTGTCGTCGTCTTCGGCCAGGAGGATTCGGGGCATTGGGGCTCTTCGGACGGGGCGACGTGGTGCGCGGACGAAGGCCCCACAATATCGCCGCAACCTTTAAGGCGCGATGAACCCTTTGACCCCAGAACCCTTTGACCCATGCCGACGCCGGGCGTTCTATGCCGCCGATGAACGCCTGGGAGCCTGTCGCCACCGAGGACGCGTCCGCGCAAGCGCCATTCGCCCTGCGGCGAGCGGTCGCGGACGGCGTCGCGCCGCCTACGCCGCTGGTGTTCGCCTCGCCGCACTCGGGGCGCGACTATCCCGACGACATGATGGCGGCGGCCGCCCTCGACGCCCAGGCGATCCGGCGCTCGGAAGACGCCCTGGTCGACGACCTGATCGCGGCGGCCCCGACGCTGGGCGCCACCACCCTCGCAGCCTGCTACGCCCGCGCCTACATCGACCTCAACCGCGAGGCCTTCGAGCTCGACCCCGGCATGTTCTCCGACGAACTGCCCGACTTCGCCCGCGCCCGCACCGCCCGGGTCGCGGCGGGCCTGGGGGCGATCGCCCGGGTCGTCTCGGAAGGCCAGGAGATCTACGCCCGAAAGCTCACCTTCGCCGAGGCGCGGCGCCGGATCGAAGGCGCGCACCGGCCCTATCACGCCGCCCTCGAGCGGCTGGTCGCCGAGGCGCATCGCGCGCACGGCTTCGCGATCCTCGTCGACTGGCACTCCATGCCGGCCGCCGCCGCCCGGGCGGGCGGGCGCGAGCGGCCCGCCGACATCGTGCTCGGCGACCGCTTCGGCGCGGCCTGCTCGGGGGTGCTGACCGGCCGTGTGGAGCGCGAACTGGAGGCCATGGGCTATCGTGTGGCGCGCAACACCCCCTACGCCGGCGGCTACACGACCGAGCACTATGGCCGGCCGTCCCGCCGCACCCACGCCCTGCAGATCGAGATCAACCGCGGCCTCTATCTCGACGAAGCGAAACTGACACCCACGGCCGGCTTCGAACCGCTCAAGGCCAATCTCGAGACGCTGACCCGCGCGCTCGCCGCCGCCGACTGGACCTCGTTGCGGGCCTAACCTCCCCCATTGCGGCAGCAATGGCGGGAGGGGGACCGCTCGCCGCAGAGCGAGCGGTGGAGGGGGCGAGCCACACCCGCTGAGCTGATGACAGCCTGATCGATCCGCTGAGTCCGGGGCTTGCCCCCTCCACCACGCGCTCTTCCCCCGGCCCGAGGCCGGGGTCGGCCCGCGGTCCCCCTCCGCCGCTTTGCGGGGGAGGTAGAATCCAAAAAAAAGCCGCGCCCGAAGGCGCGGCAGTTTATAGGGAGGAAACGCCCAGGAAGGGCAGAGGCGTCAGGGACGCCTCACAGACCCAATATACTGTGCAGTGCACAATCGCGCAAGCGGCTGCGACAAAAACCTGCATTTTCATGATCGTGGCGCTCAAAAGGCGAGCCTTTTCCGGGCCTTGCGATCGCGCTCGGCCGTCCTATCTAGTTTGCACTGCACAATGGCGCGTGGCCCGAGGGGTGGTTCCAGGGTCGCAGCCGGCGAGTTCAAGCTGGCGGTTGCGCCTTGTCTCCCCTACAAGCGCGCCTTCCTCGCCTCCGAGACGCCTTTCCCGAAATCTCATGTCGCTTCGCAACATCGCCATCATCGCCCACGTCGACCACGGCAAGACCACGCTGGTGGACCAACTGCTCGCCCAGTCCGGCGTGTTCCGCGCCAACGAGGCGCACGCCGAACGCGCCATGGATTCCAACGACCAGGAGCGCGAGCGCGGCATCACCATCCTCGCCAAATGCACCAGCGTGCTGTGGCACGGGGCGGCGGGCGACACGCGCATCAACATCATCGACACGCCCGGCCACGCCGACTTCGGCGGCGAGGTGGAGCGGATCCTGGGCATGGTGGACGGCTGCGTCCTCTTGGTCGACGCCGAGGAAGGCGTCATGCCGCAGACCAAGTTCGTGCTCGGCAAGGCGCTGAAGATGGGCCTGCGCCCCATCGTCTGCCTGAACAAGGTCGACCGCCCGCACGCCGATCCGGATCGCGTGCTCAACGACGCCTTCGACCTCTTCGCGGCCATGGGCGCCACCGACGACCAGCTCGACTTCCCGCACCTCTACGCCTCGGGCAAGCAGGGCTGGGCGACGCTGGACATGGCCAAGCCCAACGACAACCTGGCCCCGCTGTTCGACCTGATCGTCAGCCACGTGCCGGAGCCCAAGGCCGTCGCGCGCAAGGACGAACCCTTCCAGATCCTCTCGGTGCTGATCGAGAACGACCCGTTCCTGGGCCGCCTGCTCACCGGCCGCATCGAAAGCGGCAAGGCCACGCCCGGCCTCGCGATCCACGCGCTCAGCCTCGACGGCAAGGAGGTCGAACGCGGCCGCATCACCAAGGTCCTGGCCTTCCGCGGCCTGAAGCGCCAGCCGATCGAGGACGCCGAAGCCGGCGACATCGTCGCCATCGCAGGCCTGTCGAAGGCCACGGTCGCCGACACGCTCTGCGCCATGGAAGTCACCGAGGCCTTGCCCGCCCAACCGATCGACCCGCCGACCATCTCCATGACGGTCTCGGTGAACGACAGCCCGCTCGCCGGGCGCGAGGGCGACAAGGTGCAGAGCCGCGTCATCGCCGCGCGCCTGCTCAAGGAGGCCGAGTCCAACGTCGCGATCCGGGTCAGCGAGACGGCCGAGAAGGACGCCTTCGAGGTCGCCGGCCGCGGCGAGCTGCAGCTTGGCGTGCTGATCGAAAGCATGCGCCGCGAGGGCTTCGAGGTCTCGATCAGCCGTCCGCGCGTGGTCTTCCAGGCCGACCCGGAAACCGGCGAGCGGATGGAGCCCATCGAGGACGTGATGATCGACGTGGACGAGGAGTTCACCGGCATCGTCATCGAGAAGCTGTCGGCCCGGAAGGCCGAACTGAAGGACATGGGCCCGTCCGGCGCGGGCAAGACCCGCCTGTCGCTGATGAGCCCGTCTCGGTCGCTGATCGGCTACCAGGGCGAGTTCCTGACCGACACCCGCGGCTCCGGCGTGCTGAACCGGGTGTTCAGCCACTACGAGCCCTACAAGGGCGCCATCGACGCCGGCCGCAAGGGCGTGCTGGTCTCCAATTCCGACGGCGAAACCGCGGCCTACGCCCTGTGGAATCTGGAGGAGCGCGGCACGATGTTCGTCGGCTCTGGCGAGAAGACCTACCAGGGCATGATCATCGGCGAGAATTCCCGCCAGGACGACCTCGACGTCAACCCGATGAAGGCTAAGCAGCTCACCAACGTCCGCGCCTCCGGCAAGGACGAGGCGGTGCGCCTGACCCCGCCGCGCCGCCCGACCCTCGAACAGGCCATCGCCTACATCGAGGAGGACGAACTGGTGGAGGTGACGCCCAAGTCGATCCGCCTGCGCAAGAAGGTGCTCAACCCGTCCTTCCGCAAAAAGCGCGTCAAGGAAGACTAGCTTCCTCTCCCCCGCGCAGCGAGAGGGAGAGGTCAGGAGAGGGCCGGCGCCGCCGGTCGACTTGCACGGCGATGCGCCCACGGCCACGTTTGCACGATGGCCATCATCCGCACCGTAAAGCGCGTCAGGCGGATTGCCCGCGCCCGTCAGCTGCGGCGAGACCACACAGGTCCTGAAGCTCGGCTCAGGCACGCCCTTCGGGCGGGTCGCCTAGGCGGTTGGAAATGGAAGCGCCAGGTTCCGTGGGGCCCGTACTTCGTGGATTTCCTATGCGTGGAGGCGGGCCTCGTCGTGGAGGTCGATGGCGGCCAGCACGCCGATCAGGTCGCCTACGACGCGCGGCGCACAGCTTATCTTGAGCGATCGGGGCTGCGTGTCCTGCGCTTCTGGAACTCAGACGTGATGACCAATCGCGATGGGGTCTGCTTGACGATCCTCGACGCCTGTGGCGGAGAACGTCAGGAGGGTCCGCGCTAAGGCGCATCGGATATGCGACTTAGGAGCCGGCCCTCTCCCGGCCTCTCCCTCTCGCTGCGCGGGGGAGAGGAGAGAAAGGAGTGTCCCATGACCCTCGCCGGCCCGCCCAAACCGCCTCGCCATTATCCGACCTCGGCCGCCAAGTGCGCCGACCTGGTGGTGCATGTCGTGGGGCTCACGCTGGCGCTGGTGGGCGGGATCGTGCTGCTGGCCCTGGCCGTGCGGGCGGGCTCGATCACCCGGGTCGTGGGCGTCTCGATCTATGCGGCCGGCGTGCTGACGATGCTGGCCTTCTCGACGGCCTACAACTTCGCCAAGGCCCGCTACCGCCCGGTCCTGCGCCGGCTCGACCATGCCGGCATCTTCCTGATGATCGCGGCCTCCTACACGCCCTTCACCCTGCACAACCTGACCGGCGGCTGGGCCTGGGGCATGACCATCGCGGTCTGGTCGATCGCCGCCGTGGGCGCGCTCGGCAAGCTGTTCGCGCCGAAGATCGACCGCAAGCTGTGGGTGGCCGTCTACCTGGCGCTCGGCTGGCTGGTCGTGGTGGCGCTGAAGCCGATGATCGACCACGTCACCTGGGTCGCCCTGCTCCTGCTGCTCGCCGGCGGCGTGCTCTATTCAACCGGCGTGATCTTCTATGTGAACAAGCGGCTGAAGTTCGCCCGCGCGATCTGGCACGGCCACGTGGTGGCCGCGGCCGCAGCCCATTGGGCCGCCGTGCTGCTGGGCGTGGTCCTCGCCACCCACAGCTAGTAGCGCCGCTCCATGAAGACGTCGGCCCGGACGTAAGGCGTCTCCGCCGCGGGCAGGTCCACGAAGCCCATCGCGCGATAGAGCCCCAGCGCCGGCGCCAGGCTGGAGTTGGTCTCCAGATAGAGCCGCGGCGCGCCGTCCTGCGCGCCCGCGTCGATGCAGCGCTGCATCAGCACGCGGCCCAGGCCCGAGCCGCGCAGGGTCTCCGACACCGTCATCTTGGCGACCTCGTAGCCGCCGTCGGCCATCTTCAGCAGCGCCACGCAGCCCACCGCCTCGCCGTCTTTCAGCGCCATGAAGATGCGTCCGCCCTTGTCGAGGATCTTGCCCCGCGGGTCGTCCAGCACCTCGCGATCCTTGGCCTCGAGGACGAAGTATCTGGAGATCCACGCCTCGTTCAGCGCCTTGAACGCCGCCGCGTGCTGCGGCGCGAATTCGACGATCTCCATGGACGGGTCGGCTCCGGACAGGTCATGAAGGCGCAAGCTCCGCCCCCGACGCCGATGATCTAATGCCCAACCCGATCTTCTCAACCCTGCCGACCACCATCTTCGAGGAGATGTCGGGCCTGGCGCGCACCCTGGGGGCGGTGAACCTCGGCCAGGGGTTCCCCGACGATCCGGGCCCCGAGGCGATCCGCGCCAAGGCCGCCGACGCGGTCCTCAACGGCTACAACCAGTACCCGCCGATGGCCGGCCTGCCGGAACTGCGCCAGGCCGTGGCCGCTCACTACGCGCGTTCACAGGGCCTCGACCTCGACTGGGCGAGCGAAGTCACCGTCACCTCCGGCGCCACCGAGGCGCTGGCCGCGGCCTTCCTCGGCCTGATCGAGCCCGGCGACGAGGTCATCGTCTTCCAGCCGCTCTATGACTCCTACCTGCCGGTGATCCGCCTGGCAGGCGGCGTCCCGAAGCTCGTCAGCCTGCAGCCGCCGCACTGGCGTTTCGATCGCGCGACGCTGGAGTCCGCCTTCAGCGCGCGCACGCGTTTCGTGGTGCTGAACAACCCGAACAATCCGGCCGGCACGGTGCTGCCGGACGAGGACCTCGCCCTGCTGGCCGAGCTTTGCGTGAAACACGACGTCATCGCGATCTGCGACGAGGTCTGGGAACAGGTGGTGTTCGGAAACGCCCGCCACCGGCCGCTGATCGCCTGTCCCGGCATGCGCGAGCGCTGCGTGAAGATCGGCTCGGCGGGCAAGATGTTCGGCCTCACCGGCTGGAAGGTGGGCTTCCTCTGCGCTGCCCCCGAACTCAGCCGCGCGCTCGCCCGCGCCCACCAGTTCCTGACTTTCACCACCCCGCCCAACCTGCAGGCGGCGGTCGCGTTCGGCCTGGAAAATTCCGAGGACTGGTTCGGCCGCATGCCCCGCGACCTCGCGCGATCCCGCGACCGGCTGAGCGCGGGGCTGCGCCGCGAGGGGTTCGCCGTCCTGCCATCGCAAGGGACCTACTTCGCCACCATCGACCTGGCGGCCTCCGGCGTCGCCGAGCCGGATCGCGCGTTCTGCCTGCGGGCCGTGAAGGAAGCCGGCGTCGCGGCGATCCCCGTCTCGGCGCTCTACGAGCAGGACGCGGTCACCTCGATCGTGCGCCTGTGCTTCTCCAAGCGCGACGAAACCCTCGACACGGGCGTCGAGCGGCTGGCCCGCGCGCGGGAGCTTTCGATCTCCAACTATCGGCCGGTTTCGCCGTCCCAGGTCCGGACCTAGAATGACGGCCGGCCCGGAGCCAGGTCGCGCGGAGGGACGCAGATGCTGGGACAGGAAAAGCTGGTCGCGATGTTGGGGACCACCGACCCGAAGCGGGCGCGGGATTTCTTCGAAGGCGCGCTCGGCCTGACCTTCGTGGCGGACCATCCGCACGCCCTGCTGTTCGAGACGGCCAACGCGCAGCTGATGGTGCAGAAGACCGATAAGGTGAGCCCGCCGCACGGCACGGCCCTGGGCTGGCATGTCGAGGATCTGCGCGGCGTCATGCGCGGCCTGATCGCGCGCGGCGTGGTCTTCGAGCGCTTCGAAGGCATGGAGCAGGACGAACTCGGCGTCTGGTCGCCGGCCGGCCCAACGACCGGCGTCGCCTGGTTCAAGGATCCCGACGGCAACCTTCTGTCGTTGAGCTCGGGCGGTTAGCTGTCGCAATCGCCTCTGTCGGATGTCGCGGTGGTCGCCTTCACCATAGGCGGCGGATGCGGTTCAACTGGCGTCGTCAGTCAAACGGAGTTGGTCATGAGCCATCAGGGAAGCTGCTTCTGCGGCGCGGTCGAAGTCGAAGTCAGCGGAGAGCCGGAAGGCATGGGCTATTGCCATTGCAGTTCCTGCCGCTCGTGGTCCGGCGGACCTGTGAACGCCTTCAGCCTCTGGAAGCCGGAGAACGTCAAGGTGACCAAGGGCGCCGAACATGTCGCGACCTTCACCAAGACCCCGCTGAGCGAGCGGAAATACTGCGCAAAGTGCGGCGGCCACCTGATGGCCAACCACCCGCCGCTCGGCCTGGTGGACGTGTTCGCGGCCACCCTTCCGACGCTGGCCTTCGCGCCGGGCGTCCACATCAACTACGCCGAGACGGTGCTGCCCATGAAGGACGGCCTGCCGAAGCTGAAGGACTTCCCCGCCGAGTTCGGCGGCTCCGGCGAGGCGATCGCGGAGTAGCCGCGGCCTTCTCCGACTGTGACGTGCAGGCGGAATAGGCGTGTCCTTCTCCCCTTGTTCGAGAAGGTGGCCACGAAGCGGTCGGATGAAGGCTCACACAGAACTTCAGCTCAAGCGGAGCGTCGTCTTGCGCCGAGAGTGGATCGCGGACCCCTCATCCGTCAGCCTTCGGCCGACACCTTCTCCCACATGGGAGTAGGACGCCGAGGCGGCGCAGTCTGAGCCTTAAGTCCATGCCGGCCAGTTTGCCTGCCGGTCCAGGCGTCTCAAGGACCGGCCGCTGGCCGGCCGCCGCGCGGCGCGCCGGAGGCGCGTCCTTGACACGCCTGGACCGGCAGGCTCGCATCTGACCATGGATTCAGCGCGACCGGCATCCAGGATGCTGTGGGGGAGGTTTGCGTGGCGCTTGAGGTTGAACCCTATGAGTCGCGCGCCGACTGGCCGTTCCTGAAAAGTGGCCCGGTCACTCTCTTCTGGCGTGAGAGCCTCTTTGCCACCGCGAAGAATGATCTCACAAAGTTGGGCTACCTGCTGATCGAGGCATCGTGCCAATCGGCAGAGCAGCTCCATGTGGAAGTCAGTGCCGGTCTTCGGTGGTTCGACCAGTTCGGATACGCTCCGTGGACCGGGAACCTAAACGCCCTCTACGACGCCTTCTTCGGTCTGCCGCCGGAACTGGGCGACATCGCCATTTGCCTGGAACATTTCCACGAACTGGTTGCACGCGATCCTGCGGCAGCCGCGGGCCTGCTCGACGTGCTGGCGCTCGGCTCGTGGCAGCAGTTGATCCGCAGCCGTCGCTTCGTCGTGCTGGTCCAGACAGACGACGCGGGATTTTGCACGGAGCCGCTCGGAGCAAGGAGAGCGAACTGGAACGACGGTGAATGGCTCGATACCAGTCGCGAGTTGTGAGTCCTCAGCAGGTCGAGCCGCCGTCCACCACGATGGTCTGCCCCGTCGTCCAGGCGCCGGCGCGCGAGGCCAGGTAGACGGCGGCTCCGGCCAGGTCGTCGGGCTCGCCCAGGCGGCGCAGCGGCGTGCCCGAGCTGGCGCGCTTCTCGCCTTCCGGGGTGTCCCACAGCGCCTTGGCGAAGTCGGTCTTCACCAGGCCCGGCGCCACGCAGTTGACCCGGATGTTGAACGGCCCGAGCTCCTTGGCGAGGTTGCGGGCGAGTTGCATGTCGGCCGCCTTGGAGATGCAATAGGCGCCGATGACCTCGGAGCCGCGCAGGCCGCCGATCGACGAGACGATGATGATCGCCCCGTCCTTCCGTTCCTTCATCTCCGGCGCGACCATGCCGATCATCCAGTTGTTGGCCACGATGTTGTTGGAGAGGATCTTGGAGAAGGCGTCGTCGGTGATGTCGAGCTGGCTGCCGTAGAACGGGTTGGACGCGGCGTTGCAGACCAGGATGTCGATCTTGCCGAACGCCTTGCGGGTTTCGTCCATCAGCCGTTGAAGGTCGTCCTTGGACGAGATGTTGGCCGGGACCGCGATGGCGTGGCCGGCGCTCTTGGCATTGATCGCCGCGGCGACGTCTTCGCAGGGGCCCGCCTTGCGCGAGGAGATCACCACCTTGGCGCCGTGGGCCGCCATCTGCTCGGCGATCGCCTTGCCGATGCCGCGCGAGGAGCCGGTGATCACCGCCACCTTGCCGGTCAGGTCGAACAGGGTTCCGGCCAGGCTTGCAGGCTTGTCCATCACGTCGCTCATGGCGCGCTCCTCTAAAACGCTCGTTTGATTTTGCGCCATTTGCGATGCGGGCTGTCGCGAGGTCAAGCGCGCTCGCTTGGGCTTTATCGCTTCGTCATGGGCCGCCGATGGTCCTATCCTGGCGCGCGATGGGCCCCGCCAGAGGGCTCCCGCGCAAATCGGGGGAAGCGAATGAAGGTCCTGGGTCTCGCCGCGGCGCTTGCGGCCGCCGTTCTCGCCGCGCCGGCGTTCGCCCAGGTTCCGGTGCCGCATCCCGGCCAGCCGCTCTACCGCCAGCACTGCGCGGCCTGCCACGACCATTCCGACCAGACCCGCGCCCCCACCAAGGAGACCCTGGAGGCGATGAGCGTCCAGGCGCTGACCTACGCCCTCACCGAAGGCAAGATGCGCACCCAAGGCGCCGGCCTGACCGACGAGACCCGCGGCCAGCTCATCAACTACCTGACCGGCAAGACCGGCGTGACGGTGGAGCAGTGGAGCCAGGCCATGGCCTGCGACGCCAGGCGTAGCGCGGCCCCGCTGACCGGGGCGGCGACGGTGACGACCTTCGGCTTCGATGCGCGCAACACGCGCGTCCTGACGCCCGCGCAGACCGGCCTCACCAAGGCCAAGCTCGGCAATCTGGAACTCGCCTGGTCGATCGCCTTTCCCGACGTGACCATGATGCGCTCCCAGGCGGCCGTGGTCGGCGACACCGTCTTCCTGCCGGTCGCCGAGGCCTCCGCCCTCTACGCCTTCGACGTCAGCGTCCCCGCCAAGCCGTGCGTGAAGTGGGTCTACCGCACGCCGAAGAACACCCTGCTGCGGACCAGCGCCGCCTACGGCGTGATCGCCGCCCCGGGCTACAAGGCCGGCCGCAAGGTGCTGGCGTTCTCGGGGCTGGACTCCACCGTCCATGTGGTCGACGCGACGACCGGCAAGGGGCTCTGGACCAAGAACGTCGGGTCCTATTCCTTCTCGATGACCACGGCGACGCCGCGTGTGCTGAAGGACCGGATCATCGTTCCGGTCTCGCAGTACGAGATCATGACGGCGGCCGACAACGCGACGCCCTGCTGCACCAACCATGGCTTCGTCCTGTCGCTGGAGCCCAACACCGGCGCCCAGCAATGGCGCTACGACACCATGGAGGACGCCAAGCCGATCCGTGACCGGGGCGACGGCAAGATGCTGCTCGGCCCCTCCGGCGCGCCGATCTGGAATTCGCCGGTGGTCGATGAGAAGCGCGGCCTGATCTACTTCGGCACCGGCGAGGCCAACTCGCCGCCCGCCCATCGCCACACCGACGCGCTGATCGCCATCCGCCTCGCCGACGGGAAGGAAGTCTGGTCGATGCAGGCGACCGCGCGCGACATCTACAACGCCGGCTGCGGGCCCAAGCCGCGCGCGGGCCTCTACAACTGCGTCTCGGACACGGTCTATCGCGACGTGGACTTCGGCGCCTCGCTGATCCTGGGCAAGCTGAAGAGCGGCCGCGAGCTGCTGTTCGCCGGCCAGAAGTCGGGCACGCTGTGGGCGGTCGAGCCCGCCACCGGCAAGGTGGTCTGGCGGCGCGACATCGGCACCGGCGCGGCCAACGGCGGCATCCACTGGGGCATCGCCTTTTCCGACGACACGGTCTTCGTGCCGATCGCCGTGGTCGGCAAGGACCTGCCCGGCCAGAAGGTGGACCCCAGCCTGAAGCCCGGCCTCTACGCGGTCGACGCCAATACCGGCGCCATCAAGTGGAACTTCGTCTCGGCGCCCGACTGCGCCAACGGCCGCGACAAGCGCTCGCCCAACTGCCAGCGGCACTACGGCTTCTCGGCCGCGCCCACCGTCATCGACGGCGCGGTGATCGCCGGCTCCCTCGACGGCTGGCTCCGCGTGATCGACGCCAGGACCGGCCAGGAACTCTGGAAATACGACACCGCCACCACCTTCGACACCCTGAACGGCGTCAAGGGCCACGGCGGCTCCATCGACACCGCTTCGTTCGTCGGCGTGAACGGCCTGCTGCTGGCCAATTCCGGCTACGGCATGTTCGGCCAGGCGCCGGGCAACGTCATGCTGGCGTTCAGGCCCAAGGGCGGCCGCTAGGGTCGACGCCGCCCTTCCCAAGATCCTCCCCCTCAGGGGAAGGTGGCTCGCAGCGAAGCGAAGAGACGGAGGGGGTTACAGCCCCGGCGTCTCTTCCCATGTCATCCCGGTTTCGCGGAACGCGAAGACCGGGACCCATATGCGCAGGCTTGGCAAGCGCTCCGCAGCCCCCGCCGAGCCGGTTCCTGCGGCGACGGCGTCTATGGGTCCCGGACATGGCTCCGCCATTCCGGGATGACAGCGGTTGGGATGAAGCCCCGGCGCGAACCTGTGGGGCTCCACCATCCGCCCCGTGCAGATTTTCCACTCAAAATTTGACATCCGGCCAAGCTGATGTTCTCTTTTTGTTCGTGACCGCCAATCCCGACAAACAGGCCCGCGTGGAGGCCATGCTGGGCGAGCTCGCCGAGCTCGGCCTGATGCTGGCCCGCGAGTTGGCGCGCCAGGCTCAGGCGTGCGAGGACCCGGCCGATACCGAACGTCTGGTCACGGCCTTCAACAAGACCTCGCGCGGCGTGCGCCTGACGCTGGCGCTCGACGCCAAGCTGGAGCGCGACGTTGCGCGCGCGGCCCGCGAGGAGGCCGACGTTGCGGAGCGTCGCGCTGAGGCCACTCGCGAACTCGCCGAACGGCAGGCCCGCGCCACGCGTCAGGCGCCGCGCGACGCCCCGCCGCCGTCGCCCGCCGAGCATCACAAGACGCGCGTCCACAATCTCCTGAAGCGCCTGCTGTGGAACGAGAGCGAAGGCGACGCGGAAGAGTACGACATCCTGCGCGAGGACCTCGACGCCCGGCTCCATGAGGCCGCCCTGGCCGAGGGCTTCGCCGAAACCCCGGTCGAGGTGATCGCCCGGCGCGTCGCCTCCGACATGGGCCTCTCCGAGGACCTGGTGCTGACGCGCCCGGCCGCGTGGAAGGCCTTACCGTCCGAACCACCCCGCCCGGCCCCTTCGGATACGGGCTAGACCCTGACCCTTCCCTGCGAGGGGGAGGGGAAGCGCTGGATTCGCCCGTGGGCCAGTGAATGTCGATTGACCCTAGGGTCGGCGATCGAGACAGCTCATCCCCGCGAAATCGGGAGCTCAGGTTCCCGAAACGCCGCTGCGCTCCATCCGCGCGACCAGGATCCGTCCGGCTTCCGGATGATCCGCGACCCGTTCGTCCACGCGCCGGAAGCCGAGGCCTTCGTAGACGCGGGCGAGATCGGGGTGGCAGTCGAGCCGCAGGATCTCGCGGCCCTGCGCGCACGCCAGTTCCGCAGCGTGGGCGATCAGCGCGGCGGGAAGGCCCATCCCGGCATAGGCGCGGCGCACCGCCAGCTTGTGCAGGTAGCCGGCTTCGCCCGCCGGATAGTCGGGCCAGAACAGCGGATCTTCCGGCTCGAGGATGACCACCCCGGCGATGGCCCGGTCGGCCCGCGCCACGATGACCTCGCCGCGGGCGACGAACGGCGCGGCGAAGGCTTCGCCAAGCAGATCCGGGTCCCAGAGCTGCGAGCGCCAGGTGGTGATCCAGCGAGCGGCCTCCTGGAGCACCTCGGAAACCGCCCGCGCCTCGCCTGGCCGCGCCAGGTCCATCTCGAACGCCGGTCTGGCGATTGTCTCTCCGGCGGTGCGCGACATCCGGCGAAGCTATCGGCCAACCGCGACGGCGACAATCTCCGCGGTCGGCGGTCTTACCAGCCTCTAGGCCGCCTGGCCGCGGACGTTCAGAGGCGCGAAGTGGGCCCGGTACTCGGTCGGCGTCATCTTGACGGTGCGCTTGAACAGGCTGCGGAAGAAAGCGACGTCGTCGTAGCCAACCTCGGAGCTGATCACCTGGATCGGCTTGGCGTCGCGCTCCAGCATGGTCTTCGCCGCCTCGATGCGCAGCGCCTGCAGGTAGTCGGCCGGCAGGCGCCCGGTCGCGGCCTTGAAGTGACGCACGAACGTCCGGACACCCAGGCCTGCGCGGTCGGCGAGTGCGGGAATGGCCACGTTCTCGCGGAAATTAGCCTGGAGATAGGCCTCGGCGGTGCGGATGCGCGGATCGTCGTGCGGCTTGGAGACCGGCAGCATGGAAAAGCCGGACTGGTGCGTGCGCGGCATCGGCAGGAGCAGCGCCTTGGCGCACTGCACCGCCACCTCGTGCCCGCAGAGCTTCTCGACCAGGTAGAGGCTGACGTCGTTGGAGCCGGAGATGCCGCCGCTGCAGAGCAGCCGGCTGTCCTCGGTCACGAACAGGTCGGGCCGCCAGTCCACCTTCGGATAGCGCTGGGCAAGCTGGTCGCAGACCGCCCAGTGGGTGGTGGCCAGACGCCCGTCCAGCAGGCCGGCTTCGGCGAGGTAGGCCGCGCCCATGCAGACGCCGACCAGATAGGCGCCCTGCTCGTACTGGCGGCGCAGCCAGGGCAGCAGTGCGCGGTTCTCGACGAACTTCGGGGTGAGCTCGAGCCCGGAGGTCGGGACGATGACGATGTCGGTCCGCGCCACGTCGGCCAGCGCCGCCTCCGGCACGATCTTCAGGCCGTAGGGACTGCGCACCGCATGCCCGTCGACCGAAACGGTCCGCACCCTGAAGCCAGGCTCCGGGGGAGAGTCATGCAGTTGGTTCCACAGCACACCGGCGAACGAGAAGATCTCGACCGGCATGATGGCCGTGGAGGTCGGACCGTCATCCAGCAGCACCACGGTCACGTCCAGGATGGCGCGCGCGCCCATCACATCAGCCCTCCGCGACGAGGCGTTCGACGGCGTAGATGTTCATGCTTGATCCCCGCGCGTTCGGAAGATCGCAAACTGACGTTCGGCGAGCATTGGTCATAGATGGCAATGCCGACATCGAACAGGGGTGATCGCGCACACCGGGGGTCAAACTTCGCCCGAAACCGCCCATCCCGCGGAATCGGCGCAGGCCCCCTTGCGGCGGCGGCCCAGGCAACGCACGTTCCGGGCACACGGATTCAAGAGGGTTCTATGCGCGAGATCTACCGGGACTACCTCGACGACGAAGAGGGCGACGACGAGGACAAGGGCCGCCAGCCCGACATGCCGATGACCTCGGGGCCGGTGCAGAACGCGCTCTTCAAGTCGCGCACCGTCCTGATCTTCGGTGAGATCGACATGCGGCTCGCCGAGCGGGTCACCGCCCAGATCACGGCGCTGACCGCCGAGAGCGATCAGCCGATCCGGGTGATCATCAACTCGCCGGGCGGCCACGTGGAGAGCGGCGACACCGTCCATGACATGATCCGCTTCTGCGGCGTCGAGGTGAAGGCCATCGGCACCGGCTGGGTGGCCAGCGCCGGCGCCAGCATCTTCCTGGGCGCCAAGAAGGAAAACCGCCTCTGCCTGCCCAACACCCGCTTCCTGCTGCACCAGCCGGCCGGCGGCATGCGCGGCCAAGCCTCCGACATCCAGATCGAGGCCGAGCAGATCATCAAGATGCGTGATCGCGTGAACAAGATGATCGCCAAGGAGACCGGCCAGACCGTCGAGCGGATCGTCAAGGACACCCAGCGGAACTTCTGGATGAGCGCCGAGGAAGCCGTCGACTACGGCCTGGTCTCACGGATCATCAACGACACGTCTGAGGTTTAACCAACGTGGCGCGGGCGTGGTGGCAGGGCGCCGTCCTCTACCACGTCTACGTCCGCAGCTTCTTCGACTCCGACGGTGACGGCCACGGCGACCTGCCGGGCGTCGAGGCGAAGCTGGACTATATCCGCAGCCTCGGCGTCGACGGGATCTGGCTCTCGCCGATCCACCCGTCGCCGAACCGCGACTGGGGCTACGACATCGCCGACTACGAGGGCGTGCAGGCCGACTACGGCACGCTCGAGGACTTCCAGCGCCTGCTGGACGCCGCCCACGCCAAGGGACTGAAGGTCGTCCTCGACGAGGTCCTCAGCCATACCTCCGACGAGCATCCCTGGTTCGTGGAAAGCCTGACCGGCGGCGCCGAGGGCCCGAAAGCGGACTGGTACGTCTGGGCCGACCCGAAGGCCGACGGGACGGCGCCCAACAACTGGCTCTCGGTGTTCGGCGGCCCGGCCTGGGCCTACCAGCCGGCTAGGCGGCAGCACTATCACCACAAGTTCCTGCGCCAGCAGCCGAAGCTGAACTGGCGCAGCGAGGGCGCGCGCGAGGCGGCGCTGTCGGTGCTCGACCACTGGCTG
>Ga0207690_10000407_pt1 | contig 28231 bp, 27 predicted proteins | sample KBSC23metaG_FD_184315 | JGI IMG/M metagenome (GOLD analysis project Ga0207690, IMG submission 184315) | Corn rhizosphere microbial communities from Kellogg Biological Station, Michigan, USA - KBS C2-3 metaG (SPAdes) (version 2) | ecosystem: Host-associated > Plants > Roots > Rhizosphere > Soil ... | reverse complement strand
CCCGACCGAAGCGCGCAAGCGTCGGGTCGGCAAGCTGCTCCACCGCCTGCTTTGGAACGAAGCCGAGGGCGACAGCGAAGAGTTCGAGGTCCTGCAGGAAGACCTGAGCGCGCGGCTGGCCGAAGCCGCCCTCAGCCCCGACTTCGAGACGCTCCCCATCGAGACCTTGGCCCGGCGCGTGATCGCCGACATGGGGCTTTCCGGGGAGCTCACTCTCAGCCTCTGCGAAGGCTCCGCCTACCTCCCCTGCGAAGCGGGGGAGGGGGACCGCTCGCCGTAGAGCGAGGGGTGGAGGGGGCGAGCCTCAGGCTCGGCGGTCCGATCGAAGGCTGCAGAAATTCCGCAGATGGGGGCTTGCCCCTCCACCATCGGCTCTTCGGCCGATGGTCCCCCTCCCCCGCTTCGCGGCGGAAGGTAGGGTCAGTGCGCGAAGCTGTCCTGCAGGATCCGCTCCAGCCATTGCGCATCCAGCGCGTCGAAGGCGCGGGGCGTTTCGGCGTCCACGTCGAAGACCGCGATCAGGCGGCCCTGGGCGTCCACCACCGGCACCACGATCTCGCTCTTCGAGCGGCTGTCGCAGGCGATGTGGCCCGCGAAGGCGTCGACGTCTTCCACGACCTGGGTCTGGCGGCTGCGCGCGGCGGTCCCGCAGACGCCCTGACCGAAGGCGATGCGCAGGCAGCCCAGCGTCCCTTGGTAAGGACCGACCACCAGCTCCTCGCGCTTGTCCGGGTCGACCACATAGAAGCCGGTCCAGAAGAAGTGGTCGAAGCTCGCCGCCAGCATCGACGCCACCGTCGCCATGCGCGCCACGAGGTTGGGCTCGCCGTCCAGGACGGAGGCGATCTCCTGCGCCACGCTCGCATAGCGCTCGGCCTTCTCGGCGGGCAGGACCTTGTCGTTGAATGCTTCGGCCATGGGCGTCGATGTAGCGTCCCCGGGGCGCTGGACAAACCCCCACGGCGCAGCCTTTCTAGCGGCTTGCGTTTTCGGGGAGCCTCCATGCGTCTTGCCTCGTTCGTTTCCGCGCTCGCGATCGGCTGCGCGGCGTCTTCGTTCACCCCGGCGCTCGCCCAGGTCACCGACGGTCCGGCCCGGACCTTTACGGGCGCCGACATCTTCGGCCTGCGCGCCGCCGGCGACCCGCAGGTGCGCCCCGACGGCGGGGCGATCGCCTATGTCCGCACGACCCAGGACGTCATGAGCGACGACGGCAAGCGCTCGATCTGGCTGGTCGACCCGCAGACCGGCGCCCAGACCCCGCTGGTGACCGGCGAAGGCCAGAGTTTCGCCCCGCGCTGGTCGCCGGACGGGACGCGGCTCGCCTATGTGGTGGCCGGCCCCGGCGGCGCCCAGCTCTACGTCCGCTGGATGGCGGCCGGCCGCTCGGCCAAGGTCGCCAACCTCGAGCAGTCGCCCAACGACGTCGCCTGGTCGCCGGACGGCAAGTCGCTCGCCTTCGTGATGCTGACCCTCGACAAGCCGAAGCCCCTGGGGACGCCGCTCACGCCGCCCGCCGGCGCCAAGTGGGCCGAGCCGCTGAAGCTGATCGACCGGGTCACCTTCCGCGCCGACGGCGCCGGCTACCTGAAGCCCGGCTACCGGCACCTGTTCGTCGTCTCGGCCGACGGCGGCCAGCCGCGCCAGCTCACCTTCGGCAAGTTCGACGAAGGCGGCCAGCTCGCCTTCACACCGGACGGCAAGCGCCTGCTCTACGCGACCAACCGCTCGCCCAACTGGGAGCGCGAGGCCGAGGAAAGCGAGATCTACGAGGTCTCGATCGCCGACGGGACGGCGAACCGGCTGACCAACCGCGTGGGGCCCGACCAGCAGCCGACGCCTTCGCCCGACGGGTCGAAGATCGCCTACGTCGGCTACGACGACCACGGCCACCGCGGCTACGAGAACGTGCGCCTCTACGTCATGGACCGCGACGGCAAGAACAGCCACGTGGTCACCGGCGGCTTCGACCGCAGCGTCGGCGATCCCGTCTGGGCGGCGGACGGCAAGAGCCTCTACGTCGACTACGGCGACCACGGCCTGACCAAGGTCGCCCGCGTCAGCCTCGACGGGAAGATGGAGACGGTGGCCAGCGGCCTGACCGACGGCTCCGAGCTCGACCGGCCCTACACCGGCGGCGCCTTCTCGGTCGGCCGGAACGGGCTGGTGGCCTTCACCATGGGCGACGCCGCCTCGCCGCCGGACATCGCGGTGGCGCGCGGCGGCAAGGTTCAGCGGCTGACCCACCTCAACGCCGACCTCTTCCAGGACAAGACGCTCGCCAAGGTCGAACATCTGGCCGTGACCTCGTCCTTCGACCAGAAGCCCATCGACGCCTGGGTGGTGACCCCGCCCAACTTCGACCCGGCGAAGAAGTACCCGCTGATCCTGGAGATCCACGGCGGTCCGTTCGCCGCCTACGGCCCGGTGTTCTCCACCGACGACCAGATCTATGCGGCGGCCGGCTACATGGTGGTCTACGCCAACCCGCGCGGCTCGACGTCCTACGGCGACGCCTTCGCCAACGAGATCGAGAAGAACTATCCCAGCCACGACTACGACGACCTGATGAGCGTGGTGGACGCCGCCATCGCCAAGGGCTCGGTCGATCCGAACCGGCTTTACGTCACAGGCGGTTCGGGCGGCGGCCTGCTGACCGCCTGGATCGTCGGCAAGACCGATCGCTTCAAGGCCGCGGCCTCGCAAAAGCCGGTGATCAACTGGGCCAGCGAGGTGCTGACCACCGACGGCTACAACTTCATGGCCACGTCCTGGTTCGGGAAGATGCCGTGGGAGGACCCGCAGGGCTATTGGAAGCGCTCGCCGCTCTCCCTGGTCGGCAACGTCAAGACGCCGACCCTGGTGATCGTGGGCGAGGAAGACCACCGCACCCCGCCGTCCGAGGCCGAGCAGTATTTCGCCGCCCTGCAGCTTCGCGCGGTGCCGACGGCGCTGATCCGCGTGCCCGGCCAGGGTCACGGCAACCTCGCCGAACGGCCCTCGCAGGCGGCGGCCAAGGCCAGCGCCATCCTCGCCTGGTTCGATCGCTACAAATGAGACTGCGCGCCGCCCTGCCCGCCTTCGTCCTCGCCGGCCTGATGGTGGGTGGGGCGCAAGCCGCGCCGCGCTCCGCCGGGATCAAGGACCCCGACACCCGCGCGTGGTTCCAGATCGCCGAGACCCTCGCCTCCGACGCGATGGAGGGGCGCGACGTGGGTTCCCCCGGCCATCACCGCGCGGCGCTGGTCGTGGCGGCGCGGTTCAAGGCGGCGGGGCTGAAGCCGGCCGGCGACCGCGGGACCTGGTTCCAGACCTTCCCGATCCACGAGAGCCGCGTGGAGACCAGGGGCACGAGCTTCGCCGTCTGGCGCGGCGACCGATCCGCCACGCCGCTGAGGTTCCTGCACGACATCACGGTGCGGCCGACGGACACCCTGGCGGCCTCGCTCGACGCGCCCATGACCTTCCGGGGCTATTGCGCGCCGTCCGACCTGGCGAACGCCGGGGGCAAGGTGGTCGTCTGCTTCAACACCAAGCGCGCCGGCCTGCCGGGCGGCGGCGCGCGGATAGAGGCGGCCGCGGCGGCCGGCGCCGTCGGCATCATCGAGGTCGACGACCCCTACTTCACCATCGAGCCGCCGCGCTGGCCCGCGGCCTATGCCCGCTCGGTCGGCATCTCCGGTTCGCCCCCGCCAGCGGCGGCCGCCATGCCGGTGATGGCGCTCAGCGCCGAGGCCTTCAAGACCATCACCGCCGGCTCCGGCCACGACGCAGATGCGATCCTGAAGCTCGGCGGGGCGAAGCAGCACCTGCCGAGCTTCGACCTGCCCGGCCGGCTGAAGGCCGCGTTCCATCTGACGAGTCGCGACTTCACCGGGGAAAACGTGCTGGCCGTGCTGCCGGGCCGCGATCCGAAACTCGCCGCCCAGCGCCTGGTGCTCTCCGCCCACCTGGATGGCTATGGCTACGGCGAGCCGGTGAACGGCGACGGGCTCTACAATGGCGCCCTGGACGACGCGGCCTATGTCGGCACGCTGATCCGTTTCGCCGACAAACACAAAGCCAAGCCCCTGCGCCGCAGCGTGGTCTTCGCCGCCTTCACCGGCGAGGAGAAAGGCCTGCTCGGCGCCCGCTGGTTCGTAGGCCATCCGACCGTGCCGAAGGCCTCGATCGTCGCCGACATCAACCTCGACCAGCTTCGCCCGCTGTTCCCACTGAAGATCCTGACCGAACTGGCCGTTGACGACAGCACCCTGGGCCAGACCGCGCGTGGGATCGCGGCGTCGATGAACATCCGCATCCAGCCGGACCCCGAACCGGAGCGCAACCTGCTGCGGCGCGCCGACCATTGGCCGTTCATGCAGGCCGGAATCCCGGCGACCGGCTTCATCTTCGGCTACCAGCCGGGGACCGAGGCCGAGCGGCGCTACCGCGAATGGTACCAGGTCCGCTATCACCGCCCGCAGGACGACCTGACCCAGCCGATGGATTTCGAGGCGGCCGGCGCCTTCAACCGGTTTTTCTACAAGCTCGCCGAGACGGTGGCCGACGCCGACGACGCGCCGAGGTGGGCGCCCGCCAGCGCCTATGCGCGCAAGCGCCCCTAGGCGACCTCGGCCTGGGCGCCGCCGCCCGGCTTGACCTGCGCGGGCACGGCGGCGCGGGTCAGGGTCGTGAAGAGCTCCACGGCCTGGATGGGCTTGGCGACGTGGCCGTCCATGCCGGCCAGTATGTACTGGTCGACCTGATGGGCCATGGCGTTCGCGGTCAGCGCGATGATGGGCGTGCGCGGACGGCCGGTGTCGGCCTCGCGGTTGCGGATCGCGGCGGTGGCGGTCAGCCCGTCCATCACCGGCATCTGGATGTCCATCAGGATGACGTCCCATTCGCCGGTTTCCCACGCCTCGACAGCCTGCTGGCCGTTGTCGACGACGTGCGGGTCGACGCCCATCTGGTGCAGCAGGGTCTTGAGGACCAACTGGTTCACGGCGTTGTCCTCGGCGGCCAGGACGCGCAGCGCGATCTCCGGCTGCTCGGCCGGCGCCTCGACGGGGCTGGACAGCTGCTTCTCCTCGCCGATCCAGCGCAGCGGCACGCGGACGGTGAACTTGGCGCCGAGGCCGAGCTCGCTTTCGACGCCGATCTCGCCGTCCATCAACTGGGCGAGCTCGCGGCAGATCGCCAGGCCGAGGCCCGTGCCGCCGAAGCGCCGCGTGGTCGAGGAATCGAGCTGGTCGAACTTGGCGAACAGCTTGGTCAGGCTTTCCGGCGCGATGCCCACGCCGGTGTCGGCGACGGAAATCTGCAGGATCTCGCCGTCACGGCGGGCGGCCACGCGGATCTCGCCCTGCTCGGTGAACTTCAGCGCGTTGGAGATCAGGTTGTAGAGGATCTGGCGCAGCCGGGTCGGATCGCCGAGGTAGCGGCCGCGCGCGCCCTCGATGTCGAGGGCGAAGGAGAGGCCCTTCTTGTTGGCCAGCGCCGTGAACGCCGAATAGGCGCCGCGCGCGACGTCGGCCAGTTCGAACTCCATCTGCTCCAGCTCGAGCTTGCCGGCCTCGATCTTCGACAGGTCCAGCACGTCGTTGAGGATCGCCAACAGCGCCTCGCCGGACCCATGGACCACCGACAGGCGGTCGCGCTGGCGGTCAGAAAGCTCGTCGCTGGCCATGGCCTGGGCCATCCCCAGGACGCCGTTCAGCGGCGTGCGAATCTCATGGCTCATGGTGGCGAGGAAGGTCGACTTGGCCGCGTTGGCCGCCTCGGCCGCGAACTCGCCCTCCTGCGCCCGCTGGCGCGCCTGGCGCAGGGCCGTGCGCGAGCGGTCGAGCAGCCGGCGCGACAGGAAGAAGAAGTTGGTCAGGCTGACGGCGCCCGCCAGGATCGCGACCGCGGCTCTGGGCGGCCATCCCATGTCATTTCCGGCGCTCCAGGCAATGTAGAGCAGGGTCACCACATAGGGCGCCAGCAGCAGGCGGAAGAGCTTCAGGTCGGCGTAGTATTGCAAAAGCACATAGGCCGCGCCGATGAAGGCGGTGGTGAGCGCGAAGACGTGGGGGATCTCTCCGCCGTGCCGCCAGAGCGCGACGATCATCGCCGCCTGCACGGCGCCGCCCAATACGCTGTTGGCCGAAACGGCCTTGCTCAACAGAGCGCCCCAGCGATCCGCCTTGTGCCGGCCGGCCGCCGTCATCAGCACCGTGGAGGACCAGAGGTTGGCCCAAACGCCGCAGGACCAGATCAGCGCCCACTGCCAGCCCAGGAAGCAGATCGCGACGACGCCGACCGCCGTGCTGCTGACCAGGCGCGGCAACAGGTTGCGCATAGATGCCGCATAGAGGCTGAGGCCCGACGGCTGGACAGCCGGGGCAATACCCGTTTGCGTGCTGCCGGCGACTTGGCTCAACAGCGTCCCCCCTTATCGTTGAGACCATGTTCGGCGATCCGAGTTAACCACGCGTCAAGGCCGGGGCGTTCGCCGGATCGGGCAGGCGGTTCAGGCGCCCAGCGCGGCGAACAGGATCAGGGTGAGGGTGACCATGATCGCGCCGCCAATGCGGGTGGCGATCTGGGCGAAGGGCATGAGCTGCATGCGGTTGGCGGCGGTGAGGATCGCCACGTCGCCGGTCCCGCCCTGCCCGGAGTGGCAGGCGTTCACGATAGCGGCCTCGATAGGATAGAGCCGCACGAGACGCGCCACCAGGAAGCCTGTGCCCATCAAGGTCGCGACGGTCGCCACGATGGTCGTCAGGGTCGGCAGGTTGAAGGCCGCGACGAGCTTTTCCCAGGGCGTCTTGGCCACGCCGATGGCGAACAACAGCGGATAGGTCACGCAGACCGAGAAGAACTGGAAGTTGGCGAAGGCGCCGCGCTCCAGCCGCGGCGACGCCACCCGGCCAAACTTCATCGCCACCGCGAGGCCCAGCATGACCACCGGCCCCGGCCAGCCCCACAGCTTCTGGGTCAGCGAGCCGACAAGGTAGAGGGTGACGGCCATCACCAGCGCCGCGCCGACGTCGGCCACGGTGGCGTGGGGCCGCGTCGGGTGTTCGCCGGCCAAGCGCACGTCATGCTCGCCCGGCTGCAGGCGGCCCTCGCCGGTCAGGCGGGGATAGCGCTTGCCGAGCGCGTTCAGGCCGCCGGCGAACAGGATCGCGGTCAGGCTGCCCAGCATGACGGCCGGCAGGATCTCGGCGAACAGCTCGCCCTGCGGCAGGTGCGCGGCCTGGGCGTAGCCGATGGTCAGCGGGATCGCGCCCTCGCCCACGCCGCCCGCCATGATCGGGGCGACGACCTTGAAGAAGGTGTGCCTGAGGCCGAGGCCGAGCGCGGTTCCGATCGCGCAGCCGACGCCGGTCGCCACCAACGACCCCACCGCGAGCGGCACGAAGATCTTGGCGAAGCCCGCGATCAGCACGCGCCGATCCATGCCGAGGATCGAGCCCACGACGATCGTGGCGATGAACAGGTAGAGGAAGTTGGAGTTGTCGGTGAAGGCGGTGATCGACTTGACCAGCGCCGGCGGCAGGACGTGGGCGTAAACCAGGTAGGACGGCAGGAAGGTCGCCAGGATCGCCGCGACGCCCAGATTGCGCAGGCCGGGCGTCCGCGCGCCGATCTCGGCGCAGGCGAAGCCGCCGACCGCCAGCACCGCGATATCGGTCAGGAGGTCGGAGGCCGGCGCGCCTACGGCCACGAAGGCCGCTACGACCCCCAGGGCCAGGATCGCGACCGGCAGGGGAACGATGCCCAGCCGCAAGTCCATGATCCGCCACCAGCGAGCGATCCGTCGCGACGCCTCGTCCTCGGCATCTTCAGCCACGGCGCTAGTCCGCCAGCTGCATCAGCTCGATGTGTCGGAACTCGATGGGACCGCTCTCGGCCTGCAGCGAGATGTAGCCATGATCGAGGGGCGCGACCTTGGCGTCGCCCGGATCGATGTTGGCGAAGCGCTTGAACTCGCTGGGGTCGAGCTTGATGTCGCCGTATTCCATCACGAGCTCGCCGTTGACGTATTGGCGCACGAGCCGCGCGCCATGCACCTCGACCTCGAAGCGCACCCACTCGCCGTCCTGGAAGGTCTTGGACGTCGAGTTCAGACAATGCACCTTGAGCGGTTCTCCGTGCATCGAGACCGTGGTCCCGGGCGTGCAGACATTGCCGGTGGATCGCGTCTCGCCCGGCGCGCCGCCCAGGAGCTGGGCTTCGACGGCAATGGGATAGGGCTGGTCGAGCGCCATGGCGTCCGGCGCCTGGCCGTGAATCATCACCCCCGAATTGCGCACCGCCCAGGCCTGCGCGCCGGGCGGCGACGGGCCCATGAAGCGGTACTCGAGCCGCAGCCGGTAGCTGGAGAGCGGCGTCCTGTAGATCAGGTGGCCGAACTCGTCGTTGAACCGCGGGTAGCGGCTGTAGTCGACCCGCAGCACGCCGTCCTTCGCCTGGAAGGTGTCGCGCCAGTTCTCACCGGCGGGATGATGATTGATCTTCACCACCCAGCCGTCGAGGTTTCGGCCGTTGAAGATCGATCGCCAACGCTCCGCCGCGCCGGCGGGAGAGGCCAGGCCCAGGATGGCGATCGACGCGGCGAGGACCCGCGCGGCCCTCATATCGCCCACGCGCGCCCGATCTGGGCGAGCGGTACGCAGCCATGATAGGCGCCGGGCGTCAGCTCGTAGCGCACCGCCTTGGTCGCTCCGGGCTTCGACGTGAAATAGCCCACCGTCACCAGCTCCTTCAGCACCGCGAAGAACGGCCGCCCCTGCGGCGCGGCGAAGAGTGGGATGCGGTTGGAAAGGCCCGTCTCGGTATCGCCTCGCCCGACCGCGGCCGGCTGCGGCGCGCCGCCTTCCGCGTCGTAGCGGGCCAGGAGCACAGTCTGTTGCTCCGGCTTTAGCGCCACGAAGGCCGCGCCGTGCGCCGCGCGTGCGTCCGCCTCGATGCGGTCGAGCCCCGCGCGGATCGCCTGGGCGTCACCAGGGGTGCAGAAGTCCGCCACGGCCCGATCGACGAATGGGGCCACGCCGGCCTCGCGGGCGCCGGGGCTGTCGGTGGCCGGGATGATCAGCTCGGCGACCACGTCCAGCACCTTGGCCTGCGCAGGCGTGAGCGCCTTGGGCGTCCAGGCCAGGGTCACCGCGGCCTGCGCGGCCGCGGCGGTGGGGATCACAAGCGTGGTCCAGAGCGCCCCGAAGGTGAGCGCCGCCTGGCGTCGGTTCATCGGCATGGGACCGGTCATCTAGATATCCCCCCGCTTGCCGGCCGCCACTGCGTGGTCGGCCGCCCGCGCCGTCAGCGCCATGTAGGTCAGCGACGGGTTCACGCAGGACGAGGACGCCATCGCCGCGCCGTCGGTAACGTAGACGTTCTTGCAGGCATGCACCTGGTTGAAGGCGTTCAGCACCGAGGTCTTCGGGTCGCGCCCCATCCGCGCGGAGCCCATCTCGTGGATTCCGAGGCCCGGGCCATAGTCGCCTTCGAGCTCGCGGACGTTCTTGAAGCCGGCGGCCTCCAGGATCTCGGCGGCGGCGGCCTTCATGTCCTTGCGCATGGCGTGCTCGTTCTCGCCCAGACCGACGTCGAAGGTGATGGTCGGCAGGCCGTGGGCGTCCTTCACAGCGTGGTTCAGCGTCATGCGGTTGTTAGGGTTCGGCAGGGTCTCGCCGAAGCCGCCCAGCCGCACAAGCCAGGGCCCAGGCTGGGATAGCGCGGCCTTGCGCTCGGCCCCGAAGCCTGGCGCGGGCCGGTCCCAGTTCGGCCGCCCGGCTCCGCCCTGGTAGCCAAAGCCGCGCAGGTAGTCACTTCGCTTGGACGCCGCGTCACCCAGGTTGCGGAAGCGTGGGATGTAGATCCCGTTCGGCCGCCGCCCGGAATAGTACATGTCCTCGTAGCCTGGCGCCTCGGCCCCGGCTCCGATCCCCAGGTGGTGGTCCATGATGTTGCGCCCGACCTGGTCGCTGTCGTTGCCAAAACCGTTGGGAAAACGTCGGCTGGTCGAGTTCAGCATGATCCAGGCGCTGTTCATCGCCGAGGCGCAGAGGAAGATCACCGGGGCGTAGAACTCGAGTTCCTGGCCGGTCGTCTCGTCCAGAACCTTCACGCCCGTCGCCTTGCCGGCCTTCTCGTCATAGATCAGCGAGGTGACGGTGGAGTTGGGCCGCAGCGTCATGTTCTTGGTGCGCTCGGCGGCGATCAGGGTCACGGCGTTGGAGCTGAAGAAGGCTCCGAACGGGCAGCCGCGGCTGCAAAGGTTGCGGCTCTGGCAGCGGCCGCGGCCCAGGGCTTTTTGCTCCGCCGTCGGCGCGGTCAGATGGGCGACCCGCCCGATGGTGATGCGACGGTCGGGGAAGCGCGCCTCGGACTGGGTCTTCAGATCCTTCTCGACGCAGTTCATCTCCATCGGCGGCTGGAAGATGCCGTCCGGCAGGTGGGCCAGCCCCTCTTTCCGGCCGCTGACCCCGATGTAGCGCTCCACATAGTCGTACCAGGGCGCCATGTCCTCGTAGCGGATCGGCCAGTCGACGCCGACGCCCTCGCGGCCGTTGGCCTCGAAATCGATCGGGCTGTGGCGATAGGTCTGGCGCGCCCACATCAGCGAGCGGCCGCCCACGTGATAGCCGCGGATCCAGTCGAACCGCCGTTTCTCCGTGTACGGATACTCGTCGTCCTTGACGAAGAAGTGCTGGGTGTACTCGGTCAGCGCGTAGCCGGTGCGCTCCTGCACCGGATAGTGCGCCTTCATCGTCGCGTCCGGCAGCTTGCCGCGCGGATAGCGGGTCTCCCAGGTGTTCTCGTTCGCCGTCGGATAGTCGGCGATGTGACGCACCATGCGGCCGCGCTCCAGGACCAGGGTCTTCAGCCCCTTCTCGGTCAGCTCCTTAGCCGCCCAGCCGCCACTCATGCCGCTGCCGACCACGATGGCGTCGTAGCTGTTTGCCTGCTTCGCCCGGTTGTTGAGGTTGGCCATGTCCGTGCGCCCCCGCTGCTTCGGGACGATCACACCATCAACCGGGCGAATCTTCCACTGCTGCGTGACAATTCGTGGCCCGCAGCGCGGACGAGGACCGGCAGGCGGCGGAGAAGACCGCTTGCGCGCTGAGCGCGAGCGTCCGTCAGCGCGGCGCGATCGGGCTTCGTCGTCGCGCCGCCTTGAAGCCGCGTTGACCGTGGGACAGGGGCGACGCTTTCGCACCGCCCGGCGAACGGAACCGCGCGACTTCTATATCATATTGTGATATTAAGGCGCTTTACGCGATTGCTCAGCCGGGAGTGCGTCACATTGAGAGCAAGCCTTATTACCCTCCTCCTGGGAAGCGCGCTTTCCCTGAATTCTCTGGCCCTGAATTCGCCGGCCGCCGCGGCCCCGGCCGCGCCTGCGGCCAAGCAGGCGCCGACAGCTGACCCCACCATTCCGCGGCCCGGATGGTCGCCCCCGAAGAACGCGATAGGGCAGCCGGACCTGTCCGGCTATTGGACCAACGCAACCATCACGCCCCTGGTGCGCAACGCGAAGCTTACCGACAAGGCGACGCTTCCGGCGGCTGAGGCGCGGGCGGTGGAGAAGACCTGGGCGGACGCGCTGGCGGCGGCCGACCAGCCGACCGATCCGAACGCCGGCGCGGTGGTTTCGAGGGCGAAGGCCGGCGACGCCAAGCTCCTGGCCATACGGCCCGAGTTCGCCGCGGCCGGCGGCGACGTCGGCGGCTATAACGCCTTCTGGCTGGACCCGGGCACTCACATCCTGGAGGTCAACGGCCAGTTCCGGACGTCGATCCTCACCACCGCCAACGGCCTGCCGCCGCCCCGCAAGGACGGCGCGTCGGCCATGCCGAGGCGTGGGCGTGACCGGGATAATTTCGACAGCTACGAGAGCCGGTCCCTGGGCGAGCGTTGCATCATGGGTTTCGGCCGCAACGCCGGGCCGCCAATGCTGCCCAACGGCTTCTACAACAACGACTACCAGATCGTGCAAACGCCCGACGCTGTCGTCGTCGAGGTGGAGATGATCCACGACACCCGGATTATCCGCCTGCACTCGCACCACCGCACCGACGGCGTGCGCCCGTGGATGGGCGATTCCATCGGACACTATGACGGCAACACGCTTGTCGTGGAGACCACCAACTTCCCCAAGGGTCAGAACTTCTTCGGCTCGTGGAAGAACCTGAAGGTGACGGAGTGGTTCACCCGCGTGTCGCCGACCCGGATCAACTACAGGTTCCAAGTCGAAGACCCCGACACCTGGAGCAAGCCGTGGGGCGGGGAGTACGACTTCGCGCCCATGCACGGGATTATCTATGAATACGCCTGCCACGAGGGGAACTACGCCCTTCCCTCGATCCTGGCCGGCGCGCGACACCGCGAACAGGCCGAAGCTCGCGCAAAGGCGACGAACGTGTCGGCGCAGACCAAGCCGGGCGGCCTCTGACGAGACGGGGGCGAGCAGGCCGGACGGGCGCGCGCCGCGACCGTTCGACCTGCCTGGCGGTCTGCTGACTCGCATGGATAAAATATCTTATTGTGATATAACTTCGTCGATTTCGAGTTCTGACGCTTTTCTGTGAGGGACCTTGCGGGGCTTTGCTTATCTGGGCGGCGTGCTGGCTGCGATTGCGCTGGCTGGCGTCGCTGAGGCGCGTACCGCCAAGGGCGGGGCAGACAAGGCTCAGCCGGAATATGCGCAAAACCTGATTTCCGTCGTCACCGGCCAGCATGAAGCCGTGCCGACAGGCAACTGCGTCGTGTGGGCGAACGCGGAGGGCTTCGGCGTCGGCCGCCAGCAGCTGGGCGGCTACCATGGCGTGACGATGAATCTCAACGTCAAGCCGATGGGCAAGGACCTTCCAACGCCCACGACATTCGCCTCGGGCCTCGCCGAGATGAAGTTTCGGTTTCCGACCGCGCCGGGATGGCTGGTGAAGACGATCGAAAAGAACCGGCCGGCTATCGAGGCCGCCTGCGCCGAAGACCATGAGACGCCCTTCGTGATCCACAAGATCACGGCAGCCGACCAGCATGGCTGACCGCTGACGCCGGCGGGCGCGAGCGTCAGGATTCCGCGGTGGGATCGGTCCCCTGCCGGAGCTTGCGCAGGCGGCGAAGCGAGGCGCTCAAGGCGGGCTCGCGGCGCAGCATCTCGGCCTGATGGAGCGTGGCCAGGCGCTCCAGGAGCGCCGCCCCCGCAGGGGTGAGCGTAAGCTCCACGCTGCGGCGGTCGACGCTCGACGTCGCGCGCTGGGCAAGCCCCGCCTTGGCCAGACGATCCATCAGCTGGACGGCGGCATGGTGGGTGAGCAGCAGGTCGTCCGCCAGATCCTTCACGGTCATCACCTCGCCCGGCCAGGCGGCGATGGCCAGTATGGCCTGGTATTGCTGCTGGGTTATTCCGGCGCTCCGGCTGATCGCCTCACTCGCCGCCAGAAAGCGCCTCAGCGCATGGCGGAAGCTGGCGAGCGGGAGGAATCGATCCGGGGCGGACACCATGGTCAACAGTCTAAGGCCATGGCGCGCGGCGGTCAGCGACGATGTGATCGGCCGTCCCAGGCCGCCATCGCCTATCCCTTGGCGTCCGGCACCTCGACCGGCACGAAGAGGTGGCGTCCTTGCCGCGACAGCCGCAGCAGGACCTCCGGACGGTGTCCCGCGCGCGCCTCGGCGATGGCCTGCGAGACGTCTGCCGCGCTGTTGATCGGGTGCGAGCCGATCTGTTGGATGACGTCTCCGGGCCGGACTCCGCGCTCGCCGGCCTTGGAGTCGGGTGAAATCCGCTCGACCTTGACCCCGCCGCCGGGATTGGGGGCGACCAGCAGGCCAAGTCCTCCGGCGTGGGACGACTCGGCGCCTCCGTTCATGGCCAGGTTGATGTCCGACGGGCGGGTGCCGGATCGAACGCGGATGTGGCGGGCCGTCCCCTCCCGGCGGATATCGAGCGCGATGTCATCGCCGGGTCGGGCGCGAGCGACCTGACGGGTCAGATCCGAGGCCGAGGTGATGGGATCGTCGTTCACCTTCATCACCACGTCGCCGGACCGCAGGCCGGCGCGGGCGCTGGGGCCATCCGGCGTCACGTCCGCCACCAGCGCACCCTTGCGCGGCGGCAGACCGAGGCTTTCGGCGATGTCCGGCGTCATGTCCTGGATCGTGGCGCCGATATAGCCACGCACCACCTTGCCGTCCGCAATCAACTGCTTGGAGACCCGGGCCGCCACGTCGGCGGGGATGTCGAAACCGATGCCGACGGAACCGCCGGACGGGGTGAAGATGGCCGAGTTCACGCCGACCACTCGTCCATAGAGGTCGAAGGTTGGGCCGCCGGAGTTGCCGCGGTTGATCGGCGCGTCGATCTGCATGTAGTCGACGTAGCCCGAGCCGCTGACCCTGGGGCGGGCCATCGCCGAGACGATGCCGGCTGTGGCCGTTCCTCCCAGGTTGAAGGGATTGCCGACCGCCACCACCCAATCGCCTACCCTCGGCTTGCCGCGGTCCTCGAAGCTCACGAAGGGAAAGTCGCGACCGTCGACCTTGACGACGGCCAGGTCGGTTTCGGGGTCCCGTCCGATGACATGGGCCGGCAGCGACCGCTCGTCAGCGGTCCGCACGGTGATCTTGTCGGCGCCTTCGACCACATGGTTGTTGGTGACGATGTAGCCGTCGCCGGAGATGAAAAAGCCCGATCCGGTGGCGCGCGTGGGGCGGGCGTGCTGCGGCAACTGCCGGAAGAACTGTTCGAAGCCGGGCGGCAAGGCCCCGCCAGGGCCGAACGGCCCATGAAAGGCGGTCTGGCTGGGAGCGGCCTTCGACACGACGTCGATAGACACCACCGCCGGCGCGACCCTTTGCACGATGTCCGCGAAAGACATGGGCGCGCCCGCCACCGCGGGAGGCGTCACGGGTGTGGAATTGACCGGCCCGGGGGCGCCGGCCAGCGCCCAGGCGCCGCTGGCGCAAGCCAGCACGGCGGCCATCGCGCCGACCGTGGCGCCGTAGATAAGTTCCTTGCGGTTCATGGCTTTCTCGTCTCGTTCGTATTGGCCGTCGCGGTGTCCGCTTCGCAGGACGGTTTGTGGCCGCAGTCGGACGCCGCGGAACGGAGGCTGTCAGTTAATATCCCATTGTGATATTTTTGAGGTCATGACGGGCGCTAGAAATTGTACGCGAGCGTGGCGCGCGTCACCGCATCGGACTGCCGGCGGCTGGCGGGCGCATCGCGCTCATATTGGACGTCATAAGCGACACGCGCCTCAAGGGGGCCAATCAACTTGGCTTTGAGAGACAGGGTCGAGCGCGCGGTTGTGTGCAGCCGGTCGATGTAAAGCGCCGCTTCCTCGGCCAGGGTCAGGTCCGGGCGCAATGTCCAGGCCGCGCTCACCGCCGCCCGTCCGGCGAGCTGCTCCTCCGTGGCTCGCCCATAGTACTGCGCGTAGCGAAGCGCCGGGCCGGCGTCCACGACGACCTTCAGGTCCGGCCGGCCGATCGCGGTGACGCCGAGACCCATGCCGACGGTATAGCGATCGCGATAGCCGAGGAACCGGTCGTGTTCGTACTCCGCGAGACCATAGCCATATCCGAACTGATCGAGCCTCAGGCGCGGCTGGTAGGCGAGCACAAATCGGTCGGTAGTCCGCCTGTGCTCGACCTCGCCGTAGTCCAGGCGGGTCGATAATTTCTGCGTCCAGTTCAGCCCGTCGCGGCTCAGCTTCGCGGCGCCATAGAACTGCATCGCGTCCGCGCTGCCGGTCGAGCGGCTGCCGCCGAACTCGAGGTCGCCGCTCCACAGCGACAGGGGACTCGCCGCAGCCAGGCGCGCACGGGCGGCCTCGGACTTTTCCGCCTTCGCCAGGGACGCCTGGCGCCTGTAGCGCGCCTCGATCGCCTGGATGTCCGCCAGGCTTTCCGGCGCCGTCTTCTTGGCGACGTCGATGACGGCGGCGATCGTGGCCGCGTCGTTTCCACGCAACGCCGTTTCGATCATCGCCCGTATGGGCTGGGGAAGCGGCTGGGCGGCGCGCGCTTCGCAGGCGGTGAAATTGGCCAGCAGGGCCGCCACCGCCGTCCACGCCAACGCTTGCACGGGGTGTCGAGACCTGAGCGCGCCGCGCATCATCCGCCCTGGCCAAAGGGGAGGTCGCACCGGGCGGCCGCCTGGGGCCCGGGCAGGTCTGGCCGACGCGAGCGCCCGGACGCCCGCTGATCGGACTCGGCCACGGGGACCGCCATAAGGTCCGCGACGAAGGTGTCGCGCCAATGGGCGACGTCAAAGCGGCGGACGCCGGCCATCAGCTCGCGCCAGCGCGCCGTCCGCTCCCGCTTGGGCATCGCGAGGCCGACACGGATCGCCTCGGCGACGTCCTCGCGGCTGAATGGATTGACGATGAGCGCCGCCTGCATCTCCTCGGCCGCCCCGGCGAACTGAGACAGGATGAGAACGCCCGGGTTCCGCTCGTCCTGGGCGGCGACATACTCCTTCGCCACAAGGTTCATGCCGTCGCGGAGCGGCGTGACGAGCCCGATGTTGGCGGCGCGGTAGAAGCCTGCCAGTTCGTCGCGGCGGTAGCTGCGGTTCACATAGCGCAACGGGACCCAATCGAACGTCGCGTAGGCCCCGTTGATCCGTCCGCTTTCGGAATCCAGGCGCGCGCGCAGGTCCTGGTAGGCGGCGACGTCGTCGCGACTGAGGGTGGCGATCTGCAGCAGGAAGACGTTCTCCAACTGGTCGGCCCCGTCCGCCAGGAACTGCTCATAGGCCAGGAAGCGCTCCTCGATACCCTTCGAATAGTCCAGCCGGTCTACACCGAGGATCAGCTTGCGCCCCGCCATGCTTTGCCGCATCCGGCGATGGCTTGCCTGGGCCGACGGCGAGGCGGCCGCGGCCGCGAAATCCTCCACGTCAATGCCGATGGGATAGACGCCAACCGACGCGCCCTGCCCGAGCCCCTCGACCTTGCCGTCGGCCGAAACCGATCCACCGAGCGTATCGGTTATGTAGCCGGTGAAGGCTTCTTCCGAGTCCCGCGTCTGGAAGCCGATGAGGTCGTAGTCCAGCAGGGCTTCGACCAGCGCTTCGTGGCGCGGCAGGGTCGTCAGGACGCGTCGCGACGGCCAGGGGATGTGCAGGAAGAAGCCGATGCGGTTGTCGACACCGCGCCGTCGAAGCTCCCGCGCGAACGGGAGCAGGTGATAGTCATGCACCCACAGGACGTCGTCCGGGCGGATCATCGGCAAGAGCGCGTCCGCGAACCGTTCGTTGACCCGCGCATAGCCGGCGCCAAACGACCGCTCGTAGGCGGCGAGGTCGGTGCGGTAGTGGAAGAGCGGCCAGAGCGTCTTGTTGGCGTAGCCGTCGTAATATTCCTCGCGGTCCTGCTCATCGAGGTCGATGGTCGCGACGGTGATGCCGCCGATGCGCCGGGTCTTCACCTCGCCCGTGTAGTCGGCGACCGTGCGGCCACTCCAGCCAAACCACACCCCCGAATGTTCGCGCAGCGCCGCGGCGAGCGCCATGGCCAGACCGCCGGTCGAGGCTGCCCCGCTTTCGGCCGTCGCCTGGACGCGGTTGGAAATGACGATCAGTCGGCCCATGGCTACGCCCGCCGGCGAGCTTCGGCGTCAGCCGCGGTCATCCGCGCGATATCCCAGCCGACAAGGATGTCCCCGGCCGTCATCGCGCCCCGGCGGGGCCAAGGGTGAAATCCGCCACGGCTCAGGCGATGGCGTCCGCCGGCGCCTTCAGGCCCCGCATCGCGCTCCGCAGACCTTGAACCTTGTCAGGATGCGGAAGCCAGTCGGCCTGATCGTCTTCAGGATCGTCGTCACAGAGGATGAGCGAGCCGATGTTCCAGTCCCTCATGAGGGTCGCCGCCAATTCGCGCGCGCCCCGCTTGCCGGTCGGGGGACGAGCCACGACGGCGACGGTCGCCATCGTCTGCGCCGCCATCGCCAGGGCGACGCCTGCCGTCTGGACCGGACCCACGACCGAATATCCGCCATCAAACAGGCTTTTAAGTATACCTTCGGCGTATTCTTCATCGTCGCAGATAACGAGCACAGTATCTGCTTGGTAATCCAATCTCTCGTGTTGTGATTTCGAGATGGCGCGCCCTCCTCATTGCTCTAGATTACCATAGCACAGCCCTCTCCTGGATTTCGACCTTGAGCGACTGACAATTCCGTGAACTCCATTCAGGCCGTCGCAGGCCTGGCGAACGACTGGAATGGAAGGGCGTTGGGACTGCCGCCTCGCTGGTGGGCCCGGCAGGACTCGAACCTGCAACCAGACCGTTATGAGCGGCCGGCTCTAACCATTGAGCTACAGGCCCCAGCAGCGATGCGTGATGGCGGTTACCACGGGCTGCACAGGCCTTAAAGCGGGCGTTCAGGTAGGCTTTGCAAACCTTCGGGCGGCTGGCCGACCGCCTAATTGAGGAGATCACTATGAAGACCATCCTGCGCGCTGCGTCCCTGAGCCTGCTGCTCGCCGCCGCGGGCGCGGCTGCGCCAGCCTTTGCAGAGACGCCGCCATCGGCAGGCGACAGCGTATTCCACGCCACGACGCTGAACCTGGCGGCCTTTGGCGAGACACGGATCGCGCCCGACATGGCGACCATCAACCTGGGCGTGACGACCGAGGCCAAGACCGCCGGCGAGGCGATGGCGGCGAACGCTCGGCGGATGGACCAGATGCTGGCCGCGCTGGCGAAGGCCGGGATCGCGGCGAAGGACATCCAGACTTCGAACCTCAACCTTGGCGCGAAGTATGTCTACGCGCAGAACGAGGCGCCACGGCTGACCGGCTATCAGGCCTCGAACCAGGTGAGCGTCACCGTCCATGACCTGGCGCGGCTCGGCGCGGCGGTGGATGCCACCGTGAACGCTGGCGCCAACCAGGTGAACGGCATCAGCTTCGGCCTGAACGACCCGACGACGGCGGAGAACGCGGCGCGGCTGGAGGCGGTGAAGGCGCTGCAGGCCAAGGCCGAGCTCTATGCCAAGGCGACCGGCTATCGAATCGGGCGGCTGGTTTCACTGAGCGAGGGCGGCGGCTATGCGCCGGCGCCGCCCATGCCGATGGCCAGCTTCGCCAAGCGCGAAGTCGCGGTCAGCGGCTCGCGCGTCGAGCCCGGCGAGTTGAAGGTGCGGATCGACGTCAGCGGGTTCTACGAACTGACCCGCTAAAGCCCGGCGCTGGTGAAGGCCCGCGAAAGACGCTCGGCCATCATCCGGCCCGGAAAGGCGCGCTGGCCCTCCATCATGGCGGCATAGACCAGCCCCTTTCCGGGGATCGGCCCCGCGGCCCAGCCCACGCCACGCGAGGCGTCGGCCGTGGAGCTGCAACTCAGGGTGCGCGGCTGACCGTCCTTGAGCGTCGCCTTCAAGAGGGCGTCGAGAGTTTGCGCGCCGCCCGGCGTCGCGGGATCGCAGGACGGCAGCGAACGGGCGCAGGCGGTGTGGGTGTTGTAGCGGTAGACGAGCTTTCCCGTGGCCTGCTCGGCGATCAGCAGACAGGAGGCAGGGTCGCCGATGGCCCGCGACACCGCCGCGTCGAGCTCATCCTTGTCGACCCCCTTTGGCGCACCGGGCGAACAGGCGCAAAGCGTCAGGACGGCGAGGCAGGAGGCGAGGATGCGAAGCCTGGTCATTCGCTCCCAATACGCAGGAAGGCCTCGGCGTTCAACGCGCCAGACTTCCGCTGCCGTTGGGTGAGGCTTGACGCGTTCGCCCGCGCCCTGCGCTATGGCTCTCAAGTGAACGTCGGTAACAGGCGGCAAGGGAGTTGCTCATGGACGGCGACCAGACGAATGGCGGTTTCCTCGAAGCGGGCCTGGCGCAGATCCCACCAGCGCTGCAGGCCGTGGCCGACGCCGGCGACCTCTCCGGCTTCGTGACCCTGGTCTGGCGCAAGGGCGAGGTGGTCCAGGTCAACACCGTCGGCCATCGCGACGTCGAGGCGGGCGCGCCGATGGCCCGCGACACCCTCTTCCGCATCGCCTCGATGACCAAGCCCGTGACCTCCATCGCGGCCCTGATGCTGCTGGAGGAAGGCAAGCTTCGGCTCGACGAGCCGATCACCAAATGGCTGCCCGAGTTCAAGGACATGCAGGTCCTGAAGGACGCCACCGGGCCGATCGACCGGACCTATCCCGCGCCGCGCGAGATTACCGTCGAGGATCTGATGACCCATCGGGCCGGCCTCGCCTACGCCTTCACCTCGGTGGGGCCGATCGCCCAGGCGCACGAGGATCGGCTGGGCCCGCCGCTCGGCACCCCGCTGACGCCGGACCAGTGGCTGGCGGCGCTGGGCAGCCTGCCGCTCTCCTACCCGCCGGGCGAGCGGTTCCACTACAGCCACGCCACCGAGGTGCTGGGCTTCCTGGTCGCGCGGATCGAGGGCAAGCCGCTGGGCCAGGTGCTGAAGGACCGCATCTTCGGCCCGCTCGGCATGCACGACACCGATTTCTGGTGTCCGCCGGCGAAGCGGGACCGGATGGCCAAGCTCTACCGGATCGATCCTGAAACCGACCGGCTGCAGGACGTCTCCTTCCCGCATGAGGACAGCCAGCCAGTCTTCGAGGCCGGCGGCGGCGGCCTGATCTCCACGGCCGACGACTACCTGAAGTTCGCCCGCATGATGCTGGGCAAGGGCGCGGTCGACAGCGTGCGCCTGGTGAAGGCCGAAACCATTGAGACGATGACCCGGAATCGGCTGACGGACGACCAGCGCCAGATCCCCTTCATGGGTATCCCCTTCTGGCTCGGCCAGGGCTTTGGGCTTGGGGTTTCGGTGATCACCGACCCCGAAAAGCAGGCCTGGATGGGCGCGGGGTCGCAAGGGGCGTTCGGCTGGCCGGGCGCGTTCGGCACCTGGTGGCAGGCCGATCCGGCAGAGGACATGGTGCTGATCTATCTGATCCAGAACTCCATGCCGCTGGGGCCGGACGCCGCGGCCCAGCTCGCGACCGGCCAGCGGATGGGCGGCCGCGCCGCCCTGCCGGTCTTCCAGAAGTCGGTCTACGCCGCGCTCGGCAAGTAGCCGGCCGCGCGCCTCACGGGTTCGGCGCGTTGCGGGGCGCCACGCACATGGGCTGGCCGTTGTACATCGCGCCGACCAGGCTGCCGTGGTTCACGGCCGCTAGCCGGGCCCTTTCGTAGGCGGCGCTATCGGCCGGCGCCCGGACGCCGGCGGGGCAGACCGGAGCCGTGACGCGATCGCCGCCGGCGGGACAGAGGCAGATGTCTTCGCGCGCGTCGATGCGGCTCGCCTGGACCTTGCACCTGGCCGGCAGGCTCTTGCCGGCCACATCCAGGCAGATGGTCGTGGTCTTCGGGGGATTGTCAGCCAGCGACTGGCCGAAGGCGGCCCCGGCGGCGAGGCTGAGCGCGCCGGCGCATATCAGGACGTGGAACCTCATGGCGATTCTCCAATCCGTCCCCCGAACGCCTATTGGCGGCCTGTCGTTGCGCACCGTCAATCGCCCCGCATGGCGGAATTCGGCCGTCAAAGCTTAGCAGCCGTTCACCACGAAACCTCGCCATAGCTTAACCGTGGCGGGCGCAGTCTCGACGCCATGGACCCGATCTCCACCGCCCGCTACGGCATGATGGCCGCCAGCCGCAGCCTGGAAGGCTCCGCCACGCGCGTCGCGGGCATGGCCGGCGACAGCGGCGTCGACTACGCAGCCGAAGCCGTCACCCAGATCGAAGCCAAGCAGGCGTTCAGCGCCAACGTCGGCGTCATCAGGATCGCCGACAAGATGTGGCGATCGCTGATGGACCTGCAGAGCGCCTGACCGGCCCTCGCTTTAGGCGAAGGCGATCCAGCGGCCGGCCGCGGCGCCCATCACCCAGACCAGGATCGTGGCGTAGGCGATGAACTTGGTGAGCGGACCGCCTGTTTCGCCGCGTCCGGCGCGGAAGAGCTGGAAGATCGCCACGCCGCCGATCCAGGCGCAGAACACCGCCGTCCAGGTCTTGTTCACCGGGTTCAGGTGGTCGTAGTCGTCCGGCTTGATCAGGATGTGGGTGTTCACGAACTGGGCGACGATCATGGCGATCAGCACGCCGAGATAGATCCACCTCAGCCGCCCCGGGGTCGCGAACAGCACGATCAGCGCCGCGGCGGTGATGATGTGATAGATGCCGACGTTGATCAGGTCGGAGGTCACGAAGACCCAGATCCCGAGCAGGAAGATCGCCGTGCCGAGCGCGAACCAGGCCTTGGAGGCGGTGCTCACCGCGCCCTCGGCCGCCGCCACAGGCCGGCTCGCGCCATAGGTCAGGATGATGCCGGACAGCAGCGCCAGCATCTTCACGACGAAGGCCGCGCTGTCGTAGAGCCGCTCGGCATTGGCGGCGCCGATAAGGATGCCGGTGAAGATGATCCCCACCACGCCGACGTTCTGCCAGAAGCGCAGGTTGCGATAGATTTCCGACGGCGGCTCCTGGGTGAGGCCGACGCCCAGCAGGCGCAGGTTCATCAGGATCGTCGTGCCGCCCAGCAGGATCAACGACAGGATATGGCCCACTTCCCAGAAGGCGAACTGCGGCTTGACCTGCTTGCCCGGGAAGGTGTTGGCGAGGTTCTCGACCCAGGGCCGGATGTGCGGCAGGAACTCTTCAATCTCGATCTTCATAGGTGCTGCCCCGCCAGGTTGACTTCGCCCTTGTCGGAGGTCTTGCACTCCTGGACCCAGTTGATGAAGGCGGTCTGCGGCTTGCCGCACTCGAACCAGTCGTAGGGGATGAAGCGGCCGCAGGTGATCACCAGCAGCCAGGCGATCAGCGAACCCGCCGCGGCGATCCGCGCGGCGCGAGGCGGCTTCTCGTCCGTGTCCCAGGAGTCCTGCGTCCGCTGGGTCTGGCCGTGGAAGATGAGGATGTTGAGCAGCGCCAGGGCCAGGAAGATCATCTTCGCCCGGAACCAGATATTGTGATAATAAAACAGCGGCTTGGCGAACAGCAGGCCAAGCCCGCTGAGCACCACGAAGATGAAGCTGAAGACGGTGAGCGGCAGGATGGCGTCGCTGACCACCGAGACGCGCGTCTTGCGGAAGGTCACGCCCAGCAGCCGCAGGTCGACGATCAGGATGGTGCCCGCGAACAGCATCAGCACGATGAGATGGGTGCCTTCGAGCAGGCTCCAGAAGTTCAGCGAGCCGAGCAGGGCCTCGCTCCAGGACTGCGCATCCGGCGACGGACCCTTGCCGAGCGAATGCTCGAGCCAGTTCAAGAATGCGCCGATCATCGGCGCAGCTCCGGTCTTGCGTTCATCCCTGCCCTAATCCCCGTCCGTTTGGACTTTTTGAAAACTCGCGCCGCCCCTGTATCGACGCACCACCGCACTCACACCGGCCGCACCCCGGCAATCAAGCAGCTTACGGTTCCGCCGCCGTTACACATCCGTTACAGCGGAGAATTATCGGCGTCTTGCAGGCTGCGACGCAATCTGCGGCCCTGCGAAGCCCGCATTGCGGCATCACCATTCCAGGCAAAAAAGAAGGGGCCGGTAAGCCCCCTCTCCTTCGAATGGCTTGCGAAAGCCTATTTCTCGGTCGGGTCCGAGCCGTCCTTCGGGGCGCCGGTGCCGGACGAGCCCATGAACAGCTTGCGGCCGTCGGGGAAGGTCACGTCGCGACCGTTCGCCTTGCAGATCGGCGTGCAGGCCTTGTCCTTCGACTGGTAGCCGCGGACCACGATCTCGGTGCCGACCTTCAGCGAGTTGCGGTCGATGCCGGCGCGCAGCAGGGTGTTGGGCGTGCCGCCCTCCACCATCCACTCGGTGGTGGTGCCGTCAGGATTGACGTTGGCCACGTGGACCCAGGCGTGCGGGTTGATCCATTCGACCTTGGTCACCTTGCCGCGCAGCAGCACTGGCGACTTGCCGTCGAACTCGGCGGCGAAGGCGTGGTGGGCGAAGGCCTGGGTCACGCCGACCGTCGTGGCGGCGAGAAGGCCGGCGGAAATCGCGGCCGGGATAATGAAACGATGGAAATTCATTTTGGCGTCTCCAGCGGACAATGCTGATCTTTCTAGCGTCTTCCCGGTGCGCGATCAGGCGGCCGGGAAAGACAGGGCGGGTTGGGTCGTTACTTCAGCGGCTCTTTCCGCAGGTGACCGTACATCAATTCTTCGACGAATTCGACGCACTTGAATTGCTGCAGGCGCGCATCCTCGCCGACGTGCTTGTAGAGGTTCATGCTCATCTTCCACGGACGCGTGAAGGTGGCGGGATCGGTGATCTCGGCCTCGTAGCGCATCACGCCAGGGCCCGTGGGCGTCCAGCGCTCGACGACCTTCATGTCGCCGGAGTGGAAGTTGCCGGCCCGGTCGAACCAGGTCGAGTCGAGCATGCCGGTCACGACCACCACCAGGGTGTCGCCTTCCCAGTGCGCGACCGATTGCCCCATCCAGCTGTCGACCGGCGCGGGGCCCGGATCCTTGAACAGCAGGTTGCGCACCGCGCCCGCGTATTCATAGGCGATCAGGGTCGCGCTCTCGGATTGGAAGATCTGGAACGGCAGGGCCATGTAGTTGGCCCGCGGCACGCCCGGCAGGTAGCACTTGATCTCGGGATCGCGGTGGATCCAGTCGGCCTTGTTCTCGTCGCGCTTCTTCAGCGCTTCCGGCGTGTAGGGGATCGTGCCGCCTTCGACGACGCCGAGGCCCGCGGGAACCGATCCCACCGCGCCCAGCGCCAGGACGTCCTTGGCCGGCACCGGCACCACGGGACCCGGGCGCATCTGCAGGGCCGCGCTCGAAGCGTGCGGCTCGATGTTGTAGTTGGCGGTGTTCATCACCTGCCAGACACCATTGAGGTCCGGATGCTTGCCGTCGGGCCCGCGCGGCGCCCGATAGGCGGAGGCCTTTGCGGCCGCCGGCTTCGCCTTGCCTGTCGTCCCATGGGCCGGCGCAGCCTGCGCCTGACCGCCAATCACCACGCTCGCCACGGCCAGCGCGACCATAGTCCTGATCATTCTTCGCTCCCCAAATCTCCGCCTCAATGGTGCGGAGTCGACTTTCTCAAATACCTAGCGGACGTTTGGACGAAGCGCCAGCGTCCCCAACCTTTTGACTTTCCGTCGCCGCACGACTAGCGCCCTGCCATGGCGCTACGCACCTTCTTTGCGACTCCGGTCTATGAAAGCTCGCTTAGCACGGACGGAAGTTTCGAAAATTTCAGAGCCGAATTGGAAGCCGCATGTCGCATGCTGGCGGCCGAGGACGCGGCCGGGCGCGCCTGGTGCAAGGCCAACGGCTATGGTGGCTACACCTCCTATGCCTCGCTGGACGACCTGCCGACGCGCGCCAGCGTGTTCGGCGAGCTGAAAGGCAAGCTGGACCGCCACGCCAAGGCCTTCGCGGCCGACCTCGCCTTCGACCTGCGCGGCGGACGGCTGAAACTCGACAGCCTGTGGGTCAATGTCCTGAGGCCTGGCGCGGCGCACTCCGGCCACATCCATCCGAACAGCGCCATCTCCGGCACGGTCTATGTGGTCACCCCGCCGGGCGCGAGCGCGCTCAAGCTGGAGGACCCGCGGCTGCCGCTGATGATGGCCGCCCCGCCCAGGCGGCCCGACGCGCCGGAAGACGCGCGCGCCTTCGTCTACCTGACGCCGGAGCCCGGTACGGTGCTGATGTGGGAGAGCTGGCTGAGGCACGAGGTGCCGGCCAATCGCGCGCGCACCGAGCGCATCTCGATCAGCTTCAACTACGCCTGGCGCTGAGACAGCGCGCAGGGGCTCGATGCCCGCGCCGCTGGAGCATGCCATATGAACCGCCAAGGACGCCAAGAAGCCTGCCACCGAGGTCGTGCGACCTTGGCGCGCTTGGCGGTCGTTCAATTGCTGAGCGCCCGCTGCGCGGGCCCATTGCCAGGCCTCGCCTCTCGGCGTCCTTCTCTACCTGCGGGAAAAGGGTCCTGGTCAGTGTGGAGAATCCGCGAGCCCGCTCTTCGAGGGAGGTAGCGCCGGCGGGTCAGCCGGTGTCGGCGAGCGGGGGCGCAGGCGTGTTGGCGGGCGCGAGGCTGCGCGCGGTGGTGACCACCAGGCGGCCTTCGATCTGCATGTCGGCCTTCAGGCGCTGGGCGAGCGCCTCGATGGGGAGGTCGGCGAAGCCTTCAGCCTGCGCGGCCTCGTCGAGGCGCGCGTCGAGGTCTTCGATGAGCACGTCGAACTCTTCCGTATCGCCCTCGGCCTCGGTCCAGAGCAGCCGCTTCAGCACGCCGCGCACGCGCGCCTTCTGGCGCTCGGCCGGCGGCGGCGCGGCGGGCTCCGCCGCACGATCCGCCAGCCGGGCGGCCTCACGCCCGGCGCGATCGCGCTCGGCGAGGTCTTCCCGCGCCTGCAGTTCCGCCTCGCGCTCGGCGCGGGCGACCTGGCGTTCCAGTTGGAAATCCAGCGCCAGCGTCAGCCGCACGGCGCGCGAGGTCTTCTGGAAGGCGGCGGCGAGCGCCACCTTCTCCTCCGCTTCCTCGGCCGCGCGGGCCTGGACGGCCAGGTCGCGCGCCAGCATCAGGCCCAGCTCGGCGAGTTCGCCCAGCATCGCCTCGGCCCTCGCCCGCTTGTCCGTTGCGTCCGACATGAACAAAACGAGAACATGAAGAGAGGCAGGGAGTCAAATTTTATCGCGACTTTCTTTCAACCGCCGTCCCAAGCTCCTCCCCAAGGCGAAGCCCGTTGAGGGGGAGGTGTCATGGTGCGCGGCGACATGGCGCAGGGGGTTGCAGCCCACAGGCTCGCCCGCCGAGGCCTCGCCCTAACCGCTGTCATTCCGGACATGGCTCCGCCATTCCGGGATGACAGTGGAGGTCATCGCCTAATGCGAGGGCCCGAAGCCGCCGGGCGGTTGGGCGCGGGCGCGCGAGGCGACCGCTTCCTGGGCGTCGTGCTGCATCTTGTCGAGTTCGTCGCGGGTCGCGCAGAAATGCTTGCTGACATGGCTGCCGGTCGGGCGTTCGTCCCAGCAGACCCTTTCCACGCCCTTGCGTCTTTCAGCCTTGGCCGGAGCCGCCGGCGCGGCTGTTGCGGCGGGCGCGGCGGCGGCCGCAGACGCGGACGGTTCGGCGGCGGCCATCAGCATGGCGGCCACGAGGACGGAAAGCACGGCGAAGCTCCTGGAAACTGTGCGGCCGTCAGTTAAGCGACTGAATCTTCAGCTGTCGAGGAAGCTGCGGAGCTTCCGGCTGCGGCTCGGATGCTTCAGCTTGCGCAGCGCCTTGGCCTCGATCTGGCGGATCCGCTCGCGGGTGACGCTGAACTGCTGGCCGACCTCTTCCAAGGTATGGTCGGTGTTCATGCCGATGCCGAAGCGCATGCGCAGCACGCGCTCCTCACGCGGCGTCAGCGAGGCCAGCACGCGGGTCGTGGTCTCGCGCAGGTTCGACTGGATCGCCGCGTCGATCGGCAGGACCGCGTTCTTGTCCTCGATGAAGTCGCCCAGGTGGCTGTCTTCCTCGTCGCCGATCGGGGTTTCGAGGCTGATCGGCTCCTTGGCGATCTTCAGGACCTTGCGGACCTTCTCCAGCGGCATGGCGAGCTTTTCGGCCAGTTCCTCCGGCGTCGGCTCGCGGCCGATCTCGTGCAGCATCTGGCGGCTCGTGCGGACGATCTTGTTGATCGTCTCGATCATGTGGACCGGGATGCGGATGGTTCTTGCTTGGTCAGCAATGCTGCGGGTGATCGCCTGGCGGATCCACCAGGTGGCGTAGGTCGAGAACTTGTAGCCGCGGCGGTACTCGAACTTGTCGACCGCCTTCATCAGGCCGATGTTGCCCTCCTGGATCAGGTCCAGGAACTGCAGGCCGCGGTTGGTGTATTTCTTGGCGATGGAGATCACCAGGCGAAGGTTGGCCTCGACCATCTCCTTCTTGGCCTGGCGCGCCTCGCGCTCGCCCTTCTGCACGGTCTGGACGATGCGGCGGTAGTCGTCGATCGGCACGCCGGTCTCGGTGGCGAGCGCGGCGACCTCCGTGCGGATGTCGCCGATCTGGCCGTTGTCGTTCTCGGCGAACTTGGTCCAGCGCACACCCAGGGCCTTGACCTGGTCGGTCCAGTCGGGGCGCATTTCGGAGCCGAAGTAGGCCTTCAGGAACTCGCCGCGGCTGATGCCGTAGCTGTCGGCCAGGCGCAGCAGGCGGCCTTCCAGGCCCATCAGGCGCTTGTTGATCGCATAGAGCTGCTCGACCAGCGCCTCGATGCGGTTGTTGTTGAGCTTCAGGGTCTTCAGGTGCTGGACGATGGCG
>Ga0207690_10000401_pt1 | contig 28598 bp, 16 predicted proteins | sample KBSC23metaG_FD_184315 | JGI IMG/M metagenome (GOLD analysis project Ga0207690, IMG submission 184315) | Corn rhizosphere microbial communities from Kellogg Biological Station, Michigan, USA - KBS C2-3 metaG (SPAdes) (version 2) | ecosystem: Host-associated > Plants > Roots > Rhizosphere > Soil ... | reverse complement strand
AACCGACGAAGCGGCCGACCATCGCGCCGCCCCAGTACCACGACACGTAGTGCGCGGCCTGCTGCTCGCTGATGTGGCCGATCTCCGGCATCGACAGGTAGTTGACCATGAAGCTGCCGATCGACACTTCCGCGCCGACGTAGAAGAAGATGCCGAGCACGCCGAACAGCACGTGCGGATGGCGCAGCACCTCGACGAAGCCGTGGCGGTCATGGTCGCCCCTGTCGGTGGCCTCGGTCAGCGCCGGCAGGCGGAACAGCCACACGAAGATCGCCAGCAGGAACAGCACCACGGCCAGGCCGATGTACGGGAACTGCACCGCCTGCGCCTGCTGGGTGTCGTAGAGCAGGCGCTGCGCCGGCGCCAGCATGGCCAGCTCGGCCGGCTCCTTCACCACGTTGGACAGGATCAGCAGGCCGCCGAACAGCGGCGCCAGCGTGGTGCCCAGCGAATTCAGCGCCTGCGCCAGGGTCAGCCGGCTGGAACTGGTCTTTTCCGGACCCAGCAGCGCCACGTACGGATTGGCCGCCACCTGCAGCACGGTGATGCCGGTGGCCAGCACGAACAGCGCACCGAGGAAGGCCGGGTACAAATGCAGGCTGGCCGCCGGCCAGAAGCCGAGCGCGCCGACGCCGGCGATCGCCAGTCCGGCCACGATGCCCTTCTTGTAGCCGAGCGCGGCGACCAGCCGGCCGGCCGGCAGCGCCATCAGGAAGTACGCGCCGAAGAAGGTGAACTGCACCAGGATCGCCTGGGCGTAGTTGAGCTGGAAGATCGACTTCAGGTGCGGGATCAGGATGTCGTTGAGGCAGGTCAGGAAGCCCCACATGAAGAAGATGGTGGTGAGCACGCCCATCGCCATCGGGTAATCGGTATAGCGCTCGCCATGGGCAGGCGAGCCGGGCGTCGGTGACGGAACTTGGGCGAAGGCCATGTGGATTCCCCGGGAGAGTGTGGTGTGGTCAGGCGGTGGGTGGTGGGCAGCTGCTTTCGCGAACGATCAGTTGTACCGGCGCCACGGTCTGCTGGCTGGCGGCCTGTGGTTGCTGCAGGCGCTGCAGCACCAGTTGCGCCGCCTGCTGGCCGCGCTTGTGCGGCGCGGCCGACAAGGTGGTCAGCGGCGGCATGCCGAGCGCCGCCTCGGCGATGTCGTCGAAGCCGGTCAGCGCGAAGTCGTGGCCAGGGCGCAGGCCGCGCTGGTTGAGGCCGAGCACCAGGCCCAGTGCGACCGCGTCGTTGTAGCAGACCGCCGCGGTGGGGGCGAGTGCGCCGGCGAACAGGGCGGGCGCGTGGTGGGCGGCGTCCAGCCGGGTCGGTGCGCATTCGATGCGCCAGTACGGTTCGGTGCGCAGCCCGGCCGTGTGCATCGCCTCGACATAGCCGGCGTGGCGTTGCCGGCACGAGCTGGAATCGTGATGGCCGCCGAAGAACGCGATGTGCCGGTGGCCGCGGGCGATCAGGTGCTCGGTGGCCAGGCGGGCGCCATGCTGGTTGTCCAGCATCAGCTGGTCCCAGTGCGCGAATTCGGGCAGCGCGCCGCCCAGTTCGCGGTTGAACAGCAGCAGCGGCACACGCCGCCCGACCACGGCCAGTACGTCGTGCGCCTTGCTGTGTTCGGCCGGCGACAGGATGATCCCGGCCGGGCCGTGTTCCAGCAGCGAGCCCAGCACCGCCTGTTCGCGCGCCGGCGACTCGCCGGTGCAGCCAAGCAGGGTGACGAAGCCGGCGGCGGCCAGCGTCTCGTCCACGCCGGCGGCGAATTCGGCAAAGAACGGATTGGCCAGGTCGTTCAGCACCAGCGCGATGCTGGTCGAGGTGCGCCGGCGCAGGTTCGCCGCGGCACGGTTGTAGACGTAGCCCTGCCGGCGCAGCTCCTCCTCGACCCGGGCGCGGGTAAGCTTGTTCACCAGCGGACTGCCGCGCAGCACCAGTGACACTGTGGCGCGCGACACGCCGCAGCCGGCAGCGATGTCGTTCAGGGTCACCTTGCGTCCCACAGGGGTATGGTTCGGCATGCAGTTTCGCCTGGTTAGAACGATCCAAATGTAACTTACCAAGACCATTGGGCACGTCGCGGCGCAACATGCCTTGTCCGGCAGCGGATGTTAGCGTGCCGCTTTGGATCGTTCCAATAGCGAGACTGACGATGACTATCCCGTTGCATGGCGTGCTTCCCTGTCTGCTTGGTGCCGCGGTCGGCATGGTGGCGCTGGCACCTGCCGGCGTGCTGCATGCCGGTACCCGTGCGGAGGGCCATGCCGCGGCGGTCGACCCGCGCATCGGTACCGGCGGCGATGGCCACACCTTTCCCGGCGCCACCGTGCCGTTCGGGATGATCCAGCTGTCGCCGGACACCGCGATGCCGGATTTCAAGCACGCCTACAAGTGGGCCGCCGGCTACCAGTACGGCGACAGCAGCATCCTGGGGTTCTCGCACACGCACTTTTCCGGCTCCGGCCATTCCGACCTGGGCGACGTGCTGGTGATGCCGATCGCCGGCGACGTGCGGCTGGAACCGGGCGACCCGGCCAAGCCGGGCAGCGGCTACCGCTCGCGTTTCTCGCACGACAGCGAAGTGGTGCAGGCCGGCTACTACGCGGTGACGCTGAGCGATTACGGCGTGCGCGCCGAACTCACTGCCGGGCGCCGGATCGGCTGGCACCGCTATACCTTCCCGGCCGGCAAGCCGGCCCACGTGCTGCTGGACCTGCGCCCGAGCATCTACGACTACGCCGGCAAGGTGCTGTGGTCGAGCCTGCGCGTGCACGCGGACGGCACCGTCACGGGTTGCCGCACCACCCGCGGCTGGGCGCCGGGGCGGGAGCTGTGCTTCGCCATGCGTTTCTCGCAGCCGATGACCTCGCGCGAGCTGCTCAACCGCGAGACCGACATCACCTACAAGGGCTTCAAGGGGCCAGGCAACCAGGCCGAGGATCGCGATGCGCAGGACGGCCGCGCGCTGGTCGGCGTGTTCGACTTCGGCAAGCTGAAGCAGCCGCTGGAGGTGAAGGTGGCGATCTCGCCGGTGAGCGAGGCGAATGCGCTCGCCAACCTGGACAAAGACGGCGCGGGCTGGGATTTCGACGCGCGCCGCGCCGAGGCGAAAACCGCCTGGGACCAGGCGCTGGCGGTGATCGACGTGGATGCGCCGAAGACCGCGAAGACGCAGTTCTACACCGCGCTGTACCACGCCATGCTGTCGCCCACGCTGAGCATGGACGTCAACGGCGAGTACCGCGGGCCGGATCATGCGGTGCATAAAGCGGACGGCTTCGAGTTCCATTCGACCTGGTCGCTGTGGGACGTCTACCGTGCGCAGCAACCCTTGATGGTCTTGCTGAATCCCGGGCGCAGCACCGATTTCATCCGCTCGCTGATCGCCGCGCGCGAGGCCAGCCCGTTCGGCATCCTGCCGGTGTGGGCGTACCAGGGGCTGGAGACGTGGTGCATGATCGGCTACCACGCGGTGCCGGTGATCGCCGATGCGTACATCAAGGGCGTGCGCGGCTTCGATGCGGACAAGGCACTGCAGGCGATGGTGGCCAGCGCCACCTACGCGCCGTACGGCGACCTGGCCGACTACATGAAGCTCGGCTACGTGCCGATCGACAAGGAACCCGAAGGCGCCTCGAAGACGCTGGAGTACGCCTATGACGACTGGTCGCTGGCGCAGATGGCGAAGGCGATGGGCAAGACCGACGTCGCCGCCACCTTCAGCAAGCGGGCGGCGAACTGGCGTCATGCCTGGGATCCGAAAACCGGCTTCATGCGCGCGCGGCTGAGCGACGGCGCGTTCCGCGAGCCGTTCGATCCGGAAGCCGCCGGCTACGGCAGCGACTACACCGAGGGCAACGCCTGGCAGTACTCGTGGTACGTGCCGCAGGACGTGGCCGGCCTGATCGCCGCGATGGGCGGCGATGCGAAGTTCGTGGCCAAGCTCGATGCGCTGTTCGAGGCGAAGGTCGACCCGTCGCACTTCAAGCATGTCGAGGACATCACCGGGTTGATCGGTTGGTACGCGCACGGCAACGAGCCCAGCCATCACATCGCCTATCTCTACGACTACGCCGGTGCGCCATGGAAGACGCAACAGCGGCTGAAGCAGATCATGGACAGCCAGTACGCACCGCGCCCCGACGGCCTGAGCGGCAACGACGACCTCGGCCAGATGTCGGCCTGGTACGTGTTCACCGCGCTGGGTTTCTACCCGGTGACGCCGGGCAGCGACGAGTACGCGATCGGCCGGCCGTTCGTGTCGCGCGCCGCCATCCACCTGGGCCACGGCCGCACGTTCACGATCACCGCGTCGCCGCTGGACGACGCGCACCCCTATGTCGGCGCGGTAACCCTGAACGGCAAGCCGCTGCAGCGCACGTATCTGCGCCACGGCGAGATCGTGGCCGGCGGCGAACTGCATTTCACCATGCAGGCCGAACCGAACCGGGAATGGGGCCGTGCGGCGACGGACCGGGCGGCCGCAATGAGCCATTACGGTGGGTGAGCGGCGCCCGCGCGACTTGGGCGAGGCGCGGATAAAACATGCCAGAATGCGGCGGGAACCCTCCATCGTGGGTCTGCCGATGCGGCGAGCGGGATGAAAACCGGAAGCATCATTCGCTGGCGTACCGCCGGCCTGCTGCTGGCGATGCTGATCATCGTCGGCCTGCCGTATATCGTCACGCTGCAGGGGTCGCGCGACACGGAGCGGGCCACCGAATGGGTGACCCGTTCGACCGAAGTGAAGTCGCTGGCCTACCGCGTTGCCTATGTCGTGCATGATAGCGAGGCTGCGACTTACCGCTTGCTGGCAGGCGACGTGAACGAGGCCACGCATGCGCGCGCCGAGCGGGTCGTCAAGGAAGTGCCGCCGCTGTTGCAGCAACTGCGCCGGATGACGCGCAACAACCCCGACCAGCAGACCCTGATGGGCTCGCTGGTCAGCAGCGTCAACGGCCGTGTCACCCTGATGAACCAGGCGCTGGCCAGGCTGCGGCAGGGCGAGGCGGGCGGTGCCCGGCAGTCGCTGCGTGACGCCGACGACCTGTTCGGGATGAATGCGCAAATCGCCGGCATCGTGGAGATCGAGGACGGCCTGCTGAAGCAGCGCCAGGCGGAAGCCACGCGGCAATCGCTCGACGGACGCATCGTGCTCTCGATCACCGCGCTGGCGCAGATCCTGCTGCTGACCATCATCGTGATCGCTTCCGAGCGGCAGATCGGCCGGCGCCAGTTGGCGGAGACCCGCGAGGGTCGCGCGGTGATGCGTTCGCAGATGATCTTCCAGGCGGTACGCGAGCCGATCGCGCTGTTCGACGAGCACCTGAACAGCCTGCTGGTGAACAACGCCTTCAGCGAGCTGTACGGGATGGACCCGGGGCAACGCGCCCAGCCGCTGGCGCGGATCGGCGACGGCGCCTGGAGCGACAGCGTGCTGCTGCAGCGCCTGAACGACGTGCTGCTGCGCGATCGCGAACTGTGGGACTACGACATGGTCCAGCGCACCGTCGACGGCGTCGACCGGCATGTGGTGATCAATGCGCGGCGTCTGCAGCAGCACGATGGCGGCACGCCGGCGCTGCTGTTGACGGTCAGCGACGTCACCACGCGCGCGCTGGCCGAGCAGCAGGTGAACGAGCTAAATCGCCAGCTGGAAGGCAAGGTGTCGCAGATCTCCGACGTCAACCGCGAGCTGGAGGCGTTCAGTTATTCGGTGTCGCACGACCTGCGCGCGCCGCTGCGCCACATCGCCGGGTTCGCGCGCAAGCTGGAGCAGCACCTGGGCGATCATGTCGACGAGAAGTCCGGCCATTACATCGAAGTGATCGCCAGTTCGGCGCAGCGCATGGCCGTGCTGATCGACGACCTGCTGGTGTTCTCGCGCCTCGGCCGCGGCGCGTTGCGGCTGCAGGCGGTGGACATGCAGTCGCTGGTCGACGAGGCCCGCGTGCTGGCCGAATCGGGCGTGTCGGATCGGCGTATCGTGTGGACCATAGCGCCGTTGCCGATGGTGATCGGCGATGAGAACATGCTTCGCACGGTATGGCAGAACCTGCTCGGCAACGCGGTGAAGTACACCGGGCACTGCGAAGTGGCGCGCATCGCGGTGAGCGTGCAGCAGGGGCGCAGCGGCGACTACGAATTCACGGTGAGCGACAACGGTGCGGGGTTCGACATGCAGTATGCGGACAAGTTGTTCGGCGTGTTCCAGCGCCTGCACCGCGCTTCGGAATTCCCGGGCAACGGGATCGGGCTGGCCAACGTGCGACGGATCGTGGCGCGCCACGGCGGTCGCGTATGGGCCGAGGCCGAGCCGGGGCGCGGTGCCCATTTCCATTTTTCGCTGCCGGCCACCGATGCCGCCGGCGCACGCACCTGAGGGCCGAGCATGAACAAGAAAGACCTGCGTACCATCCTGCTGGTCGAGGACAGCCTGGCCGACGCCGAGATGGCGATGGACGCGCTCGGCGAGGCGCACCTGGTCAACCCGGTGGTGCACGTGGAAGACGGCGTGGAGTGCATGGACTACCTCTACTGCCGCGGTGCGTGGGCCGCGCGCGATCCGGGCGATCCGGCGGTGGTGCTGCTGGACATCAAGATGCCGCGCATGAACGGGCTGGACGTGCTGACCGCGATGCGCGCCGACGAGAAGCTGCGGCGGATCCCGGTGGTGATCCTGTCGTCCTCGCGCGAGGAAAGCGATCTGGCGCGCAGCTGGGACCTGGGCGCCAATGCGTACGTGATCAAGCCGGTCGACGTGGACCAGTTCTTCGATGCGGTGCGCACGCTGGGACAGTTCTGGGCGGTGCTCAACCAGGCGCCCGAACAGGACTGAACGAACGACGGGGCAAGGGGAAACAGTGATCCGCGCAGTCCGCAGGTTGTTTGCGGGCGCCGGGAACGATGCAGAACAGCAGCGGTGAATTAGATGCCAAACCGGCAATCACGGGCGATGCCGACCATCCGGGTGCTGCAGGTCGAAGACAACCGGCTCGACGCCGAACTGGTGCTGGCCGAGCTGGACGCGGACCACATCAGCTACGAGGTGCGCCTGGTCGACGACGAGGCCAGCTTCCTCGCCGCGCTGACCGAGTTCAGGCCGCACATCGTGCTGTCGGATCTCAGCATGCCCGGCTTTTCCGGCCAGCATGCGCTCGACCTGCTGCGCCAGCGCGACGAGGACCTGCCGTTCATCTTCGTCTCCGCCACGCTGGGCGAGGAGGCGGCGATCGAGGCGCTGCGCAACGGCGCCACCGACTACATTCTGAAGCAGAACCCGGCCCGGCTGGCCAGCGCGGTGCGCCGCGCGTTGAGCGAGGCCGAGGCGCGCCGGGCCAGCCGCCGTTCCGAGGCGGAGCTGATCCGCGCGCAACGTTTTGAAAGCCTGGCGATGCTCGCCGGCGGCCTCAGCCACGACTTGCGCAACTTGCTGCAGCCGCTGCTGCTGGCCGGCGACAGCCTGCAGGATTACCAGGACGACCCGCGCCTGGCGCGGCTGGGCAAGCTGGTGCGCGACTGCGGCAAGCGCGGCCTGGACATGGTGCACTCGATGCTGTCGTTCGCGCGCGGAGCGCGCCGCGCGGAGCAGGTGCGGCTGGGCGCGCTGTTCAGCGCGTTCGGTCTGCTGATGCAGGGCAGCGTGCCACGCGCGGTATCGATGGAACTGGTCATCGACGATCCCGAGCTGTCGTTCGAAGGCAACCACACCGAACTGCAGCAATGCCTGCTCAACCTGTGCCTGAACGCGATCCAGGCCATGCCGGACGGCGGCCACCTGCGCGTCGAGGCGGCGCAGACGTCATTGTCGGCGGACTTCTTCCTGCCGGAGCAGCAGTCGCGGCCGGGCCGTTACCTGTGCATCAGCGTGATCGACGATGGCCCCGGCATGGATCAGGCCGTGCTCGATCAGATATTCGAGCCGTTCTTCACCACCAAGGAGGGTGGCACCGGGCTCGGCCTGCTGTCATGCAAGCGGATCGTCGACAGTCATGGCGGCGTGATGCGGGTGGACAGCGAGCCGGGCCGCGGCACCCGCTTCGACCTGTATTTCCCGCTGGAGGAACCGGTGGCGGACGTCGACCGACTGGACGATGGCGACAACCTGGAAGGCGCCGCCGAACGCGTGCTGGTGGTGGTGGAAGAGGCCGGCCAGCTGTCCCTGCTGGCCGATACGCTGGATGCCTACGGTTACCAGGCGCATGCCAGCCAGAGCGGTACCGCCGCGCTGCAATGGATCGAGGCCGCCGGCCTGCCCGATCTGGTGGTGCTGGACGCCGACATGAACCTGTTCACCGGCGTGCGCACGCTGGCCGCGCTGATCGAACAGGGCTACAGCGGCGCGGTGATCCTGCTGGCGCGCCCCGGCGCCACGCCGGACCTGCACGAATTGCCCCCGCTGGAACACCTCTACGTGATCGACAAGCCGGTCACCACCCAGGTGCTGCTGCGCACCTTGCGCAAGGCGTTGGACACGGCCGGCAACGCGGCCGATGCGTGAGTTGCGCGGATGCGGCGACCGGGAGGACAGGGATGTTCGCGTACTACCTTGATCTGGCCCTGCGCAGCTTCCGCCGCAGCAAGGCGCTGACCGCGCTGGTGATTGTGCTGATGGGCTGCGGCGTCGCCACCTGCATGGTCAGCTTCGCGGTGTTCCGCGCTGCCGCGGCCGATCCGATCCCGTGGAAATCGCACCAGCTGTTCGTGCCGCAGATCGACAACTTCGGGCCGGCGCACAACTGGAAGGGCGAGCCGCCGCAGCTCCTCAGCTACACCGACGCCGTGGCGTTGCTGCATGCGCGTCAGGCGCGGCGGCAGGTGTTGATCTACGGCAGCAAGTGGACGGTATTGCCGGGTGATGCGCAACACCTGCCGTCTTCGCAGGAGGGCGACGCGGTCAGCCACGACTTCTTCGCGATGTTCGATGCGCCGTTCCGTTACGGCGGCGGCTGGTCGGCCAGCGACGACGATCAACGCGCCGCGGTAGTGGTGATCAGCAGCGCGCTCAACCGGAAGCTGTTCGGCGGCGCCGACAGCGTGGGCCGCGAGATCAACTTGGACACGCACAACTATCGCATCGTGGGCGTGCTGGACGACTGGAATCCCAGCCCGCGTTTCTTCGATGTGAGCAGCACGTGGTATCCCTTCAGCCATCCGCGGCAGCTCTACGTCCCGTTCAGTCGCGCCATCGACCTGCAGAAAGCCGCCAGCACCAATTTCTATTGCAGCACAAACTCGGTCGATCCCTACCTGCTGAATTGGGACAGCGTCCTGCACAGCGAATGCGCGTGGATCGCCGCATGGGTGGAGCTACCCCAGCGCGCTGACGTGGCGCGTTACCGCGACTGGCTGCACAACTACGCGGCCGAACAGCAGCGTGTCGGCCGCTTTGCCTGGCCGCCGAACGTGCGCCTGTCCGATGTCGGGCAGTGGCTGCAGATGATGAAGGTGGTGCCGAAGGCGTCGGCGCTGTCGATGATCGTCTCGGTGAGTTTTTTGCTGATCTGCCTCGTCAACGTGGTGGGCCTGATGCTGGCCCGTTTCATGCGCCGCGCGCCGGAGATCGGCGTGCGCCGCGCGCTGGGTGCTTCGCGCGGGGCGATCTATCGCCAGTTCCTGACCGAAGCGGCGGCGATCGGTTTGGCCGGCGGTGTATTTGGGCTGCTGCTGACGGCGCTGGGCATGGATGGCATCGGCAAGGTGTTCGAGCCGGAGATCGCCAGGCTGGCGCGGCTGGATGCGCCGCTGTTTCTGCTGACCGTGCTGGTCGCGGTGGCTGCCAGCATGATCGCCGCGCTGTATCCCACCTGGCGCGCCGCCCAGGTGCAGCCGGCGTGGCAGCTGAAGTCGAACGGATGAACACGGCCATGCAGATACGCCCGATCCTCGCCGCGCTGCGCCGGCACAAGATGGCCACGTTGCTGATCGTGCTGCAGATCGCGCTGACCCTGGCGGTGGTCAGCAACGCGCTGTTCATCGTCAAGACGCGGGTGCTGCATCTGTCGCGCCCGACCGGCACCGACGAGGCGCACCTGTTCGTGATCAGGAACGAGTGGATCGGCCAGCCGGACGCGCCGCACATCGACGCGCAGATGCGCGCCGATCTGGCGACCTTGCGCCACCTGCCGGGCGTGCGCAACGCGTTCGCCAGCCAGGCCTATCCGATGGAAGAGGGCGGGGGTGGACTGGTGCGCATCAAGCATCGGATCGAACAGACGACGAAGGCCCAGCTGGCGCTTTCCTATTTGGCCGACGAGCACGCGCTGGACACGTTTGGCGTCGCGCTGGTGGCCGGCCGCAACTTCCGCGCCGACGAAATCGCCAGCCTCGGCCCGTACGACAAATCGCAGCCGGCGGTGATCATCGTCACGCGCGACCTGGCCCAGAAACTTTTTCCCGACAGCGCGGCGGTGGGCCAGCGCGTCTATCTCAGCGACGATGGCCCGAGCACGATCATCGGCATGGTCGATCGCCTGCAAGGGAGTTACGCAGGCAGCAGCACGCGCTCGATCGATGAGGACACCGTCCTGGTGCCGGCGCGTTACGCCAGCTCCGACGACGGGGCGAGCTATGCCGGCGGTACGGTCTATCTGGTGCGCGTGCAACCGGGCCAGCTCGCGGCGGTGGTGCGCGCGGCGCCGGCCGCACTGGTCGCGCAGAACCGCATGCGCGTGATCAGCCCGGAAGACGGCGTGGTTACGCTGGCGCAAGCTCGGGAAAAGGCTTATGCCACCGACCGTGGCGTGGCGATCATGATGGGTGCGATGTGCGCCTTGCTGCTGCTGGCGACGGCCGGCGGCATCGTGGGCCTGAGCAGCTTCTGGGTCGGCCAGCGGCGCCGATCCATCGGCGTGCGGCGCGCGCTAGGCGCGACGCGTGGCGACATCCTGCGTTATTTCCAGACCGAGAACGCCCTGATCGTCGGCATCGGCGTGGCGCTGGGCGTGGCACTCGGCATCGTCGCCAACCTGTCGCTGATGACACACTACGAATTGCCGCGGATGCCGCTGTGGGTGCTCGGCGTCGGTGCGCTGTTGCTGTGGCTGCTCGGCCAGCTGGCCGTGTTCGGTCCGGCGCGGCGCGCCGCCGCCGTGCCGCCGGTGGAGGCAACGCGCTCGGTGTGAGCGTGCTGCCTCAGTCGATGCCGAGCTTCTTCAGCTTGTAGCGCAGTGCGCGGAAGGTGATGCCGAGTTTGCGCGCGGCGGCGGTCTTGTTGTAGCGCGATTCTTCCAGCGCCTTGACGATGGCGGTGCGCTCGAGGTTGCTGATGTAGTCGTCGAGGCCGCCGTTGGCGCTGGCGGCTGCCGCTGGCTGCGGCGGCTGGCCCGGTGTCGCCGCTTCCTGGCCGGGTCGTGTGCTGCGCTGGGGCAGCATCAGGTCGGCCGCTTCGATGGTGCTGCCGTCGCACATCGCCATCGCGCGTTCGAGGATGTTTTCCAGCTCGCGCACGTTGCCGGGGAATTCGTACGCGTCCAGCGCGTCGCGGGCGGACGGCGACAGCTGGCCGACGCTTTCGCCGCTCTTGCCGGCCAGCGCCTTGAGGATGAACGCGGACAGCTGCGGCACGTCACCGCGGCGTTCGCGCAGCGGCGGCACGCGCAACTCGATCACGTTGATGCGGTAGAACAGGTCCTGGCGGAACTGGCCTTGCTCGACCAGCTGGCCGAGGTTCTTGTGGGTGGCGGAAAGGATGCGCACGTCGACCGGGATCTCATCGCGGCCGCCGATCGGGCGCACCGCTTTTTCCTGGATCGCGCGCAGCAGCTTCACCTGCATGTGCAGCGGCAGCTCGGCCACCTCGTCGAGGAACAGGGTGCCGCCCTGGGCGGCCTGGAACAGGCCTTCCTTGTCCACGCTGGCGCCGGTGAAGCTGCCCTTGCGATGGCCGAAGAACTCGCTTTCCATCAGCTCGGACGGAATCGCGCCGCAGTTGACCGGCACGAACGGGCCGCTGGCACGCGGGCCCTGCTCGTGGATCAGCCGGGCCACCAGTTCCTTGCCCACGCCGGATTCGCCGGCGATGTAGACCGGCGCCTGGTTGCGCGCCAGCTTGCCGATGGTGGAACGCACCTGCTGCATCGCCGCGGAGTCGCCGATCAGGCGGTCGCCGGAATCGCCGGTTTTCGCCGCGGCGCCGCCGTTGCGCTTTTCCTCGGCCAGGCGCAGTGCGGTGCGCACCAGCCCGCGCAGCATCTGGATGTCGACTGGCTTGGAGACGAAATCGAACGCGCCGGCCTTCAGCGCGTTCACCGCGGCGTCGACGTTGCCGTAGGCGGTGATCATCGCCACCGGCATGTCCGGATGGTTGGCGGCGATCAGCTCGATCACCTCCTGGCCATTGCCGTCGGGCAGCCGCATGTCGGTGAAGCACAGGTCGTAACTGCGTTCGGCCAGTGCGCGGCGTGCCTCGCCGACGGTACCCACGGCGTCGACCTGCAGGTCCATTCGCCCCAGCGTGATGGTCAGCAGTTCGCGGATGTCGCGTTCGTCGTCAATGACCAGGACGGTCTGTGGGTTCATGGCACGGCGCGTGGCTATCGATGCAACAGAGAATACCCGGCCCCGCGCTGCGGGGCAAAGACTGCTAATGTCCCAGCCGGCGGTCGAAGAAGCGCACCATCACGGCATATGCCTCGCGCGATTCGGGCATGTCCGGGTCCGAGAAGAACGAATGCCACATGCCGTCCCAGACATGCAGCTCGGTATCCACCCCGGCCGCGGTCAGCAGGGCCTGGCTGTGCAGGACCGAGCTCAGGGTGAAATCGCGGCTGCCGGTGATCAGCAGGGTCGGCGGGAACTTCGCCAGCAGCGCGGGCGAGTTGGCCGGGAATACCAGCGGGTCGCTGGCGTTGGCGCCCTTGAAGTACGGCAGGTCGGCCAGCTTGAGCGGTCCGGCGGGCGGCGGGTCGCCGCTCAGCACGGGCGCCACGTAGGCGGAATCGCCGCCAAGGTCGCTGATCGAACCGCAGAAGGTGCCGATCGCTCCCGGCACCGGCAGCTTTTTGGTGATGATCCGCGCCACCGCCTCGCCGGTGAGCACGCCGCCGGCGGAGCAGCCGTAGATGCCGATGTTCCGCGCCGGGTACTGCTTGAGCAGGGCGCGGTAGACCGCCTCGACGTCCTCGCTGGCGGCCGGGAACACGTGTTCCGGCCCCTGCCGGTAGTCTACGCTGACGACCTTGATCCGGCCCAGGCTGGCCAGCGGGATCGCCTCCACCAGCCCGCCGCTGTGCGCGCCCCACAGGAAGGCGCCGCCGTGCAGGTTGATCAGCACCCGGTGCCGCTGCCCCGCGGCGATGCCCTGTGCCGGCAGCACCACGTCGGTAGGCACGCCGCCGACGGTCTCGGCGTGGATCTTCACCGGATAGAGTTTCTTCATGCGATCGGCGCGATCGGTGTTGATCCCGTCGTAGTAGGCGCGGCTGGCGGCGATCGAGCCGATGCCCGGCGCGTGCCGGCTTTGCTCGAGCATCCGCTGGAACTGCCGCTGCGCCTCGGGCGACGCATAGGCCGAGTACGGCACGACAAAGGCAGGCACGCTCACGTTGCCGTGGCTGTCGACGCCGGGCCGCTGCACCTGCGCGAACGCCGCGGCGCCGAACATGCCAATGCAGAGCAGGCCGGCGCCGAACAGGACGGTTTGCATCAGTCGTGGGGCGCGTGGTGCAGGCATGGTCTTTCCTCGTCGGTTCGGGGTGGCGCGGCAGTTCAGAGCGCGTGGCGGACCAGTTCCGGCTTGCCGTCGGCCGCGCGGCGGACCGTGATGTCGTAGTAGCGACCGCGCAAGCTGACATGCTTCAGCGTGAACGACTGCCACGGTGGCGGCAGCACCGGCGCATAGGCCTCGACCAGTCCGCCCTGTTCGATACGCAGGCCGGTGAAGCCGTAGAGGATGTTCTGCAGCAGGCCGCCCGAGGCGGTCAGGAAATAGCCGGTGTTGTTGCTGGCGGTCTCGGTGCGCACGTTGAACGGCGGCTTCAGCACGTGGGTGGTGAGGTTGCGCTGGAACCACGCGCCGGCCGTCTTCGCGTCCCCCAGCGTGGCCGCGGCGATCGACACGGGCGAAAGCCCCATGCTGTTCGGCTCCTGCCGCGACCGCTCGATCAGCCCCATCGCGTAGTCGAAATCGTTGCGACGCACCTCGGCGCTCATCGGCAGGTCCAGCGAGGGATAGGCGAGCGCCGGCAGGGCGGTGGCGCCCCAGGCGTCGATGTCGTGCGGCACGCTTTCGTCGAAATCGAGATGGTGTCCGTCCTTCGCCGAGAACGGGATGTGCAGCTGCGCGGCGACATCGGCCCAGTGCGGGTCCGGCTTTGCGCCGACGATGGACGCGGCGGCCACGGCGATGTTCAGCGCCTTGCGCGCCGAGGCGTTGGTGAACGTGTCGTTCGGTACGTCGTTGTAGGCCTCCAGTACGGAGGTGACGTGGTGGATCTCGTAGCGGTGTTTGTCTGCCACCCATGTCGCGCGGCTGGCCCAGAAATCCGCCACGTCGCGGATCACCGGCCAGCCGTAGCGGGCCAGCCACTGGCGGTCGCCGCTGGCCAGGTAGTATTGCCACTGCGCGATGGCGACGTCGGCGTTGACGTGGATCTCGCGCTCGCCGAGCACGTAGGCCATGTGCGGCGTCTGCTCGCTGCCGTTCTGCGGGTCGGCCTCCCACGGGAACATCGCGCCGCGCAGGCCGCGTACCTGTGCACGGGCTTCGGCCGCCGGCAAGGTGCGCGAGCGGAACATCACCAGCGATTTCGCCCGCTGCGGATGCAGCAACAGCAGCGCGGGAAAGACCCAGGTGTCGCTGTCCCAGAACACGTGGCCGGCGTAGCCGGGCGTCATGCCGCAGCCACCGGTCGCCCAGGCGGTGTCGGGGGTGGTATTGGACAGCAGGTAATAGAGGTCGGAGTGGACGATCTGCTGCGCCTGCGGATCGCCGTCGATGCGGATGTCCGATGTCCAGAGTTCGCTCCAGGCATGGCGGTGCGCGTCGAGCAGGCGCTCGAAGCCGGCCGTGCGTGCGGCGGTGGCCAGCGCGCGATCCTGCTGCGCATCGCCACCCCAGCCCGCGCGCGACAGCGCGACGAACTTGGTGAAGGTGTAGGTCTGTCCCTTGCGCACTTTCGCGGTGAGGTTCAGCGCCAGCCGGTAGCTGCTTCGGTACACGCGCAGGTCGGTGGGCTGCAGGCCCGCGGGCAGATCGATCGCGGCCGCCTCGGCCATCGACAGACCTTGCTCGGCGTGGCCGTCCAGCCATAGCGTGCGGTCACCCGCGTCGCCATCGGCGGCGGTGACATGCGTGTCGCCGTGGTACCAGAGCGCCGCACGGTCGGGTGTGGCCGGCGCGACCGGTTCGAGCTTCAGGTTGTGCGCCGCCACCGCCTCCTGCATTTCATCGCCGGTCAGACGCGCCAGCGGGAAGCGCGGCTGATGCGGCGCCCACAGGTTCAGCGCGAACGACAGCTGCACCTCGCCGTCGAACTCCGGTGTGATCGACAGCCGGGTCGCGGCGAGGTGCGGCGATGCCTGGCTGACCAGACTCGTCACTTCGATGCGCGTGGCCCGGCCGTGGTCGAGGTAGCGGTAGCGCGTGGTGAGCGTGCCCTCGTACAGATTCAACTGCTGCCGGTAGTCCTGGAACACGGCCGGATCCAGCGCGGCCTGGTTGAGCCAGAAGTGGCCGGCCGGCGAGTCGCCCGTGCTGTAGTCGATCTCGCTCCAGCCGGGCACCGCGGCCGGGCGTGCGATATCGCCCTGCGCGTAGTCCATGAACGCGACCAGGTAGGCCAGGTTGCCCTCGGTGCCGCGCGGCGCGGTCAGCGTCGACAGGTAGCCGTTGCCGAGCTGGCCGGGAAAGTAGTGGGCGAAGTCCTTCGCGGTGGCCGTCAGCAGGAAGCTGGGGTCGGTCGCGGCCCGCGCGCCGACGGCACCGCCAAGGCCGATGACGGCCAGTGCCGCGAGGTGCCACCGTCGACGGGATGCACGCTTCATCTCGACCTCCACGGTCTTGCCGGTCGCCGCCAGCCGCACCCCGTCCATCCGGGGGCGGCATGGTGGCGATGTTTCAGATCGCCGTGCGGGTCAGCTTCGCCTTGCCGTCGGCTCCGCGATCGATGCGGATGTCGTAGTGCTTGCCACGGAAGGTGACGCGCCTGAGTGTCAGCGATTTCCACCCCGGCGGCAGTACCGGCGCATACGCCTCGGCCAGGCCGTCGTCCTCGATGCGCAGGCCGCTGAGACCATAGACGAAGCTCTGCACGAAGCCGGCCGACGTCGCGAGGATGTAGCCCGCGTTGTTGGCGACGGTTTCCGTGCGCACGTTGAACGGCGGCTTCAGGAAGCCGACCAGGTTGCGCTGGATCCACTCGCCGGCGGCCTTGTCGTCGCCCAGTTCGGCGGCGCCGACGGCGAGCATCACCATCATCATTTCGTTCGGGTCGTCGCCATGCACTTTCAGTTCGTGCAACTGGAACGCGAAGTCGTTGCGGCGCACCTGCGGCGACATCGGCAGGTCGAGGTTCGGGTACATCAGCCAGGCCAGCGACGAGCCCATCCAGGTGATCTTGTCGTGCGGCACCGAGGCGTCGAAGTCGAGATGGCGCTGGTTCTTCTCGTCGAACGGGATATACATTTTCGCGGCGATCGTGGCCCATTGCGGATCGGGCGCGGCGCCGACGAGCTTCGCGGCCTTGATCGCGATCTGCAGCGACTTGCGTGCGGCGGCATTGGTGAACGAGTCGTTCGGCACGTCATCGTAGGCCTCGTCGGGCGAGGTGACGTGATGGATCTCATAGCGATCCTGCGCCTTGTCGTACGTGACCCGGCTGGCCCAGAACTGCGCGATCTCGCGGATCACCGGCCAGCCGTTTTTCTTGAGCCAGGCGTCGTCGCCGCTGGCGAGGTAGTACTGCCATTGCGCGATCGCGATGTCCGCATTGACGTGGATCTCGCGGAACACGCCATAGGCGAAGTGCGGCGTGTAGTCGACGCCGGTTTCCGGATCGGCCTCCCACGGATACATCGTGCCTTTCACGCCGTACTGCTTCGCACGCTCGCGTGCCGGCTGCATGGTGCGCGCGCGGAACATCACGATCGGCTTGGCGCGTTCCGGGTGCAGCAGGAGCAGGGCGGGGAACACCCACGAATCGCTGTCCCAGAACGCATGGCCGGCGTAGCCCGGGGTCAGCGCGCAGGCACCCATCGGCCAGGCCGTGCCCACCGTGGAATTGGACAGCAGGTAGTACAGGTCCGAATGCACGGCGCGCTGCACGTCCGGATCGCCGTCGACCACGATGTCGGACTTCCACAACTCATGCCATGCGGCCTGGTGTTCCGCGAGCAACGCGGCGAAGCCCTTCTGGCGCGCGGCCTTGGCCAGCGCCACGTCGTCGCGGGCGTCGCCGCCCCAGTCCTGCCGGGATGCGGCGATGTACTTGGTGAAGGTGTAGGTCTTGCCCTTCTGCACCTTGGCGGTGAGGTTGAGCGACAGCTTGTACGGGCCTTTTTCCAGCTTCACGCTTTCGATCGCGAGGCCCGGCGGCAGCCCGATCGCGGCGGCCTCGGCCATCGTCAGGCCGTGTTCGGCGCGGCCGTCCAGCCACAGCGTCAGCGCCTTCGTGTCGCCGTCGCTGGCGAGTACGCGGGTGTAGCCGGGATACCACACGGCGGCGCGGTCGGGCGTCGGCACCGGCTTGTTGTCCAGCGTCTGGCCGCTGGCGATCACCGCCGCGATCATCTCGTCGCCGGTCATGCTGGCGATCGGGAAGCGCGGCGCATGTTCCGACCATAGCCGGATCGGGAAGGTCAGCTGCACGCTGCCGTCGAACTGCGGCGTGATGGAGAGCTGCGTCGCCGCCAGGTGGTTCGAGGCCTGGCTGACGAACGTGGTGACCTGGATATCGGTCGACTTGTTCGCGTAATCGAAACGGTAACTGGTGCTGAGCGTACCGCCGTGCATGTCCAGCGTCTGCGCGTAGTCGACGAAGATCTTCTTGTCGATGCGGGTCGAATTGAGCCAGCCGCCGCCAGGGTTGTAGTCGATCTCGCTCCAGCCGGGGATGGCGGCGGGACGCGCGATGTCGCCGGGCTTGTAATCCATGAACGCGACCATGTACGCGCGGTTGCCCTCGGTACCGCGCACCGAGGTCATCGTGGAGAAATAGCCGTTGGCCAGGTAGCTGGGGAAATACGTGGTGAAATTTTCCGCCGTGCCGGTGAGCAGGAAGCTGGGGTCGGTGGCGACGGCGCGCGTGCTAGCGCTGGCCAGCAACAGGCCGAGCGCGATGCCTGGAAGCAGGTGGTGGCGTGGCGAAATCATCTCGACATGGCTCCTCGGTCACGGGGCGGGGCGGTTCAATGCGCGGGGCCGAACGGGTCGGTGACCCCAGCCATCCACGGGTCGTGCGTGGCGGTGCGCCATGCGGCCAGTTGCTTGCGCAGGTCGGCCAGCGCGGCGGCATGCGCGGGATCGTCGGCCAGGTTGATCACCTCGTCGGGATCGGCGGCGAGGTCGTACAGTTCTTCGGCAGGACGGTGCCGGAAGGCTTCGAGCGTGCGTTTGCCGAGGCGGATGCCGGGCGTCGAGACGATCGCCTTCCAGCTCGGCGACAGCGCCACGTCGCTGGCGATCGGCACTTCCAGGCTCGGCTCGAGGTTGTGGAAATAGCTGTACTTGCGCGTGCGCAGCGAGCGGATCGGGTAGTACTGGTTGATCTCGTGGAAGCTGTGCGTGGCGAACACGCGGTCCCAGCCGGCGGGGTTCTCGTGCTCCAGTATCGGCAGCAGCGAGCGTCCCGGCAGCGGCAGGAAACGGTAGCCCGCGGGCGCCGCCGCACCGGCCCAGTCGAGGATCGTGGGCGTGATGTCGATCCAGCTGACCATCGCCCGGTTATGCAGGTTGCGCTTGCGCTGCTGCGGCGAGCGCACGATCAAGGGCAGGCGGATGCCTTCGCGGTAGAGGTTGTCCTTCGCGCCCGGGAACGGCCGGCCGTTGTCGCTGAGGAAGATCACCAGGGTGTCGTCCGCATGGCCGCTGGCTTCGAGTTCCTGCAGCAGCACGCCGACGCCGCTGTCGAGCCGGCTGACCGCTTCGCCGTACTGCGCCAGGTCGGCGTGCACCTCCGGCAGGTCGGGCAGGTGCGACGGCACCGCCACGTCGGCCGGTGCGTAGCGTTCGCGCTTCACTTCGGGCCAGTCGCGCGTGTTGCCGAATTGCGAGGGATCGCCGGCGCGGTGCGGATCGCTGTAGCCGACGGTGAGGAAGAACGGCCGCCCCGCCTGCGCGCGCATCCAGTGTCCCGCTGCATGGCCCATCGCGGCGACGTCGCGGTTGCCGGCCTGCTCCGGCAGCAGCCACGCGTCGTAGTCCAGCAAGGCCAGCGGCTTGACGTGCAGCTTGCCGACGAGCGCCGTGGCGTAACCGGCCTGCTTCAGCATCCAGGGCAAGGTCTTCACGTTCTCCAGCAGCGAGAAGTTGTGCACGTCGTGGCTCAGGCCGTACATGCCATTGGTGTGCGAATAGAGACCGGTGTACAGCGTCGCGCGGCTCGAACTGCACGACGACACGGCGGCATACGCGTCGGTGAAGAGGCTGCCTTCGCGGGCGAGCCGATCGAGCACGGGCGTCCTCAGCGTGCCGCCGCAGCAGCCCAGGTCATAGCCCAGGTCGTCGGCCACGATCAGCAGCACGTTGCGACCGGGCCGATCATCCCGGCGGCTGCCCGCAGGTGCGGCGGCGCGGGCGGGTGTCGCCGCGGCCATGCCCGGCCCCAGTGCGGCGCCCGCGGCGGCGACACTGGCGGCAAGAAATTCGCGGCGGCTGAGGCTCATGGCAGCGCTTCTGCCGGCGCGACGGCGGGGACGGCGGCGCGATCGGTTTCGCGCTTGAAGAAGAACAGCGTGACCAGGATCAGGGTCATCGGCAGCAGCGAGAAATAGAATGCGTGGATGCCGTCGAAGCTGGCGAACACCCGCGCCGTGATGTAGGAACCCATGGTGCCGCCGAGTGCGGAGAACACCACGATCAACCCGGTCATCGCCGCATGCATCGGCTTGGGCAGCGAGCTCAGCGCCACCGAGTTGATCACCGGGTAGATCGGCGCCATCAGCAGGCCGAGCAGCGGGATCAGGTACGCCGCGATCGGCGCGTTGAACCAGCCGACGTGCGGCTGCGCCACGACACCGCGCGCCAAGGGCAGCACCACCATGACCAGCACGGCCATCGCCACCACGCATACATTGAGAAGCACATGCCAGCGCACGCGCTTGAGCACGACGCCGGCGCCGATGCGTCCCAGCGCGGTCATGCCGGCGAGGATGCTGGCGAACTGGATGCTCATGGCGTTCGGCAGCTTCAGGATCTCGTTGTTGAAGGTGGGCAGCCAGGTGCCGAAACTCTGTTCGATCAGTACGTACAGGAACGCCGAGGCCAGGAACACGTACACCAGCGGCCGTACGAACAGCTGCAGCATCTCCAGCAGCGAGTCGGAGAATGAATTGTTGTGCCCGTGCGCATGCGCGGCGCTTTCGTCCAGCCGGCTGCTCCCCAGCAGCAAGATGACCAGCGCGCAGGCACCGGCCAGCAGCCAGTACACGTTGAACCACACCGGATTGCCCGGGTGCAGCGGGTCGACGAATGCACTGAAGATCCAGTTGCCGCCGAGCACGCCGACCATGAACAGGCCTTCGATGGTGTTGGTCAGCCGCGAATGGGCGATGCGGTCCGTGGTGAGCAGGCCGATGGAGGAATACACGCAGACCTTGGTCATCGCAAAGCCGACGCCCACGCAGGCGAACAGCAGCCGCGTGGTGAGGAAACTGGGGTAGAGCGGCATCAGCAGGCAGGCGCCGCCGACGATGGCCAGGGCCAGCATCATCGAGCGCCGGTAGCCGAACATGGGCAGGAACGAGGCGACCAGGAACGAGGTGAATGCGATCGTGAGGTCCTTGTAGCGTTCCAGCGCACTGGCCTCGGGCTTGTCGATGCCGAAGGTGGCGATCGACTGCAGGATCACCGTGCCGACGCTGTTGAGCAGGATCGCGAAGATCATGTAGATCAGCGCCAGCGCAATGATCATGCGGATTCGGTTCATGTCACCCCCGGTGCTACGGCGTGTCCGGCTTCAGGAAAGTCGTGCTTCGGAAAAGCGCGGTCCGGGCCGCTCTGAGGTACGGCCCGGACCACGCGTGCCGCTGAACTAGAACAGGTACTTCACCTGGAAGTTGATCTCGCGGCCTTCCAGTGGCCGGGCCAGGATCACGCCGCCGGAAACGGCGGTACCGAAGATGCGCGAGTTGCTTTCCGTCAGGCCCAGCTCGTTGGTGACGTTGGTGCCCTGCAGGCGCAGCTGCCAGTTCTTCTGGACGTTGGCGATCACGCCGAAGTCCCATGTGCTGTAAGTGCCAAGCTGCTGCAGGCCCGACTGATCCTGCGTATGCGGGCCGACGTGCGTATAGGTCACGAAGGCGGTCACGTCGCCCCATGCGAACGGTATCCGGTAGCTCGGCGTGAACATGTAGCGGAACTTCGGTTGGCGCTGCAACTGCACGCCATTGATGAACTGACAGCCGCTCACGCCGGTCACCACGTTGGTGAACTTGAAGCAGGAATTATTGTGCGAGTAGTGGCCGTCGAGGTAATTGGCCACCAGCATCAGCTTCAAGTTCTCGATCGGGGTGATCGCACCGGACAGGTTGATGCCCTTGGAATCGGAGCCGTACAGCGCCGGCGCTCCCACCGGCGTGCCGGCGCCGTCCGTGGGCTGGAACGACAGGCCATTGAACTGCTTGTGGTAAATGCTGATGTCGGCGTAGATCAGATCCGACTGGTATTTGAAGCCGCCCTCGAGGTTCTGGATCTTCTGCACCGGAGCGGTGTTGCCGGTGGTGGCGCCGCGGATGCCGTTGTCGAAGTCGGCGAAATGCACGCCCTTGTTGGCACGCACGTACACGCTCATGTTGTCGGCCAATTGGTAGTTGGCGCCGACGGTCCACGAGGTGTGGGTCTTGTTGTAGTTGGTGTTGGCGAAAGTGCCGTTACACACCGGTACCGAGTTGTTGTAGAGCGTGTTCGGATCGCCGTCCAGCGGGACGTTGGTGAGATTGCACACGTTGTTGGTCGCGTCCTGGTTCTCGAGACGCGCCGAGGCATCGAACAACCAGGGGCCTACGCGCCACGAATCGGACAGATAGAACGCCTTGTTGGTGGCCTTGCCGTGCTGGGCGATGTTGAAGCCGCCGTTGTCGAGGAAACCCTGGTTGTCGGTCAGCTGCTTGATGGTGCCGGCGTCGTTGTAACTCACCATGATGGGACGCGCGTTGGGCGTATTCGTCATCAGCATCTGGTTGCCGAGCGCCCACTTGTCGTCCATCGTGTAGTGCGCCAGGTACACGCCCGCCGTCAGCGTGTTGCCCTCGAAGATCTCCTTGCTGAGGCGGAAGTCGTTGTTGATGTTCTTCAGGTGCTTGTGGATGTACCACCAGCCTTGGTGGATCACGCTCTGGTTCGGATCGACCGCGCCGCCGCCGCCCGGGCCGGCGTAAGTCGCCGTGGCCGACCCGGCCGGAAGCTCGAAGCCGCCCTGGCTGCTCGGGGTGTTGTACAGCTCGTCGTTCAACGTGGCCGGGTTGGAGCCGGAGAACAGCGCGTTGGTGTCGACGTCGCCGGCGTCGATCAGGAACTTGTCGCTGATCGTCCAGCCGTTGCCCAGGTCGTAGTCGAAGTTGCCGCCGAAGAAGTTCATCTTCGCGCCGCGGCCGTTGGCGAGGTCGGCGTGGGTGCCGCCGCCGGGATAGCCGGCCAGGAACACATGCTGGATGTACTTGCTGTTGTAGGTGTCCTTGAGCGGATCGAAGCCGGGATACGCGCTGAAGCTGTCGGTGCCGTTCTGGATCAGCGGGATCGGCGTGATGAACTGGTTCTTGTCGTCCAGCCGGCGGGCGTAGAACATCATCGTGCCGTTGTCGGAATCATGGGTCAGCGTGGCGGTGAGCTGGCCACCCTTGTCGGCCGCGAACTGCGGGTCGCGCACGCCGTCGGAGTCGCGATAGAAGCCGCCCACGCTGCCGTACCAGTTCGGTGCGAGCTGGAAGCCGTAGAAGCCGTCGACGCGCTTCAGGTTTTCCGAGCCGTAGGTGACGCCGATGCTGCCGGACGGCACCTCGGTGCCCTGCTTGAGGATGAAGTTCTCGGTGGCGCCGATCTGGCCGTCCGCGAAGACCACCGACGGGCCGCCCTGCAGGATTTCGACCCGCTCGATGGTGTCGTCGAGGCGGAAGATCGTGGTCTGCTCGAAGAACGACAGGGTCGGCATGCCGTACAGCGGCGAACCCATCATCTGCACCGTGTTGAATGGCGCGTCGCCGCCGCCCGGGAAGCCGGCGATCTCGATGTTGGCGCCGGTCTGGCCGCCGGTCGATTCGGGCCACAGGCCGGGCGCGATCTTCAGCAGGTCGGCCGTGCTCTTGGGATTGGCCTGCTTGATCTGCTCGGCATCGGCGGTGGTCAGCGTGTAGCTCGCGTCGATCTTCTTCACGCCGGTGGCCGAACCGGTCACCACGACCTGTTGCAGGGTCGTGGTGGTCTTGGCGTTGGCCTGCCGCGGCGGGGTTTTCTTGGCGGTGGCCGGCGTGGTGGTCGCCTGGGTGTCTTGCGCCTGCGTGCTGTCCTGCGCCATCGCCGTCGCGGACATGAGAATGCCCGTGATGGCCGCCGACAGTATCAATCGATTCATTTGCTTGCTGTTGCCCATGTCACGTCCTCCCCATCAGTTTCAGTTTGGGTCGCGGCCTGTCTGACGACAGGTCCACGCCAGTTGGCCGTTCGGGTTGTTGTAAAGGTGCCGATGTCGAATGCTGCGATGCTTGGTAACACCAGGTCTGCCTTGGCCAGCGCCAGTGGCTGGCCAATTCCCACCGCCGCCATCCCCGCGGCGTGAATGCTGGCGATGCCAGCCGCGGCGTCTTCGACGCCAATGCACTCGTCCGGCGCCACGCCCAAGGCGCTTGCCGCAGCGAGGAAAATTTCCGGATCGGGCTTGGAGCGGCTGATCCGGTTGGCGTCGACGACGGCGTCGAACAGATCGGCAATGCCCAGACGCTCCAGCAGCAAGCCGGCATTGCGGCTGGCCGAAGCCAGCGCCACCTTGAGCCCGGCCTGGCGCACCTGTTCGATCGCCGTGCGCGCGCCGGGCAGCAGGTCCCGCGGCCCGAAATGCTCGATCCGCTCGCGGTAATAATCGTTCTTGCGTGTAGCCAGCGTGTGCTTCTCGGCTTCCGTGTAGGGGCGCGTCGCGGCCTGCAGCAGGATGTCCAGCGAGCCGCGCCGGTCGACGCCTTTCATGCGCTCGCCGGTGGCGTCGTCGAACGGCACGCCGATCTCGTCGGCCAGTCTTTTCCAGGCGGCGTGATGTACTACCGCGGTGTCGGCGATCACGCCGTCCAGATCGAAGATCACCGCCTTCAGCGGCGCCGTCCCGGCATCGACGAAGCCGGCGCACTTCAGGCGCAGGGGATGGCCCGCGTGCAGGCGTTGCGGCAGGCCGTCGTGCAGGAAGGTGAGTGCGCTGCCCTCGGTGAGGGTGTACAGCACGCCGTCGCCATCGACCTCCACGCGCAGATGCGTATCGCGCCAGCGCAGCCCGAAGCGGTAACTTCTCCATGCCGCCGGCAGCCGCGGCGCCAGTGCGGGCAGGCCATCGTGCACGCGCAGTCCGCCGAAACCCCAGGTCAGTGCCAGCCAGCTGCCGGCCATCGCCGCCATGTGCAGGCCATGTGCCGCGTTGCCGTGCAGGTCGTCCAGGTCGACGCGCAAGGTGTCGAGGAAGTAACGATGCGCCTTGTCGGCGTAGCCCACTTCGGCCGCGATCACCGCGAACGTGGATGCCGACAGGGTGGAGTCGTGGACGGTGATGCCTTCGTAGTAATCGAAGTTGCGGCGCTTCGCGGCGGCATCGACCTGTTCGCCCGCCAGCATCAGGGCGAGCAGCGTGTCGGCCTGCTTGCATACCTGGTGGCGGTAGATGGTGAGTGGATGCAGCCGCAGCAGCAGCGGTTGTCTGCCCGGCGTGCCGGCGAGCCCGGCCGGCAGGCGCGGCTTGTCGAGGAAGCCGTCGTCCTGCGGAAAGATGTCGAGCACGGCGTCGACCGGCAGGTGCATCGCCTGGGCGGCGCGGCGCCACTGGGCGACCTCGTCGGCATGCAGGTCGATCCGTGCGCGCAGGGCAGCGTGTTCGAGCGGGTACGTCAGGGCCATCCAGTCGGCGACGTTGGCGGCGTCCTGCAGGTGTCGCTGCGCCAGGCGGTTGGTGTAATGGTTGTTGTCGACCAGGGCGGAGTATTCGTCCGGCCCGGTCACCTCGTGGATGCAGAACGCGCCGCCATGGCGCGCGCTGAAATGCCCGACCTGCAACCAGACGCGCGCGGTCTCGAACAGCATTTCGGCGCCGCATTCGAGCAGGAACGCGTCGTCGCCGCTGGCGTCGACGTAGAGGCGGATCGCCCACGCCACCGCCGCATTGATGTGGTACTGCGCCGAGCCGCTGGGAAAGTACGAAGAGCACTCGTCGCCGCTGATCGTGCGCCACGCGTACAGCGCGCCGCGCGGATGGTTGAGTTCGCGCGCGTGGCGGCGCGCGTTGTCCAGCGTGTGGTGGCGATACGTCAGCATCGCGCGTACCAGCTCCGGCGCCAGGGTGGCCAGCACCGGCAGCATGAACACCTCGGCGTCCCAGAAATAGTGGCCTTCGTAGCCTTCGCCGGTGAGGCCCTTGGCGGCGGTGCTGCCGTGGCTGTCGCGGCTGCTCGACTGGAACACGTGGAACAGGTTGAAGCGCAGCGCCTGTTCGGTCGCCGGGTCGCCATCGATGGCAAGGTCGGCTTGCGCCCATAGCGCGGACAGCGCCCGGGCCTGGCGTGCCAGCAGCGCCGGGTAGCCGGATGCACTGGCCGTGTCCAGCGAGGCCTGTGCACGTGCGAGCAGGTCGTTTGCCGGGTCCCCGGCGAACGGCGAAGTGAAGGCGTAGGCGACGTACTTGTCCAGGGTGACCGTCTGGCCCGGCGCAAGGACGCCCTCGTAGACCTGGGTGACGCCATGCGGCGCCAGGTTGGCGTAGCGGAACTGCAAGTCGCCGGCGTGCCGGTGCCGTTGCGCGCAGACCAGCCGGATGCCGCTATGCGTGGTCTGCTGGCCGACCCAGGCGAGGTCTTCCTCGGCGTGGGCGTCACAGGTGCCGAGACCGCCATCGATGCGGCTGCCGATGCGCGGATCGAAACCCTGTTCGACGGCTTCGCGCGCGGTGCTGATGGATGACTCCAGCGTGATCGGTCCGGCGTAGTCGAGCGAGCGCACGCGATAGTGGATCGCCAGCAGGCCGGCATCCTCCAGGCTCACGATGCGCTCGGCCTCGATCTCCAGCGTGGCGCCCTCCGGCGATCGCCAGCGCAGCCGGCGCCGGTAGCAGCCCTGGCGCAGGTCGAGCGCGCGCTCGAAATACAGCCATTCGCCCTGGTCGAGCCGCACGGGCGTGTCGCCGAGGCGCAGGTGGATGCGCGCAGCGTCGGCAACCGGGATGCGCGTGTCGGTGTGCGTGGCGAAGCCGGGGAATCGCTCGTGGTACTCGATCGGGCTGCGTTCCCATACGGCGGACAGCAGGGTGGCCTGGCTCGCGCTGTCGCTTTCCTCGAGGTTGCCGCGCACGCCGAGGGTGCCGTTGGCCAGCGCGAAAAGGCTCTCGTCCTGCGCAAAGCCAGCCGGGTCGGTGCCGTGGCGAACGAGCAGCCAGGGGTCGGCCGCAGCCCTTCCACCGAGCGTCAACACCTCGGCATCGAGCGGCACCGCTGCGTAGTGATCCACCATAGAACCCCCGTCTCTCCGTCTGGCGCGTCAGGCCGATGGGCCCGCCAGGCCGCGGCTGGCGGCGAGCTTGGCAGCAAATGTTATCGGTATCAAGATACCGATAACATTTAATTGCACGGACTTGTCATGAGCACGATCCGGGTCGAAGGAGGGGCGTGGGTTCGTAACTTTGCATCCGCAGCGGCGTATGGCCGGCGGCGGAGCGGGGCGAGGTTGCATCGGCGTGACGAATGTCGACACACTGCAAGCGCCGGTTCGCGCCATCGCTGCAGTCCGGCAGCGTCGCGGCATCGGATCGGCCAAGCCAATGAAGGATCAGATAGTTGAGCAAGAAGGGCGCGCGCAAGAACGCGTCAGGCGGCCTGACCATGGCCGACCTGGCGCAACTGGCCGGGGTATCCAAGATCACCGTCTCGCGGGCGCTGGGCGACAGCCCGCTGGTCAACTCGGAAACCCGCGAGCGGATCCAGGCGCTGGCGCGCGAGCGCGGCTACAAGCTCAACATCAGCGCGCGCAACCTGCGCCTGCGCCGCAGCCATACCGTGGCGGTGATCGTGGAGATGAAGCCGTCCACCGATCGCACCATGTTCGACCCGTACCCGCTGGTGCTGCTGGGCGGCATTTCGCAGGAACTCACCGCAGCCGGCTACAGCGTGCTGCTGACCACCCGCCAGGGCGCCAGTGCGGCGGCGGTGCAGGCGGCCGACGGCCTGATCCTGCTGGGTCAGGGCGCGCACCAGGACGCGGTGCGCCGGTTCGACAAGCTGTGCCTGCCGATGGTGGTGTGGGGCGCGCAGTCGGCCAGCGACGCGCACGTGGTGGTGGGCAGCGACAACCGCCTCGGCGGCGCGGTGGTGGCGCGGCACTTCATCGCGCTGGGCCGGCGCCGTCCGGTGTTCATTGGCAATCCCAGCCACCCGGAAATCTTCGAGCGCCTGAACGGTTTCATCGACGCGCTGGCGGTGCGCGGGATCAAGCCGCTGCTGATGCGGCGCGATGAGTTCACCGTGGATTCGGGCATGGATGCGGTGCGTTCGCTGCATGAGCGCAAGGTCGGCTTCGATGCGATCTTCGCCTGCAACGACCTGCTCGCGATGGGCGCGATCCGCGCCACGCTGGACCTGGGGCGCTCGGTGCCGGCCGATGTCTCGGTGGTCGGCTACGACGACATGCCGCTGGGCGCCAGCTTCCTGCCGCCGCTAAGTTCGGTGCGGCAGGACTGGCAGGAAGGCGGCATGTTGCTGGCGCGCAAGGTGCTGGCGCTGATCGATGGCGAGGCGGCCAAATCGGAATGCCTGCCGGTCAGCCTGATCGTGCGTTCGACCTGAGAGCCTGTCCGCGGGCTTCGCTCAGCGCGTGGCGTCGGCCTGGGCGGTTTCGGTGGCGTCGGCCGGGCTGCGCGCCGGCGGGGTCAGCACCAGCCGGAAGCAGCTACCGCCGCCGGCCACGCGCACGTATTCCAGCGCGGCCTGGTTCGCGTCGCTCATCTGCCGGGCCAGGTACAGGCCCAGGCCGGTGCCGTATTCGTGGGTGGTGTAGAACGGCTCGAAGATCTGCGCGGCCACCTTCGGCGCGATGCCGGGGCCGCGGTCGATCACTTCCAGGATCGGCACGCCGTGCTCGCCCTGCCGGGTCACCACCATCACCCGTGCCGGTTCGCCGGGCAGGCGGCCGTAGCGCAGCGCGTTCTGCACCAGGTTCCACACCACCTGCTGCAATTGCTGCGGGTCGGCCACCGCCGCCACCGGGGCGCCGCTGC
>Ga0207690_10000400_pt1 | contig 28621 bp, 22 predicted proteins | sample KBSC23metaG_FD_184315 | JGI IMG/M metagenome (GOLD analysis project Ga0207690, IMG submission 184315) | Corn rhizosphere microbial communities from Kellogg Biological Station, Michigan, USA - KBS C2-3 metaG (SPAdes) (version 2) | ecosystem: Host-associated > Plants > Roots > Rhizosphere > Soil ... | reverse complement strand
CCGGCGCCGAAGTGGGCTGCCAGGGCGAAGTCGGCGTGGCCTGCTCGATGGCCGCCGGCGGCCTCACCGCCGCGCTCGGCGGCAACGTGATGCAGGTCGAGAACGCCGCCGAGATCGGCATGGAACACAACCTCGGCCTCACCTGCGATCCCATCGGCGGCCTGGTGCAGATCCCCTGCATCGAGCGCAACGCGATGGGCTCGGTCAAGGCCATCAACGCCAGCCGCATGGCCCTGAAGAGCGACGGCAAGCACCGCGTCAGCCTCGACAAGGTGATCAAGACCATGCGCGACACCGGCCGCGACATGAAGGACAAGTACAAGGAAACCAGCCGCGGCGGCTTGGCGGTCAACGTCATCGAGTGCTGACCCACGAACTGACCTCGCACTCCGGCAACACGCCCTCCCTTCCCTGCAGCGGAGGGGAAATCCGGAGGCGCCAGCGCCACGCATGACCTCTGCGGGGTGACACGGGGTGGCCAATTCTGCAACCATCAGCCTCTTTTTGGCGCCTCCGACGCCCTCCGCAGGAGCTTCCATGTCCCAAGCCAGCCAGATCCGCCGCGACGTCGGCCCGTTCGCCCTGATGCTCACGGGCCTGGGCTCCATCATCGGCTCCGGCTGGTTGTTCGGCGCGTGGCGCGCGGCGCAGATCGCCGGTCCCGGTGCCATCTGGGCCTGGGTGATCGGCGCGGCGATCATCATGACGGTGGCGCTGACCTATGCCGAACTGGGGGCGATGTTCCCCGAATCCGGCGGCATGGTGCGTTACGGTCATTACTCGCACGGCTCGCTGGTCGGTTTCATCGCGGCGTGGGCGAACTGGATCGCGATCGTCTCGGTGATCTCGGTGGAAGCCGAGGCCTCGGCGCAGTACATGTCGTCGTGGAAGTGGCAGTGGGCGAAGGACCTGTACCACCAGATGCCCGGCGGGCACGGCGAGCTGAGCACCAACGGCCTGCTGATCGCCGCGGCGCTGGTGGTGATGTATTTCCTGTTCAACTTCTGGAGCGTGAAGCTGTTCGCGCGCTCGAATACCGCGATCACCCTGTTCAAGCTGGTGATCCCCGCGCTCACCGCGGTGCTGCTGATCGCCAGCGGTTTCCATGCCGAGAATTTCAGCGTCGGCATCCACGGTGAACTGCACAAGACCGACTTCCCCTCGATCCTCACCGCCGTGGCGATCGCCGGCATCGTGTTCAGCTTCAACGGGTTCCAGAGCCCGGTGAACCTGGCCGGCGAAGCGCGCAACCCGGGCAAGAGCATCCCGTTCGCGATCGTCTGCTCGATCTTGCTGGCCACGGTGGTCTACGTGCTGCTGCAGGTGGCGTTCATTGGCGCGGTGCCGCGGGAAATGCTGGCCAACGTCGGCTGGCACGGGATCGACTTCAGCTCGCCGTTCGCCGACCTGGCGATCATCCTGGGCCTGCAGTGGCTGGCCACGCTGCTGTTCATCGATGCGGTGATCAGCCCCAGCGGCACCGGCATGACCTATACCGCCACCACCGCGCGGATGCTCTACGGCATGGAGCGCAACGGCACGCTGCCGAAGATCCTCGGCCGCGTGCACCCGAAGTGGGGCATTCCGCGCCCGGCGATGTGGGTGAACCTGGCGGTGTCGTTCATGTTCCTGTTCTTCTTCCGCGGCTGGGGTTCGCTGGCGGCGGTGATCTCGGTCGCCACGATCATCTCCTACCTCACCGGCCCGGTCAGCGTGATGACGCTGCGGCGCACCGCACCGGGGCTGCACCGTCCGCTGCGGCTGAGCGGCCTGTCGGTGCTGGCCGGGATCGCCTTCATCATGTCCACCGAATTGCTGTACTGGGCGAAGTGGCCGCTGACCGGCGAAATCATCCTGCTGATGGTGGTCGCGTTGCCGGTGTACTTCTACTACCAGGCCAAGGCCGGCTGGCACGATTTCGGGCGGCAGATGAAGGGCGCCTGGTGGCTGGTGTTCTACCTGCCCACGCTGGCCCTGGTCTCCTGGGCCGGCAGCACCATCTTCGGCGGCAAGGGTTACCTGTCGTACGGCGTGGACCTGGCCGTGGTCGCCGTGATCGGCCTGGTGTTCTACCTGTGGGGAGTGAAGTCCGGCTGGCGCACGCCGTCGGTGGAAGCGGCGGAACTGGAGGCGAAGATCGATCCGAACGCGCCGCTGGTACCGCCGGATGAAGCGACCGCGGAGCGCATCACCGGGCACTGAGCCCGGCCATCCGTTCGACTCGAACGCGCGGCGACGAGCCGCGCGTTCTTGTTTTCAGCGAACGGCCGCCCGCTCGCGGCCGACCAGCGACAGCAGCACCAGCACGATCGCCAGCACCCCGTAGGCCCCGGCGAACTGCCACACGATGCTGCGCGAGGCCGCATCGAGCAGCCATGGCAAGTAGATGCCGCCGGACAGCTCGACCGAGTGGATCACCCCGAACAGGCTCAACGCCCCGCCGAGCAGCAGGATCAGCGCGGCGCGCAGCGGGCGCCGGTCGATCAGCGCCACCACGAAGCTGGCCCAGACCATCGAGGTGATGATGAAGCCGTTGCCCAGCACGGTGATCACCGCCAGCTCGGAGATGCCGTGCGTGCCGTCGTTGAACAACCGGGCGAACTGCTCGGGCGAGACGTAGGTCGGGTCGCTCAGCTTGATCGTGAGCATCCGCGCGATCGCCGGAAAGAAGCTGAACACCACCGCGGCCGCGTAGCGCATCGGCGTCGCCTCGAACGCCTGCACGGTGATGCCGATCGCCACGAACACCAGGATCGGCGCCAGCACCGGCAGCGGCACCAGCTCGACCAGGTTCGACAGATAACCGAACACGCCGCCCAGCCCGATCACGATGCCGGTGAGCAGGGTGTAGCCGCTGCGCGCACCCATCGCCTTGTACGACGGCTGGCCGATGTATGGCGTGGTCTGCGCCACGCCGCCGCAGAAGCCGGCCGCCAGTGTCGCCAGCGCCTCGACCAGCAGGATGTCGCGGGTGGAATAGTCGTCGCCGGCGGCACGCGCGCTCTCGGTGACGTTGATGCCGCCCACCACCATCAGCAGGCCGAACGGCAGGATCAGCGGCAGGTACGGCACGATGTACGCAAGCCCATCCACCCACTGCAGGGTCGGCCACGGCAACGCGAAACGCCATTGCCACGCCGCCGGCGCGTGATAGCCCGCACCCAGCCAGCCCAGCGGGCCGAGCCCGTAGTACAGCAACGCGCCGAGCACGAACGCCACCAGCACGCCGGGCAGGCCGAACGGCATCCGCGCGTGCGCCACCAGCGCGTACAGCACCACGCCGAGACCGGCAAAGCCCACCACCGGCAGCTTGAGGATCTCCACCAGCGGCAGGAAGCCCATCAGCACCAGCGCGATACCGGCGATCGAACCGAGCAGGCCGGCGCGCGGCACGTGCCGCTGCACCATCGCGCCGAAGAACGACAGCACGAACTTCAGCACGCCCATCACCACCAGCGAGGCCATGCCCAGCTGCCAGGTGGCGATCGCCGCGGCGTGTTCGTCCATGCCGCCCTGCCTGAAGCCGAGGAAGGCCGGCCCGAGTACCAGCAAGGCCATGCCGATGCTGGTCGGCGCATCCAGCCCCAGCGGCATCGCGGTGACGTTGTCGCTGCCGCGGCGCCGTGCCAGCCGGCGCGCCATCACGGTATAGGCGAGGTTGCCCAGCAGCACGCCCAGCGCGGTGCCGGGAAACATGCGCAGGAACACGATGTCCGCGGGAAAGCCGAACAGTCCGATCAGCGCCGCGGCGAGGAAGCCCATGATGGACAGGTTGTCCACCACCAGGCCGAGGAAGCCGTTGAGGTCGCCGGGGGCGAACCAGCGATTGCCTGGAGTGTTCACGCGGGAAACCTGCCTGGGGTCTGCACGGATGGATGTCGGCTCAGAATGACACGTCCGCCGGCTGGGTCACGCGCAGCACCGACTGGTCGCCGGTGCGCCGCTTCCACGCCGCGCGGATCGTCTCGACCTTGGCGCGGTTCGCCGGCGTGTCCGGATAGTCGATCACCAAAAGTTTGGAACGCAGCCGCTCGAGACCCGCCTGCTGCGCGCCCTGCCACTGGCCGTAGACGTCGAGCACGCTGAGACCGTCGGGGAAGCGCGGCGTCACCTCGCGGTCGAGGAACTCTCGCCAGGCCTGCTCGCTGATACCTTGCTGCGGCTGGTCGGCCGGGCCCAGGCCGAAGTACAGCCGGGTGTCGACCCAGCCCTGCGCCTGTGCCGGATGAGTCGCGCCGTCGTGCCGCACCGCGCCCGGCGCCGTGCAGCCGGCAAGCAGGGCGAGCAGGAGTGCCAGCGTGGCCAGCGGGCGGGCATTCATCGAGCCATGCTCTTTTGCATCGGACTTCCGGATGTACGGGCAGGCGTGAGTATCGGCAGCAACCGTGCCATGGCGCAACCGGGAACGACGGCGCCACCCGGCCGCGCACATTGTCGAAATCGCACCGTCCGGTTCGTCGTTCCTGCAAGCTCCCGCCCCTCTCGCCCAAAAAGGAAACCGCCCATGTCGCGCAAGACCCGTACCCTCGCCCACACGCTCGGCCTGCTCGCCTGGTTGTCGCTGACTACCGCCAGTGCCGCCGGGGTGACATACCAGCTGGACCCGAACCATACCTACCCCAGCTTCGAGGCCGACCATCTGGGCGGCTTGTCGGTATGGCGCGGCAAGTTCAACCACAGCAGCGGCACGGTGACGCTGGACAAGGCCGGCGGCAACGGCACGGTGAATGTCGTCGTGGACATGAAGAGCGCCGACTTCGGCCAGGACCAGCTCAACAAGGGAGCCCAGGGCAAGGAGCTGTTCGAGTCGGACACGTACCCGACCGCGACCTACCAGGGCAAGCTCGCCAACTTCGTCAACGGCGCGCCGACCGCAGTGGTGGGCCATCTGACCCTGCACGGCGTGACCCGTCCGCTGACGCTGAAGATCAACAGCTTCAAGTGCATGCCGCACCCGATGCTGAAACGCGAAGTGTGCGGCGCCGACGCGCTGGCCACGTTCCAGCGCGACGCGTTCGGCATGGACGCCGGCAAGCCCTACGGCTTCAGCATGGCGGTGACGCTGCGCATCCAGGTCGAGGCGATCGCGGTCGAGGGCAACGCTCCTGCCGCCTGAGCCGGGTCAGACCAGCGCCAGCACGTCGCCCAGCAGCGCCTGCGCGGTCACCTCCGGTCCCGCGCCCGGGCCCTGGATCACCAGCGGCTGGGCGTGGTAACGGGTGGTGGTGAGCGCGAACTGGTTGTCGGTGCCGTACAGCCGCGCGGCGGGATGGGTGAGCGGCACTTCGACCAGGCCGACGCGGGCATGCCCGCGCTGGTTGAGCCGCGCCAGGAAACGCAGCACGCAGCCGCGCGAGTTGGCCTGCGCATGGCGGGCGGCCAGCGGCGCGTCGAGTTCCTCCAGCCGCGCCAGGAACGCTTCGGTGCTCAGCCCGCGCAGCGACTCGGGCACCAAGCCGTCCACCTGCACCTCGTCGGTGCCCAAGGCGAAACCGGCGGTGCGCGCGATGATCAGCAGCTTGCGCGCCACGTCCTCGCCGGACAGGTCCGAGCGCGGGTCGGGTTCGGTATAGCCGAACTGGCGCGCCTCGCGCAGCAGCTCGGAGAACGGGCGGCTGCCGTCGTACTGGTTGAACAGCCACGACAGCGAACCGGAAAACACGCCTTCCAGCGTGAGCAGGCCGTCGCCGCAGGTGCGCAGGCGGCGCAAGGTGGACAGCACCGGCAAACCGGCGCCGACGGTGGCCGAATCGCCGTAGCGAGCGCCGCCGGCCAGCGCGGCCTGCAACGCACGCCAGCCGGACAGCTCGCCGCCGGCCAGCGCCTTGTTCGCGGTGACCACGTGATAGCCGCGTGCCAGCCACTCGGCGTGGCGCGACGCCAGCGCCGCGCTGGCGGTGGCGTCGATGATCACCTTCGCCGCCGCGGCGCTGTCGTCCAGTGCCGCGAGCAGACTGGCGTTGTCGCGCGGGGCACCATGCTGGTTCAACTGCTCGCGCAGGTTGCGCTGGGCCAGGCTGACCGGATCGGTCTGCTGGCGGCGCGAGTTCGCCGCGCCGACCAGCCGCAGCGAACCCGCGGCGGAGGTGTTGAGCAGCTTCAGCAGCGCGCCGCCGACCACGCCGGTGCCGAGCAGCACGATCGCGATGGTGGAGGACGCTTCGCTCCTGGCGCTCGCCGCGCGTTCGGCCAGCACCACGCTCATGCGAGCACCCGGCGTTTGGACGTCCCTACGGCCGCGGCGCGGGCCAGCGCCGCGTCAAGGTCACGCAGCAGGTCGTCGCCGTCCTCGATGCCTACCGACAGGCGCAGCAGGCTGTCGGCGATGCCGGCGGTGCGGCGCGCCTCCGGCGCCATCGACGCGTGGGTCATGGTCGCCGGGTGCGCGATCAGGCTTTCCACCCCGCCCAGGGACTCGGCCAGCGAGAAGTATTCGAGGCCGTCGACGAACGCCTCGATCTGCGCCACGTCGCCGTCCAGCTCGAAGCTCAGCATCGCGCCGAAACCCTGCTGCTGGCGCGCCGCCAGTGCATGGCCGGGATGGCCGGCCAGGCCGGGGTAGTAGACCTTGCGCACGGCCGCGTGCGCGTCCAGCTGTTCGGCGATGCGCGCGGCGTTCTCCTGGTGCTGGCGCAGCCGCACGCCGAGCGTGCGCAGGCCGCGCAGGGTGAGGTAGCTGTCGAACGGCGCGCCGGTCAGGCCGTTGCAGTTGGCCCACCACTTCAGCTGCTCGGCCACCGCCACGTCGCGCGCCACCGCCGCGCCGCCGACCACGTCGCTGTGGCCATTGATGTACTTGGTGGTGGAGTGCACCACCACGTCCGCGCCGAGCAGCAGCGGCTGCTGCAGCGCCGGCGACAGGAAGGTGTTGTCGACCACCAGCAAGGCGCCCACCGCGTGCGCGGCCTGCGCCACATGGCGGATGTCGGTGATCCGCAGCAGCGGATTGGATGGTGTCTCCACCCACACCAGCGCCGGCTTGCGCGCCAGGCCGGCGGCCAGCGCCACGCTGTCGGTGAGGTCGGCGAACTCGACCTGGAAGCGGCCCTTCTTCGCCCACGCGTCGAGCAGCCGCCAGGTGCCGCCGTAGCAGTCGTGCGCCGCCAGCACGGTGGCCCCGGCCGGCACCAGTTCCAGTGCCAGCGCCACGGCCGACATGCCGCTGGAGGTCACCACCGCGCCGGCGCCGTGCTCCAGTTCCGCCAGTGCATCGCCGAGCAGGTCGCGGGTGGGGTTGCCGCTGCGCGAGTAGTCGTACGCGCGCTTGCGGCCGAAGCCCGCGAAGCTGTAGTTGGTCGACAGGTGCAGCGCAGGCACCACGGCGCCGTGCTGCGTGTCGCTCTCGATCCCGGCGCGCACGGCGCGGGTACAGGGGGCGGGCTCGGTCATCGGGGGATCTCCGGTTCTTGTTGTGCGGGGACGGGGAATCAGGCCAGCGCTTCGCGCAGCAGCGGCGCGAGCTGTTCGGGTTCTTTCAGGAAGGCGTCATGGCCGTACGGCGACTCGACCACTTCCAGCGTCGCCGGACCATGCAGGCGGCGCTGCAGCTCGCACAGGTCTGCCAGCGGCACCAGCCGGTCGGAGGGAAAGCCGATCAGCGTGGCCGGGGTGGGAATCCGCTCGGGCTTGATGTCGTGCAGGTCGATCGACTCGGACAGCGCGAGGAAGCGGTCCGCGTCGAAGCGTTCGACGAAACGGCGGCCCTGGTGCGCCAGGTAGTCCTCGACCGGGAAATGGAAACGCTCCTCGCGCCATTCCGGGCCGCCGGCGAAACGCCGGCCGAACTCGGCGCTGCCGCGGTAGGTGGTGATCGCCAGCTGGCGCGCCAATGCCAGCGCCTCGTCGGCCTGGCCGCTGGCCTGGCCCAGCCGCACGATGCCGCGCTGCACGCTGCGCTGCGCAGTGCTGAGCGGATGCGGCCGGTGCGCGCCGGCCAGCAGCAGCAGGCGCTCGACGCTGCGCGGATGCCGTGCGGCGAACGCCAGCGCCACCATCGCGCCATAGGACGAACCGATGAAAGCGTGTGCCTGCGCGATGCCCAGTTCGCCCAGCAGCGCAGCCAGCGCGTCGGCCTGGTCCTCGCTGGACACCGACCCGGCGCCGAGCTGGTCCGGGGTGAGCCAGTCGATCGCCAGCACGCGCCAGCGTTCGAGGTCGACCGCCGCGCCGCTGCCGACCAGCGCCTGCCACCAGCCCGGTGCGGCGTCGCCGTCCAGCGCGGTGACGTCGCGGTCGGCCGAGATGCCGCCCTGCACGATCACGGTGGGCGCGCCCGCCGCACCGCACCACAGGTAGCTCACCTCGACCTCGCGCGGGCCGCTGCCGTACTTCGGGCTGAGCCGCAACCGGCGCGTGCTGCGCTGGGCGGTCAACCGCACGCGCGGCTCGGGAAGAACGGCAAAGGCGGCCTGGCCGGCTTCGGTACAGCGGGTTTCGGGCAGGAATGTCATGGAACTCTCTCCGGTCGGCATCGCCCCGCGAAGGACCGGAAAGGCCGCCAACCCCGGATTCGGCGGCAGACCGCCGCAAGCCGGATGACGCCCATCTTCCGGTGGATGCCGAAGCACCTCCGCAGGAGTTGGCACCGTGGCGGAAACGCTCCGCAGGTTGCCCCGGCTTCAAAGGGCCTGTCCCTCAGCCGGTCTCGATGAGTGGAGCGGATATTGAATGCTCCATGGCGTCATGTCAATAGACGTCTAAACGTCTAGGCGTATATATGTTTATTCGATCAAGTCATTTGTCTGCATGGTGTCGCGGGATATGCTCACTGCACCGCAACATCACTGGAGACCCGCATGAGCCTGCAACTGGGCGACACCGCCCCCGACTTCACTCTCGACTCCACCGAAGGGCCGCTCCGCTTCCACGACTACGCCGGCGACCGCTGGGTGGTGTTCTTCTCGCACCCGAAGGACTTCACCCCGGTATGCACCACCGAGCTCGGCGCGTTCGCCAGCCGCAAGGCCGAGTTCGATGCGCGCAACGCGCGGCTGCTCGGCCTGTCGGTGGATTCGGTGGCCGACCACCGGGGCTGGGCCAAGGACGTCGCGGACGTCGGCGGCACCGCGCTGAACTACCCGCTGCTGGCCGACCCGGCGCTGGAGGTGGCGAAGCTGTACGGCATGTTCCATCCCAAGGCCGACCCCAAGGTCACCGTGCGTTCGGTTTTCATCATCGACCCGAACCGCAAGGTGCGACTGATCCTCACCTACCCGCCCAGCGCCGGGCGCAACGTCGACGAGGTGCTGCGCGTGCTCGACTCGCTGCAGCTCACCGACGGCCGCAAGCTGACCACCCCGGTGGACTGGCAGCCCGGCGACGACGTGATCATCGCGCCCTCGGTCTCCGACGACGACGCGAAGAAGCTCTACCCCGGCGGCTGGAGGACGCTGAAGTCGTACCTGCGGCTGGTGCCGGCGCCACTGGCCTGACGGCCTTGCTCCCTCCCCTGCAACGCAGAGGGAGGGTTGGGGAGGGGTCGCTCTTGATCTTCAGCTCAAGTCAAAAACCAACCCCCTCCCAACCTCCCCCTGCAAGCAGGGGGAGGAGCAGAATCAAAATCCTTCTCTCAAACCATTACCCATGAACATCCAGCCCGACCTCTCCGCCGCCATCGGCCACACGCCGCTGCTGCGCCTGCGCCACGCCTCCGCGCTGACCGGCTGCGAGATCCTGGGCAAGGCCGAGTTCCTCAACCCCGGCGGCTCGATCAAGGACCGCACCGCGCTGGGCCTGCTGCTGGATGCCGAGCGGCGCGGGCTGATCCGCCCCGGCGGCAGCATCGTCGAGGGCACCGCCGGCAACACCGGGATCGGGCTGGCCCTGCTCGGCGCCAGCCGCGGCTATCGCACGGTGATCTTCATGCCGGAGACGCAGAGCCGCGAGAAGATCGACGCGCTGCGCATCGCCGGCGCCGAAGTGCGGCTGGTGCCCGCGGTGGCGTACAAGGACCCGAACCACTACGCGCACCAGGCCCGCGCCCACGCCGAGGCGGCGAATGCCGCCGATCCGGGCAGCGCGTGGTTCGCCAACCAGTTCGACAACACCGCCAACCGCGACTGGCACGAAGCCACCACCGGCGGGGAGATCTGGCAGGACGCCGGCGGCCACGTCGACGGCTTCGTCTGCGCCGCCGGCACCGGCGGCACCCTGGCCGGCGTCGGCCGCGCGTTGAAGGCGCGCCACCCCGGCGCGCGCATCGCGCTGGCCGACCCGGAAGGCTCGGCACTGGCCAGCTACGTCAACACCGGCGAGTTGGTCGCCAGCGGCAACTCGATCAGCGAAGGCATCGGCTCCAGCCGGGTCACCGCGAATTTCGACGGCGCGCCGATCGACCTGGCCTGGTCGATTCCCGACGACGAGTCGGTGCCGCTGCTGCATCGCCTGCTCGCCGAGGAAGGCTGGTGCACCGGCGGCTCCAGCGGCGTCAACCTCGCCGGCGCGATCCGGTTGGCGCGCGAACTCGGCCCCGGCCACACCATCGTCACGGTGCTCGCCGACGCCGGCACGCGCTACCAGGCCAAGCTGTTCAACCCGGCCTTCCTGCGCGGGAAAGGCATCCCGGTGCCGGACTGGCTGGCGCGGGCGTTTCCGGGCTGAGCCTCCCGCACAGCCATCGCCGCTTCATGCGCGTCCTGCTAACGTAATCGGATGACTCCCCACCCCGACACGTCCGCGCTGCACGACCGGCTGCAGCGCGACGGCTTTGCCTTCGTCACCGCCGACGTCATGCGCGACCTGCTGCAAGCGCAGGCACTGACCGACTGGCCCGCGTTCGCCGCCAGCTGGAACGACCTGGCGCCGGACACCTACCTCGCCGCCAGCGGCCGCCACCGGCGGCGGCGGCATGCCACGTTCTCCGCCGATGCCGGCGGCGGGATCCGGCGCGAGACGCATCAGCCGCACTACCAGAGCCTCGCGTACAACCCGCTGCAGGGCGACATCCAGCGCTGGTTCGAACCGGTGCTGCCGGCGATCGCCGACGGCGCCAGCCTGCGCCGCATCCTCGGCTTCTGCCACGACTGCTTCGGCACGCTGGCTCCGGCCACCCGCCACTGGCACGTCGAGGTGCACCAGTTCCGCATCGAGGCACGCGCCGACGAGGCCGGCGAGCCCACGCCCGAAGGGGTGCACCGCGACGGCGTCGACTACGTGCTGGTGCTGCTGATCGACCGCGAGAACATCGAGCGCGGCACCACCACCATCCACGCCACCGACCGCAGCCTGCTGGGCAGCTTCACGCTGACCCACGCGCTGGATGCGGCGCTGGTCGACGACGCCCGCGTGTTCCACGGCGTCACCGCGGTCACGCCGCTCGACCCGTCGAAACCGGCGCACCGCGACGTGCTGGTGGTGACGTTCAAGGCCACCGCGTAGCGCGGTGTGCCCGTTCGGCACTTTCCACGACCAGCGCAACATTCGCCTTACTTCGCATCGCGTAAGATGGCGGCCTCATCTTTCGCAGGCGCCGCCATGTCCCTCGATTCAACACATCGCGGGATTCCTGCGAGCGCGGCGCCGCCGGACGCCCATGCCGACCGGCTGAAGTTCAACGGCGACAACAGCTTCCATCGCGAACTGCGCCGCCGCGTCGATGCCGAGTTCAAGCGCAGCGGCACCCGCCAGCGCGACAGCGCGCAGATGTACCTGAAGACGGCCATCATCCTCGGCGTGTTCGCGCTCGCCTACGTCGCGCTGGTGTTCCTCGCCGGCACCTGGTGGCAAGGCCTGCTGCTCGGCCTCGTGCTGGGCATCGCGATGGCGGCGATCGGCTTCAACATCATGCATGACGGCGGCCACCAGGCGTATTCGGAGCGGCGCTGGGTGAACCGGCTGATGGCGCTGGCGCTGGACCTGGTCGGCGGCAGCTCGTACATCTGGCAGTGGAAGCACGCGCGCTTCCACCACACCTGGGTCAACGTGGCCGGGCATGACAGCGACATCGACCTCGGCGTGCTCGGCCGGCTGTCGCCGCAGCAACCGCGGCGGCCGTGGCATCGCTGGCAGCACCTGTACCTGTGGCCGCTGTACGGCGTCACCGCGATCCGCTGGCACCTGTACGGCGACTTCCGCGACATGGCTACCGGTACCGTCGGCGAGCGTCCGTTCGACCGCCCGAAAGGCTGGGACCTGGCCGAGTTCGTGCTCGGCAAACTGGTGTTCTTCACCCTCGCGTTCGGCCTGCCGCTGTTTTTCCATGCGTTCGGCACGGTACTGCTGTTCTACGCGCTGGTCTCGGCGGTCGCCGGCGTGCTGCTGGCGCTGGTGTTCCAGATGGCGCACGTGGTCGAGGAAGCGGCGTTCCCGCTGCCGGACGAAAGCGGAAGGCAGATGGAGACGCCGTGGGCGATCCATCAGCTGCAGACCACGGTGGACTTCGCCCGCGGCAACCGCGTGCTCGGCTGGCTGATCGGCGGCCTGAACTTCCAGGTCGAGCACCACCTGTTCCCGCGCATCTCGCACGTGCACTACCCGCTGGTCGCCCGCGTGGTGGAAGACACCTGCCGCGAGTTCGGCGTGACCTATCGCGAACACCGCACGTTCGGCGCCGGCATCGCCTCGCACTACCGCCTGCTGCGGCGGCTGGGCAGGCCGGTCGCCGCGATCAACTCGGGGTCCGCCGTACTGTTGGCCGAGCCACTGCTGCATAACTGACGGGTGACTGTCGCCCGGACGTGAACAGCGCACTGCCGCGGAATTCACGTGTAACGAGCTTGCGCCTTGCGATGCTGTATTCGCAGTAGCCATGCCTTCGGTACGGTTTCACCTCCGGGCAAGCGCGTGCGCTGACATTTGCCGCTGTCCTTGACCTGTGGCTCCGCCACAAGCTTGGCATTCCACAAAGGACACATCATGAAAACGAAACTTGTCTTGGCCATGTGCGCCTCCCTGCTGGCATCCGGTGCAGCGATGGCAGCGCAGTCCGACGACCAAAGCGGCACCGTTCAAACGACCAAAACGACGACCACCACCGTGCAGCATCTCAACGGCACCGACACCACCTGGTACAAAGAAGGCGGCGTCGTACCTGTCGAATATCGCGGCAATACCTATGTCGTTCAGAAGTGGCAGGCCGTGCACTTGAACGAACCCACGGAGGGATCGCACTGGGTGCGTGGCGACAATGGTGACTATCTGCTGGTCGGTGAAAGCACCGGCGCCATCACCAAGATTATCCGTCGCACGAATTGACCCACCAGGGGGCGCGATCCCTCAGCGCGCCCCGCTCAAACGGACCTATGGTTTCCATGGGTCCGTTTTTATGGCAACACCCAATCCACGGTGGGTCGAGTTTCCCCTCAGTTCGTCGTACTTCGTATTTGCGATGAACCGACCCGGCTGCGACACTCCCGGCACGGCGCTCCTGCCATGGAGCACCACGGCCAACCATCCGAGGGGAGTTGCCATGTCCACCGCCGCCAACGTCGTCATCGCCGTGATCGCGCTGCTGCACCTGTGGTTCCTGATCCTGGAAATGTTCCTGTGGACCCGCCCCTCCGGCCGCCGCGCGTTCGGCACCACGGTGGAATTCGCCGAACAGTCGAAGGCGCTTGCCGCCAACCAGGGTCTCTACAACGGCTTCCTCGCCGCCGGACTGGTCTGGGGGCTCTGTCTCGGCGGCGCCGGCTTCCACGTGAAGGTGTTCTTCCTCGCCTGTGTTCTGCTCGCCGGGATCTTCGGCGGGCTGACCGCAAGCCGGAAGATCCTGTGGATCCAGGCGATGCCGGCGCTGATCGCACTGGTGCTCATCCATCTGACCTGATGGCGCAGACACCCATGCCGACTCCTTCGCGCGAAACCGTCGGACAACGTTTCGATCCTGCGCTGATGCAACACGCCCGCGAAAAAACCTGGGCCGCGCTGCACGGCATCCGCGAGCGCATGCGCCCGGGCATCAGCGAAGACGAAGCGAAGGCCGCGGCGCTGGACGTGTTCCGTGGGCTGGGCTACGAGCGGTTGTGGCATCCGGTGCTGATCCGCATCGGCGCGAACACCACCAAGACGTACCGGCAACGCTCCGATCCGAACGTGCGGCTGGGCGAGAACGACAGCTACTTCATCGACCTCGGCCTGGTATTCGACGGCCACGAGGGCGACGTGGGCGATACCTTCGTGGTCGGCCACGCGCCGCAGCGGCAGGCCTGCGCGGAGGCGGCGCGCACGCTGTTCGGCGAAGTGGCCGATGCCTGGCGAGCACAGGGGCTGAGCGGCCAGGCGCTGTATGCGTTTGCCGGCGAACGCGCCGAGGCGATGGGCTGGCGGTTCAATCATGCGATCAAGGGGCATCGGGTCAGCGACTTCCCGCACTCGATCCACCAGGGCGGCGACCTCGGCGATCTGGAGGTATCGCCATCCAGCGGGCTGTGGATACTGGAGATCCAGATCGCGCATCCGACGGAACCGTTCGGCGCGTTCTACGAGGATCTGCTGGCGCGCTGACTGGCGCAGGCACGGCAAGCGCCTGCAGGCCATCACCCGAAGTGAACGGCAAGCGCGCTATGCTGAAGCCTCATCCGGGCCCTGTCTGGATTTCAGGCTGTCCCGCATGCCGTCGTATCTGAAGCCCGTGCCCACTCCCGCCGCGACCGCCGGCAAGGGTGGCTCATCGGCAAAGCTTCGCAAGCCGCCAGCAGCCAGCACCATGATCGTCGGCATCGGTGCCTCGGCCGGCGGGCTGGAAGCATTCAAGACGTTTTTCACGCACATGCCGGCGGACAGCGAGCTGGCCTTCGTGCTGGTGCAGCATCTGGCGCCCGATCACAACAGCCTGCTGGCCGAGCTGATCGGCCGCAGCACCAGCATGCCGGTGCTGGAGGCGACGCACGGCATGCGCGTCAAAGCGCGGCATGTCTATGTCATTCCGCCTAACACCACCCTGACCATCGCCGACGGCGTGCTGCAGGTATGCAAGCCGGCGCCGCCGCGCGAGCATCGCTGGCCGATCAATACGTTCTTCACCTCGCTGGCCGAAGACCAGGGTGATTGTGCCGTGTGCGTGGTGCTGGCCGGCACCGGCAACGATGGTGCGCAGGGGTTGCGCGCGGTCAAGGATCACGGCGGGCTGGCGCTGGCGCAATCCGGATACGGCGACGAGGCCATGACCGGCATGCCGGCCAATGCTGTGGCCACCGGGCTGGTCGACGCCGTCATGCCGGTAGCCGAGATGCCGGCACGCCTGCTGGCCTATCAGAAGCAGATGCACGCCGCGCATCAGCGCAAGGGCCACGACGGCGTGCGCGGTGACGTAGCCGCACACCTGGAAACCATCTGCGAACTGCTGCATGAGGAAGTCGGCCACGACTTCAGCCAGTACAAGGAAAAGACCCTGCTGCGGCGCATCCAGCGCCGCATGCTGGTGGCGCAGACCGAAACCGTCACCGACTACATCGACTATCTGCGCCAGCATCCGCACGAGCACGAGCTGCTGTTTCGCGAGTTCCTGATCGGGGTGACCGAATTCTTCCGCGACCCGGTCGCATTCGAGGCGCTGCGGACGCTGGCGATCCCGGCGATGCTCGCCGACCGCACCAGCGCCGACGTGCTGCGCGTCTGGGTGCCCGGCTGCGCCACCGGCGAGGAGGCCTACTCCATCGCCATCGCGCTGCGCGAGGCGATGGGTTCGCGACTCGGCCCCAAGGTGAAGGTCTTCGCCACCGACATCGACGACCAGGCGATCGGCCGGGCCCGCGCCGGACGCTATCGGGCGCCATTGAACGGCATCTCGCCGGAACGGCTGGAGCGCTGGTTCACCAAGGATCGCGACGACTGGTGCGTGGTCAAGCAGATCCGCGAGATGTGCGTCTTCTCGCCGCACAGCGTGATCAAGGACCCGCCGTTTTCGCGGATGGACCTGGTTTCCTGCCGCAATCTGCTGATCTACATGAACAACGATCTGCAACAGCGGCTGGTGCAGTCGTTCCACTATGCCCTGCGCCCCGGTGGATTCCTGCTGCTGGGCCCGTCGGAACGATTGGCACGCAATGCCCGCCTGTTCGACGAGCTGGACAAGAAGCAGCGCCTTTATGTGCGTCGCGAGGACGCGCACGCCCGCCCGCACAACTTCCTGAGCGCACAGCCCCGCCCGGCCAGCAGCGCCGTGCATGCGGCGCATTCGTCACGGCATGCCGAGGACCTGATCGATCAGCATGTGCGCCAGGCGCTGGAACCGTGGTCACCGGCCTACGTGGTGATCAACGCCGGCCAGGAGGTACTGCGTTTCGGCGGCGACACCCGCCGTTACCTCGCGCCCTCGTCGGGCGCAGCCAGTCTCAACCTGTTCCAGTTGCTCGACAAACCCTTGCGCGCACCCGTGCGTGCAGCCGCCTTGCAGGCTTTCGCCAGCGGCAAGCGGGTGATCCGCGAAGGCCTGATCGTCCAGTCCGGCGGACACGATCAGCTGCTGCGCCTGATCGTGGAGCCGCTGAACGACAGCGACGGCAAGGTCGAGATGTGCGTGGTGGCCTTCAGTGAACTCGAACCCCCGCCGCGCCAGGTGGAGCCGCTTCCCGACGGCGAGCTCCCCACCGATTCGGCACGGATGCATGCGCTGGAAGAGGAACTGCGCGGCACCCGCATGCAGCTGCACAGCGCGATCGAACTGCACGAAACAGCCAGCGAAGAACTGAAATCGGCGAACGAGGAATATCAATCAGTGAATGAAGAGTTGCAATCCGCCAACGAGGAGCTGGAAACCTCCACTGAAGAGATGCAGTCGATCAACGAGGAACTGCAAACCGTCAACACCGAACTCAACAGCAAGAACGAGGCCCTGAACCGGCTCAACAGCGACATACGCAACCTGCTCGACAGCACGCACATCGCCACCCTGTTCCTCGATCGCGACCTGCGCATCCGCAGCTACACGCCGGCGGTGACCGGCCTGTTCCACCTGCGCGCCGGCGACAAGGGCCGCCCGATCACCGAGATCTCGCCACGCATCGCCTATCCGGAACTGGAGCAGGACGTGGGGCGGGTGCTGCACGACCTGGCGGTCACCGAGCGCACCTTGCAGGGTACCGGCGAGGCACCGACCTTCCTGCTGCGCATGCGGCCTTATCTGACCGTCGACAATATTGTCGATGGCGTGGTGCTGACCTTCGTCGACATCACCGAAAGCCAGCATCTGAACGTCGAGCATGCACGGCTGGCGGCAATCGTGAACTCCTCGCGCGATGCCATCTTCGGTTTTTCCCTGGACGAGCGGATCACCAGCTGGAACGTCAGCGCCGAACGCATTTTCGGCTTGCCCGCCAACGAGGTGGTTGGCCAGCCGTTGAGCCTGCTGCTGCCACCCGAGCCGTCCGACGAGGTGACGACGTTCTTCGCCAGCCACACGCGCCCGCTGCGCCTGGCCGAGTTCGAGATGACCTGGATGCGGCCGAACGGCGAATCGGTGCCACTGGCCATCAGCTACTCGCCGGTATGCGATCCGGAAGGCACCCTGTTCGCCGGCAAGCTCATCGCGCGCGACATCACCGAGCGGGTACGCGCGGCCCGCCACAACGAGATGATGTTGGCCGAACTCAACCACCGGGTGAAGAACACGCTGGCCTCGGTGCAGGCGATCGCCGACCAGACCGTCGCCAATGCGCCGGACCTGCCCGCGTTCAAGGAAAGCTTCCTGGCGCGATTGCTGGCGCTGTCGCACACCCACAACCTGCTGGCCCGGGACGCCTGGACCGGCGCGCCGCTGGCCGACATCATCCATAACGAACTGGCGCCGTACCGGAACGACAGCGACGCACGCACGAACGACGCACGCGTAAGGCTCCACGGCGAAGCTCTCACGCTGCCGCCGAAACACGCATTGGCGCTGAGCATGGCCCTGCATGAACTGGCCACCAACGCCGGCAAGTACGGATCGCTGTCGGTGCCCGAGGGCCTGGTCACCGTCACCTGGGCGACACGCACGACCGACCAGCATCCATGGCTGCACCTGCAATGGACGGAAAGCGGTGGCCCCGCGGTCGAACCACCAACACACCGCGGCTTCGGCTCACGCCTGATCGACGACGGCGTACCGTACGAACTGGGCGGCGAAGTGGCGCTCGAGTTCCCCCGCAACGGTGTCATCTGCACCATCGATGTGCCGTTGAATGAGGATATTTGCTGATGATCACCGACGAAAACATGCCCTGTATCCTGCTCGCCGAAGATGAAATGCTGCTGGCGATGATGCTGGAAGATCACCTCAACGCATCGGGCTACCGCGTACTCAAGGCTGCCCGCCTGGCCAAATGCCTGCAGCTGGCCGAGTCCGCAGCGATCGACCTGGCCATCCTCGACATCAACCTGGCCGGCGAAGTCAGCTTTCCCGTGGCCCTGGTGTTGCGCCGTCGCGGCATTCCGTTCGTGTTTTCCTCCGGCTACGACGACGGCGACATGCCCGAAATCTGGCGCAAGCAGAAAACCCTGCAGAAGCCCTACGACACCCGACAGCTGACCGCGACACTGGCCGCCCTGCGCGCCGCCGCCTGACACCCTGTCGTCGAGCATGCGGCGCATCGCCGGCGGCCGACCGTTGAAAAAATCCGTGCCAGACTGCATCTGAGCGGTCTCATCCCCGCGTTTACCTCAACGCCTATCTGGAATCCGGACCGTGGCCCGCAAGAAACCCCTGACCCTCTATCGCAACATCGGCATCATCGCGCACATCGACGCGGGCAAGACCACGACCACCGAGCGCATCCTCTACTACACCGGGCGCAAGCACCAGATCATCGACGTGCACGACACCAAGGACGGCAAGGGCTCCACCACCACCGATTACATGGAGCAGGAGCGCAAGCGCGGCATCACGATCCAGTCGGCGGCGGTGACCGCGGAGTGGAAGGGTCACCAGATCAACGTGATCGACACGCCCGGACACGTGGACTTCACCATCGAGGTCAACCGCTCGCTGCGCGTGCTCGACGGCGCCGTGGTGGTGTTCGACGGCGTCGCCGGGGTGGAGCCGCAGACCGAGACCAACTGGCGCCTGGCCGACCAGTACAAGGTGCCGCGCATCTGCTACGTCAACAAGATGGACCGCATCGGTGCCAGCTTCGCGCATTGCGTGAAGGGCATCCGCGAGCGCCTGGGCGCCAACGCGCTGCTGTGCCAGGTGCCGCTGGGCAGCAGCGACGAATTCGTCGGCATGGCCGACCTGGTCGCCGGCGTGGGCTACCTGTGGGCCTCCGACGACAAGGACAGCGTGTGGGAAACCGTGCCGCTGGACGAGATCAAGGCGCGCCTGACGTTCGGCGCCAGCGCCGACAACGCGTGGATCGCCGACCTGCCGAAGCTGCGCCAGGACCTGCTGGAAACCGCGCTGGCGCTGGACGACGACGCGTTCGAGCGCCTGCTGAACACCGGCGAGTTCGACCCGGCCGTGCTCAAGCAGTGCATCCGCCGCGGCACCGTCACCGGCGAACTGGTGCCGGTGCTGTGCGGCTCGTCGTACAAGAACAAGGGCGTGCAGCAGCTGCTGGACGCGGTCGTCGACTACCTGCCCTACCCCGGCGAGAACGGCGGCATCGCGATGGTCGACGAGGACGGCCATGTCGTCGGCGAGCAGGTCGTGACCGACGACGCGCCGGCGCGCGCTCTGGCGTTCAAGGTGATCAACGACCAGTTCGGCACGCTCACCTTCTGCCGCATCTATTCCGGCGTGATCAAGAAGGGCGACACCCTGCTCAACGTCACCCGCGGCAGGAAGGAGCGCGTGGGCCGCATCGTCGAGGTGCAGGCCGACGACACCCGGGAAATCGACGAGGTGCGCGCCGGCGACATCTGCGCCTTCGTCTCAATGAAGGACACCGAGACCGGCGATTCGCTGGCCGACCCGGCGCATCCGGCGTTGCTGGAACGCATGCGCTTCCCCGACCCGGTGATCAGCGTGTCGGTGGAACCGAAGAACCGCAACGACGTCGACAAGCTGTCCAGCGCGCTCTACAAGATGGTCAAGGCCGACCCGTCGCTGAAGCTCGAGGTGGACCAGGAAACCGGCCAGACCGTGCTCAAGGGCATGGGCGAGCTGCACCTGGAGGTGACCATCGACCGCATGCGCACCGAGCTGGGCGTGGAAGCGAACATGGGCAAGCCCCGGGTCAGCTTCCGCGAGGCGTTCGGCAAGACCGTCGAGCACACCTACACGCACAAGAAGCAGACCGGCGGCTCCGGCCAGTTCGCCGAAGTGACGATGATCTTCGAGCCGGGCGAACCGGGCTCGGGCGTGGTGTTCTCCGACGAGGTGGTCGGCGGCCGCGTGCCGCGCGAGTACATTCCGGCGGTCGAGCATTCGGTCAAGGCCGAATCGCAGGAAGGCCAGGTCGCCGGCTACGAGGTGGTCGACTTCAAGGCGCGCCTGATCGACGGCAAGTACCACGACGTCGACTCCTCCGCGCTGGCGTTCGAGATCGCCGCGCGGCAGTGCTTCCGCGAGGCGCAGAAGCTGAGCAAGCCGAAACTGCTCGAACCGATCATGCGCCTCGAAGTGGTGATGGAGGCGGACTACCTCGGCGACGTCATCGGCGACATCAACCGCCGCCGCGGTACCGTCAGCGACCAGGGCCACAAGGGCAGCTCCGCCTTCGTGCAGGGCTTCGTGCCGCTGGCCGAGATGTTCGGCTACATCAACTTCCTGCGCTCGGCCACCCGCGGCCGCGGCACCTTCACCATGGAGTTCGACCACTACGAGGACGTGCCGGCCGGCATGGTGGAGAAATTGATGGAGAAGGAGGCCAAGTAAGGCCTCGTCTTCGGCCGGGCGCCGGCGATGTCGGCCGGCGCAAGGCAGCGAACCCGGGGAGCGATCCCCGGGTTTTTCTTTGTGCGTATCGTTGTAGCGTTCCGCCACTGTGAGGCGGATGATGTGGCGCTGTCACATCCTGCCGAATCATGAAACGGGAGATGCCAAGATGAGAACGTCCGGGACGGTTTCCTCGATGCTGGCAGCGTGGCTGCTGGTGTTTTCTGTGAGCGGATATGCCAGCGACAACGGCGTGGCCGTCGACGCGGCGAAATACGCCAACCGCGCCACCCTGCCGGATTTCACCGCCACCGCCTGCCCTGACAACCCGCGCGCCCTGGTACAGGTCAAGGGCAGTCTGTATCGCCACACCACCGGCCCCGGCCTGGCTGTGCACAGCGGCTTCGTGCTGATCACCAAGGAAGGCGCGCTGGTGATCGACCCCGCAATGACCTGCACGGCGACCTGGCTGCGCGACGAGATCCGGCACCGCTTCAACGTGAAGGTGAAATACGTCGTCTACACCCACGGCCACGCCGACCACATCAGCGGCGGCCAGGTGTTCCAGCAGGATGGCGCGATTGTGGTGGCCAACCAGCGGGCGCTCGAACCGATCGTCGGCGAAAAAATCCCCACCGCGCTGCCCGATCGCGTATTCGACACCGACATGACGATCACCCTGGGTGGCGAAACGGTGCTGTTGCACCGGGTCGCGCCCAGCCATTCGGACAGCATGACCATGGTGCTGTTCCCCAAGTACAAGGCGCTGCAGTGCACCGACGTCTGCGAAAGCAAGTCGATGCCGTACAACGACTTCCTCGACTTCTACTACCCCGGCTGGATCGAGACGCTGGACTGGGTGGCAAAGCAGGACGTGGACATCATCGACGTCGGCCACTACAGCCCCGCCACCAAGGCCGACGAAGCGGCACTGCGCACCTACATGGTCGACCTGCACCAGCAGGTGCTGGATCTGGTGCGCGCAGGCCAGTCGTGGGATCAGCTCTACCGCAACGTGAAGTTCAGCGACGAGGTGAGGCACTGGACGGCCTTCGACGTCATGCACACGTTGAACATTGTGGGCATGTACCGCTGGGTATCCAACCACCGCCGGGGCGAGTGGTAGGACCACACGGCAACCGAAATATGCGATCCGGCGGAAGGTGTACCGAGGCTGTCGGCGACGGCGTGCCCGTGCTGTTCGACAGCGACGCCTCCGTTCCTGTACCGAAGAGAAACGGGGGTGGAGCACCCTGGCCCTGGTGAGCAGTAGCATATGGTCCGACCGCAGGCAGCGATGTTGCCTGCATCCGGGTGCCGGGGGGCACCTCTCCATCTCGACCAGGGAATATCATGACTACTCTCCGCACGCGGCCGACCTTGCTTGCGCGGCCTCTCCGTATCCATCAGCGACCGCTGGCCGCCGCCTGTGCCGCCCTGCTCGGACTGACCCTGGCCGGCGCGGCTTCGGCGCAACAAGTGCAGGAACAGACGGCCACGCCGACGGGCAGCCAGACGGCACCGGTCGACCAGAAGGTCGACGCCAGCGCGAAGAAGAACAAGAAGTCCGAGAACACGGTGAGCAATCTCGACGCCGTCATCGTCACCGGCATCCGCGGCAGCATCGAGAACTCGCTGAAGGCCAAGCAGAACTCGGACAACATCATCGAGGCGATCTCGGCCGAGGACATCGGCAAGCTGCCGGACGCCAGCATCGCCGAGAGCCTGTCGCGCGTACCGGGCCTGGCCACCCAGCGCCTGAACGGCCGCGCCAATATGATCTCGATCCGCGGCCTGGACCCCGGTTTTGCCGGCACCACGCTGAACGGGCGCGAGCAAGCCACGATCGGCGAGAACCGCGGCGTCGAATACGACCAGTACCCGTCCGAGCTGATCAGCGGCGTGGCGATCTACAAGACGCCCGACGCCAGCCTGATCGGCCAGGGCCTGTCCGGCACGGTCGACCTGCACACCATCCATCCGCTGGACCTGCCCAACCGCGCCTTCGCGGTCAACCTGCGCGGCGAGCACACCAGCAACGGCAAGCTCAACCCGGGCAGCGGCGTCGGCGACATGGGCCACCGCGCCAGCATCTCCTACATCGACCAGTTCTTCGACCACACCCTGGGCCTCGCGGTGGGCTTCGCCCATCTCGACTCGCCGATCCAGGAAAAGCAGTACCAGGCCTGGTGGTGGAGCATGAATAACGGCCCGGGCAGCGCCGAGGACAACTGGGGCGCGCCGCACACGCCCGGCATGCCCGACGGCGTAATCTCGCAGGAAGGCATGCAACTGCGCGCGCAGTCGCTGACCCAGAAGCGCAGCGGCCTGATGGCCGTGCTGGAATGGGCGCCGGGCGACCACTACCACTCCACGCTGGACCTGTACCACTCCATCTTCGGCGAGAAGAAGTTCACCAACGGCGCACAGTGGTCGAGCAGCCCGTGGGACAACGTCAGCTACTCCAACGTCGGCGTCACGTCGGCGCAGCCCTACCCGATCGTCACCTCCGGCACCATGGACGGCATCGCGCCGATCCTGCAGAACCAGTACACCAAGGAACACGACAAGCTGTTCTCCGCCGGCTGGAACAACCAGTACGACTTCGACAACGGCTGGACAGCCACCGCGGACCTTTCGTACTCCAGCGCGAAGAAGAAGCTGCACGACGCCTACCTGTTCACCGGCCTGGCCGGCGGCGCCTTCACCAGCGTCGACTTCCGCACCCCGCTCGGCAATGGCTACCCGTACTTCTCGCCGGCGGTGAACCTGGCCGACCCGTCCCAGGTGGTGTTCACCGACCCGGACGGCTACGGCTACAACGGTCGCCAGGAATTCGACACCCAGAAGGACACCATAAAGGCCGTGCGGCTGGAAGTGAGCCACCCCCTGGGCTGGATCTTCAGCAGCATGAACCTGGGCGTGAACTACTCCGACCGCACCAAGAGCAAGCAGGCCGACGTGCAGTTCGCCTGGTTGAACGGCAACGGCTCCACGGCGGACACTTACGACAACCACTTCAGCGCACCGGTGAATTCCGCCTTCCTGTGGGCACCGACCTCGCTCGGCTACGGCGGCATTCCTGGCGCGCTCAGCTACAACGTGCTGGCCGCGCTGGCGAACCAGTTCTACCTGACCGAGCGCAACGGACAGGGCGACTGGAGCCGCAACTACACGGTGGAAGAGAAGGTCCCGGTGGCCTACGCCAAGTTCAATATCGAGACCACGCTGGGCAGCGTGCCGCTGACCGGCAACGTGGGCGTGCAGTTCGTGCGCACCGACCAGTCCTCCACCGCACTGCAGACCAACGGCGACACCCTGGTCGGGCGCATCACGGACGGCGCCAAGTACAACAACGTGCTGCCCAGCCTGAACCTGGTGGCGCATCTCACCGACCGCCAGTACCTGCGCTTCGGCCTGGCCAAGACCATGGCGCGCGGGCGCATCGATGACGAGAAGGTCGCCACCTCGGCCGGCCTGTCGAAGGTGCTGCAGGGTCCTGGCGCCGGCCAGGTGCTGTGGTCCGGCAGCGGCGGCAACCCGCAGCTGAAGCCTTACGTGGCAGTCGGTGCCGACCTGTCGTACGAGTTCTATTTCAGCAAGTCCAGCTACTTCGCCGCGGCGGTGTTCAACAAGAACCTGCTGAATTACATCTACAACCAGACCACGCTGGACTACGACTTCTCGCACTACACCAACAACGATCCCACGCTCACCCCGACCAGCAACATCGGCTCGTTCACCCGGCCGGCGAACGGCACCGGCGGCAAGATGCAGGGCCTGGAGCTGTCCGGTGCGCTGGAAGGCGGCCTGCTGGCCGATGCGCTGGACGGCTTCGGCGTGCAGGCGAACTTCTCGCTGACCAACAGCAACATTCCGAAAAACTCGATCTCGTCGATCCCCGGCGGCCCGTCGACCTTGCCCGGGCTGTCGCGCAAGGTCGCCAACCTGGCGCTGTACTACGAAAAGTACGGCTGGTCGGTGCGCGTGGCCGAACGCTACCGCTCGTCCTTCACCGGCGAAGCCGTGGCGCTGTTCGACCAGCTCGGCTACACCAAGATCCTGGCCAACCGGCAGACCGACCTCCAGCTCGGCTACGTGTTCTCCGAGGGCAGCATGAACGGCCTGTCGCTGCTGCTGCAGGTCAGCAACCTCAGCAACACGGCAGACAAGAGCGTGCAGATCTCCGGCCTGCCCAACAACGTGCAGCTGACGCGCCCGCTGGAGTACGACACCTGGGGCCGCACGGTGATGCTCGGCGTGAACTACAAGCTGTAGGCGACCCGGCAAGCGTGGGAAAGCCATGGAACCCGGGGAGCGATCCCCGGGTTTTTTCATGCGGCGCCCGTCACGCGGAAAGATGCTCGTACAGGATCACCGCGCCCACGCCGATTAGGATGACCCCGCCGATCATTTCGGCGCGCTTGCCGACCATCCCGCCCAGCACGCGGCCGAGCATGACGCCCAGCGTGACCATGGTGAACGTGCACAGGCCGATCACCACCGCCACCACGGCGATCGGCGTGTCGACGAAGGCCAGCCCCACGCCCACTGCCAGCGCGTCGATGCTGGTCGACAGGCCGGTGATGGCGAGGCCGACGATGCCGTGTTTCCTCGCCTCGTCGACCGGCTCGTCCGCGTCCGGCTTCAACCCATTCCAGATCATGTGCAGGCCCAGCACCAGCAGCAGGCCGAACGCGATCCAGTGGTCCCAGGCCTCGATGTAGCGCGAGGCGCCCTTGCCCAGCAGCCAGCCGACCACGGGGGTGATCGCCTCGATCACGCCGAAGATCAGGCCGGCGCGCAGCGCCTGGCTGAGCCGAGGTCTGGTCATGGCGGCGCCCTTGCCGATCGCCGCCGCGAACGCGTCGGTGGACATGGCAAAGCCGAGCAGCAGGATGGAGATGGGATTCATGGGTGGCCAGGTCGGTCGGGCAAAGGCGCAACGGCACGACGGCGCGCCCCACCGCTGTGGCGCCGTCAGCCGTTGGTCTCGCCAACCAGGATCGGTGTCTTCGCCACGGCAGGATAAGCCGAGCATGTTGACGAAGACGCCTCGCGGAACGAGGCAGGCTACTCCCCAAAGGGTGTCGCGCTGCCGGCATTGACCGCCAGCGCGGCGGCTAGGTTAGCACAGCGGCGCAGCGAACCCGGCAGATGCAGGCACGCGAACCGCCGCGCATACTCGGATTTCGTTCAAGACATGCACAGGGGACCTCGCATGAGAGCACCACGAGCACTTGGGCCCGCCGCAGCGGCCGCGCTGGCCTTCTGCGCCGGCATCGGCATGGCCCACGCCGGCACCGCCGCCGCGGCGCTGCCTGAAACCATGGGCATGCTGAAGCATGCCATCAGCATCCCCACGGTCGAGGGCGAGCACCAGGTGCCGGTGCTAGCCTCGTATCTGGCCGACAAACTCAAGGCCGCCGGTTTTGCCGCCGACGATGTCGAGATCATCCCGGTCGGCGAAACCGCCGCGCTGGTCGCGCGCTATCGTGGCACCGGTGAAGGCAAACCGATCCTGCTGTCCGGGCACATGGACGTGGTGGCGGCGAAGCGCCAGGAGTGGACCCGCGACCCGTTCACCCTGATCGAGGAGAACGGCTACCTCTACGGCCGCGGCAGCGCCGACATGAAAACCGCCGTGGTGGTGCTGGTCGAAACGCTGATCCGGCTCAAGCGCGAGGGCTTCAAGCCGCGCCACGACCTGATCCTGCTGCTGTCCGGCGACGAAGAGACCACGATGGCCTCGACCCGCGAACTGGCGAAGCGCTACCACGACGCCGAATTCCTGCTCAACGCCGACGCCGGCGGCGGCACCTTGAACCCCGATACCGGCAAGCCCGCGCTGTACCAGATCCAGGCCGCCGAGAAGACCTATGCGGACTTCCACATCAGCCTGACCTCGGCCGGCGGGCACTCCAGCGAACCCAACGACGACAATGCGATCTATCGGCTGGCACGCATCATCGACCGCATCGCCGGCTACCAGTTTCCGCCGCAGAGCAACGAGATCACCCTCGCCTCGCTGCGCGCGCTCGGCGCCCACACGCCCGGCCCGCTGGGCGCGGCGATGACCCGCTTCGCCGCCCACCCCGACGATGCCGCCACCGCGGCCACCATCTCGGCCGATCCCGCCTATGTCGGCCAGATCCGCACCACCTGCGTGGCCACTATGCTCAACGGCGGCCACGCACTCAACGCGCTGCCGCAAAGCGCCAGCGTCAACATCAACTGCCGCATCTTCCCGGGCACTCCGGTGGACAGCGTGCGCGACACCCTGGTCAAGGTGATCGACGACAAGTCCGCCACCGTCGCCGTGCTGCCGCCCCCGCCCGTGGCCAGCCCCGCCTCGCCACTGCGCCAGGACGTGATCGCCGCCGTCACCGCCGCCGTGCACGCCCGCTTCCCCGGCATCGAAGTGGTGCCCAGCATGTCCGCCGGCGCCTCCGACAGCATGTACTTCCGCAACGCCGGCGTACCCAGCTACGGCATCGATGCCGCCTTCACCAAACCCGACGACACCTTCGCCCACGGGCTCAATGAGAAGCTGCCGGCCTCGGAAGTCGAAGCGGGGCTGGAGTTCTGGCATCGGGTGCTGGTGCAGTTGGCGAAGTGACGTGATTGAAAGAAGCTGCGGTAATGGCTACCCATCCAAAGCGCACGTTCAAAATTGCCCCGAGATGGCGCTCATTGAGGAGGTCGGCCGATCATGACTGCGGCAATCGACAACAAGAAGATAGGGGCACTCCTTCTGGTGTACTTCCTGTCGCCCAGCGCACAGTGCCACCAAGGCGTCAACATCAGGCCAATATCGGCAACCTATGGGATCTGCCTTGGTGGGCTGGACGATTTCAACATCAAGGTCGATGGCCCTGTGGACGTGGAGTTTGCAAGCCTCGTCTATAAACGCCAGGTTGTTGGACAGTTCGAGATCACCATCCTCGGACCTGACTATGAAATACCCGGTAGTGAAATCGAGCGCTGGAGCAATGGCGAGGTTCTACTGGCAAGGAAGAAGGATGGCTACATTGGAGTAAAAAGATATGGCTCAAACGATGCCTATCCCAATGTCTATGTCTATCTATCCGTAGGCAAGAGCTTGCCTCGCTTCGTAAGTGCCGCATCCATCATGCACGCGTTGGCGGCCTGCAACCTAAAGGCGCCGATGGATTTCCAACCGCCGCCCAAGATCGATTCGGTGGTCAATGCCCGTTCCTGAGCTGCAGCGGACAGCAAAGAAACAGTTGAAACAAGTCCCACTCCCCATCCACGCTACAATTGCCGGTTCGCGCTCCCACCGACCCGCCTCCATGTCCTCGCATCTCCAAGAAACCCGACGCCGCCGCACCTTCGCCATCGTCAGCCATCCTGACGCGGGCAAGACCACGCTGACCGAGAAGCTGCTGCTGTTCGGTGGCGCGATCCAGATGGCGGGGTCGGTGAAGAGTCGCAAGACGTCGCGCAGCGCCACCTCGGACTGGATGGCGCTGGAGAAGGAGCGCGGCATTTCGGTGACCTCCTCGGTGATGCAGTTCCCGTACGACGGCAAGATCGTCAACCTGCTCGATACGCCGGGACACGCGGACTTTTCCGAGGACACCTACCGCGTGCTGACCGCGGTGGATTCGGCGCTGATGGTGATCGACTGCGCCAAAGGTGTCGAAGAGCGCACGATCAAGCTGATGGAAGTGTGCCGGCTGCGCGACACGCCGATCATGACCTTCATCAACAAGCTCGATCGCGAGGGCCGCTCGCCGATCGAGCTGCTGGACGAGGTGGAGTCGGTGCTGGGCATCGCCTGCGCCCCGCTGACCTGGCCGATCGGCATGGGCAAGCGGCTGAAGGGCGTGTACCACCTGGCGCTGGACGAGGTGCACATCTTCGAGCAGG
>Ga0207690_10000396_pt1 | contig 28762 bp, 30 predicted proteins | sample KBSC23metaG_FD_184315 | JGI IMG/M metagenome (GOLD analysis project Ga0207690, IMG submission 184315) | Corn rhizosphere microbial communities from Kellogg Biological Station, Michigan, USA - KBS C2-3 metaG (SPAdes) (version 2) | ecosystem: Host-associated > Plants > Roots > Rhizosphere > Soil ... | reverse complement strand
CTGTCCGGAAACGGCGTGGGTATGACGATCGACAGCCTGGTCGTCCACTACCGCGCCTTCGGTGTGAGTCACGCTGTCGACCTCCCGCTGTCCGGATTCTCCGTCGCGCCCATCGAGGTGTGCTGGTCGCGGCACTGACTTGGCTGTCGGTGCCGACCGGCAGAATGCCGCCGTGCTCACGATGCGAGCCGCGCAGGCGCGGCGAGTAGCACTGGCCGCGCAAGGCTTCGGCGCGCCGCGACCCACCACCACCCCGGATCGCCGCCATCTCCGCCGGGTGCTGCGGCACACTGGCCTGCTGCAGATCGACAGCGTCAACGTCTTCCAGCGCGCGCACTACGGACCCGCGTTCTCCCGGCTCGGCCCCTACCCGACCGGGGTCGTCGACGACATGGCGTATCGGCAGCGGGAGCTCTTCGAGTACTGGGGCCACGAGGCCGCCCTGCTGCCGGTCGAGTTGCATCCGCTGATGCGCTGGCGGATGCGTCGTGCCGAGCAGCTCGTCGACCGTTGGGGCCACATCGCGAAGGTCGTGCGCGAGCGCCCCGGCTACATCGAGCACATCCTCGACACCGTCCGCTCGCACGGACCGCTCACCGCCGGCCAGCTTGCCGAAGACGAGCAGCGCACCAAGGACAACTGGGGGTGGAACTGGTCGGATGCGAAGACCACGCTGGAATACCTGTTCTATGCCGGCGCGGTCACCGCCAGCGACCGCCGCAACTTCGAGCGCGTCTACGACGTCACCGAACGCGTACTTCCGCGCTCGGTGCTCGACCTGCCGACGCCGGATGACGAGACCGCGCATCGCGAGCTGCTCTACATCGCCGCGCGTTGCCACGGCATCGGTACGGCGGCCGACCTCGCCGACTACTTCCGGTTGAAGGTCCCGGTCGCCCGGCCCCGGCTCGCCGAGTTGGTCGAGGACGGCCGGCTGGTCGAAGTCGCGGTCGACGGGTGGAAGCAACCGGCGTACCTGATCCCGGAAACGAAAGTGCCGCGCCGGATCGACGCGCGGGCGTTGCTCATCCCGTTCGACCCGCTGATCTGGGAACGGGCGCGGACCGAGCGGTTGTTCGGCTTCCGCTACCGCATCGAGATCTACGTCCCGGCGCCGAAGCGCACGCACGGCTACTACGTCCTGCCGTTCCTGTTCGGCGACCGGCTGGTCGCGCGAGTCGACCTGAAGAGCGACCGGCAGGCCGGCGTACTGCGGGTGCAGTCGGCCTGGGCCGAACCGTCCGCGCCGGCGGAGACGGCGACCGAGCTCGCTGCCGAGCTGCGGCTGACCGCGAGTTGGCTCGGTCTCGGTGACGTCGCCGTGGTGGATCGCGGCGATCTCGCGCCGGCCCTCGCCGCCGCCGTACGACGGACCTGAGGTCAGCGGGCGCTGAACGCGGCGCGGGCCGCCTGCTCGACGGCCGCCACGACCTGCTGCGGTTGCCGGGTCGACACCAGCCAGTACGGCACCGGGCGCGGGTCGAGCGGCCGGACGAGAACGGACTCGCCGACGTAGCCCCGGAAGACGAGAAACGCGGCCGGGTCGGCCGCCGGGCCGGCTTGTTCCTTCGTCCGCTTCGCGTCGAGCGCTTCGACCGACTCCATCTCGTCGTAGGTCATCGTGCGCCCGCCGGCGTGGATGCCGCGCCCGTCGACGCGGATCGTGAGACGGCTGAGTACGACGAGAACGCTGAGCGTCGGCGCGAGCGCGACCGCGAGCGCGATCAGCCCCACGCGCCAGTGAAATCCGGCCGCGAGCTCGGCGGCACCGAGCACCGCGATGACCAGCGCGACGGCCCACCAAACCGGACGAACCGTCAGTCGTTCGACATAAACGGCCCGATCGACATAACCGGCGGGGTCGCTGGGCACGGCTAAGGGTGCCATACCTGCCACCCACGTCCCCGGGAGCGTCCGATGGCCGAAGGCCTGTTCTTCCTGCGCCTGTTCCTCGGTGTGCTGCTCTTCGCGCACGGCACGCAGAAGCTGTTCGGCTGGTTCGGCGGCCATGGTCCCGACGGGACCGGCGGGTTCTTCGAGCAGGTCGGGCACCGGCCCGGCCGGACGATGGCGATGCTCGCCGGTCTGTCCGAGGCCGGCGGCGGGACGTTGCTCGTCCTCGGGTTGCTCACGCCGCTCGGGTCCGCGATCGTCATCGGCGTCATGGTCACCGCGGCGGTGTCCGTGCACGGCGACAACGGTCTGTGGGCGACGAACGGTGGCTACGAGCTGCCGCTGACGAACGCCGTGATCGCCGGTTCGCTCGCGTTCACCGGCGCGGGCTCGTTCTCCTTCGACAACGCGCTCGGCATCGGCCTGTCCGGCTGGGCGTGGGGCATCGCGGCGGTCGTCGTCGGACTCATCGGCGCAGGTATCCAGCTGGCGCGGCGCGAGAGCATGCTGCAAGGCGCGGACGAAGCCGACGCCTACCCGACCGAGGGCGCGGCGGCGACGGAACAGGTCGAGGTTGCCGCGGACCCGGCCTCACCGGGCGCGACCACCACGCGTTAGGTCAGCGCGCAGAAGCTTGCACGGCAGCGTCCGCCTCGGATTGCGCTGCGGCTTCCTCGGCAGCTACCCGATTCGCCTCGATGACCGCCCGGCGGAAGATGTCACGCCAGCGTCGGTTGCCTTCCGGGTGGCCGATCAACTCGGGATCCCCGTGAATCGGCGGCAGCCGTTCAGGTGGCTCCATGGACGCCTCCGAGAGACTGGACCGCCGCGACGGCTGTCGCCATCACAGCCAAGAGTAGACCGATCAAAGCGGCACTGATGACGTTTGCCTTTCGCCGCAAGTTGCGTTCGAGTTCCTCACTCTGCACGAGTCGCGTGTCGAGCACGACGAGTCGGATCGACGGTTCGTCGTACCCGATGTATCGGCGAAGTTGGCGGGGTTTCAGCACCGTGATGCTCCGCATTCGATAGCCGAGCAGGCTCAGCACGGCGACGGCGAAGTCCACGCCTAACGCGACGTAGGCGGCGACGCCGCTGCCGGCGCGGAGCAGGATTCCGACCAGGACACCGGCGAAACCGAGGCAGAGACCCGCTTTCGTGTCCAAGCCTTCGCTCCGGCGCTCCAAGACGTCGACCGCTGCCCTTACCTCAGCGTCGACGAAATTCAGTCCCGGCAGGTCCACGGCCGAAACGGTAGGGCGAGTTCCCGCCGCAAATGTCGGTATCCACAGTCCGATGGCGAATACCTGCCATGGCGCACAGGCGCCAATTGCGCGAGCGCTATAGGGTCGCCGGTCGTGACCGCGCTCTCCGTCGCCTTGGCCCGGCTGGACCCGGACCTGCCGGTGCTGTCGTACGCGCATCCGGGGGACGCCGGCGCCGACCTGCTCGCCGCCGCCGACGTCACCCTCGCTCCCGGCGAGCGGGCCGTCGTCCCGACCGGTGTCGCGATCGCGCTGCCCGACGGGTACGCCGGGTTCGTGCATCCCCGGTCGGGCCTCGCCGCGCGCGCCGGGCTGGCGCTCGTGAACGCGCCGGGCACGATCGACTCGGGCTACCGCGGGGAGATCAAGGTCATCGTCGTCAACCTCGATCCGAGCACCCCGATCGAGCTGCGCCGCGGCGACCGCATCGCCCAACTCGTAATCCAGCGGGTCGAGCGGGCAGAATTCACGGTGGTACCGACCCTGCCCGACTCGGTGCGCGCCGAAGGCGGCTTCGGCTCCACCGGTGGGCACGCCGCGCACGAGGGAGGCTGAATCCGATGCCGCTGTTCCGACGGCGCCGCGATGAGATCGACGACGAGTACGACGACGACTACGAGGGCGAGCTCGACGCCGACGACGCCGAGGGCGCCGAGGGCGAGGACGGAGCGCAGCCGCGGACGCCGACGCCATCCCCGCGCGGCCCGTGGGACGCCGCGGACGTCGACGACGAGATCAACCGGCTCGACCTCGGCCCGCTGCAGGTTCCGGTGCCGGCGGGCTGCGAGATCCGCGTCGAGGTCCAGGAGGATCACACCGTCACCGCGGCGACGCTCATCCAGGGCAACAGTGCCCTGCAGATGCACGTCTTCGCCGCGCCGCGCACCGAGGGCATCTGGGTCGACGTCCGGGACGAGATCGTCGACTCGCTGCGAGGGTCCGGCGGTTCGGCCGAGCCGGCCGACGGCCCGTTCGGTCCCGAGCTCAAGGCCCGCATCCCGGCCGAGGTACCCGGTCAGGGGGTGCAGCTGCAGCCGGCGCGATTCGTCGGCGTCGACGGGCCGCGGTGGTTCCTCCGCGGGCTGTTCACCGGTCCGGCCGCGACCGATCCCGTCCAGGCTGGGGTGCTCGAGTCGGCGTTCCGCGACGTCGTCGTCGTACGCGGTGGCGAGGCGATGGCGCCGCGCGACCTGCTGCCGCTCCGGCTGCCGAAGGAAGCGCTCGCCGCGATGAGCGATCCCAACATCGCGGCGCAACTCGCGGCGAAGCAAGAGGCCGACGAGGCTGCCGCTCAGGCCCGGCCGGGGCTCGAGATGCTCGAACGCGGCCCGGAGATCACCGAGACCCGATGACCGAGCAGGGGGGCCGGTTCCGTCGCGCGATGCGCAGGTTGACCGCGCAGACGCACGAGCTCGACGCCGAGGAACTGCAGAAGAGCGCCGAGGACGCCGGCGCGCAACCGGTCGCCCAGTGCGTCGACCGGATGCCGGCGACCGTCTTCGGCACCGTCCGCGCGCTCACGATCCGCCCGCGGGCCGGCACGCCTGCGCTCGAAGCCGACCTGTACGACGGTTCCGGCGTCGTCACGTTGGTGTTCGTCGGGCGGCGGACGATCGCCGGCATCGAGCCGGGCCGCCGGTTGCGCGCGACCGGGCGGATGACGGCGAGCGACGGCCGCCGCGTGATGTTCAACCCGCGTTACGAGTTGCTCGCCGAGTGACGGCGGCCCGGACCGAGCAGCAGGTCGTGTAGCGCGGTCTCCATCTCGGGCGCGCTGACGAACATCAACTCGTCGCTGCCTTCGAGCGGGTCGTCGGGGGCCGGCACGATCACCCGGTCGTCGCGGAGGATCGCGACGAGCGCGACGTCCTGCGGCCAGGTGACCGACCCGACGCGCTGGCCGGCGAGCGGCGTGTCCGGCGGCAACGTCACCTCGACGAGGTTGGCCTCGCCGCGCCGGAACGACAACAACCGCACGAGGTCGCCGACGGTGACCGCTTCCTCGACGAGCGCCGACATCAGCCGCGGCGTCGACACCGCGACGTCGACGCCCCACGCCTCGCTGAACAGCCACTCGTTCTTCGGGTGGTTGATCCGGGCGACGACGCGCGGCACGCCGTACTCGGTTTTCGCGAGCAACGACAGGACGAGGTTGACCTTGTCGTCGCCGGTCGCGGCGACGACGACCTGGCATTCCTGGATGCCGGCTTCTTCGAGGCTCGCGAGCTCGCACGCGTCGGCGAGCAGCCACTGCGCCTCGGGCACCGACGACGTCTTCAACGCCTTGGGTTCGCGCTCGATCAGCAGGACGTCGTGGCCGTTTTCGGTCAGCTCGCGCGCGATCGACCGGCCGACGTTGCCGGCACCCGCGATGGCGACCTTCATTCGGACTCCTCCGGCTCGACCGCGAAGACGGCTTCGACACGCAAGACGTCGTCGCGGCGCACCAGCACCTGGAGCACGTCGCCGTCCTGCAGCACCGTCGCCGCGGTCACCAGCTCAGCGTCTCCGAACCGGGTCACGAACGCGACCCGCGCGCCCGTCTGCTCCTCGATCCACCGGACCGGCCGGCCGACCCAGCGGACGTGGTAGGGAACCTCGCACAGCACGACGTGCCCGGACGGGTCGCTCCACAACGAGTGCGCGCCCGCGGGCAGCAACCGGCGCAGCATCTCGTCCGCGGTCCACCGGACGGTCGCGACCGTCGGGATGCCGAGGCGCGTGTAGACCTCGGCCCGGCGCGGGTCGTAGATGCGGGCCACGACGTTGTCGACACCGAACGTCTCCCGGGCGACCCGCGCCGAGATGATGTTCGAGTTGTCGCCGCTGGACACCGCGGCGAACGCGCCGGCCTGCTCGATGCCGGCCTCCACGAGCGTGTCGCGGTCGAATCCGACGCCGGTCACCGTCCGGCCGCCGAACTCCGGGCCGAGGCGCCGGAACGCCTCCGCGCTCTGGTCGACGACGGCCACCGAGTGGCCGGCAGCCTCGAGGCTGTGGGCGATGGTCGAGCCCACCCGGCCACAACCCATGATCACGACATGCACGGCTGGTCACGATACCGCCGCGCCGTGGGCCATACAGTCTCAGCGTGTCTTCGCTCGGCGACGTCTTCAAGCGGCTGCTCGTCGGGCGACCCATGCGCAGCACCCAGCTGGGCGAGCAGGAGCTGCCGAAGAAGATCGCGCTGCCGGTCTTCGCCAGCGATGCGCTCTCCTCCGTCGCCTACGCCACCGAGGAGATCCTGCTGGTCCTCTCGGCCGGCGGGTTGGCCCTGATCCACTACACCTGGTACGCCGCCGCCGCGGTCGCCTTCCTGATGCTCGTCGTCGTCGCGTCGTACCGGCAGAACGTGCACGCCTACCCGAGCGGGGGCGGCGACTACGAGGTCGCGACGAAGAACCTCGGCCGGCAGGCAGGGGTCACGGTCGCGGCCGCGCTGCTGGTCGACTACGTGCTCACCGTCGCGGTGTCGGTCAGCTCGGGCGTCGCGAACATCACGTCCGCGGCCGGGTCGTTGCACGGCCACGAGGTCTTGCTCGCGGTCGTCATCGTCGTCGTCATCATGCTGCTCAACCTGCGCGGCCTGCGCGAATCCGGTACGGCGTTCGCGATCCCGACGTACGCGTTCATGGGTGGCGTGTTCGCGCTCATCTTCATCGGGATCGGGCGGCTCGGCGGCGGGCATCACCTGACCGCGCAGAGTGCGCACTGGCAGGTGCAGGCGACCGGATCGTTCACCGGCGTCGCGCTGATCTTCCTGCTGTTGCGCGCGTTCGCCTCGGGCTGCACCGCGCTCACCGGTGTCGAGGCGATCAGCAACGGCGTACCGAACTTCAAGAAACCGAAGAGCAAGAACGCGGCCACGACGCTCGCGTTGCTCGGCGGGATCGCGGTCACGATGTTCCTGGCGATCACGACCTTCGCGATCGTCAGCCACGTGCACGTCGCGGAGCACCGCGAGCAACTGCAAGGTCTGGGGCCGCAGGACGTGCCGAAGACGGTCATCGCGCAGGTCGGGTCGGCGGTGTTCGGCGGCGACCATTCGTTCGGGTTCTTCTACCTGCAGGCCGTGACCGCGCTCATCCTCGTGCTGGCCGCCAACACGGCGTTCAACGGCTTCCCGGTGCTCGCGTCGATCCTCGCGAAGGACGGCTTCCTGCCCCGGCAGCTGCACACCCGCGGCGACCGGCTTGCGTTCAGCAACGGCATCCTGCTGCTGGCGGGATTCGCGATCGTGCTGATCGTCGCGTTCAGCGCCTCGCCCACGCGGTTGATCCAGCTGTACATCGTCGGCGTTTTCGTGTCGTTCGTGAACAGCCAGACAGGGATGATCCGGCACTGGAACCGGCACCTGCCGCACGAGACCGATCCGGCCCGGCGCCGGCAGATGCAGCGCTCCCGGGTCATCAACACCATCGGTGCGATCGTCACGACGCTGGTGCTCGTCATCATCCTGGTGTCGAAGTTCACCGAAGGCGCGTGGATCGCGGTCGTCGCGATGGCGTTGCTGTTCCTGATGATGCGGGGCATCCGCGGCCACTACGACAAGGTGCGGATCGAGCTGCGGCCGACCGACGACGAGACGTTGCTGCCGTCGCGCGTGCACGCGGTCGTCCTCGTGTCGAAGGTGCACAAGGCGACACTGCGCGCGGTCAACTTCGCCCGTGCCACCCGGCCGTCGGTGCTCGAAGCGGTGACCGTCGGTGTCGACGCGGACGAGACGAAGGCATTGCAGGACGAGTGGGACGCGCGCGGCATCCCGGTGTCGTTGAAGATCCTCGAATCGCCGTACCGCGAAGTGACCCGCCCGATCCTCGACTATGTCCGCAACATCCAGCGGCAGAGCCCGCGCGACATCGTCGCCGTGTACATCCCGGAGTACGTCGTCGGCCACTGGTGGGAGCAGCTGCTGCACAACCAGAGTGCGTTGCGGCTCAAGGGCCGGCTGCTGTTCACGCCAGGCGTGATGGTGACGAGCGTGCCGTACCAGCTGGAGTCGTCCGGCCGGCTGGCCGGCACCGAGATGTGATCGTCGAGGTCGAACGGGTCGGGCACGGCGGTGTCTGCGTCGCGCACGTGCCGGACGGCCGGGTCGTGTTCGTCCGGCACGCGTTGCCCGGCGAGCAGGTGCGCCTCGCCGTCACCGAGGAGCGGTCCAGCTACTTGCGTGCCGACGCCGTCGAGGTGATCCGCGCCTCGCCGCATCGGGTCGAGCCGCCGTGCCCGTACGCCGGACCCGGCCGCTGCGGCGGCTGCGACTGGCAGCACGCCGCTCTGAACGAGCAGCGCCGGATGAAGGCCGTCGTCGTCGGCGAGCAACTTCGGCGGCTGGCCGGCCTCGACGTCGATGTCGTCGTCGAGCCGGTGCCCGGAGACGACGGCGGCTTGCACTGGCGCACGAGGCTCCGGCTCGCGGCCGGACCGGACGGCCGGGCCGGTCTGCACAAGCACCGCAGCCACCTGATCGAGCCGATCGACGACTGCCTGATCGCCGCACCGGGTGCGGACGTGCCCGACGCCGTCGGACGGTCATGGCCGGCCGGCGCGGAGGTCAGCATCGACGTCACGGCGACGGGGGAGCGGGCGCTGTCGGTGGGCACGCCGGACCGCACCGTGACAGAAGTCGCGGCGGGCCGCGAGTGGCAGGTGCCCGTCGGTGGCTTCTGGCAGGTTCACCCCGGCGCGGCGGACACGTTGGTCGCCGCGGTGACCGGAGCGCTCGCGCCGCGTCCCGACGAGCGGCTGCTCGACCTGTACGCCGGAGTCGGCCTGTTCGCCGGTGCGCTCGCGCCGCTGGTGCGGACGGCGGTCGCGGTCGAGTCGGACTCGCGCGCCGCCCGCGCGGCGACCGCCAACCTCGCCGAATTGCCGGTCACCGTCGTCCGCGACCGCGTCGACCGATGGCTGACCCGTCAGCACGACGGGTCGGCGTTCGACTGCGTCGTACTCGATCCGCCGCGCAAGGGCGCCGGGCGCGACGTCGTCACCGCGGTCGCGGGGTTGCGGCCGCGGGCGATCGCCTATGTCGCGTGCGAACCCAGCGCGCTCGCGCGCGACCTCGCGACGTTCGCCGGGTTCGGCTACCGGCTCTCGGGGCTGCGCGCGTTCGACCTGTTCCCGATGACCGCGCACGTGGAGTGCGTCGCGTTGCTGGAACGCGCGTGACCGCGCTGCCGCCGGGCTGGCCGGCGGAGGTGCGGCCGCCCGGCAGCCCGGAGTGGGAGCGCAGCGCGGTCGCGTGGCTGTTCGACCAGTGCCCGCCCGACTACCGCGGGTACGACGCGCTGCGCCGGCATCCGCTGGTGCTGGCGAGGTTCGCCGCGGCGGCCGTCGACGGCGCCGCCGTCGCGGTCGAGTCCGGGCTGCGCACGATCCGGGCCGAGCTCGCCGGCCGGGTCGCACCGGAGGCGGTGGAGTCGGCGGTCGCGACGTACGAGCGGGAGCGGCAACGGCTGCGCGCGGCCCGGACCGCGGTGGAGCTGGTCGAGCAGGCGTTGCGCGGCAAGCGCTGGGCGCCGCGGCTCTGAGCGGCCGGCCGCCCAGCCGGCCGCGTAGCCTGGCAGCGTGGCCGGACTGCTCGACGACATCCACGGTCCCGACGACGTCAAGGCCCTCGACCCGCCCCGGCTGCCCGCGCTCGCGCAGGAGATCCGCGAGTTCCTGGTGGATGCGGTCGCGCGCACCGGCGGTCATCTCGGGCCGAACCTCGGCGTCGTCGAGCTGACGATCGCGCTGCACCGCGTCTTCGACTCGCCGCACGACGTGCTGCTGTGGGACACCGGGCACCAGGCGTACGTGCACAAGCTGCTCACCGGCCGGGTCGGTGAGTTCGACCGGTTGCGGCAAGCCGGTGGGCTCTCCGGATACCCCTCGCGGACCGAGAGCGAGCACGACCACATCGAGAACTCGCACGCCTCGACCGCGCTGTCCTACGCCGACGGCTACGCGAAGGCGTTCGCGTTGCGCGGCGAAACCGACCGCAGCGTCGTCGCGGTGGTCGGCGACGGCGCGCTCACCGGCGGCATGTGCTGGGAAGCGATCAACAACATCGCCGCGGCACCGGATCGGCCGGTCGTCATCGTCGTGAACGACAACGGCCGTTCCTACGCGCCGACCGTCGGCGGGCTCGCGCAGCACCTCAACGCGCTGCGACTCTCGCCGTCGTACGAACAGGTTCTCGACCTCGTCAAGGGATCGCTGGCGCGGACCCCACTCGTCGGTGCACCGCTGTACGACGCGCTGCACGGGATGAAGAAGGGCATCAAGGATCTGCTGCAGCCGCAGGCGATGTTCGAGGATCTCGGGCTGAAGTACGTCGGGCCGATCGACGGTCACGACATCGGCGCGCTCGAGGGTGCGTTGCGGCGCGCGCGTGATTTTGGTGCGCCGGTCATCGTGCACTGCCTGACGAAGAAGGGCCACGGCTACCCGCCGGCCGAGGCCGACGAGGCGGACAACTTCCACGGTGTCTCGATCATCGACCCGATCACCGGTCGGCCCGTCGGCATCGCGCCGCCGTCGTGGACGCAGGTATTCGCCGAGGAGATCGTCGCGATCGGCCACGAGCGCGACGACGTGGTCGCGATCACCGCGGCGATGCTGCGCCCGGTCGGCCTGCACGGGTTCGCGACGCAGTTCCCGGATCGGGTCTTCGACGTCGGCATCGCCGAACAGCACGCCGTCGCGTCCGCCGCCGGGCTCGCCAGCGCCGGCTTGCATCCGATCGTGTGTGTCTACGCGACGTTCCTCAACCGCGCCTTCGATCAGGTGCTGATGGACGTCGCGCTGCACGGGTTGCCGGTGACGTTCGTGCTCGACCGCGCCGGGGTGACCGGCGAGGACGGCCCGTCGCACAACGGGATGTGGGACCTGTCGCTGCTCGGCGTCGTACCGGGGATGCGGGTCGCCGCGCCGCGCGACGCGACCCGGCTGCGCGAGCTGTTGCGCGAGGCGGTCGGCTACGACGAAGGGCCGACCGCGCTGCGGTTCCCGAAGGCGAGCGTCGCCGACGACGACATCGACGCCGTCGACCGCATCGGCGGCATGGACGTGTTGCGTCGCGACGACGACGCCGACGTCCTCGTCGTATCGGCCGGGGCGGTCGCGCAACTCGCCCTCGAAGTCGCGGATCGCGTTGCAGCACAAGGGGTCGGCGTCACGGTCGTCGACCCGCGGTGGGTGCTGCCGGTCGACGGCGCGCTGCCCGCGCTGGCCGCCGCGCACGCGCTCGTCGTCACTCTGGAGGACAACGGGCGGGCCGGTGGCGTCGGCGACGCCGTCGCGCGCGAGTTGCGGGCGCGGTCGATCACTACGCCCGTCCAGAGCGTGGCGCTGCCGCAGGAGTTCCTGCCGACCGGCCGTCGCGACGCGTTGCTGCGCGAGTCGGGCCTGTCGGCGCAGGAAGTGGCGAGAGCCGCGGTCGAAGCCGTCGCCCGCCAGTCAATTGCGCAATAGCGGACTTCTATGGGGGCTATTACGCAATTGGTGGCTACATGCGGTGGTACATCACGTCGCGCAGATCGATGACGGTCGCCAGTTCGTCCCGCAGCACGGACCCGACGACATCGCCGCCGTCGGCGGCCATCGCGACCTCTTCGCGGGTGACGAGCAGCGGCCGCGGGAACCCGCGGTCCTCGGGCGCGGTCAGCCGCGCCGCCGCCGCCGAGAACGCCGGATCCACCCGGGTCAGGTCGAGCCAGCCGCGGTTGCGCATCGGTACGGCGACTGTGCGCAGCCCGTCGGCGACGTCGTCGACCATCGCGGCGCGCAGTGTCATCGAGCCGAGCAGCGTCACGACGTCGCAGTCGCCCATCGGGCGCAACGGCGCCTTCGGGTTGCGCAGCATGCGGTCGGCGGCCATCCGCCCCATCCGCTCGAGGTAGACGACGGCGGTGGGCCACCAGTCGTCGACGTTCACGCCGGCCGACTCGAGCAGCCGCTGCGGCACCGGCAGCACCTTGTCGGGGTCGCGCGGGTCGAGCCCGACGAAGCCGAAGCCGAGGTCGAGCGCGTCGCCGAGGACGCGGCGGCGTACCCAGTCCAGCCCGCTGTGCAGCGGCGACTCGACCGGCGTGCCGTAGGGACGGGCCCGCTCCGCGAGGTCGCCCAGCGGGCGCTCGGCGAGCCAGCGGCGCAGCAACAGCCAGCGGGCCAGCCGGTGCCGGCCGTCCTCGGTCTCCGGCTCCACGCCGCCGAGCGCGCGCCGGCACTCGGCCCAGGTCACCTCGATGGTCGGTACGCCCGTCAGCACGATGCCGTCGATCGCCGGCAGCACGTCGAGATCGTGCAGTACGGCGACCGCGAGCGCGCAGCGGCGCAGCTCGGTCGGCTCCGGGCAGTGAACCATGCGAGAAAAGTACCCGGGTCGGCGCCGCGACTTAATGCGGCAAACGGGTGAATCACCGAGGGTAGCCGGGCCCCGGCCGGAGAATGCGTTGCAAATAGGGATAAAAGCGGTGCGGTGGTGCCGCGATTCACTCGTTCGGAGCAGCGAGCGCGGCGATCTCGCCGGTCGCCACCGCCAGGTCGGCGTCGTTCACGTACACCGACTGTTGCGGCACCGGCAGCACGGCGAGCATCTGCAACCGCGCGGCGAACGTCGGGTGCATCGCGTCGATCCGGCTGCCGGTCGCGACCGCGGTCCGCCGCCGCCGCTCGCGTTCCGGAGCGGGCAGGTCGGCGAGCGGCGTCGCCCGGTTGCCGCCGGCGGCCAACTCGGCCAGCTCGCCGTCGATCAGATCGGTCGCGGCCGCGACGCCGTGGGCGCCGCCGGTTCGGGCCGCGAGCGCGTCGGCGTAGAGCTCGGCGCGCAGCCCCGCAACCGTGCCGCCTTCGCGCAGCACCCAGCCGAACGCCAGCACGCCGCCGTAGACCGGCGCGATGGCGATCGGCAGGATCAGCTCGCTCAGCCCGATCAGCCGGTTCGGGGGCGGCGCGGCGACCGTCTCACCGGCTGGTCCGCGCAACCGGCGCTTGCGCCGCCGTCGCGCCCGCGGATCCGGACGCAGCAGCGCCAGCCAGCCGTCCAACGTCTCGGAGGCCAGCGTCACCAGCATCGTCCGGCGCGGGTCGTGGCCGCTGCGATGCGCGATCTGATGGGCGAGCAGCGCCACCCGGCCGGCCGAGCCGAGCGTCTGCCACCGGTCGGCGTCGACAGTGAGCACCCGCCTGGACACCGGCGCCGGCGCCGGCGACCCGTACGACGTGACGTGCACCCGTCTCGGTGCCGCGGCGCCGACGCCGTTCGCGACGGTAGCGGCCGCGGCCAGCGTGGCCGGCGGCGAGGCCGCGGTGGACGGGCGCAACCGGTGCACCGGGAACGTGATGGCGACGAGGCCGAACGCGACGACTCCGGCGAAGACCTTCAGCACTCCGACGACGCCGGTCGTCATCACCCATGCGCCTACCGTGAGCAGCGCGAGCGTCACGACGTGCACCGCGACCGCCGCGGCGTAGATGGCCAGCCGCCGCGGATGCGGCCGGGAGAGCAGCGCCGGATCGGCGAGCAGCCGCTGCAGCTCGGCCTGCTCGGCCTTCGCCGTACGGCGTTGCCACCAGGCGGCGAATCCGGACGCGGGGACCGGGGGGCTCGTCTCGGCGGGGTCGAGGCCCCAGCCGCACTCGGCGCACCACGCCGGCCAGCCGCCGAAATCGGGCAGCGAGCGGCCGCAGACCGGGCAGTTCTCGACGTTGGCGCGGGCCACGGGCCCAATTCTGCCTGCGGGGGCCGCCCGGCCCGGCGGTCAGACCCCGGCGGCGGTGACGACGAAGTCGGTCGCGAAGCCGGCGACGAGGCCGAGGAAGACGCCCCAATAGAGCATCTCCTTGTGCCCGGCGCGCAGCGCGACGCCGACGAGCTGGATGACGACGTAGAGGATCGACCCGGCCGCGAGCGAGAGGAACGCGACGGACATCTCGTCGCTGGTGACCGCCTGGCCGATGACGGTGCCGAGGAACGTCGGGCCGCCGCCGATCAGGCCGAGCAGGCCGAGCAGCCGCCAGCTCGGCGGGTTCTCGTCGCCGGCCATCGGGCCGACGATGCCGAAGCCCTCGGTGGCGTTGTGCAGCCCGAAGCCGATGACGAGCAGCACGGCGAGGCTGAGCGCGCCGGTCGCCGCGGCCTGGCCGATCGCGAGCCCCTCGGCGAAGTTGTGCAGCCCGATGCCGATCGCGATCGTGAGCGCCAGCTTGCGCTCCGGCGACCAGGCGTCGGCGACCCGGAACTCCTCGACCGCCGCCGCGCCCGGGCCCATGCTCGCGCTCCCGACCGACTTGCGGCGGGGGAGCAGCCGGTCGTAGTAGACGAGCGAGAGCAGGCCGAGACCGAGCCCGAGCGCCATCAGGCCGGACATGCCGAGGAAGCCCCACCACGACTGGCTCGGGTCCGGGGTGTCGCCGGTGATCGCCTCGAGCCGGCCCTCGACCGGCTCGACCGCGGCCGACAGGACGTCCCACACGAGGAAGGTCAGGATGCCGATCGCGATCGCGTTGAGCAGCGTGCGGACCGCCGGGGAGAGGCGGCGCATCCGGCCCACCGGGAGGCCGATGAAGATTGTGACGCCGGCGATGGCGCCGAGTCCGAGAATGCCTCCGGTGCTCACACGCCGCCCTCTCGTTTCGGTGACTTAGGGCGACCTTACCCACGGACGGACGGCGTACGCAAATTTAGAGCACGCGAACGTAACCGATTTCGTCGTCGGTCACATCGGCCACCCGGAAGCCGAGCCGCTCCAGCAGCCGCCGGGAGGCGACGTTGCCCGGATGCACGCCCGCGGTGACCTCGCGGACGGCGCCGGTCGCGGCGAGCTCGTCCAGCAACGCGGCGACCGCGCGGGTACCGAGGCCGCGACCCCGGCTGCCGGCGGCCAGCCCGTAGCCGATCTCGACCCGGCCCTCGGCGTCCGGCGGTGCCTTGGTCCCGCACTCGCCGGCCACCCGGTCCGCGTCGTCGAGGATCAGCCACGTCCACGCGCCCCCGGCGGCGAAGCTCAGCGCGTCAAGCGTGTCGTCGTGCGGCCAGCCCGGCGCGACGTCGTAGCCGTCGTACGAGCCGTCGTACCGGACCAGCCTCACGGGGTCGCGGTCGGCGCCGGAGCCTCCGCCGCGGTCAGCGCCGCCGCGAGGACTTCGGCGGTCAGGTCGATCTGCCACTGCCGGGCACCGCCGGCCCGCAACACCGCCGCGACCGCATCGGCGGTCGGCTCCGGCGGGGTCCAGGTGACCCGGCGGACAAGCTCCGGGCTGAGCAGGTTCTCGACCGGCAGGCCGTACTTCTCCGCGACCGCGCCCAGGCCCGCCCGGGCGGCGGCCAGCCGCGCGGCGGCGACCGGGTCGCGGTCCGGCCACCGGCTGGCGGGGGGCGGTCCGTCACCGGGCAGCGACGGCCGGGGGAGCTGGTCGTCCGGTTCGGCGATCGCGGCTTCCAGCACCGGCCAGAACGACGCTACGAGCCGCCGGGTCGCCTTGCCGCCCCATCCGGGCAGCCGGCCGAGGGCGTCCTCCGTCGCCGGCGCGGCCGCCGCGGCCGCGACGATCGCGCTGTCGGGGAGCAGCCGGCCGGGCGCGATGTCGCGGTGCCGGGCCAGGTCGTCGCGGGCGTGCCAGAGCGCCCGGACGATCGCCAGCTGCCGGCGGGTGCGCAACCGGTGGATGCCGCTGGTCCGGCGCCACGGATCCGTCCGCGGCGGCGGCGGCTCGGCCGCGAGGACCGCGGCGAACTCCTCCTCCGCCCACGTCAACTTTCCTTGCCGCGACAGCTCGCCTTCGAGCGCGTCGCGCAGGTCGACGAGGATCTCGACGTCGAGGGCGGCGTAGCGGAGCCACGACTCGGGCAGCGGCCGGCGGGACCAGTCGGCCGCCGAGTGTTCCTTGGCGAGCTGCTGGCCGAGCACGATCTCCGACATCGTGCCGAGCCCGACCCGCTCGTAGCCGGCGATGCGGGCGCCGAGCTCGGTGTCGAACAGCCGGGTCGGGCGCATGCCGACGCCGCTGAGACACGGCAGATCCTGATTGGCGGCGTGCAACACCCACTCCGCGTCGGCGAGCGCTTCGGACAGGGCGGAGAGGTCGGGGCAGGCGATCGGGTCGATGAGCGCGGTGCCGGCGCCGCCGCGGCGCAGCTGCACGAGATAGGCGCGCTGGCTGTACCGGTAGCCGGACGCGCGCTCGGCGTCGACGGCGACCGGACCGCTGCCGGCGGCGAAGCGCGCGATGACCTCGGCCAGCGCCTCGGGGGTCTCGGTGACGGGCGGTACGCCGCCGCGCGGCTCGAGCAGGGGTACCGAAGGCGGGCGAGAAACCTCACCAGCCTCGTCGGTCACATGCCTACTTTAAGCGCCGAATCCGCCCACGACGGGCGGCCGAGCGCGGCGTGGCGAGGGTTAGCGAATGACTCCGGCACGCATGGCCATGGCGACCATCTCGGCGCGGTCGCCGGTGCCGAGCTTGCGGGCGATGCGGGCGAGGTGGCTCTTGACCGTCAGCGCGGACAGGCCGAGCGTCTCGCCGATCTCCTTGTTGGAGCGGCCGTCGGCGACCAGCTTGAGCACCTCGACCTCGCGGCCGGACAGTTCGGAGACGCCGTCCTGCTGCGGCCCGCCACGCAGGCCGGCGGCCAGCAGCGACGCGACCGACGGGTCGGCGTACACGCCGCCGTCGAGCACCCGACGTACGCCGTCGGCGACAACGAGCGGGGACGCGGACTTGAGCAGGTAGCCCTGCGCACCGGCGACGAACGCGGCGCGCACGGAGTAGGGGTCGTCGGCGGCGGACAGCACGACGAGGCGCGGCCAGCCGGCGGCGCGCAGGTCGGCGAGCAGGTCGAGGCCGGAACCGTCGGGCAGGCCGACGTCGAGCACGCACAGATCGCGGGGTCCGCCGGCGTGCGCCCGGGCGCGAGCCTCGGACACGCTGGCGGCTTCGAGCACCTCGCGGGCGCCCATGGCCATGAGCCGGGCGACCATCGACTCGCGCACGAGCGGGTGGTCGTCGACGACCATGGCGGTGAAGCCGGGCCCCGGCCCCGGAGTGGGGGCCGCCCGCTCGACCATCGCTGTCACAACGAGCCTCCAGTGCACGTCGCCGGCCGGGTCTGGGCCGGTAGCACCCAGGCCGGGCGCTGTCAGGGTTCTCGGCTCCGATCCGACCCGGCTGTAGCCCGAATTCCTCCGAGGCTGCTCCGTACGGCGCATTCCGGACACACCGGGCCGCCGCCGGGGGCGGAGGCGCCGCCGGATGCTCCGTCCGGGGGAATGCATACCGAGAAGTGCAAGTTCGGCCGCGCAGATGCCGAATGGGCAGACGTGAGCCGCCGTCTCCTTGCTCTCCTCGTGTCGTCCGCCGCGGCCGTCGCCTTGGCGCCGACCGTCGCCGGCGCGGCCCCGGCGGGTCCGGACGTGCACGCCGTCGTCACCGTGCGTCCCGGCGCGACTCTTCCTACGTCGATCGCCGGCGGGCACGTGATCGCCCGGTTCCCGTATGTCGGCGCCGAGCTCGTCTCCGCGCCGGCGGCAACGCTCCGCGCGCTCGCCGCGGACCCGCGGGTCGCCGGTGTCTCGCCGGACCGGCACGGCCGGGTCGCGGGCGACGACAACGACGGCGCCACCGACGGCGTGCTCGCCGCGAAGGCCGTCGGCGGCGACGCCGGCAAGTCCGGCACCGGCGCCGGCGTCAACGTCGCGCTGCTCGACACCGGCGTGTCCGACACCGCCGCACTGAGCCGCGACTCCGGCCGGATCACCGACGGCGTCGACGTCTCTGCTCTCGCGTCGGGCGGCGCCGCGCGCACCAGCGGGCAGTTCACCGACGGCTACGGCCACGGCACGTTCATGGCCTCGCTGATCGCCGGCGGCCGGGTCAAGGGCTCCGGCTCCCGGGCGATCGGCGTCGCGCCCGCCGCGCGCATCGTGGTCGTCAAGGTCGCCGACGCGGCCGGCAACACCAGCCTCTCGGAGGTCCTCGCCGGTCTCGACTGGGTCGCCGCGCACGCGCGCGCCATCCAGGTCGTCAACCTCTCGCTTTCGGTCGACCGGCCGACCGGCCCGGCGTACGGCGCCGACCCGATGACCGCCGCGGTCGAGCACGTGCGCGCCGCGGGTGTGGTCGTCGTCGCGGCGGCGGGCAACGTCGCCGGCCAGGTCGGCGACCCGGGCATGGACCCGCAGGCGCTCACCGTCGGCGCGGCCGACGTCGCCGGCAAGACGGCGGTCACGTCGTTCTCCGGCAGCGGCGTCGTCGCCGGGGTCGCCAAGCCCGACGTCGTCGCCCCGGGCCTGCACGTCCTCGGCGTCGTACCGGCCGACTCGACGGTCGCGAAGGCGAACCCGCAGGGTTGGTCCCGCGACGGGCTGTTCAAGGGCTCCGGTACCAGCGAAGCGGCGGCGGTCACCTCCGGTGTCGCCGCGGCCTACCTCTCCGATCACCCGGGCGCCAGCCCGCTCGACGTGAAGTCCGCGATCCGTACGGCGGCCGACCCGGTCCGCGATGCGCGCGCCGGTGCCGGTTTCGTCTCCATCCCGAAGCGCGCCGTTGCCGGCTCGGCGGCGGCGGCGGGGGAGTCGAGGTTCGACGCGGCGACGTGGGGCGCGAACGCGTGGACCGGCGTGTCCGGCTGGCAGTCGGCGCTCGACTCGATGTGGTCCGGCGCGGCGTGGACCGCGGCCACCTGGTCGGCGGCGACGTGGAGCGCGGCGACGTGGAGCGACTCGAACTGGTCGGCCGCCACCTGGTCCGCAGCGACCTGGTCCGCGGCCACCTGGTCCGCGGCCACCTGGTCCGCGGCCACCTGGTCCGCTGCCACCTGGAGCGCGGCCACCTGGTCCGACTACGGCTGGGGTGACGTATGAGCGCCCCGACCCGGGTTCGCCTCGCCGGGCTGTTCGCGCTCGGCGTCGGCATCCTGTTCGCGGTCCGCACCGGCTGGGGTCACGTCGGCTGGTGGGCGGTCCCGCTGCTGCTCACCGTCGTCGCGGTCACCGAGGTCGCGGTCGTCCACCTGTCCGCCGGCCGGCAGCGCTGGACGTTCTCCCTCACCGAAGGCGCGATCGGCGCTGCGTACGTCTACGCCCCCGGCGCGTGGGCGGTCGTCGCCGTCACGGCGGGCCTGCTCGTCGCGCAGCTCGTCCGGCACCAGGAGCGGCTGAAGGTCGAGTTCAACGCCTGCCAGTTCGTCGCCGGCACCGCGCTCGGCGCGTACCTCGCGCACCTGCTCGGCGGCGGTGTCATCGGCGCGATCAGCGGCATGGCCGCGTTCTGGCTCGTCAACATGCTGCTCGTCGCGTGGGCGATGTCGATCGTCATGCGGCAGAAGGTCTGGTCGCTGCTCGTCGGCAGCGCGCCGCTCGCCGCGGTGCACTCGGCGGGCACGTCGAGCCTCGGCATCCTGGGCGCGTGGCTGGCCGAGCGGGCGCCGCTCGGTCTCGTCGCGCTCGTCGTACCGCTGCTGCTGCTCTGGCTCTCCTACGACGAGCAGACCGCGCGGGCGGCCGAGGCGCGGCTGTTCGCCGAGCTGGCCCGGCTGCAGGAGCAGGCGAGCGGCCGGTCGATCGACGTGTCCGCGCAGGTCGTGCTGACCGCCGCGGCGCGGCTGTTCGGCGGCGCCGACGTCGAGATGGTGCTGATGGCGGCCGACGGGCCGGTGCACTACGTCGGCGACGAGCACGGCGTCGACCGGCAGCGGGTCGCGCCGGACGTGCTCGACGCCGGCTGGGTCATCCGTGCGCTGGGCCGGGCGACCATCACGACCGGCACCGAGGACGGCCGGGCCTACTGCTCGGCGGTGCTCGGCGGCGGCGACGCGCCGCTCGCCGTGCTGATCGCGCGCCGTCCGGTCGGCAGCGCCGGCTTCGGCCGCCGCGAGGTCATGCTCGCCGAGGTGCTCGCGCAGCAGGCCGAGTCATGGCTGTCGGTCGCCGAGCTGGCGAAGTCGCGCGACGAGGCGGTCGCGCAGATCGAAGCGGCCGAAGGCGCCGCGCGTGCCCTGGGCGACCTCGGTGCGAGCACCGCGCCGGCGCTCGTCGTACTCCGCGAGTCGGCGAACCGGCTCGCCCGCCTGGCGACCAACGACGGCCGGCCGACCGCGGTCGGCGAGATCGTCGACGAGCTGTACGCCGTGGAGCGCGCCGTCGCGTCGCTGCTCGGGGCGATCGCGCTGGCCGCCGAGCCGGACCTGGCCGCGCTCGGCGAGCCCGGGTCGGCCGGTGGCGACGGCTCCCGCGCGGTCGCGGACTGGACGACAACGGGCGTGCTGGTGCCGTGAGCCGGGGCCGTACCCGCGTCGCACCGCTCGCCCTGCTCGTCGGGGCAGCGGTGCTTTTGGCGTGCCTGTGCTGCCTCGCGATGGCCGCGTTGACGCTGCGCGCGGAGCACCGGTTCAGCGGCCCGATCTGGGCGGTACTGCTCGGCGGCGCACCGATCGCGCTGGTCATCAGCGGCGCCGCGGCATGGACCGCCGGCCGGTTCGCCCGGACGCTGCGACTGCTGCGCGCCGACGCGTTGCGCCGGCTGCACGACCCGTCCGCGCCGGTCGGCGAGACGACGGCCGCGTCGATCCCGCGGTGGAACGGCGACGAGCTGCGCGCGCTCGCGCAGACCCTTGACGCATTGCACCTGCGGGTCCGGATGGCCGATGACGTGGCCGAGCGGCACCGTCGTACGGCGGAGACCGCGAGTGCCGGCATGTTCGAGCTGCTGTCCGGTCTCGTCGCGGCCGAGGAGGGCGCGCGCGGCCAGCTGTCCGCGGAGCTGCACGACACGGTCGCGCAGTCGCTGATGGCGGCGCGGGCGCGGCTCGGCGACTGCGGTGACGGCGTGTTCGGCGATCCGGAAGTCGCCGATCTCGTGGCCGAGGCGGAGGAGCAGGTGCGCGCGGTGATGGCGCGGACCCGGCCGCCGGCGCTGCGCGACGGCGACCTGGCGCGCGCGGTGTCGGCGCTGCGCGACGACATGGCCAACCGCTACGGGCTCGAGGTCTCGCTGTCGTGGCCGGCCGAGGCTTATCCGTTGCCGCTCGTCACCGCGGTGACCGTCTACCGGTTCTTCCAGGAGGCGCTGCTCAACGTCGTGAAGCACGCCGATGTCGACGCGGCCCGCGCGTCGCTGGGCGTCGACGAGGACTTCGTGGTCGCGGTCGTGTCCGACGACGGCGCCGGCTTCGACCCCGACGAGGTGCGCTCGGAGAGCGGCCGGCACGTGGGTCTGGGGCTGCTGCGGGAACGGGCCCGGCTGGTCGGCGGGGCGCTCGAGGTGGCGTCGTGGCCGGCACCCGGTACGACGCTGACGCTGCGGCTGCCGCGCGGCGCCGGTGCGGCGGCGGGGTTGCTGCCTCTTCAGCGCCCCTCAGCCGTCGCGTCGTAAGTCCTCTTCGTCGAGTGCGACGTTGTGTGTCGATAACGCCGTTACACCGACACACAACGTCACAGTCAACGTGTGGGGTGGGGCGGGCTTACGCGCGGAGGGCTGACTTCCGGCGGCTGCTGCGGGGCATCACGACGACGCCGGGCGGTGTCGGCGGTAGGCCCGCGGCCGTGCACAGCAGCTCGCCGAACGCGACGAGGTGCGGGCCCAGGTCGGTGCCGACCGGCGACCACGACGCCCTTATTTCGACGTCGGCCGCCGCCGGGTGGTCGGCCAGCGCGCCGAAGCGTTCGGACGTCGTACGGGTGACCGTGCCGCCGGTCGCGCGGTGCTCGGCGCCGGCGAGCGTCAACGCGTCGAGCAGCCAGCTCCAGCCGACCGACGGCAGCATCGGGTCGGAGGCGATCTCGACGTCGATCGGCGCCTGCAGGTAGGCCACGCAACGCGTGTCGCCCTCCCAGACGCCCTGCCCGTCGGGGTCGTGCAGGACGACGAGGCGGCCGTCGGCGAGCTCCTCGCCGGCGCGGGTCACGGTGGCCGACAGCGCGACCGCGTACGGCGCCAGCCGCTGGGGCGCGGGGAGCTCGCTGAGGCTGACCTCGGGTCGCAGCTCGACGCGCGACAGGGCGGTGACAGCGCGACGGAAGCCGGTGGGGAAACCGGCCGGCGCCGACAACTGCACCGTCACGTGGTAGAGCCTAAGTCGCGGCGACCGGGCCGCGAGCCACGACACGCATTCTCGGCGCCGGCTATGCCGTGCGCCGGGGCGCTTGGGTGCCGGCGAGCGCCGCATCGGCCTCGAGCCAGCCGAAGACGATCGCCAGCCCGCACTCGACACAGGCGCGCTCCGGGCAGTCTTCGTGCCCGTCGAGGCAGGGCGGTTGCTCGACAGCCCGCTCGGCTCGGCAGCCGGGGCAGTACCTCGTCTCCATGACCCGACCATGACACGACCCACTGACAGTCCGCCGCAGGCACGCCGGGCCCACCTGCGAGGATCGACGCGTGCCCGACCTCGCCGACAGTGCGTTCCTGCGCGCGTGTCGGCGCGAGCGGCCGGCGTACACGCCGGTCTGGTTCATGCGCCAGGCGGGGCGGTCGCTGCCGGAATACCTCGCCGCCCGGGGCGGCACCGCGATGCTGGAAGCCTGCCTGCGCACCGATCTCGTCGTTGAGCTGACGATGCAACCGGTGCGGCGCTACGGCGTCGACGCCGCGATCCTGTTCAGCGACATCGTGTTGCCGCTGCACGCGGCCGGGCTCGACCTCGACATCGTCCCGGGCGTCGGGCCGGTGGTGGCGTCGCCGGTGCGGACCGCCGCCGACGTCGAGCGCATCCCCGTGTTGGAGCCGGCGCACGTCGAAGCGGTCACCGGCGCTGTCCGCGGCCTCGTCGGGGAGCTGCGTGGCACGCCGCTCATCGGCTTCGCGGGCGCGCCGTTCACGCTGGCGTCGTACCTGATCGAGGGCGGGCCCTCCCGCGACCATGCCCGGACGAAGGCGTTGATGTACGGCGACGAGGCGACCTGGCACGCGCTGGCCGGCCGGCTCGCCGATATCGCCGCGACCTACCTGCGGCTGCAGGTCGAGGCCGGCGTGTCGGCGGTGCAGCTGTTCGACTCGTGGGCCGGCGCGCTGTCGGCGGAGGACTACGCCCGCTACGTGCTGCCGCACTCGGCGACCGTCCTCGGTGCGGTGCCGGTCGGGGTGCCGCGGATCCACTTCGGCGTCGGCACCGGCGAGCTGCTCGAGTTGATGGGCGAGGCCGGCGCGGACGTGGTCGGTGTCGACTGGCGGGTGCCGCTCGACGAGGCGGCCCGCCGGGTCGGACCCGGCCGGGCGTTGCAAGGCAACCTGGATCCGGCGGCCGTGTTCGCGCCGTGGCCGATCGTCGCCGAGCGGGTGCGCGACGTGCTGCGCCGCGGAAAGGCGGCCGAGGGGCACGTGTTCAACCTCGGCCACGGAGTCTTCCCGGACACCGATCCGGACGTGCTCGCGCGCATCGTCGAGTTGGTGCACGAGGAGACGGGCGGGTGACGGTCGGCGTCCTGGTGATGGCCTACGGAACCCCGCGCGACCGCGACGACATCGCGGCCTACTACACCGACATCCGCCGCGGCCGCACGCCGACACCTGACCTGCTCGCCGACCTCGTGCGCCGGTACGACGCGCTCGGCGGCACGTTCCCGTTGCGCGCGATCACCGATGCGCAGATCGCGGCGCTCGCGGACGCGCTCGGGCCGTCGTACGTCGTGACTCTCGGCACGAAACACTCGGTGCCGCGCATCGAGGACGCCGTCGAAACCCTTGTGGCGCAGGGAGTTTCACGCATCGTCGGTCTGGTGCTGGCACCGCACTACTCGGCGTTCAGTGTCGGCGAGTACGCGTCGCGCGCGGTGGCGGCGGGCGCCGAGCGAGACGTCGAAGTCGACGTCGTCGAGTCGTGGCACCTTCTGCCGGCCTACCTCGACTTCCTCGACCGCGGGGTCGCGGCGGCGTTGTCGACGTTGCCGGCCGGGGCCGAGGTGGTGTTCACCGCGCATTCGCTGCCGGAGCGGATCCTCGCGACCGGCGATCCGTACCCGTCGCAGTTGCGTGAGACCGCGGCCGCGGTGATGGCCCGGCACGCCGGCGTGCCGTGGTCGGTCGGGTGGCAGTCCGCGGGCCGGACGCCGGAGCCGTGGCTCGGGCCCGACGTGCTCTCGGTGCTCCGGGACCGCGCGCGCGACGGCGCGCCAGGTGTCGTCGTGTGTGCGTGCGGATTCGTCGCCGACCATCTCGAAGTGGCCTACGACCTCGACATCGAAGCGGCGGCGCTGGCCGCGGAATTGGAGCTGCCGTTCGCGCGCACCGCTTCGGTGAACGACGACGCGTCGGTGCTGGCCGCGCTCGCCGCTCTCGTCACCGGCCGCTGATGGGCCGCGTCGTCGTCGTCGGAGCCGGCATCGCCGGCGCGGCGGCCGCGTACGCGTTGCGCGCGCACGCAGTGACGGTGATCGACGGCGCGGCCGATGTCGGCGGCAAGTTGCGGACGAGCGAGTTCGGCGGTGCGCCGTACGACGAAGGCGCGGAGCAGTTCCTGGTCCGGGTGCCGGAGGCGCTCGGGCTGATCCGCGCGCTGGGTCTCGACGCGCAGGTCGTCAACCCGCGCACGTCGGCGTCGGCGGTGTGGAGTCGCGGCCGGATGCATCCGTTGCCGGCGCCGACGATGCTCGGCGTGCCGTCGTCGGTGCGCTCGTTGCTGGGGTTGCTGCGTCCCAGCGAGGTCGTGCGCGCGACGGCCGATCTCGTCGCGCCGGGTGAGGTGCCGATCGACGACGTCGCGGTCGGTGCCTACCTGCGGCGGCGGCTCGGCGCCGCGGTCGTCGACCGGCTGGTCGATCCGCTGCTCGGTGGTGTGTACGCCGGGCGGGCCGACGAGCTGTCGCTGTTCGCGACGATGCCCGCGTTGCGGTCCGCGCAGCTCGCGGTCGGTACGCCGTCCGTCGTACGCGCGGCTCGGGCCGCGGTCGGGCCGGGCGACGGCGGGCCGGTGTTCGCGACGTTGACCGGCGGGTTGGGGCAGCTCGTGTCGGCCGCGCTCGCGGCGTCCGGCGCCGAGGTGGTGACCGGTCGGGCGGTACGGCGAATTTCCAGCATTCCCAGGGGTTTTTGCGTCGTACACGGGCCGACGACCGACGAGCAGGCGATCGAGGCGGACGCCGTCGTCGTCGCGGTACCCGCCGCGCCGGCCGCTCGGTTGCTCGCGGATCTCGCGCCGGCCGCGGCAACCGAACTGGGCGGCGTCGACTACGCCAGCGTCGCGATCGTGAGCCTCGCGTATCCGGCCGGTGCGTTGCCGGCCACGGAGACGAGCGGCTTCCTGGTGCCCGCGGTCGAGGGCCGCGCGATGAAGGCGGCGACGTTCTCGTCGGCCAAGTGGGCGCACTTCGACAGGACTCTTGTCCGGTGTTCGATCGGCCGGGTCGGTGACGTCGCGGTGTTGCAGCGGACCGACGAGGAGCTGGTCGAGTTGGCCGCCGCGGACTTGTCGGCGATGCTCGGTGTGCCGGCGCCGGTCGAGGCGCGGGTGACCCGGTGGGGTGGCGGGCTGCCGCAGTACGCGGTCGGTCACCTCGACCGGGTGGCGCGGATCCGCGCGGCGGTCGCCGCGGTACCTGGGCTCGCCGTGTGCGGGGCGGCGTACGACGGAGTGGGCATCCCGGCGTGCATCCGCAGCGGTTACGCCGCCGCCGCCCGCCTCACCGACTCAATTGCGCAATAGCGGACTTCTATGGGGGCTATGTGGCAATTGATGGCTCAGCCCCACTTGATCTTGGCCTTCTCCTGCCACAAGTCGAGGAGTGACTCGTCGCCACCAACGGTGACGGCGTCGCGTCCGGCCCGGTTCCACAGCAAGAGGTAAAGCGCGCCCGAGTCGCCGATCACCGTCGTGTCCGCGGCGGGGTCTGCCGCCGGCGTCGTCGAGCGGCGGTCGGCGCCGATTGTCATCGTCCACGCGCTGCCCTCGGCGGTCTGGATCGACAGCTTCCGCGGCGGGTCGGAGACGAGGCTGCCGCGGGAGCGCGCGAAGAAACCGTGCAACAACTCGTGGATGCCGTCGATGGCGAGGTCGGGATCGATCGCCGTCGTGCGGCCCGCGGCGCGGTCGGCGTCGACGCGGTGGATCGTCGTCTCGTGCGCCTGCCGGCGCGCCCAGAACTCGCGCGGTGACGATGCCGGCAGGAACGACCAGCAGTCGAGGTCGGCCGGCGCCCCGCGCAACGACGTGACCAGCGCGTCGTGACCGGCGCGGAACCAGTCGAGCAACTCGTCGTCGGGCGGCGGCGGCTCAGGTGTGTCGCCCGCGCCGGGTGGCGTCGTACGGCCGGTCGCGACGTACGAGCGCGCCCACCGGTGCACCTGGCTCTGATGCGTGACGAGGTCGCGGACGGTCCACTCGGGGCAGGTCGGCACCGGCGCGTCGAGCCCCGCGGCGGCCGCGGCGTCGGCCAGCCCGCGGCCCTGCTCGACGAGGTGCCGGACGTGCGTGTCGAAGTCCATACCGCGACGGTCTCACGACGTGCCGACGACTGCGACCACGCCCGACGTCGTCCCGACGAACACGTAGCGGCCGACCGGCGCCGGCGTCGCGAACCGCGTCACCGAGCCGACCGCGACCGAGCCGCGCCGATGGCCGGTTCGCGCGTCCAGCTCGAACAGCTCGCCGCTGCTCTGGCCGAGCGCGTAGACCACGCCGCGGGCGAGTGCCGGCGACAGCAGGCCGCGGACCGGCCCCCAGCTCCACCGCATCCGGCCGGAGCTCGTGACGGCGAGCGCCCGGACACCCTCGGCGCAGGGCAGGTAGACCGACCCGCCGGTGACCGCGGCGCCGCCGTAACCGGCACAGCCGTCGATGCTCGCGACCTGCCCGCCGATGCCGCCGAGGGTCGCGTCGAGGAGGTACACGACGCCGCGCTTGCCGGCGATGACGATGCGGTTCCCGACGACGACCGGTGACATCGATCCGAGGTCGAGGTCTTGCGCGTTGTCCTCCGGCCACACCGACGGGGCGAAGAATGCCTTGCGCTGCAACGTGTTCGACAACCGGATGACCGAGTCGCTGCCGTCGTACCGGCCGCCGACCTCGGCACCGTTGCCGCTGGCGACGTAGATGTCTCGACCTGGTCCGACGACCGGCCCGGCGGCGGCCCAGATACCCGCTTCGCGAGCGGTCGGTACGGCGTAGGTGTGCAGCGCGCCCTTCCCGCTCGTCGCGATCGAGACGACGTAACCGACGTAGTTGCCGCAGTCGCCGTACCGGCCGCCGAACGCGACGACGACGCGGCCGCCGGTGACGAGTACGGCGCCGCGCTGCTGCTCGGCTGTGCGGTCGCGGCCCGATGCGGCGTCGACGTCGCGCTTCCAGCGCACCCGGCCGGTGCGCGCATCGATGCCCCAGAGCATGTGCTGCGCGCCGGTCGATTCGGTGACTGCGAACACCAGCCTGCTCGGCGCGTCGTACGCCGGGGTGCCGGTGATGCCGGACGGGTCGATGTTGCCGCAGGGGAGCCGGCTCAGCGGGACGGGGGCGGCGAGGTGACGTTGCCAGCGCACCGCGCCGGTGCGGGCATCGAGTGCGTACAGGGTGTTGTTCTCGGTGGCGGCGATGACGTGACCGGCGGCGACGATCGGCTGGGCGTAGACCTTGCCGTCGAGACTGTGCCGCCAGGCGACCTTGAGTGGTGGCTTGAGCGGGTCGGTGTCGGCGGCACCGGAGCGGCCGGGGTCGCCGTGGTACGTCGGCCAGTCGGGCAGCGAGGTGGTCGGCGGCCGCCCCTTGATCGCGGTCGGCGCAGCAGCCGTCGGCGGAGCGGTGGACGCGGGCCCGGCGCTCGGGGACGACGCGGTGCTCGTGCAGCCGACCGCGGCGAGCGCGACGGCGGCCAGCACGGCGGGGATGCGGCCCATGCCGTCAGTCTTGCCCGCGCGACAATGGAGCCATGAGTGAGGGCAAGAGCGTCGGCAAGCGGGCGAAGGATCTGAACGAGCTCGTCCGCTACGTGATGTGGAGCGTCTTCCGCGTCGCGCGGCCGGTCGACGCTGCCGGTCGCGAGGGGTTGGCGGCCGAGGTCGACGAGCTCCTGGCGCAGCTGGCCGAGAAGGGCGTCGAGACCCGCGGGGTCTACGACGTCGCGGGGCTGCGGGCCGACGCCGACTTCATGTTCTGGTGGGTGGCGCCGACGTCGGGCGATCTGCAGGACGCGTACCAACGGTTCCGGCAGACGTCGCTCGGGCGGCTCTGCGAACCGGTCTGGTCACAGATGGCCTTGCACCGGCCGGCCGAGTTCAACAAGTCGCACATCCCGGCGTTCCTCGCGGGGGAGGAGCCGCGCGCGTTCGTGTGCGTCTACCCGTTCGTGCGGTCCTACGAGTGGTACCTGCTGCCGGAGGCCGAGCGGCGGGAAATGCTTGCGTCCCATGGGCAGATGGCGCGCGACTACCCCGACGTTCGCGCCAACACCGTCGCGTCGTTCGCGCTCGGCGACTACGAGTGGATCCTCGCGTTCGAGGCGGACGAGCTGCACCGCATCGTCGACCTGATGCGGCACTTGCGGGGTTCGACGGCGCGCCGCCACGTGCGCGAGGAGGTGCCGTTCTACACCGGCGCGCGCAAGCCGGTCAGCGAGCTAGTCGGCACGCTTCCGTGACCGGAGCAGCGCCGCGCTGAGCAGCAGTACGACGCCGGCTGCGGCGATCGCCGCAGCCGGCGT
>Ga0207690_10000393_pt1 | contig 28872 bp, 35 predicted proteins | sample KBSC23metaG_FD_184315 | JGI IMG/M metagenome (GOLD analysis project Ga0207690, IMG submission 184315) | Corn rhizosphere microbial communities from Kellogg Biological Station, Michigan, USA - KBS C2-3 metaG (SPAdes) (version 2) | ecosystem: Host-associated > Plants > Roots > Rhizosphere > Soil ... | reverse complement strand
ACGCTGCAAACACGGGGGAAGCCGCGGTCGAGGAAACGCCCGAGCTGACCGCGGAAGAACGCAAGATCACCGCGGACGCCGAGCGCGCCGCCCGCACCTCCCACGACCGCGCGCACGCCCGGGAGCTGTTCGCCGACCTGGCGAGCCTCGACGAGAACGACCCGCGCCGCCAGCGGGTCCGCGACGAGCTGGTCGAGATGCACCTGCCGCTCGTCGAATACCTCGCCCGCCGGTTCCGCAACCGCGGCGAGCCCCTCGACGACCTCATCCAGGTCGCGACGATCGGCCTGATCAAGTCGGTCGACCGGTTCGACCTCGAACGCGGCGTGGAGTTCTCGACGTACGCGACGCCCACGATCGTCGGCGAGATCAAGCGGCACTTCCGCGACAAGGGCTGGGCGATCCGGGTGCCGCGCCGGCTGCAAGAGCTCAAGCTGTCGCTCGCGAAGGCGACCAGCGAGCTGTCGCAGAAGAACGGCCGCGCGCCGACGGTCGCCGAGCTCGCGACGCATCTCGGCATGTCCGAGGAAGAGGTCCTCGAGGGGCTCGAGTCCGCCAACGCCTACAGCGCGGTCTCGTTGGACGCGCCGGACACCGGCGACGACGACTCCCCCGCGGTCGCCGACTCGCTCGGTACGACGGACGACTCGCTGGAAGGCGTCGAGTACCGCGAGTCGCTGAAGCCGTTGCTGGAGAAGCTGCCGGCGCGGGAGAAGAAGATCCTGCTGCTGCGCTTCTTCGGCAACATGACGCAGTCGCAGATCGCGGCCGAGCTCGGCATCTCACAGATGCACGTCTCCCGACTGCTGGCCCGCACGCTCGCGCAACTTCGCGAAGGCCTCCTCGCCGAGGACTAGGTCCCGAACCCCGCGCCGATCATGCAGTTGTTGGGGTTCTCAGCGCGTCGAAAGCCCCATAAGCGCATGATCGCGAAGCGGGCCCTCGGCCAGCTAGGTCCGGCGGAGCGCGTCGCGAGACTCCTTCGCCGACAGCGCGGCAACCACGGCGACGACCAGTACGACGATGACCGCGGTGACCGCCGGCAGCGTGTGCCGCTGGTACCACGCGACGACGAGCGCGAAGAACTGTGCGACGTACGCCGGGGTCTGCGCGGGCGGGCGGCCGCGCCACAGGCCGCGCGCGTCGGCGGTCAGCCCGAGCCCGAAGACGAAAAGCAGCGCGGCGAGGGTCGCGGCGACGCCGCGATCCGACGGCTTGCCGACCCCGACCGCGACCAGGAACCCGACCGCGGCGCCGACGCAAGCCAGCGCCTCGACCCCGACCAGTGCCGCCGCGACCGCCAACGCCCGCGCCGGCCGCTCGGATCGCATGGTCGGCGACTGTAGCCGCCGCACCCACCCACTTCGGAGACCTGGTGACCAACTTTGTCGACATCTGTCGGCGTGTCGTGGTCACCAGGTCTCCGAAGTCGTTGCCGTACCCTCGAATGGATGCGCGCTCTCCTCGTCGTCAACCCCAAAGCGACGGCGACCTCCCCGCGGGTGCGCGACGTCCTGGCCCGCGCCCTCGGCAGCGACCTCAAGGTCGACCTGGTCGAAACCCAGCGCCGCGGGCACGCGATCGAGCTCGGTGCCCAAGCGTCAGCGGAAGGGCTCGACCTCGTCGTCGTCCTCGGCGGCGACGGCACCGTCAACGAGGTCGTCAACGGCCTGCTCCGCCCGCTCGACGACACGACCGACGAGGCGGCGACCCGCGCCGCGCTCCCCGCGCTCGCCGTCGTACCCGGCGGCAGCACCAACGTGTTCAGCCGCGCCCTCGACATCCCGCACGACCCGGTCGAGGCGACCGGCCACCTGCTCGACGCGCTGAAGGAAGGGCGCAGCCGGCGCATCGGCCTCGGCCGCGCCGACGAGCGCTGGTTCACCTTCACCGCCGGCATCGGCCTCGACGCGGACGCGGTCCGGATGGTCGAGCACGCGCGCGCCGACGGGAAGAACGCCACGCCGACCCGCTACGCGTGGGCGGCCATCCGGCAGTTCTACCGGAGCACCGACCGGCGGCACCCCGCGCTCACCCTCGAGATCCCCGGCCACGAGCCGGTCGGCGACCTCTACCTCGGCATCGTCTGCAACACCTCGCCCTGGACCTACTTCCGCGACCACCCGATCACGGTGACGCCGACCGCGTCGTTCGAGACCGGGCTCGACCTCGCGGCGATGCGCAAGCTGCGCACCGTCGGGACGTTCTGGGCGGCCGCCGGAATGCTCGGCCGCGGTGGGCTGCGCGGCCGCAGCGCCTGCACCTGGGCCGACCTGGCCGAGTTCACCCTGCGCGCCGACCGGCCCATGCACGTCGAGGTCGACGGCGACTACCTCGGCGAGCGCGAGGGGCTGCACCTGCGCGCCGTGCCCGGGGCGCTGCGGGTCATCTGCTGAGCCTGCCAGGGCCGCAAGTGTGACGAACCCAACACCAGTACGGCGGCGAACCACCGCGACAACGCTTGCGCTCATCCGAACGGCGTTCTAACGTCGCAAGCAGAACTGGTGGACATAGCCATGACGAGCCACTAGCGTCGCGGCCACGCCCCGATCGTGATCTTCAAGGTCAGGGCAAAACGGACCAGTTCGTGAAATCGTTCACAATTGGCCCTGACCACGCCGGACGAAGGGAAAGACGCATGGACTGGCGCCACCTAGCCGCCTGCCGTGACGAAGACCCGGAGCTGTTCTTCCCGATCGGCACCACCGGCCCCGCCGTACGGCAGGTCGAGGAAGCCAAGGCCGTGTGCCGGCGCTGTGACGTCATCGACGACTGCCTGTCCTGGGCCCTCGAGAGCGGCCAGGACGCCGGCGTGTGGGGTGGCCTCGCGGAAGAGGAGCGGTTCGCGCTCAAGCGCCGCAACGTCCGCGCGACCGCGCACACCGCCTAGCCGCGCGGCGCCAGCCACCGTCGTGGCCGAGGACTACGTCCGCCCGCCGATCATCGGGGCGGAGCCGCCGTCCCGGCGGGCCGCCGCGTGGCGCTTCCGGCTCGTCATGACGCTCGTCGTGGCGATCCTCGCCGCCGGCATCATCCTCGTCATCCGGGCGATCACGACCAGCGACGACAACGGCGGCGCGGTCGGCGCTCGGCTGCCGGCGGTCACAGCTCCACCCGGACGCTAGCCACCGTCCCGCCGCCGGCCGCCGGGCCGATGTCCAGCGAACCCCCGAGCTCGCTTTCGACCAGCGTCCGCACGATCTGCAGGCCGAGCCGGTCCGAGCCGTCCAGCCGGAACTCCGGCGGCAACCCGCGGCCGTCGTCGCGCACCGACGTCGCCAGCGCGCCGCCCTCGGTCCGCTCGACCGCGATCTCGACGGTGCCCAGCCGGTCGAGACCGGTGAAGCCGTGCTCGGCCGCGTTCTGCAGCAGCTCGGTGAGCACCATCGCGAGCGGCGTCGCGACCTCCGCGGGCAGCACCCCGAACGTGCCGGTACGGCGGATCGTCACGGCTCCGGGCGCGGCCGTCACCTCGGTGACCATCGCCGCGATCCGGTCGGCGACCTCGTCGAAGTCGACCGCCTCGTCGAGGGTGCCGGACAGCGTCTCGTGCACGACCGCGATGGAAGACACCCGCCGTACCGACTCCTCCAGCGCCGCCCGCGCCTCGGGCACGGCCATCCGGCGCGCCTGGAGCCGGAGCAGCGCGGCGACGGTCTGCAGGTTGTTCTTCACCCGGTGGTGGATCTCGCGGATCGTCGCGTCCTTGCCCATCAGCTGGCGCTCGCGCCGGCGCAGCTCGGTCACGTCGTGCACGAGCACCAGCGCGCCGATGTGCGCGCCGCCGGGCCGCAGCGGCAGCGAGCGCAGCGCGAGCACGGCGTCGCGCGCCTCCAGCTCGCCCCACAGCGCCGACCGGCCGCGGGCGACCGTCGCGATCGAGGACTCGACGGCCAGCGCGGACCGCCCGGCCAGCGCCGCGGTCACCTCGTCGAGCCGGCCGCCTTCGAGGTCGCCGAGGTAGCCCAGCCGCCGGTACGCCGACAGCGCGTTCGGGCTGGCGTAGGCGACGGTGCCGTCCGCGTCGAGCCGGATCAGCCCGTCGCCGACCCGCATCGCCGCCGACGGGTCGCCGGCGTCGTACGACGGGTACGGCCAGCGGCCCTCGGCGAGCATCTGGGCGAGGTCGTTGGCACTGCGCAGGTAGGCGATCTCGAGCCGGCTCGGGGTGCGGGCGGCGCCGAGGTTCGTGTCGCGGGCGACGACCGCGACCACCCGGCCGGCGTGACAGACCGGGATCGCCTCCTCGCGCACCGGCGCGCCGGCCACCCAGACCGGGTCGCCCTCGCGCACGATCCGGACGTCGCTGGCGGCGAGCGCGAGCTGCGGCCGGTCCGCGGCCGTCGCGCGAGCGCCGACGAGGTCGTCGGTGTAGGCGGTCGGCCCGGTTGTCGGGCGCATCTGCGCGACCGCGACGAACTCGCCGTCGGCACCGCTCGGCACGAACAGCAGCAGGTCGGCGAAGGACAGGTCGGCGAGCAGCTGCCAGTCGGCGACCAGCCGGTGCAGATGGTCGGCGTCCGCGCCGGCGATGCCGCTCGCCCGCAGCACCTCGTCCATCGTCGGCATCCGCCCATTCTCGCTGGCTAGAGTCCGCGGCGTGAGCGACCTGACCGGGCACAGCGGCGTCCACGCGGTCGCGGCCGCCCGAGCGCACGGCATCGACACGATGTTCACGCTGTCCGGGGCGCACGTCTTCCCGCTGTACGACGCGGCCGTGAAGCCCGTCGACGGCGAACCGATGCGGCTGGTCGACGTACGGCACGAGGCGACGGCGGTGTTCGCCGCGGAGGGCCTCGCGCGGCTGACCCGCCGGCCCGGCCTCGCCGTACTGACCGCCGGGCCCGGCGTGACCAACGGGGTGTCCGCGATCACGTCGGCGTACTTCACCGGCTCGCCGCTGCTCGTCCTCGGCGGCCGCGCCCCGGCCAACCGGTGGGGCCAGGGCAGCCTGCAGGAGCTCGACCACCCGCAACTGCTGCGCGCCGTGACGAAGCACGCCGGCACGATCGAGACCGCCGAGGCGGTCGGCCGCGAGGTCGACGCCGCGCTGCGGCTGGCGACGTCGTCACACCGCGGGCCGGTGTTCCTCGACATCGCGTTCGACGTCGTCTACGCGCACGCCACCGCCGCCGCCCCGGCTGCGCCGGCGCCCGAGCCGCTGGAGCCGGACGGCGACGACCTGCGCGCGGTCGCGGCGGCGCTGTCGCGGGCCGAACGGCCGGTCGTCGTACTCAGCTCGGACGTCTGGCTGGACGGCGCCGAGGAGGCCGCTCGGGCGTTCGCGGAGGAGCTCGGCGTCCCCGTGATCACCACGGGCCAGGGCCGCGGCGTGCTGCCGCGCGGCCACGAGCTGCTGGTGACCCGCGCCCGCAGCGCCGCGTTCGGCGGCGCCGACGTCGTCGTCGTCGCCGGCGCACCGCTGGACTTCCGGCTCGGGTACGGCGTGTTCGGCGGCCGCGACGGAGCGGCGCCGGCCGCCGTCGTCCACCTCGCCGACTCCCCCGGCCAGGTGGCGACGCACGTCGAGCTGGCCGCCAGCGCGGCCGGCGACCTGACCCGGGTCTTCACCGGGATTCTCGCCGCGCTCCCGGCGCGGCCGGACTGGTCGGAGTGGACCGCCTCGATGCGCGCGGCCGCCGACCAGGCCGCGGCCGGCGACGCCGAGATGCTCGACGCGGCCGGCGACCCGATCCACCCGGGCCGGGTGTACGGCGAGCTGCGCCGGGTGCTCGACGACGACGCGGTGGTCGTCGGCGACGGCGGCGACTTCGTGTCGTTCGCCGGCCGGTTCGTCGAGCCGGCCCGGCCCGGTCGCTGGCTGGACCCGGGACCGTTCGGCTGCCTCGGCACCGGGCTCGGCTACGCCGCCGCGGCCCGGCTCGCGCACCCGTCGGCGCAGGTCGTCCTCCTGCTCGGCGACGGCGCGGCCGGCTTCTCGCTGATGGACGTCGACACGCTGGTCCGGCACCGGCTGCCGGTCGTGATCGTGGTCGGCAACAACGGCATCTGGGGCTTGGAGAAGGGGCCGATGCAGATGCTCTACGGCTACGACGTCGCGGCCGACCTGCAACCGCAGACCCGCTACGACGAGGTCGTGCGCGCGCTCGGCGGCGGCGGCGAGCTCGTCACCGACCCGGCCGACATCGGACCGGCGCTACGTCGTGGCTTCGACGCGGGAGCGCCGTACCTCGTCAACGTCGTGACCGACCCCGCCGCCGGGTACCCCCGGTCGACGTTCGGCGTCTGACGGCGCGAACCAGAAGCGCGCGATCGCGACCAAGACGCCGGCGAGGGCGGCGACTCCGAGCAGGGCCAGCGGCCAGCTCCAGACGAGGGCCCAGCCGACGTAGACGCCGACGGCGAGCAGGCCGAGCGCGAGCGCGGTCCCCGGGGTCAGCCTGGGCTTGGGGGCGTCGACCCAGACCACCTGGTCGTCGAGCGCTCGCAACCGATCCGCCAACCGCACGGTCGGAAGTCTCCCAGCCGGACGACGGGTCTCGCCGTACGGACGTACGGCGTGTCGCTAAGCGACGAGACCGAGGCGGCGCAGCTCGACGGTGAGGTCGTGCGGGTTCGTGGAGGCGAGCATCGCGGCGTCGAGGGTGATGACGCCGTCGCGGATGAGGGCCACGAGGTGCTGGTCGAACGACTGCATCCCGTAGAACGAGCCCTCGGTGATGAGCGAGGTGATCGTGGACGTCTTGTCCGGGTCCACGATCGCGTCGGCGACGCGGCCGGTGTTGACGCAGACCTCCATCGCGACGCAACGGCCTTCGCCGTCGGCGCGCGGGACGAGACGCTGGCAGATGATGCCGCGCAGCGCACCGGCAAGCGAGAGGCGTACCTGCTTCTGCTCGTGCGGCGGGAAGAAGTCGATGATGCGGTTGATGGTCTCCTGCGCGTCGGTCGTGTGCAGGGTCGACATGACGAAGTGACCGGTCTCGGACGCCGCGAGCGCCGCCTTGACCGTCTCCATGTCGCGCATCTCGCCGACGAGGATGACGTCGGGGTCCTGCCGCATCGCGGCCCGCAGCGCGGTGGTGAAGTCCTCGGTGTCGACGCGTACCTCGCGCTGGTTGATCATCGCCAGCTTGTCGAAGTGCAGGACCTCGATCGGGTCCTCGATCGTGACGACGTGGACTTCGCGGTTCGAGTTGATGTGGTCGATCATGCCGGCGAGCGTGGTCGTCTTGCCCGAGCCGGTGGGGCCGGTGACAAGGACGAGACCGCGCGGCTCCAGCGCGAGCGACGCCAGGACGGGCGAGAGGCCCAGCTCGTCGAGCGGGATGGCGCCGACGGAAACCCGCCGGAAGACCAGGCCGGCCGAGCCACGGGACCGGAACGCGTTGACGCGGAACCGGCCGACGCCGGAGAGCGAGTAGGCGAAGTCGGCCTCGTTGGTGCGCTCGAACTCCTCGATCAGGTCGGCGCGCAGGACCTCGCGCACCATCTGCTCGGTGTCAGCCGCGGCGAGGTCGCGGGTCTGCAGCTTGCGCAGCGTGCCGTCGATGCGTACCCGGGGCGGCGACCCGACCTTGCAGTGCAGGTCGGACCCGCCGCACTCGACGAGTGCGCGGAGGAACGGCTCGATCGTCAAAGTCGAGGTCACAGGAGGATGTTCGGCCGTCCGCGAGCCCGTCTTGACCCATCCGGAAGGACTAATGCTCCGAATAGCCCATTACGCGCGGGGCGCTAGCCGATGACGGCGATCACGTCGCCTTCCTGGACGACGTCGCCCTCGCTGACCCGCAGCTCGGTGACCGTGCCGGCAGTTTCGGTGACGACCGGGATCTCCATCTTCATGGACTCGAGGATGACCAGGGTGTCGCCGTCCTCGACGGCGTCGCCCTGCTTGACGACGACCTTCCAGACGTTGGCCACCATCTCGGCGCGTACTTCCTCAGCCACAGACCTCTCCTCGCGTCCAGTGCCCGCCCATCCAACCACTAGGCCCGCGGCGGGCGATGACCCCTGGGCACGCACGGTAGCGGCACTTGCCGAGCGCAACGATGCTCATCCACGGCACGGGATGCCGTAGGAGACGTCGATCGTCTGCGGACTTGCGCCGCCGGCAGGCATCGCGCCGTTGTTCATGTGGATACACCCGACGAGCCGCTGCCGGTCGCCGCTGTAGAACCGGACCTCGGTCAACCCGCCGTCGACGCCTGTTCCCCACCTGCCGCGGTCAGCGATGCGATGCCCGTCGCCGCACTCCGGGCATCCCACGATGACGATCGGCTGCCCGGAGTCGTTCACGAACACGATCGGGTACGCGTGCTCGCTCGACGGCGACGTTGCGGGGGCCGTCGACGACGACGCGGTGCCGCACGATGCCGATGTCGCAGCGGCCACGAGCAACGCGGCGAAACGTGCAAGCCTCCTGAGCCCCATCCTGAAAGCGTGCTGTAGTCAGGGAAGATCAGCAAGCCGGGTGGCGGCATGCCCGGGACCTTGCGGTCGGCGGGCCCCGACGGTTGACGGCACCTACACGTCGAACCGACCTCGAATGCTCGCACGGCTCAGGAATCTCACGGTGGCCGCCGACAGCAGCAGCTCCAGAAGTGCTCCGCACCCGAACCCGATGTGAAACCACACGCCCGGCACGGCGAAAGCCAAGACGACCAGCACCGTGCAAGCACACATCGCCCAGATGACGGTGATGCTTACGCCGTAGGCGCGCATCCCGCTCCACATCTGCCACCAAACGGACTGCGAACGGTCTGCGCTCATCTCCCAATGATGAACACACAGGTTGATACGGCGCGACGTGGATCGACACGACGTCGCACGCGACCGCGGATTTCGCGAGCATGGACCCAACCAAATGCGGGCGAAGCGGCGTAGACGTGGTGTGCTGGCAATGTTGTCCCAAGGGGGGTTCGTGACCGCTGACGCGGGCGACGCGCACGCCGTCGGGGATTTCCGCGATTGGGTGCAGCCGCACCTGCTCGCGATGGCCCGGCTGGCGGCGCGGTTGACCTCCGCCGCCGACAGCGACGACATCGTCCAGGAGGCGCTGGTGCGCGCGTGGCGCCGGCGCGACTCGTACGACGCCGGCCGCGGGTCGGCTCAGTCGTGGTTGCTCGCGATCGTCGCGGACCGCTGCCGCCGGCATCGCAGCCGCAACCGGCACCCGGAGACCACCCAGCTGATCGACATCGGCGCAGCCCCGGCGACGGACGTCGACCGGTCACTCGACATCGAACGTGCCATCGGCCGGCTCAGCCGGCGCCAGCGGCTCGCGGTCGAACTGCACTACTACGTCGGGCTGTCCGTCGCGGAGGCCGCGGCGGTCATGCAATGCAGCGAAGGCACGGTGAAGTCGACCCTGAGCGACGCCCGCAAGCGGCTGCTCCCCGCCTTGCAGGAGGTGTCCCGATGAGCGACATCGACGAACTGCTCCGCCGCGACGGCGAGCAGTGGCGGGCGACCGCGACGCACGTTCCGCGCGTCGACTGGGCCGCTCTGCCGGGCCGGCGACGCGCCTGGACGTCGCCGTGGCTGATGGTCACCGCGACCGCGATGACTGCCGCGGTCGTCCTCGTGCTGGCGGTCCTGGTCCCGTCGATGCTCGACGGCGGCTCGAAGGCGCACCTGCCACCGGCGCACCGACCGAGCCCGTCACCGGCCGCCACACCGCTCGGCGGACCGGCGTCGTTCATTGCCCTGGCACCCGCCGGCGTGACACAGGTCGACGCGCGCACCGGCGTGACGCGCGGCATGAGCGCGACCGAGTCGGGTCGCCATCCGACCGCGCTGGCCGTCGCCGACGACGGCAACGTGGGCTACGCGACCTACAGCGAACCGGGTTGCCGAGTGAGTGTCGATCGCTACCGCTGGACGTCGACCCACACCTCGGAAACCACCCAGGCCGCCGTCGTCTCGGCCGGCAAGGCCGACGAGGTCGCGATCAGCCCCGACGGTCACTTGCTCGCGCTCTCGGTCGTCCCTTGCGGCAAGCCGAACGGCGACGTCGACGACCTGGTCGTCGTCGACCTCGACAGTCACCTGCAGAGAAGGTGGACCGGCTACGGCGACGTGTCCGGCCTCGGCGGATTCCAGTGGGGGCCGGACAACCGCACCTTGAGCTACGTCGTCAACCCGTGCTGCGGCGGCGGCACCGAAGGGCCGCGGCTCATCGACACGACCGCGCCCGGTGCGTCGTACGTCAAGCCGAGGGTGCTTCCGGTGCCCGAGGAGATCGGCCGCGGCGTCGTCCTCTGGTACGGCGGCCGGCTCGCCGTCGTGATGGGCACCGAGATCCACGCGATGACGCGATCGGGGGCGATCGGCGACGTGTTGGCCGGCGGCCTGCCGGCCAACGTCGCGACGGTGGACACCGACCGGACCGGCCGGCACCTGCTGGTGACGACCGTGTTCGACAAGCTGTTCCGTTGGGACGACGGTGTACTCACGCCGTTGCGCGGCGACTGGGTCGACGCGGGCTGGTAGCCGCTCAGCGCTGGTCGAGCTCGCGTTGCAACCTCTCGGCGGTCGACTTCCAGTGCTCCGCCTCGGCCTGCCACTTGCGCAGTTCCGCCAGCAGGCCGGTGAACACGTCCTCGGTCACGGCGTCGGGCTGGCCGGGCTCACGGGTGCCCGCCCGCACCCGCGCGAGCAGTACGACGACGGCCACGCCGAGGACCATGACCGCGAGGATGAGCAACGGAACGGCGACGGCTTACCTGCCTGTCCAGCGCGGTTCGCGCTTCTCGAAGAACGCGGTGACGCCTTCGGCGACGTCGGCCGTCGTCGTCAGCAGCGACAGCTGCGCCTGCATCGCCTCCAGCGCGGCGGTCAGTCCGGCCGTCTCCTCCGCCGCGACCCACGCCGCCTTGCCGAGCCGTACGGCGACCGGCGCGGCCCGCGCGACCTTCTCGACGTACGCCGTCACGTCGTCGTCGAACGTGTCGTCGGGAAACACTCGCGAGACGAGGCCAAGCTGCCATGCGGTGCGCGCGTCGAACCGCTCGCCGGTGAGCATGTAGTCCATCGCGTGCTTCGGCGACACGTGCCGCGTCAGCAATGCACTCACCATGAACGGCCACAAGCCGCGTTCGACCTCGGGCAGCCCGAAGCTCGCGCTTTCCTTCGCGAGCACGACGTCGCAGCCCGCGGCGAGACCGATGCCGCCGGCGAGACACAGCCCTTGCACCCGCGCGACGACCGGCTTGGGGCACGACCGCATCGCGACGACGAGGTCCTTCAGCCGGCCGCGCGCCTCGTGCTTCTCCAGCCCGTTCGCGTCGTCGGCCATCACCGCGAGATCGGCGCCGGCGCTGAACACCCGATCGCCCGCGGACGACACGAGCACCGCCGTGATGGTCGCGTCGGTCGCCGCCGTACGCACCCCGTCGAGCAAGCCGTCGAGCACCGCGGACGACAGCGCGTTGCGCTTGTCCTCGCGGTTGATCCGTAGTTCGAGAACGCCGCCGCTGCGGTTGGTGAGGAGTTCGATCACGACCGCATCCGATCGACGAGACCGGTGTCGTAGTCACCGGAGACGAAGCGCGGATCGTCGAGCAATTCCACGAAGAACGGCAGGTTCGTCTTGAGCCCTTCGATCGTGAAGCCGGCGACCGCGGCGCGGGCGCGCTCGAGCGCCTGCGCGCGATCCGCGCCGACGACGCACAGCTTCGCCAGCAGCGGGTCGTAGTACGGCGTGACGACGTTGCCGCCGGTGTAGCCGGCGTCGACGCGCACGCCGTCGCCGGTCGGTTCGATCCAGGTCGCGATGGTTCCCGGCGACGGCAGGAACCGCTTCGGATCCTCGGCGTACACGCGCAGCTCGATCGCGTGGCCACGCGGGCTCACGTTCGCGAGGTCGGCCTGCGGTTCGTCGCCCGCGGCGATGCGCAATTGCTCCTCGACGAGGTCGATGCCGGTGACGAGCTCGGTCACCGGATGCTCGACCTGCAACCGCGTGTTCATCTCGAGGAACACGTAGTCCTGCGCCGCGGGATCGACGAGGCATTCGACGGTGCCGGCGTTGCGGTAGCCGACCGCCTGCGCGGCGGTGACGGCACCGGCGAGCATTCGCGCGCGCAGCTCGTCGCTCACGCCGGGCGACGGCGTCTCCTCGGCGACCTTCTGGTGCCGCCGCTGGACGCTGCAGTCGCGCTCCCCCAGCGCGACGACCGTGCCGTCGGCGAGGCCGAGGATCTGCACCTCGACGTGGCGGGCGTTCTCGACGTAACGCTCGAGCAGGATCGACGGCGACGAGAAGAAGCGTTCGGCGCGGGTGCGCGCGGTCTCGTAGGCGGCGCGCAGCTCGTCCTCGTCGCGGGCGACGCCCATGCCGATGCCGCCGCCGCCCGCGGCCGCCTTGACCATCACCGGGTAGCCGATCTCCTTCGCCGCGGCGACCGCGTCCTCGACGTCGGCGACGGGGTCCGGCGTACCCGCGGCGACCGGCACGCCCGCGGCGGACATCCGGTTGCGGGCGTTGATCTTGTCGCCCATCGCCTCGATCGCGTCCGGGCTCGGCCCCACCCACGCGAGACCCGCGTCGATGACGGCCTGCGCGAACCGCGCGTTCTCGGCGAGGAAACCGTAGCCGGGGTGGATCGCGTCGGCACCGGTGCGCTTCGCCGCTTCGAGCACCCGGGCGATGTCGAGGTAGGACTCGGCCGGCGGCGGCGGGCCGATCAGGACCGCCTCGTCGGCTTCGTGCACGAACGGCAGCGCGGCATCGGCCTCGGAATGGACCGCGATCGTGCGCACACCCAGGCGGGCAGCGGTCCGGAGCACGCGGCGCGCGATCTCGCCACGGTTGGCAACGAGCAAGGATTCGAACACGAGCAGCGACACTAGTCTGCGTGAGCCTGGCCGTCGTCGTACTGGTCGGCGCGGTCGCCGCCGGCCTCGTCGCCGGCGGCTCCTGGCGGTGTCTGGTGAGCCTGCCGCTGCGGCGACTGAGCCTCGTCGTCGCGGCGGTGCTCGCGCAGGCAGGCGGCGCGCTCGTCGGGCTGCTCGGCGTCGCGGACGAGTCGGCGTCGTACGTCGTGGGGTTGGCGCTGTCGGCGGCGCTGGCGCTCGCGTTCTGCGCCTGGAACGCGCGGGTCGCCGGCGTGCCGCTGGTCACGGCCGGGCTGATCCTCAACGCGATCGTGGTCGGCGCGAACGGCGCGATGCCGGTGTCGATCGTCGCGGCCTACCACGCCCGGGTGCCGATCGCGGCGATCTCGGCGCACACCGACGCGCGGCACGAGATCGCCGGGGTCGGTACGGCGCTGCCGTGGCTGGGCGACGTCGTACCGGTGCCGCTGCCGCTGCGGCCGGAGGTCGTCAGCGCGGGCGACGTCCTGGTCGTGGCCGGGCTGGCCGAGCTGGTGGTCGTCGGGATGCTGCCGGGCGGGGCTGTGATGAGATGGCGGCGACGAGAGGAGAACTCCCATGGCGAAGAAGGCACGCAAGCGGCGGGCACGTAAGAAGAGCAAGGCCAACCACGGCCGTCGCCCCAACGCTTAGCAACGGGAAGTGACGCCGTTTTCAGAGCGTCGAGAACGCGTACGCGTCGAGGCCGATCGTCGCGAAGACGAGCGCGATCAGCAGCAGGCTGAACACGGTCTGGACGTCGGTGCGGTGTGTGACGTCAACGATCGCCATGAAGACCGACTCCCCGTGTTGTCCCTCACCCGATGTCTAGCGGAGGCTAGCCACAAGGACCTAGCGGATCACCCGAACGGCGCAACGAAGTAACAAAGGTCGGTCCCGCAAGGCACCCCGCAAACCGGGCTCGACCATGGCAAACCGGGCCGCGCGAGTTGACGCGTTGAGAAGATCTCAACACCCCGCGAGATCACGCGCCCGCGCCTTGGGCGGCGGCGACTTCGGCGATCGGGCGGTTGAGCACGTGAACGCTGCGGTTCGCCATCACCAGCAACGTGACGACGACGAACGCACCGCCCCAGACCAGCGCGGTTGTCTGCGCTGACGTCCACTCCACCAGCAATCCCACCGTCAGCGGAGCGAGCCAGCGCAGCCCGTTCGCGGCCAGGTTGATGGTGGTCGTCACCCGGCCGAGCATCTCGTCCGGGATGATCTGCATCTCGTAGGTGTCGAACGTGACGTTCAGCGGCACCGCCACGAAGCTCACGACCGACACCATCACGCCAATCCCCCACGCCGGCAGCGCCGACATCGCGAACGCGGCGGCCGCCATCGCCCACGACAACGCGATGACGAGCCACCGGCCGGCGAGGCGGCGCACCACCCAGCCGGTCACCAGCGCGCCGACCATCCCGCCAACAGCGCCGATCGCCTGGGTGCCGCCGATCAGCGTCGCGCCACCGCCGCGCTCGCGCACCAGCAGGATCACCAGCAACATCAAGCCGGAGCCGAGCATGTTCATCAGCGCCGCCCACCAGGCGAGGAACCGCAGGTACCCGTTGCCGAGCAGGAACCGCACACCGGCCCCGACCGCCGAAAGCAACGACTCGCGATCCGCAGTCTCGGCGACGTCCGGGCCGAGCGGGCGCCGGATCGCCGCGGCGCCGACGACTGCGGCGAGATACGACACGGCGTCGACCAGGAACGGCAGCGCGCGCGACGCCGCGAACAGCACGCCGCCCAGCGGCGGGCCGGCGATGCGCACACTCGAGTCCCGGATCCAGTACTGCGACGACGCCGTCGCGTACTGGTCCGCCGGCACCAGTCTGCGCAACGCCGCGCGGTCCGCCGCGCCCGTCACTCCCATGACCGCACCGTCGAAGAACCCGGCAGCCGCGACGTGCACCAGCACCACGTGACCGGCCAGCGCGGCGATCGCGACACTGAGCACGATCAGGGCCTGGACGAGCGGCCCGACAACCATCAGCGTCCGCCGCGAGTAGCGATCGGCAAGCGCGCCGCCGATCAGCACCGTGGCCAGCGAGCCGATGTTCGCGGCGGCCGCGACGATGCCGGTCCGCGCCGCCGAATGCGTCGCGAACAGCACCAGCAACGGATACGCGAACGTCGACAACGACGTACCGAGGGAAGAGAGCGACTCTCCGACGAGCCAGCCGACGTAATCGCGGTTGCGCCACAGACTCGCGGTCACGTCACCCCGGTTCGCCGTACCTCGCCGTCCATGCCGACCACGCGCTCGCGACCATGTCGGTCAGGTCGAAGCGCGCGGTCCATCCGAGCGTGTCACGGATGCGGTCGACCTGCGCGACGATCCGCGCCGGGTCGCCGGCGCGGCGTTCGACGACCTTCGGCTCGAACTCGATGCCGGTCACCTCGGCGACGGTGGCCATCACGTCGCGCACACTCGCGCCCTCACCGCGGCCGATGTTCAACACCTGGTACGACGAAGACCCCTCGGTGAGCCACCGCAACGCGGCGACGTGCGCGTCGGCGATGTCGGCGACGTGGATGTAGTCGCGGATGCACGTGCCGTCGGCGGTCGGGTAGTCGGCACCGAAGATCTGCGGCGGCCGGCCCGCGGTCAACGCCTCGAACACCATCGGGATCAGGTTGAACACACCCGGATCGCCGAGCGCGGGCGTGGCCGCACCGGCCACGTTGAAGTAGCGCAACGACACCGCGCGCAGCCCGGTGGCGGCGGCGACGTCGCGCACGGCCCATTCGCCGATCAGCTTGGACCGGCCGTAGACGCTGATCGGATCGCACGGCGTGTCTTCGGTGACCATGTCGACGTCGGGCATGCCATAGGTCGCGGCACTCGACGAGAACACGAACGACTCGACGCCGGTGCCGACCGCGGCGTCGAGCAGCGCGACCGTGCCGACGACGTTCTCGTTGTAGTACTTCGCCGGATCGGTCATCGACTCGCCGACCTGCTTCTTCGCGGCGATGTGCACGATCCCGCGCACGTCGTGCTCGCGCAGCGTCCGCCGTACCAGCGACGCGTCGAGAATGGAGCCTTCGACGAGAGCCGCCCCGCCGACCCGATCGCGTTCGCCGGTCGACAGGTCGTCGATCACGACGACCGGCTCACCCGCGCCGGCCAGCGCGGCGACGACGTGCGCACCGATGTATCCGGCTCCGCCGGTGACGAGCCAGCTCACCCGCGGCTACTCGGCGCGGTATTCGATCGTGCCGAGCTCTACCCGCACCTGCTGCAGGCGTACGACGAGCCGCTCCTTGAGCCCCTCCGGCGCGGTGTCGCTGCCACAGCAGCGCGCGACCAATGCCTTGACGTCCTGCTCCAGCCCGAACTTGCGCAGGCACGGCGCGCACTCGTCGAGGTGCTCGCGCACCTTGTGCCGCATCGTGTCGTCGATCTCGCCGTCGAGGTAGAGGTAGACCTGCTCGATGACCTCGACACAGTCGGTCTCGTGTGGCGAACCGCAGCTCATCGTTCGGCCTCGCGCTCTGCCGGCTGGTCTTGGGCCAGTTGATCGGATCGAATGTAGCCGCGGTCAAGGGCGTACTGCGTCAAAGCATCCCGCAATCCGCGCCGGCCGCGGTGCAGCCGCGACATCACGGTGCCGATCGGCGTCCCCATGATCTCGGCGATCTCCTTGTAGGAGAAGCCCTCGACGTCGGCGAGGTAGACCGCCATCCGGAAGTCCTCGGGGAGCGACTGCAGTGCCTCTTTGACGTCGGAGTCGGGCAGGTGTTCGAGCGCCTCGACCTCGGCGGACTTCAGCCCCGTCGACGTGTGCGACTCGGCCTGCGCGAGCTGCCAGTCCTCGATGTCCTCACCGACGCCGGACTGCCGCGGCTCGCGCTGCTTCTTGCGGTAGGTGTTGATGAACGTGTTGGTGAGGATCCGGTAGAGCCAGGCCTTGAGGTTGGTGCCTTCCTCGAACTGGTGGAAGGCCGCGAACGCCTTGACGAACGTCTCCTGGACGAGGTCTTCGGCGTCGGACGGGTTGCGGGTCATCCGCAGCGCCGCGGAGTAGAGCTGGTCGAGGAACGGCAGCGCGGTCTGCTCGAAGCGCGCGCTCCGCTGCTCCAGCGTTTCCTCGGCCACGAGGCCGGATGCTATTGCAGGGCGATCCAGGACCGCGGCTGCACTCGTCACATTCGGGGAGAACACCCCCGTCCCGCATAGGATTCCCTGATGGCCTCGACCCAGCACTCGCCTGCGGTGGAGGACTATCTCGAGACCATCTACGAACTGGAGGAGTCGGGCATCCCGGTCATGCGGGCCCGGCTGGTCGAGCGGCTCGGGGTGTCCGCGCCGACCGTCTCCGAGACCGTGGCCCGGCTCGAACGGGAAGGCTTCCTCGCCCTCGACGACCAGCGCGTCGTCCGGCTGACCGAGCGCGGCCGGCAGTCCGCGACCGGAGTCATGCGCCGGCACCGGCTCGCCGAACGGCTGCTCGTCGACGTGCTGCACGTCCCGTGGCACCAGGTGCACGAAGAGGCGCACCGGCTCGAACACGCGATCAGCGAGACGCTCGAGCCCTACCTCGTCCGCGTCCTCGGCGACCCCGGCACCTGCCCGCACGGCAACCCGATCCCGGGCTCGGCCAACGCGGTCTCCGTCGCCGACCAGCGCCCGCTCGCCGACGTACCGGCCGGCGGGCGGGCCGTCGTACGGCGGATCGACGAAGAGGTCGAGGCGCAGCCGGCCACCATGCGCGCGCTGGAAGAGCACCTGCTCATGCCCGGCAACGCGGTCGAGGTGGCCGCCGTCGGCGACGAGGTGGACGGGCGCAGCGAGAACGGCCCGTGGACCCTCCCCCGAACGGTCGCGGCGAAGATCTACGTCACCGTCTGAAGCCAGCGGCGTACGGCGTCCGCGGCCGCTTCGGCGGACCGGCGCAGCGAGTGGTCGTCCGCGACCGCGACGACCGTGGGGCCGGCGGGCAGCTCGGCCGGCCCGCCGAACGGATCCCGCTCACCCTGGACGACCAGCACCGGCATTGGTACGGCGATTAGCTCGGCCGCCCGGCTGGGCGCGTCGGGCCGCCCGGGCGGGCGGAGCGGGAACGCCAGGCAGACCACACCGGCGGCCCCGACGGCAGCGGCGGTACGGCAGGCGACCCGGGCGCCGCTGCTGCGGCCGCCGACGACGAGCGGCGCCTTCGACCGGCCGCGCAGCGCCTCGACGACCTCGGTCCAGGCCTCGTCCAGCTTCGGCGCCCGGTCGGGCGCGCGGCGGCCGGCGACGCGGTAGGGCTGCTCGACCCGGGCGACCGTCCAGCCGAGCTCCTGGGCCGCCGCGGCGACGGCGACCAGGTCCGGCGCCTCCACGCCGCCGCCGGCCCCGTGCCCCAGCACGAACAACCCGCGAGATCGCCCCCCAGGGCGATCGAGCCAGGCGCGCGCCTCACCCACCGACGTCGGAACCGCCCGCCGATCATGCACGAAAGGGCCTTATCACGGCGTTATAAGACCCATTTCTGCATGATCGCTGAGGAGGAAGGCCGGCCGAGCGGCGTCAGCGGCGGGACTCGGCTTTCTGCTGGCAGTCGACGCACCGCTCGGCCTCCGGCCGCACCTCCAGCCGCTCGTCGGGCAGCTCGCGGCCGCACTCGACGCAGCGCCCGTAGTTCCCGGCGTCGAGCCGGCCGAGCGCCTCGCGCACCCGTTCCAGCTGGGCCCGCAGCACCTCCAGGCTGGCCTCTTCGCGGTCCGCGTCGGCGAGGTTGGTCCCGCTGTCGGCCGGATGCTGGTCGAGCGTCGTCAGCTCACCGGTGTCGGCGCCGCCGCGCTCGACCATGGCGGCCGAACGCTCCAGCTCACCGGCGAGCTCCTCGAGCCGAGCCCGGGCGATGTTGGGATCCACGAGACCTCCTTCGCGCCGCTCTTACCCCTAGTCTGCCCTCATGCGCGGCGCGGCCCGGCTGGCGACGGCGGTTGCCCTCGTCGTCGCGCCGTTGCTGGCCGGTCAGTCGGCGACCGCAACACTGGGTACGGCGGCCCCGCACGCCGCTGCCGTCGCCGCACCCTACGGCATCCCGCCGGGTATCCCGTTGCCCGAGACGTTCCGCAACATCAACCCGATCAACTGCGTGAGCATCGTCGCGCCCGGCCGCAAGGACCGCTGCCTGACCTCGAAGGTGCCGAGCACCGTCGACGACACCGAGGCGGTCACCGTCGGCGTCGGCCCGGACGGGACGCCCGTTGAGGTCACCGACCGGCAACGGCTCGTCGTGCACGGTCCGGGCACCTACCTGATCTACGAGCTCGGCCCGGCCCGGCGAGTGGACGGGCTCGACGAGTTCAGCCTGCCGACGGCCAAGTTCGGCCAGGTGGTCTGGCAGGGCTTCGCCTCGTCGACCACCCGCGAGCTCAACGCGCTGCTCACGCTCGACGCCGGCTTCGAAGCCAACCGGCTGCCGATGGCGCTGCAGATCGAGTTCACCGACGCGCATGGTGACCGCGTCGACCTCGAACCCGGCGGCCGCGCCCCGAGCGACGGCACCGCGACGATCACGCTGACCAACCTGACGCCGAGCCCGCGGTTCCTCTCCGTGGGCACGGCCGCGGCGAAACCGCTCGCGCGCGCCCTCGACTCCTTGCTCGCCGCCGCGAAGTCACCGCGGCCGGGTGCCCCGCCGTACGCCGGCCACGGGCTGCCCGCGCGGCTCGCCGGAACGCTGATCGGCCGGACCCAGTCGACCGTGACGGCGCCGCTGCGCGTGCAGGGCACGGTGACCGTCGCCGGCAGCACCGGGACGCCGGTCACCGGCCCGGGAACGTCGCCGGTCCCCGGCGGCGCCACGGTCAGCGGCACGTTGAGCAGCACCGTGGCGTTCCAGGCGGCGCTGCGGGCCGGGCAGCGACTGGCGCTGAGCCTCGACGTACAGCCGTGGCTCGACCCGCGGACGCTCAGCCCGCCCGGCAACGCGCCGAGCTGGGCGGCGTGGGCGGCGGCCGGCCCGAACCCGGCCTCGATCGGCGGCGCGACCGCGACGCTGATCGCCGCGGCTGCACAGGCGGCGCGCGGCGCCGACTACAGCCCCTACCTGCAGACCGACACCCGCGGCGAGGCCGCGTCGAGCTTCCACTACGAGGTGGCGTCGGAGACAGCGACGCGGCGCGCCGGCAAGGCCCTGACCGCGAAACCCGGGGCGATCGTCGCCGCGTGTCTCGCGGGGTTGGCCATCGCCGGCAACGCCGCGTTGCTGCGCCGCCAGTGGTGAGCTACGAGTTGAGCTTCAGCCGGAAGCCGACCTTGCCCGAGCACAACGCCTTGAAGTTCGTCGTACCCTCGTGCGGTCCGGAGAACTCCGACTCCGCCTCGGCTCCCTCTTCCTGGTCGGTGCCCTCGATCTTGTAGCCCTTGCCGGTCAACTGGGTGTCGTACGCGTCGCGCAACGACGCGAGGTCGTCCGGCGAACCATTGAGGGCGAAGAACCAGACCTGCGTCTTGCCTTGGTTGCTGTAGTCGTACGCCGTGGCGCTCCCGCCCGGCGCGGGGACGTCGCTCGGCAATTGCGTCGACGCGGAGTTGGAGAGCTCGGACGGGCAGGTCGCAGTGGCGTTGCCCTTGTCCTTGTCTTCGTCGTTGCCGCAGCCGGCCACGCCGACCACGAGCGGGACCGCGACCGCCAAAGCGGCGAGCCGGCGGAGGGGTGGTGAATGCATGGGTGTCCTTCCTGGACGTCGGATTGGTCAGAGGGAAGGACACGCCGGCGGCGCGCGGCTGCGCAGCCGCCAGCGAGGTGCGACGTACGGCGATCCCGCCGGCCGCGAGAGCAGTGCCGGCATCCGCAGCAGCGGGCGGCCGGCGACGAGCGGCGCGATCCGGAGGACCCGGCGCGCGACGAAGGCAACGGCGAGCACGACGAGCAGCAGCGACCACTGCACGAGCGCGCCGAGGATGGCGCCGGGCTCGAACACCGCGCCGAGATCGTGCCGGCCGATCAGCTCCGGCAACCCCGCCGAGGCGAGCGACGCCGGCGCGCACAGCAACGCGGCCCGGCGGCTCGCGGACGCGAGCCCGGCGACGAGCGCGGTCAGCGCGAGCCACAGCACGACCGCTACCGGGCCCATCGCGGTGCGGACGTCGCCGGTCTCGTGGACGAACGGCAGCCGGCCGGACACGTCGAGGGCGTGGGCGAGCAGCGCCGCGGGGACACTCGCCGTCGCGGCCAGTACCCCGACTGGCACATTCGCCCGCACGGCCCGAAGCGTAGGCCCTGCCGGCGCGCGCCGCGCCGATTACAGCGTTTGCGGTACCGCGGGCAGGTTCTGCGAGAGCAGGTCGTCGGTGACCGGCGCGAACACGAACCCGTCGAACCGGGCGAAATACATGTCGTCGGGAGAGACGCCTTCGCGCGACGTCTCGCCGTACCCGCGCTCGTCGCCGTTGGCGCCGACGATGACGTCGTGCCCGGCGAGCGTTGCCTGCAGCTTCGGCCCGGTGCCGCCCGCCTTGCCGAGTGCGTCGGCCACGAGGTTCACGACGTCGTAGGAGAACATCGACCAGTCCGGCGGCTGCACGACCTGCTTGCCGCCCTGGGTGACGCCGACCTTGTCCTCGCCGAACTTCGCGACGTATGCCTTGCGGTACTTCGCGAACGGTGCCGGGCCGACCTCCGCGGTGATCCGGAACGACACGAACCCGACGCCGTCGAGCCACTCGGGATGCGCGGCAAGTCGTTGCCGCACGAGCGGATCCTCGCCGCTCGGCCCCGCCCAGATCGGCACCTTCCAGCCGGCCGACCGCGCGGCGTTGACGGCCGCGGCGACGACCGGCGCGCTCGCCCATACGACGAGGGTGGTGACGCCGCGACTGCGCGCCGCGAGCACTTGGCCGGTGACGTCGCCGCTGCCGGCCGGGACGACGCTCTTGGTCCGTACGGCGATCTCGTCGCGCGCGAACGCGGCGGCCAGCGACGCCGAGCCGTCGGTGCCGAACGACGTGTCGTCGGCGACGATGCCGACCCGCGGATGGCCGGCGGCGAGATAGTCGGCCAGCCGCAACGTCATGTACTTGTCCGCGGGCGCGAGCCGGTAGACCGTCGGTCGCTTGTCGGGGTCGGTGATGCTCTCACCACCGTCGAACACGACGAACGTGGGCAGCCCCGCCGGCCCGGTGACGTCGGCGACCGATGCCGCGCCGACGCCGTCGATGATCAGCGCGGCGGCGTGGTCGGCGACCGCCTTGCGCGCATGCGCGGCGACCTGTTGCGGCGAGCCCGCGTTGTCGAGGACGGTGACGACGACCTTGTGGGTCGCGCCGCCGTAGGAGATGCCGCCCTTCGCGTTGAGCTGGTCGGCGGCAAGCTCGGCGCCGTTGCGCTCGAAGGTCGCGATCCACGGCGACGTCGACACCGGCGCGGACACGACGAACTCGACGTCGGAACCGGAAGGCGACGAGGAGCACCCGGTGCCGAGCGCCGCGACCGCAACCAGCACCGAGGTCACCGCGGATCGGAAGGCGTTGCGAGGCAAGACGGAATCCTTTACTCGGCGGGGACTCCAAGATAGGCGCGTGCCACCGCCGGGTCGGCGCGAATCGCCTCCGGCGTCCCGGTCGACAGCACCCGGCCCTCGGCGAGCACCGTCACCCGATCCGCGACCCGGCCGACGAGGTTCATGTCGTGCTCGACGAGCAGCACACCGCGCCCGCCGTCGGCCAGCCGGCGCAGGATCCCGCCGAGCCGGTCGCGTTCCCGCGCCGACATCCCCGCCGCGGGCTCGTCGACGAGTACGGCGGACGCCCCGGTCGCGACCGCGCGGGCGATCTGGAGCAGCCGCTGCTCGGCGGTGTCGAGCACGTCCGGGTTGTCGGCTGCCCGGGAACTCAGCCCGGTGACGTCGAGGGCCGCGGCAGTGGCGGCCGCCCGCACCCGCCGGTCCCGGGCCGCCGACGGCGCGGCGAGCAGGTGCCGCAGCCCGGCGTACGGCGCGCGATCCCGAGCCCGGGCACCGACCTCGACCTGCCGGCGCACGGAGAGTCGGCCGAGCATCGCGGTGTGCTGCAGCGTCCGCGCCACCCCGGCCCGCACCCGCGGCGCCGCGGAGGTTCCGGACACGGTCGCCCCGCCGACCCGGACCGTGCCGCCGCCGGGCGCGATCACCCCGGCGGCGACCCGCAATGCCGTCGACTTGCCGCTGCCGTTCGGCCCGACCAGCGCGTGTACCTCGCCGGCGCGCAGCTCGAGGTCGACGCCGTCGAGCGCGCGCACCGCGCCGTAGTCGACGACGACGGATCGCAGCGCGAGCAACGGCCCGCCAGTGGGGGTGGGTACCTCGTCGCCCGCCGGCACCGCCTCGACCGGCACGGGCCGGGAACGGGACAGCCAGCGGCGCAGGTACGGTGCGGCCAGCCGGCTCGCCGGGGCCCGGAGGGCGAGCGCCGCGACCAGCAGCACCGCGGTCAGCACGGCGCGCGCTCGCAACGGGTCGATGCCGGCGGCGGTCGCGATCGAGTCGGCCGTGGTCGGCAACGCGGCGATGATCCCGATGCCCACCGCCGGCCCCCACCACGTCGCGGTGCCGCCTACCAGCACGGCGACGAACAGCTGCAACGACAGCAACGGCGAGTAGTCGATCGGCGCCACGACGCCTTGCAGCACGGCGGTGCCGGCGCCGCCGAGCGCACCGAGCGCAGCGGCCGCGGCGAGCACCGCGCGCCGGCGCCGCTGCACCGGCACCCCGAGCGAGTCGGCCAGCGCCGGGCCGGTCCGCAACGCCGCCCAGTCCAGCCCCCACGGCCCGGCGTCGGCACGGATCAGGACCAGCGCGAGTACGACGACCAGCAACCCGCCCACGACCGCGTGCACCCACGGCTCGAGGACGATCTCGACGCCGAGGCCGGGCGAGGTCAGCGTCGCCGGCACCGGCCGGGTCAGCCCCTGGCTGCCGCCGGAGAGCCGCGGGAAGAACAGCAGCGCGCTGTAGACCAGCCACGCCAGGCCCCAGGTGGCGAGCGCCAGCGACGATCCGGCGAGCCGGCTGGCCGCGAACCCGACGACGTAACCGGCGGCGGCGGCCGCGACCACCGCGACCGCGACCGCGATCAGCAGCGGCACGCTGTGACTCGCGAGCTGCGTCGTACCGAACGCGCCGACGGCGACGAACGCGCCCTGGCCGAGCATCGGCAGGCCGGCGTACGAGACGGCGAGCGCGAGGCCGTAGGCGGCCACGAGCAGGTAGAGGTCGGCGGCGAACGTCGTCACTCGACCGCGACCTGCCGGGGCGCCCGCAACCCGCCCGGACGGGCGGCCACGACGACGACGAGGACTGCGAGCGGCACGAGCTCGGACCACGCCGCGCCGAGCGACGGCGTCACTTGCACGAGCTGCTGTACGACGCCGAGGACGAGCCCGCCGACGACGGCGCCGCGCGGCGAGCCGAGCCGGCCGAGCAGGGCCGCGGCCGCCCCGGCCAGCCCGAGGACCGCGCCGTAGTCGACGCCGATCGTGCCGCCGGGCGCGGCGAGCAGCGCGGCGACGCCGGCCAGCAGCCCAGCCACCGCGAAAGCCGCGACAACGGTCCGTTCGACCGGGACCCCGCACAGCACGGCGGCGTCGGGGTCGTCGGCGATCGATCGCATCGCCCGGCCGAGCGGAGCGCGGAGCAGGAACCGGTCGACCGCGGCCGCGGCGAGCAGCCCGACCGCGATCACCGGGAACACCCGCACCTGGACGGTCCCGCCGCCGGGCAGCGCCAGCGATCCGGTCGAGGTGAACCCGTCGAAGTGCAGCGGGTCCGGGACGGCGTACGCGGCCGCCGGCAACGCGACGCCGAGCGCGGTCCGGATAACCAGCCCCGCGGTCATCCCGCCGGCCACCCACCCCAGCACGTCCTCGCCGCGACCGGCCCGGTCGAGGAACGGCCGGACGGCGACGGCGTACGACGCCACGGAGAGCACGACGCCGAAGCCGAGCGTGAGGACGACGAGAGCGATCGAGCGACCGGCGCCGGGGGCGAGCGCGACCGGCGTCGTACCGACGATCGCGAGCACCGCGAACAGCGCGCCGCCGACGACGATGTCGCCGTGCGCGAACGGCAGCACTCTGGTGAGCGACCACACGAGCGAGAAGCCGATGGCGACGAGCCCGTAGATCGCGCCGAGGGAAAGCCCGGTGAGCACCGCCTGCAGCAGCTGCCCGCCGGTCACGTCCGCAGACTATTGCCCGGCGGCCCGTTGTCAGCCGAACGGCAGCGGCGTGGTGGTGGCGCTGGTCGGCGACGGGCTGATCAACGGTGTGGTGCCGCCGTTGTTCTTGACGTTCACGGTCGCCGTGAGCCACAGCGTCTGGCACTCCGCGAGGCGGCTGAGCCGGGTCACGCCGCGGATCTCGCCGTGCACGAACGGCGCGTCGGCCTCGGTCGCCTCGGCGTCGCCGCGGCCGAGCGTGTAGCCGGCCTTCGGATACTTCTTCACGATGAACAGCACGGCCTCGCGCAGCGAGGTCGGCGTGGTGAACCGGACGATGTGCACGCCGTCGTCGGTGGTCTTGACGCCGTTCTTCATGATGCTCGCGTTGGTCGGCTTGGGCAGGTCGGCCGGCAGGAACTTGGGCCACATCGTCAACACGTTCTTCGCCGGCTTCGGGCACGGCGGCGGCGTGTAGAGCGACTGGGTCGGAGCCGGCGCGGCGTCCGGCTTGCTGCCGCCGGTGCACCCGGTGAGCGCAAAGGTGCTGACGAGCGCCGCGGCGACCACGGCGGCGAGTCGGACCGGTTGCATTCCACGCCCTTCGACGACCAGCTGGGTTCGTCCAGTACAACGCACGGGGCCCGGGCCGGTGACGCGTCGGTCCGCTTGGCGGTCTTTGAGACGATCCGCCGGTGACCTCGGACCCGTGGCCGGCGCCGCGACCTCTCGCGCCGCTCGACGCGGTGGTCCGCGTCCCGGGTTCGAAGTCGATGACCAACCGCGCGCTGGTACTCGCCGCTCTCGCGACGACGCCCACTGTAATCGAGGGCGCGCTCACCAGCCGGGACACGACGCTGATGGCCGACGGTCTGCGGGCGCTCGGCGCGGGCATCGACGTCGCGGGCGACCGGTGGACGGTCACACCAGGGCCGCTGCGCGGCGGCGCGGGCATCGACGCCGGCCTCGCGGGGACGGTGATGCGGTTCCTGCTGCCCGTCGTCGCGCTCGCCTCCGGCGGGGCGGTGGTCGTCGACGGCGACCGGCGGGCCCGGGAGCGACCGATGTGGCCGCTGGTCGACGCGCTGCGCCGGCTCGGCGTGCCGGTCGCGGACGCGGGCGGCGGCGCGCTGCCGATCACGGTCCACGGCACCGGGGTCGTCGGCGGCGGGTCGCTGTCGATCGACGGCAGCGCCTCGTCGCAGCTCGTGTCCGCGCTGTTGCTCGCGGCGCCGAGGTTCGGCGCCGGGCTGGTGTTGCGGCATCGCGGCGAGCGGTTGCCGAGCACCCCGCACGTCGACATGACGGTGACGATGCTGCGGGACCGCGGCGTGCGGGTCGATTCGCTCGGCCGGGCGTCGTGGCAGGTGCACCCGGGGCCGATCACCGGCGGTGTCGTCGCCGTCGAGCCGGACCTGTCGTCGGCGGCGCCGTTCCTGGCCGCGCCGCTGGTCGCCGGGGGCCAGGTCACGGTGCGCGGGTGGCCGGCGGCGTCGGGCCAGCCCGGAACCCGGACGCCCGAGGTCCTCGCCCGCATGGGCGCCGACGTCGCGGTCACCGCGGCCGGGCTCGCCGTCCGGGCCGGCGCCGAGCTGCGCGGGATCGACGTCGACCTCGCCGACAACTCCGAGCTCGCGTGCGTGCTGGCCGGGCTCGCGGTGTTCGCGACCACGCCGTCCCGGCTGACCGGCATCGGGCACATGCGCGGCCACGAGACCGACCGGCTGGCCGCGCTGGCGACCGAGCTCGGCGGGCTCGGCGCCGGCGTCACCGAGCTCGACGACGGGCTCGCGATCGTCCCGCGGCCGTTGCACGGCGGCGTGTTCCGGACGTACGACGACCACCGGCTCGCGATGGCCGCGGCGGTCGTCGGGCTCGGTGTCGACGGAGTGCTGGTGGAGAACGTCGCGACGACCGGCAAGACGTTCCCGTCGTTCGTCGAGACATGGTCGGCGATGGTCCGCGGAGCCGCCGCCTGACCCGGGACCGCGCGGACGACGAGGACCGGCTCGGCCGCGCCGGTCGCGGGTCGCGGCCGCGCAGCCGGCTCCGGCCGCGGCACGACGACGCGATCAGTGCGCGCGTCGTCACGGTCGACCGCGGCCGCTACGGCTGCCTGCTCGCCGACGGGACGTTGGCGGTTGCGATGCGGGCCCGCGAGCTGGGCCGGCGGTCGGTCGTCGTCGGCGACTCGGTGGCGGTCGTCGGTGACGTCTCGGGCGGGCCGGACGCGCTCGCCCGGATCGTGCGCGTCGACGAGCGCCGGTCGGTGCTGCGCCGTACCGCCGACGACGAGGACCCGCACGAGCGCATCGTCGTCGCGAACGCCGACCAGCTCGTCGTCGTGTGCGCCGTCGCTTCGCCGGAGCCGCAACCGCGGCTGGTCGACCGTTGCCTCGCCGCGGCGTACGACGCGGGGGTCGATCCGATCCTGTGCTTGACGAAGGTGGATCTCGGGCCGGCCGAGCCGGTACGCGCGATCTATCGCCCGCTGGACATACCGGTGGTCGAGTCCGGCGCGGACTCTCGCGAGGCGGCCGCGGATCGGTTGCGCGAGCTGATGGCCGGCCGGGTCACGGTCTTCGTCGGATCGTCCGGCGTGGGCAAGTCGACGTTGGTGAACGTCGTCGTGCCGGACGCGGATCAGCGGGTCAACGTGATCAGCTCGGCGACCGGCAAGGGGTTGCACACGACGACCGCGGCGATCGCGCTCGCGCTGCCCGACGGCGAGAGCTGGGTCGTGGACACGCCCGGAGTGCGGTCGTTCGGGCTGGCGCACATCGACGCGTCGCGACTGGTGACCTGCTTCCCGGATCTCGCGCCGGGTACGGCGGAGTGCCCGACCGACTGCGACCATCTCGACCGCGAGGTGTGCACGCTGGACGAGTGGGTGGCGGCCGGGCACGCGCATCCGGAGCGGCTGGATTCGTTGCGGCGACTGCTCGTCGCGCGCACCTAGCGGGCGCGCCGTACGGTGTAGCTCCTGCTGGCCTCACGACGCCGATATGACCAGCAGGATCTACCCGCCAGCGTCCCTACCGGACGACTAGAGCTCGACGGTGCCACCGGTCCGCCAGTAGATGTTGCGCTCGCGGCCGAGGAATCCCTCGTCGACGAGGTAGCGCCGCAGCGCGGCGTAGTCCGGGTGGAAGGCGCGAAGGAGCGCGTTGACCTCGCGCTCCGGATACTGCACGCCGATGTCGAAGACGCGGCAGATGTGGTCGAGCACGATGCGCCGCTTGCTCGCCTGCATCGGGATCTGCGTCAGCCGGCCGCCACGCAAGAACGTCCGCAACACCGAAGCAGTCACCGCATCGACATCGCCGACGTCATCCGGCTCATCCCGCGGCCGCCCCTCGCGCGCGATCTCTTGCAGGCGCGACACATCGAACGACCAACCACCCTTGTCATGAGTGACAAGCCCACCGGCCTCGAGCCGAGTCAGCGCCTCGAGAACGCGCCGGGCAGCGAGAGACGTCCGCGAGACGATGTCGTCCGTCGTACGAGCACCGAGAACAAGAGCCGCGACGACACGAAGCCGCTCGTCGTCGGCCAAGAGCCCGAGGGCATCCACGAAAGACATTGTGTCGCGGCGCACGTCGGCGAAAAGGGAGCGTAGCGGCGATTCGCGAAGCGACTCGCCGGTCAGCGACCGTCGCCGATGTACGCCGCTAAGACGAGGCCCCTAGCGCGATGGCCTCGTCGACCTCCGCCGCCCGCGCCGCGAACTCGCGCTTCTCGCGGTCGATCTGCTCGGCGTAGTCCTCGTCGGCCTTCATCAGCTCGTCGAGGTTGAAGCCGGCCATGTCGAGCACGCCCATCTCGGCGTAGCACTTCTGCACCTTCTCGCCCCACAGGCCGATGTCCTTGACGCACGGGACGATCCGGCTGAACAGGTGCGAGCGGAA